>Ga0114129_10006767_pt1 | contig 16270 bp, 12 predicted proteins | sample RhiMetdeltSRZDD1_FD_80071 | JGI IMG/M metagenome (GOLD analysis project Ga0114129, IMG submission 80071) | Populus rhizosphere microbial communities from Tennessee, USA - Rhizosphere MetaG P. deltoides SRZDD1 (version 2) (version 2) | ecosystem: Host-associated > Plants > Roots > Rhizosphere >... | reverse complement strand
TCGGTCAGGACGCCGGCTTGATCGATTCCATCAAAAGCGTCAAGGAAGTTGTCCAGGAGATGGTGACGGAGGCGGAGGAAATAATCGGGGGGCGCCTCCAATCCCTATTGCATTGATCGCCGCGAGGGATATATTCGCCGCGTCAACGCCGCAACAAGCTTTTATCGCGACCGTTAGGCGAGTCATCCAGCCGGGTCGTGCCGCAGGCCCGCGGAATCGTAAGATTCACTTTATCCGCGGTGTTAAAACCATCACCTGCTTGTCCGAATCCACTGACATTTGAAAGCGACCAAGAAAATCGAATCCCAACAAGCCATCGTAACCGATATTGCGCACGCTATCGTGAATGCTTATGCGCATATTTTTTACTTCGGCTCTGCCGACCCTGACCGCCTCGACTAAACCGAGACCCGCGACTACGGAGCCACCGATGCCAATTCCCTTTTGTGAACCGATCGAGAGCAATCGGAGTTCCCGGGCAATCTGGTTCGATACCATGGTCTGGCCTGCGCCAGTGTCGACTACTAGATGACCCGTTGCGCTGCTGGTACCGCTCTTGAAAGTAACCGGTACTACAATCTTGTTGCGGTCGATCTGGACGGGAATCGTGATTGAGTCCGTCGCTGGCGTCGTGGAGGTGGATTCGGGCGCACTGGTAGCGGGTCCAATGGGCGTCGCGTCATTCGGCAGAGAGCGGAAGTGGACGTCAATCTTCCGGACCGCAGGATTATCACCTGCCTTGATCCAACCCACGTTTCCATTCCTCGTCTTGACCATGAACCACTTCAAACCGCCCGGACCGATCGTTTCCCCCATTGGCGAAAAGGACTCTCCGTCTCGGACGGCCTCGACCAGTGTTGAAAATTCGTCGGGCGCCGAAAATACCATGATCTCGGCATTCTGCGCGACGTTCGGCTGGCTCGATGCAGCATGAGCATAAGGCGCCGCACTGCAAAACAGCGTCAACGCGCAGCTAACAACGACCTCGAGCACGATGTGACGAAACGCCCCGCGATGGATGGAAGCAAGAAATAGCTTGCGATTGCTCGATCGTGAATGGTTGTCCATGATTGTCATACAGTGGATTTCCCTTTCTTTGTTAGGCGGCCGTCCCTTATCGCTTGGTAATTCTGCCAGTTCTGGCCGTTGCCGTCCATACCGTAGACTCTGCGTCTTTCCAAAATATGATTCACAATAGCTCGATAATGACGCCCTCATCGCCGCGCAACTGAAGCTCCTCTTCCAATCTTTCTCCAGCGCGATCGAGATGAGTTGAAAGCAACAATGAAGCTCCGGCTTGGAGTTCGCTAAGGTTGAACCGGCGCGCGGCGGCGCCAAAGTTGAGCACGATCAAGAACCTTCGCCCGCCAGCTTTGCGGATATACGCCATCAAATCCTCGCCTGACGGCAGCGCCGCGTAATCGCCGACCGATAGTGCCGGTTCTGACCGGCGAAGTTCGATGAGACGCCGATAGAGACTGAGAATCGAGGCGGATTGATAACGCAGCACAGCTACGTTATTCATCGCGTAATCGGTCGCGATTGGCAGCCAAGGCTGTCCGGTCGTAAAGCCCGCGGCTCGGCCCTCGTCCCACTGCATCGGCGTGCGCACCGGATCGCGTCCGAGGCCCAGACCCGGAACATTTTTCTCGAAGGGATCTTGTACCTGATGGGGCGGAATTGCCACATCGTGCATGGCGATCTCGTCACCGTAGTACATCGTCGGCGTACCGCGCAGCGTCAGCAATAGCATCGCGGCCACTCGCGCCTGCGCCAACCCCGCTCGCGTGGCAATGCGCGGCTTATCGTGATTGCCGAGCACCCAGTTGGGCCAGGCATAGGACGGCAAGAGCGCCTCGTAGCGATCTACGGCCGCGGCGATCTCCTTCGCCTTCCACGGCAGTCCGATCAGTTGAAAATTGAACGGTAAATGCGCCCCTTTCCCGCTTGCGCCATAGTACGCCATCAGCCGCTCCACTGGCAGGTAGATCTCGCCTACCAACATGCGATCGACATAGTTTTCAATAACGCCGCGCATCAGCGCGACGATCTCTTGTACTTCGGGAAGATCTGCGGTGTGAGTTGTCAGCAATTCCCGATAAGGTGACATGCCGGGTCGAAAATCCGGATTGTGCGGGTTATCGCGAAATTCGATATCTTTCACCAAATGATGCATCACGTCCACGCGAAATCCGTCGACGCCGCGGTCAAGCCAAAAACGCAGCACGTCGAGCATCGCCCGCTGCACCTCCGGGTGACGCCAGTTGAGATCAGGCTGTTCTTTAAAAAAAGCATGGTAGTAGTACTGTCCCGTTTTCTCATCCCATTCCCACGCCCCGCCGCCGAAATTGGAACGCCAATTGTTGGGCGGTCCGCCACCAGGCGCCGGATCGCGCCAAATATACCAATTGCGCCCAGGGCTCGAGCGCGCTGAACGCGAATCGATGAACCAAGGATGTCGATCGGAAGTGTGATTGGGAACGTAGTCGAGCAAAAGTTTCATGCCGCGCGCATGCACGTCAGCGAGCAAAGCGTCAAATTCTTCGAGCGTACCGAAGAGTGGATCGATGTCCGTGTAGTTGCTGACATCGTAACCAAAGTCGACCATCGGCGAAGGATAGATCGGCGAAATCCAAATCGCGTCGACGCCAACCCACTCGAGATAGTCGAGTCTTTGTCGGATACCAGCCAGATCACCGATCCCGTCGCCGTCGCCGTCCATAAACGAGCGCGGATAGACCTGATAAATGATGCCACGTTCCCACCAGCGAAAATTCGCGAGTGTTGAGTTTTCTTTTTTTGTCGAACGGTTCATCGAAACGATCTTGCGTTATCGTGCTCTGCCGCCTTATCCAGGCCGCTGCATACCGCGACTACCGCCAACCCCATGGATAACGTCGGGCCAATAAATTATAAACTGTTTCTCGGTTTTCGGGCAGCGCGAAAAACGTTCCGGTGAAGGAGGAAACACAAAGGGAGTGGGACGCGCACGAGGGAGTATGAGATCACCCGCCCGCAGCAAAAACCGATTGCACGATCTGCATGGCTTCGTTCTGAATAATTTTTAAGTGATCTTCCGAACGGAGACTCTCGGCATAGATCTTACAAAGGTCCTCGGTTCCGGATGGCCGCACGGCAAACCAACCACTGCGGGCAGCCACTTTGAGACCGCCGATGTCAGCACCGTTTCCCGGCGCTTTAGTAAGCTTGGCGAGAATCGGTTCGCCAGCAAGCTCCTTCGTCGCGAGCGCTTCGGAACGCAGCGCTTTAAGCGCCTTTTTTTGCGCGGTGGTCGCTGGCAAGTCGACGCGCGCATAAAACGGCCGACCAAGCTCATTGGTCAATTCGTCGTACCAAGCGCCCGGGTCACGACCCGTTGTCGCAATGATTTCCGCTGCAAGCAATGAAAGAATGATGCCGTCCTTGTCCGTCGTCCAGACCGTGCCGTTGCGGCAAAGAAAACTGGCGCCCGCGCTCTCTTCGCCGCCGAAGCAGATCGAGCCGTCGAACAGCCCTTGCGAAAACCATTTGAAGCCGACTGGAACCTCGAAAAGTTTTCTGCCGAGCCGCTCCAGAACCCGGTCGATGAGAGAGCTGCTCACCAGGGTTTTGCCCACCGCGGCATCTTTGCTCCACTGCGGCCGGTGCGTCAGCAAATAATGGATCGCCACCGCGAGATAATGATTCGGATTCATCAGTCCCAAAGACGGCGTGACGATGCCATGACGATCGGCGTCGGCGTCATTTCCTACCGCAACTTGAAATCGATTCTTGAGACTCACAAGCCCGGCCATGGCGTATGGACTTGAGCAATCCATTCGGATCTTGCCGTCGTGATCGAGCGTCATGAAGCCGAACGTCGGATCGATCTTGTCATTGACAATGGTGAGATCGAGTCCATATCGCTCGGCGATTTTTTGCCAGTAGGCGACTGCGGCCCCGCCGAGCGGATCGACGCCGATTCTTACGCGTGTCGACCGAATTGTGTCCATGTCAATCACCGCTGTTAGATCGTTGACATAAGGACTGACCAAGTCATGTTCATGGGTGGTCGGCGACTTAAGGGCCGTGTCGTAAGAAATTCTTTTCACGGAGTGGTTGCCTTGACGCAGGAGGTCGTTGGCGCGCTGTTGGATCCAGTCCGTGACGTCGGTGTCCGCCGGACCGCCCTGCGGCGGATTGTATTTGAAACCGCCGTCGGCGGGAGGATTATGGGACGGCGTAACCACGATGCCGTCGGCAAGAACGTCTTTCTTGTTCCGGTTATGAGTTAATATGGCGCGGGAAATAGAAGGCGTCGGCGTGTAGCCGTCGCCGCGCTGGATAACCGTTTCAACCCGGTTAGCGGCGAGCACTTCGAGAGCTGTGCGCTGCGCCGGGCCGGACACCGCATGGGTGTCTTTGCCCATGAAGAGAGGCCCGGGGATTTGTTTTCCTGCGCGGTAGTCACAGATCGCCTGCGTGATCGCCAGAATATGCGCCTCATTGAGCGTGTTGTCGAGCGGACTGCCGCGATGACCGCTGGTTCCGAAGCTTACCAACTGCTGCGGATTGTCGGCGTCGGGCTGACCTTCGTAGTAGGCTCTTTCAATTTTCTTGACATCGATCAAAATGTCACTGGGCGCCGGCTTCCCCGCTAGTGGATGAACCGCCATAGCCAATTCCTTTCTCAGAACGGATCGCTTGTCGCGACAAGCCGCGCCGGTTGCCTTTTTGGACAACCGCGCCGCAGCAGATTACAACACTTCGATTGAATAAAATTTCGCGTCATTGATGGTGCTATTGAGCAGGATATCGCCTTTGATCCCAGTTTTGCAGCTTGCGATCAACGGCATCGATCTTCGGAAAGACACGTCACAGATTCGTTGTTCACGCAAAACTATTGCGCCAAAATTTTTCTCGTCTTCGCAAACACCGTCCGAGCATTGAAGCGATTCTTAGCCGCGAATTGTTTCCCCCTCTTTCAGATAATCCTGCCAGACATGCTGGGGCTCGAATCCGAGCATCCGCCGCGCTTTTGCCGAGTCGACACAGCTCCAGTGAGTCCCAGACATCTTTTTTATCTTTGCTCCCTTTGGCAGATACTCTTTGATGAGCTCCGCGGTCGGCTGGATCATGCAGTTTTTCGGCGCCGACGCGATGAAGACTTCGTGTCCGGTAAATTTCGCCTCCAGCGCCAAACGGCAAGTCATCGCCGCGTCGCGCGCATCGATGTAAGTCCAGAAACCACTCGCCCGCGACTGCGGGTTGCGCCACCGTTCTCTGAAACTTTCGTACGAGAGATCGAAGCTGACTCCGGGGAATCGCAGGCTGCTGATCGTCATTTCCTTGTGGACGGTGACGATGCAGTCGGCGATCTGCTCGCCGAGCACTTTGGAAAGTCCATAGGAGTCTTGCGGCTTCGACGGGTGATTCTCATCGAGCGGCAGATAGAGGGGCGCCCGGAGATCTTTTGCGTAGATGAAGCCAAACCCCGCGGTGCTCGAGGCGATGACAACTTTGCCTACTCCCAAATCGGTCGCGGCTCGCAGCACGTTATAAGTCGAAGACACGTTATTACTGAACGTTTCCGCGTCCGGCGCAAGATTGGGCGCTTGATAGGCGCCGAGGTGAATCACGCCGTAAGACTCTCGCATCGCCTCAAAGAGATCGCCCAGGTGGCGGAGATCGGCAAGCCAGCTTGGACACAGTTTTTCCCGCGGTGGAACTCTGTCGAGGCTCAGAACAGCGTAACCATGCGCGAGTAGATCGCGAATGACGAACTGTCCCAACCTCCCGCTGCCGCCGGTAACAACAACCTTTTTCATTCTTGAAGTTTTTCCTTTTGCAATGTTTTTCCTTAGCGGGGTTTGCCGCCTTGTCGCGCGCTACCTCTTCCTTCATCCTCCCCCGCGTGCGGGGAAGGAAAGAGGTGCGGGCGCGCAAAAGCGCAAAGGTACAACAAGTTCCAAGATGCTATCTCTTCGGAACTAAAATCTCTTTCAATTTTGCAATGAGCGCCGGATCCAGCTCATACAAACTCGCAAACGTCTTCGCTGTGGTCCGCCCGTCGATGGGCTCGACTTCCAAGTCGGCTTTCTTCGCTTCAGCGATTAGCTCGCGGTCACGTAGCGTCCTTACGAAAGCCTGCTGAAGAATTTGGAGCCGATCGGCCGGAGTGCCCGGGGCGACAGAATAGGGAAACTGGTAGACGTGGACATTATCCGCAACCCGCAACAGAGTCTTGGACTCCTCACTCTTAGCGTAACTAATCGCCAGGGGAACTTTTTTTAGATCCGGATGCGATTTCAGCGTAGCCTGGAGGACGACGTGAATTTTTCCCGACTCCAACTGGCTGCGCCAGGACACTTTCGTTGCTTGCCAAGAGGCACATAGACCGTCGACCTCGCCGCTTTCCACCGCCAGGCGCGCTTCGGCGCCACCCTTGTATCCTTCGACCATTTCCAGCGGCACGTTAAGAGCCGCCTTCAAAAGCTTGGGCACGTCGGACAGACTGGTGCCCGGTCCGATAGAGGCAATTTTCAGAGGTCGCTTGGCCGCGAGCCAATCGTCCATTGTTTTGATGCCACTCTCGCGATTGAAGTGACAAGCGGTATCATAAGGACCTGGGATGCCAACCCAACCGACCTTGCGGCCGTCGAATTTCGTCGCTTCGTTTCCCATAATCTGCTGCAAGATCAGCGGCGACGCCCAAGCGGCGATCGTGAGCCCATCCGGCTTCACGCGGTTGTAAAGATGATTGGCCGCGATAATCCCGCCGGCTCCAGGCATATTTTCGACGATCCGGGTCGGATTCCCTGACACATGCTTGTTGATGTGCCGGGCGATCAGACGGGTGTATTGATCGTAAGTACCCCCGGGAGAATATCCAACGATAAAGGTCAAGGTCTTATCTTTTAAGAAATCCTGCGCTCGTGCCGGCAACGCCGGGCTGACGGCGATCACCGCGGCAAATCCAAAGAAAATCAGCTTAGCTTTTCCGATCACGACAATCTCCCGATAATAAATTTAGTTAAGTTGTAGTCTCATTTTGTTTCCGCCCTCGGCAGAACGTACTATATATGGTATTTGTCTTCCATACCGTCTCGGTTACCGAGTTTTCATCCGATCACGTAACCGGGGCTTCAACTGCCTTTAACATTTTCTTAACAAAGCCAGGCTAATTAGTTCTCTCCAATCAAAGGAGAGATAATACCGATGCCCACATACACCTCGTGCATTCGAGATTGCGCTATTATCGGAATTTGGATTTTGTTTCTTGCGGTTCTAGCGGGGCAACCGGTCTTCGCCCAGAATAAGGCTATCGCTACCTACACGTTCCCTGATATCCCGATCAAAGAGTTTCATAACAAGCTATTTCCCCAAAGCGTCGCCAATGATCGCAAAGTTCTTTTGGGCTCGATCGGTAGTGATCTGTGGCGCGGACCAAAAGATCCGCGCGATGAATTCTGGATGCTCACCGACCGGGGACCCAATGGCCAGATCAGGGTCGATGGCTCAAACCGGCGAACTTTTTGGGTTCCGGAATTCAATCCCGCTATTCTGAGAGTCAAGACACAGGGGGACACGATCCAGATCCTGGAAACCATACCGATCGTTGGTCAATCAGGTAAGCCCGTGACCGGACTTCCCAACCTCAAAGGATTCGACGAGACTCCGTACAATTACACGGCTAAGGAACTTCTCCCTTTTAATGTGAATGGCCTCGATACCGAAGGAATTGTTCGCACCAGCGCGGGCGATTTCTGGATCTGCGAGGAATACAGCCCCTCACTCGTGCACGTGGATCGCACGGGAAAAGTGCTCAAACGCTATATCCCAGAGGGCCTCGATCTCCAAGATACCGATTATCCCGTCGTGAAACCGTTGCCGGCGATCTACGGTAAGAGAAAGATTAACCGCGGTTTTGAGGGAATTGCTCTTAGCATGGATGAGAAAACGCTTTACATCCTCTTACAAAGCCCGCTTTTGAATCCGGACAGAAAAACTGGCGATCTCTCGCGCAACACACGGGTGCTGGTGTTTGACATTCCCAGCGAGAAAGTGACAGCCGAGTTTGCCTACCGATTCGACCTATCAAGCCAATTCGACCGAGGCCCCAAAAATACCCCCGATGAAATGAAGCTTTCCGCCGTGGTCGCGCTTAACCCGACAACTCTCTTGGTTCTCGAGCGCACCGACTGGGTGGCGAAACTTTACAGCGTGGATATGAGTCAGGCAACGAACATTCTGAATACCAAGTGGAGCGATCCAAAAACCGCTCCCGCCTTTGAAGCGCTTGCCGATCCCGCGACCGCGGAAATACGTCCGCTGCCAAAAACGCTCGTGCTCGATCTGAGTTCCCTGAATGGGATGCCCGAAAAGATCGAAGGCATTGCCGTCATCGACCGCAATACCATTGCCGTCGCCAACGACAACGACTTCGATAGCGAAGAGAGCAAATATGACGCCGAAGGCAACAACGTCGGCAAGGGAAAGAAAAGCCAGATTCTCATCATTTCTCTCGCCAAGCCATTGCCTGTGGCTTCAGAGAGTGTTTCGTCACGCTAAAATTCTCCAATGGGTGTGCTGCTCTAAGAGTCTTCGCTCTCACGAGGCTCGCCGGTTAACACGCATTTGCGAGTTGTCTCCTCATTGCGCCCGCGCGGATGGGTGAGCTTCGCATCGCTAGCAACGAATCGCCCTACTATAAACCCCGATTTCACCGTGACTCGTTCGCGTCTTCTGGTCAGCCTGCGGCTCTGATATTCTTTGATCGATACGCGAAAGTCGGCGTTGACGCGGCGGGTTTGCTCCGAGTATGCTCCGTGCCATATCTTTCCGGAGGTGACTCATGTACGAGATCGGTGGAAAACAGATACCGGCGACCCTGGCGGAACTCGTTGAGCCCAAGCGCTCGGCGCTGCTGCTCTGGGATATGGAGTACGCTATCGCTCCCAACGCCTTTAATTACACGGACATCCTAATCAATCTGAAAACGTTATCCAGCGCTGCTCGCCAAGCCGGGGTACCGGTCTTTTATTCGGTGCAAACTGCGTTTGATCTACTCAAAGAGGAGGCGGCCGTATGGGTGCGCGTGCGTATGAAGCGGGCAAAGGCGAGCAACCCGAGCGAGCTTCTCAAAGAAAAAGAAAACCCCAGAGATCGAGAAATTGTCGACGAGTTGAAACCCGAGGCGAAGGATATCGTTTTCCAAAAACGTCGGCCCGATGGCTTCGTCGGCACTGACTTTGATCTCATGCTGCGCAGCAATGGCGTGCGCACGATACTAATCGGCGGGGTCGCCACCGAAGGCGGCATTGAAGGCACCGCCCGCAGCGCGCGCAATCTCGGCTACGACATCGTCGTGCTGAAGGACTGCGTCGGCTCGCGGAGTCGCGAGCTCCACGAGCTCGCTCTGAAGCTCATGGAGCAAACTCATTTCGACATTGCGACGTCGGGCGAGATCGCCGAAATCTGGCGGCGCAAGTGATCACTGCTTTGCGCGAAAGCTTATCGCCGGTATGCCAATTTCAGGAATCGGCGATTGCTGATCGGTTGACGGTTGCTTCGATCTTTTGCTAAGTGACAGGTAGGACCACGGGAGGAGGACAAAATTATGGGCTTTACGCTCGAAACATTCGCCTCAGAGTGTCACCGAATTCTTCAAGAAGATCCCAGCCCTGTAGGAAGAGAGAAAGTCCGCAAGTTGGTGGAAGAAGCGCTCAAAGATCAAACGTTCATTGCGTCTCACGTCAACGATAACACGCCAGATCGTCAGGTGATCTACGAAGATACGGAGCTCGGTTTTTGCATCTGTGCCCACGTCAACCGGGATGCCCGGGAAGCGAATCCTCACGATCACGGATCATCTTGGGCAATCTACGGCCAAGCGTTCGGCGAAACCGAGATGAGCGACTGGGAAGTCCTCGAGCCTGCCGCCGAAGGCAAGCCGGGAAAAGTTCGGCGCGGCAGAGTCTACACGCTAAAACCGGGGATGGCGCATATCTACAACGAGGGCAACGTTCACTCTCCCAAACGCGTTGCCGCCACCGGGCTCCTGCGGATCGAAGGCAAGAACACCCAAAAAATGAAGCGGTTAGCCTATAAAGCGGTCTGAGACAAGTTTTACTGGCTCAAAACAGTTCCAGTCCGGACCTCAATCACGATAACACGAAGCAGTGGCGCTGTCTGCGCTTCAACCGTGACGCTTGAAATATTGAATAGCCCGTTCGTGTTTTTCCGCTGCGGTCCGCTTCTTGAAGGTCCCCAGGTTGCGACGCCTTCCAGTTTTATCTTTTTTTCGCGAGTAAAGGCGATACTCGCCTGAGGCTAACTTGCGAATCATCTGTGAGTGATCTCCTTCGCCGTAGAGAAACGTCTCGGAGCTCACTCAGGCGCGTCGTTTAATATATTGGATGACCCGTTCTTGCTGCTCGGCCGCAGCTCGCGTCTTGAAAGTGCCGAACTTGTGGTTGGACCGTTTTCCGGATTTGTCTTTTTTCGGCGCGTAGAGTCGATATTCCCCTGAGGCTAGCTTGCGAATCATTTCAAAAACCTCCCTAAAAAAATCGATGCCAACCCAAGCACCCTTGGAAAACAATAACTAAGCTCCCGATGGGTCGAAGCAACTTGTCCGTGATCGGTAAAACCCGCAACACGCGATGCCGTTCTCGTCGATAAAAATGAAGTCGACTCGGTTTAGCGGTCGGTACGTCACCCATGCACGGCGCTTTTGTCATTTGTGGCCTGCCGCGTCGATCGTTGCTTAACTTCGATAATCCGCGGCGACGGCCTGCCAATATGAATATGCGCGCCGGTCGACATGCTTCGCACTTGGCCCCGGAAAGCGATGAAGGGAATACCGGTTTTTCGCAAGTATAACATCAACTCGCGGCCTTCTGTGCTACCCGGCTGCAAAGCAATATCAAGAGCCTCTCGATGATCCAAGCTCATGCGATCATGAGTAGGTGATTGGCCCATCGCGCTTATCGGCAGCGCGCGGCCAAACCGGGCCCGGTAAAATGATGCAATTTTTTGTGCGCCGGCAAGCGACCAATTCGCGGGTCCGTTATAGCGGATCAGAGTCGCCGTTTCGTCGTAACCTCCCAGAGGCAACCTCGGAAGTCGGGCCAACTCCTCCTACGCAGCTTCTTCGGTGAGCGAAAGGGCAACATCATCCTCGGCAATCCATTCGCGAATTCGCTCTATTTCCAAGCGCGTATAGCCCAACACTTGCTCGCTTTTCTCTATTTCCGATTTTGAAATCAATTCCCACTGATACAATCCCCGCTTGATCTCATGGTCGGCCATTTGTTTTTCTAATGTGTCCTCGTATAGTGCAAGAGAGTTCTTCAAATGCTCTCGCGAAGCTTTCTTCCGCTCGATAAGCATCTTTCGAGTGGCGAGCAAGGTCATCTGTGAAGAGGCAGGAGGGACCGTCGCTGACTTTTTCTTTGGTTCAGCCGCGGTGCTCGCAACCGCGCAAAGCGCAAAAAGTCCGGATGTCGCGGTGATAGAAATAAGAAGTTTCACTCTTGAACAATGCTGTCGACTTAGGAAAGACATCTGATTTTATGACTGCAGAACAAATTGCGTGCCAAGTATTGCTTCTGGCTTGATAACAATGAGTTATGCTGGCGGAGGTGTGGTGAGTTCCATACTTTTCCGCTCAACTGATGAAGCATCTGGAGGTTTTTCCGTACATTCAACCCAATGCGCTGCTGAGAGGAGGAACCATTCGGTGATTCCGGCCAAGCTGGCGGCGATTTCCCCAGAGGCGAATCAGCCCTCGCCACAAAGCGTTGGTGAGTCCGTCCCAAGCCCTGTGGCGGATCAGGTGAATTTAGCGCGCCGGCATCTTGGATTCTCTATCGTTTGAACAAACCATCGATGCCTTTTCGAATCATGTCTTCAGTCGAGTTTCTTTTCTTTTTCTTGTTGTCGACCGGCGCATCCTCTTCCGGAGCAGCGGACTCTCGGCGGCCGAGAAAGCGGTTTTGCAGCTCATCCGAGCTTTTTCGCATTAATCCGCGCTGCGCCATTTGCGCGAGATATTTCGTGTCAGGCTTCGGTTTTACGTTGGGTAATTTTCCTTTGAGAGCAATCGGCATTTCGAGCTGTCCTTGATTATTCAAAAGATATTTCATCTCACGGGCTGACTGGCTCAAGTCAGTGGAAAATCGTTGGGAAAAACTGAGCGTCGAGCGAAAGTCGACCCTGCGAGTGAAATCGGCCCAGCCATTCCCTTGCATGACAAATTCCGCGGCGGACATGCGCAAATCTTTGACGTTCATCCGACCGTCTGCCAACTCAAAAATCGCTTTCAATTCCTTGAACTCCGTGTCTTTCGCCGTGAAGGTTTCCGGGTATTTGTTGCGCAGTGACGGGTTGATAATAATGGTCATCCCTGGTAGGCCCGTGATGCCGGTGAGCGTGTTCTCAGCGATGTTGAAATTGAGCAATGCGCCCTGCAGCACCTCCGCTTCCCCTTGGCCACGGAGAGTAGGCTTAATCTCCTCCCAGCTTTTGCCGCTGCCGGCAAGTTTCATATCGGCGTTCATCCGCCCGCGGAGATCGCGTTCGGCCTTGGGATCGAGAGCGGAGTAGAGTTCCTTGACGTCGATGCCCTGCGCTTTCGACGTGACGGAAAATTTCGGCACCGGCTCTTTGAAGGAATACTCGCCAACGACCTGCACTGCGCCGCTTAGGGCGTCTACCCGCAGGCTCCGGATGTTGGCGACCTTGTCCGCAAGGGAAAACGTTGCGTCGAGACCTTTGTAGGCGAGGCTATAGAGCGTGCCGTTCGCCGAAGAGAGTTTTCCTTGGTATGCCATGTTGCCCCCGGCCATGGTGAACTGCCCCTCGCTCTGGAAGTTCCGGATCACGTCGGCCTTACGCTCCTCGGAGAGAGACGCTTGGTAATCTGCTGGCCAGATTTCCGGCGTCGACATTTTGTAAGTCAAAGTCAGCGGTGAAAACTTCTCGATGGCCGCCGCAAGACGGATCCTCGATTTTCCCATGCTCAAGGTTAGATCGCCGATGTCGGCTCTCTGGCCCGTGAAATTGATTTTGGTATCGAGGTTTTCGATTGGTTTCGGAAAGTCAGGCGGTTTGGCGCTTGCTTTTTTGAGGTTCAACGTGCCCTGAATTTGCGGCGCTGCGCCTTTGCCAACTTTGCCGCGCACCGTCGCTTGCACATCCATGGTGCCAGTCAATTGATACTTCGCGATTGCCGGAAGAATCTTCTCCCAGCCATCCAGAGACGCCGGCTCCGACTTCACAGATAAATTCAGAACGGTGCTGTCACCGAATTGAACGTCGCCGACGCCGGCAAGCTCCAAGGTGTGCAGCTTGAGCCGTCCCTTGCGAATGGAGAGTTTGCTCCCGGCGTAGTGCGCGTTGGTCGTCAGCGTCAAGGGAATGCCCGTCGCCTTTTGAAAAGCTTTGCCATAGAGCATGGCGCCGTTGGTACCTTCGAGTTCACCGCTTGTTCCTAGATCTTTGAGCGTTCCTTTGAATTTTAGATTCTTGACGCGATAGACCCCAGACAGATCGAGGTTCTTGGGCAGCGCTTCTCTTAATTTTGGCAGCGCCGCTTTCAATTGACCGATGTCAAGCGGATCGATATCGATCTCACCGTCCAAAGGGACCTGATTGAAGTCGCCGTCGGAACGCAGCGGACCAATCTTGCTCGTAAGCTCCACGTTCTGCTTATCGGCATAAACCGCGGCCGCCAGTTTGATCTTAAAAGGCTGAGTGAAATCAAAATCTTCCACCTTGAGATCGATTCGTCGCAGTTGCAGATCGGTGCCGTCTTTCTTGTCGATGAAGCGAACGTCTCCGCCGGAGATATCGACCAGAGAGACCAGGAAGGTGGATTGATTTTCCTCTCTGGGCGCGCGCTCTTTTTTCTGTTTTTCCACTGCTTCTTTCATTTCCTTATCTTTTTTTCCGATGGTGGAGAAGTTGAACTTGCCGTCAGGGTTGCGGATGATGCGAATCACCGGATCGTGGAGAACCACTCTCTTGACCTGCACTTCCTTTTTTAACAAAGGCCAGAATTTGACATGAATCTGGAGATCCTTGGCGTGCACGAAGTCGCCGGACGCGGCATAGGCCGGGTCATCAGCCATGGCGAAGTTCTTAAGACGCGCGCCGATGCCGCTGAAAAGCGTCGCTTCCACTTCGCCTACCGATATCTTGCGTCCGAGCGCTTGCTCAGCTCGGTCGAGAAGATAGATTTTGTTTCGTTCAACTAGAGAATTGATGCTAAGCAGCGCGGCAACTCCGGCGGCAAATAAAACCATCACTGCAATACCGGCAGTAATAAACCATTTGCGCATGCTACTTCTCCTCTTGATGAAATAACGCCGCTTTCGTCGACCACCGCAGCGTGGTTTGGAGTCTGTTAAAAGGATGGATGAAAGAATCCGTCGAGATCGAAAAGACCAGCATCCTATTTTTTAGCCAAGAGAGTAACGAGATCAAAGCCCCCGTGCAACCATGACCGCAAGTCATGCGACGGCAGACAATTTCCTTATAGTGCCCATCGCGACCAAGCTCATCGCCGAATCCTGGTTCAATCCGTTACTCCGTGCCGGCCGTTTTTAATCGACCGTGGTGTTGGTGTCCGCATGCCTGCGGCTTTTCACCTTATACAAGATACGATCTGCGGCACTCACGAGGGATTCTTTCCTGTCTCCATCTGTCGGATACACGGCAATACCGACGCTTACGGTGATCCTTGGACCGTCATGATCGTGAACCAATCGATTAGCAATTCGGTCGGCGACAATGTGGGCTGCCTTTTCTTCAGCTTCGGGTAAGATCATCGCAAATTCATCTCCACCAAAACGCGCAACCGTATCAATAGAGCGGCACGATCCTCGCAATGCATTAGCGACCCGACACAGTGCCTGGTTGCCGGCAATATGGCCGAGCCGGTCGTTGATCATCTTCAAATTGTCGACGTCCAAGAAAAGCATTGCGAAGGGCCGTTCAGTACGCTCTGCGCGTTTGATCTCCCCGTCGAGTACATCTATGAATTTGCGATAATTCCAGAGCCCCGTCAGAGGATCGGTAATTGCCTGGTGCGAAAGTTGGGTCTCGACTCGACGATATTCTGCGACAAGGGCCGCGAGCACCAAACTCATCACGGCTTTAACTCCCATGAACAATTGCAATAAGAGCAAGGACTCTTGAGAAGTTCGCGTCACGAAGGGGCCGTAGCCGTGGAGTGTCCCCCACAGCGCAAGCGCGCCGAGTATGACGACGGCCGCTGCCGTTTCGCGTTGATCAAAGCGAAACGCCGTCCAGATGAAGAATGGGACGCAGAGAAACTCCAATGGGTAATTTTCCTGCGACAAAGGGGTCACACCTCCGAAGATGACCAAATTTAAGAGGATGAAAAGAGATAAGAACAAGATCCGTTCGCAGATTTGACTCAGATTCCAGCGAATGCGGGGATTAATGCTCCAGAGCACAAGCAGTGGCGTGAGCAGTATCGAGCCGATGGTGTCTCCCAGCCACCATGTAAACCAAACCCGACCGAAATCCTTCGATTGGATGTAACCTCCGAGGGAGAGGCTGGTAACGCCGATAGTGGCACTTATCACGGTGCTAAGAGTCGCGGCGAGGAAGGCAAACTTTAAGATATCGCGGGCCCGGTCAAAAGCGTTTCGGCCATTGGCAAAACAATGGAGAAAGTGTGCGCCAATCAATCCTTCGAGAGTGTTACCGAGGGCGATACCAAGGGAGGTCGCCACGGAACCCGCAGTCATCACATTCGCGAGAAACGCCCCAAGGAAAATCCCCGGCCACACTCGATAACCGAGCAGTAAAATTGCCGAAAGGGCGATGCCTGTGCCAGGCCATACCGAGCTCGCGCTGGGATATACGAAAGCAAGTTGCAGCCCCAGCTTAGCGGCAACGAAATAAACTGCGCCCAGAGCAGCGATAGTTACAACGTGGTAGATAAACCGAGAGCCACTGTACAAAGATTTCTCTTCCCCAGGAGTACTGCCGGAAACGCGGGTTGGGCCGGAAATCGTTGTTTTTCCTGGAGCAATAAATCTTTGAATCGTTTGTTTTATCTCTTCCCCGCGCGTAGTCATGCTGGTAGCTCGTAGGGCTAAGAAATCCGAATCTAAGAAAACTAACCGCAAATGATATGCCGGTCCGGTAGAACTTGGTAACGCTTTGAAATAGCGAGCTTTTGACGGACGGAGGAGATATATGCTTAGTGAAAGCGGTGCCCGCTAGAGGTCAAACTTTGCCACTTACGGCCATC
>Ga0114129_10006765_pt1 | contig 16272 bp, 15 predicted proteins | sample RhiMetdeltSRZDD1_FD_80071 | JGI IMG/M metagenome (GOLD analysis project Ga0114129, IMG submission 80071) | Populus rhizosphere microbial communities from Tennessee, USA - Rhizosphere MetaG P. deltoides SRZDD1 (version 2) (version 2) | ecosystem: Host-associated > Plants > Roots > Rhizosphere >... | reverse complement strand
GGATCGCCTCCTCGCGCTCCGGGTTCTGGCCGCGCATGATCCCTTGCGCCCGCAGGGCAGGGTCCACGCAGGCCTGATCGATCGCCTTCTTCTTCAGCTCGTGGGTGACCCACGGCGGCATCCGTTGCACCGGATCGACCACGTGGCCGTTGGTGATCAGATAGCCCCGGCCGTCGACGAACCAGCCCGTGCCCGTCTCCAGGAATGGCGTCGGGCGCACCGTTTTCGTTCCCTGACCGCAGTTCAGCGTGACCTCGGCGCGCACCTCGGCGGTGACCAGCGCGACGGCGGGCTTCGCGAGCAGGATCGCCTCCTGCAGGCTCACCGCCGATGCCGCGGCCGGCGCCAGCAGCGAGAGGAGCACCAAGGGCAGCCCGAGCACCGCTCTCATCGTCCGACGACCCTAACACGGGAGCCGGCCGGGGCACAAAGCGGGCGCCCCGAGTACAATGCGCGCATGCCGTCCAGCCGCACGGACGCGAACCTCCAGGTCGCGCTCGCCGGCGAGGCCGACGCCAACCGTCGCTATCTTGCGTACGGGATCCGCGCGCTCGCCGAGGGCCGGGCCGACATCGCGCAGCTGTTCTTCGAGGCGGCCGGCGCCGAGACGATCCACGCGCTCGAACACCTGCGCACCATGGGTGCCGTCGGCCCGACCCGCGAGAACCTCGTCGTCGCCGCCACCGGCGAGATGCAGGAGATCGACGTCACGCTGCCGCGCATGATCCGGGAGGCCGAGGAGGAGGGCCGTCCCGACGCCGCGGCGTCGTTCCGCCTGGCGCTCGAGCGGGAGCGGCACCATCGCGACATGTTCCGCCATGCGCTCACGACGTTCGACAGCGGCGTGTCGACCTCCTCGGCCGCATCGTCCATTGCCGCGCCGGCCGTCGCGCCGGGCGTGAGGGCGGCCGCCGCGACGGCGTCGGCGACGCTGTCGGGCCCGGCGACCATCCCGCGCGCGTCGGGTGTGGCGGGCGCGCGCGGCGGCGTGACGGCGGCCACGATGCGCCGCATGGATGGTCGCGCCCACGTGTCCGAGCTGGAGACGGAGCCGGGGCGCATCGAGCGGCTGGCGTCCATTCGCGAAGTCGTGTTCGGTGCACAGGACGGGCTCGTCTCGACGTTCGCCGTCGTCGCCGGTCTGGCGGCCGCCGGCGTCGGGCCGCTCGTCGTGCTGCTGGGCGGCGCGGTGTCGGCGATGGCGGGCGTGCTGTCCATGTCCATCGGCACGTTCCTGTCGTCGCGCGCGCAGCGTCAGCTCTACGAGCGCGAGCTCGAGCGTGAGCGCCGCGAGATCCGCGAGCATGCGGGCGAGGAGATCGCCGAGCTCATCGCGGCGCTCGCGGCCCGCGGCATGGCCCGTGCCGACGCCGCCGAGGTCGCGCGGCGCATCGGCCGCCACCCGGAGATTCTGCTGTCTGCGCTCTCCATCTTCGAGCTCGGGCTCGCGCCGCAGCGGCTGGGCGCGCCGGTGCGCGACGCGCTCGTCATGGCCGTCGCGTTCGGCGTCGCATCGATCGTGCCGCTGCTGCCATTCATGCTGATGCAGGGGCTGGCGGCGCTCGGGCTGTCGGCCGCGCTCACGCTCGGCGCGCTGTTCGGCGTCGGTGTGCTGAAGGCTCGGGTGGCCGGCGTGTCGGCGCTCCGCTCGGGCGTCGAGGTCGCTGCTCTGGCCGCCGCGTCCGGTCTCATCAGCTTCGGCCTCGGGCGCCTGGCCTCCGTCGTGCTCGGCGTCGACATCCGCGGGTGAGCTTCGCGCTGCGCCTGACCGAGGATCGGCTGGCAGCCGGAGCGCGCCTCACGCTGCCGCCGGCGCCGCGGGTGATCTACGTCCGTAACGGAGCCACGCGCATCGAGCACAGGCCACCCACGGTTCAAGCCGACCTCGCGGCTCTCGCTACAACCGATGCCACGCGCATCGAGCACAGGCCACCCACGGTTCAAGCCGACCTCGCGGCTGCCGCCACGGCATGGCATGGCACGGGCGCGGCCGTGCTCCTCGCCGACGCACCCGCGGAGGTCTTACGGTTCGAGCTCGTGCGCGGCGCGGACGCGGCGGAGCCCGACGCCGACATAAACCAGTCGCGCCGGCTCTTGGAGCACGCGATCGAGCTCGATCCCACGCGCGCGTGGCTGATGCGCTGCGACCGCGTCGAGTTTGCGCCCGGCGGCGTCGCGCTGCCGCACGGTCACAAGGGCGGAGGGATTCGTTGCCTGCTGGCCGGCACGCTGGAGGTCACCGTCGGCGCCGCGCCGCCACGGCTCATGCGCCCCGGCGACGCGTGGTTCGAGAGCGGCCGCGACCCGGTGCTGGCCAAGGCATCGGCGGAGATGCCGACCGCATTCGCGCGCGTGTCGATCCTGCCCGCCGAGATTCGTGGCCAATCGTCGATCGTGTACGTCGATCCCGCCGACGCGGCGCGCGGCCGGCCTCGGCACTACACGGTCTACGTCGACGAGCCGCTCGCGCTGATGTAACGCGCCTCCGCGCGCCGGTCTACCGGAGCGCCGGCCAGCGCGCGTCGTGATACGCGCGGCGCTGCGCATCGGTCAGCAGGTCGCGCGTCTTGAGGTGAGCCATCAGATGGACCACACGCACCTCGGCGCGCGCCCGCTCGACCTCCGCCGCGGCCGCGCGCACCGCGGTCTCGTCAGCCGTGCCGCCCGCGAACAGCGCGCGCAGGCGCGCCTCGGCATCGAGCAGTCGCGCGCTCTTCGGACGCGACTCGGCGAACATCGCGTGCATGAGCGTACGCACGCGCGCTTCCTGCTCGGGCGTGAGCGCGAGACGCTCCTTCAGCTCGAGCACGTGCATCGGGCCGGGATAGCCGTGCTGGTCGGCGGCGAACGCCATGCCGAAGCCCCGGCCGTCGCGCACGACGGCGTCGAACTCGTCGAGACACGCCTGGGCTTTCTGATGTCCCTCGGACGGCGCGCCGGGGGTGTGCTGGTGTCCCGCGTGTTGCGCGTCCGCGGTCAGCGGCAGCATCGCCAGGCTCAGCGCGAGCAGATGAGTGCGCATCGGCGCCACGTCAGGCGAACTTGGACAGATAGCTCTGCAGCGCCACGGCTTCGCGCTGCCCCAACACCACCGCGACGTGCAGCTGCTCGAGGTACTGGGCGAGCACCTTGCCCCCAAACTGCGGCTTCTTCTCGGCGAAGAAGCGGGTGACGTCGGCCTCGAGCGTGGGGGCCGCGAGTCCGGTCACGCCCTCGGCCAGCCGTCGCATGCCGTGCTTGGGGTAGAGACGATCCATCGTGTCCCAGTGCATCTTCACGAAGTCCCAGGTCAGCTCGCGCGTGTCCACGCCCATGAGCATGGCGCGCACGACGAACGGCGCGTCCTGGGTGCGAATCTCGCCGTTCACGGTTCGCTCGAGCGTCTGCCGCGCGAGCGCCGGATCCCGGAAGCCGGCCAGCGCGTACAGGTATCGCTGCTCCTCCTGTGGTGTCGTCGCCGAACGGAAGCGCCGCACGAAGTCCTCGTAACGCCCGGCGTCGCCCGTGTGCGCGAGCACCGCGATCACCGCGGGCAGCACGTTGGGGTCGACCGCGCCGGAGTCGGCGAGATGCGCCCGATACACCTCGACCGCGCGCGCGTGCACGCTCGGGTCGTTGCCGAGCACGCCGAGCCCGCGGACGAGATCGCCGCGCAGCTGGCGCGTCAGCTCGTCCTCGCCGGTGCGCGGCGTCCATCCCAGCGCCTCGAAGGTCGCCGTGGCGCGGTCCCGCACGAGCGCCTCGAGCCGCCGCCGATCGCCGGCCAAGACGCGATTGACGGCGTTGAACGACCCGATGAGCACCGACCACACGTTGCGGTCGCGCTCGTCACGGAAGCGCGCGGTGAGATCGAGGTACGCGGTGGCCGGCATGAGCCCCGCGACGGCCAGGGCCCAAGCGTCGTTGACGAGATTGAAGCGTTCGATGGGCGCCAGCGCCTCGACTCGCCGCAGCAGCGCTTCGAGGAGGTCGGGCGCATAGCGCACGCGATAGAAGCCGTGGCCACCAGCGTTGGCGACGACGCGCTCGGCCCCGGCGCCCACGCGCAGGCGCGCCTCGCGCTCGGTGAGCAGCACGCGCTCCTCGCTCGCCTGACTGCCGGCGTAGAGCCGCAGCTGGATGGGCACCTGCCATGGCTGCTCGGGCTCGGCGCTCGCGGGCGGCAGCGGCGCGCGCAGGTAGTTGAAGCGCTGCTGCGACAGCACGAGGTGGCCGCCCGCGTCGCGGCTGACCGTGATGACGGGATAGCCGGGCCTGAAGATCCAGCCGTCCATGACGGCGGGAATCGGCTGCTGCGAGGAGCGCCCGAGCGCCGCCCACAGATCGCCCGTGTCCGCGTTGGCGAAGCGATGCGTGCGCAGGTAATCGCGGACGCCTTCACGGAAGACGACCGAGCCGAGGTACTGCTCGAGCATGCGCAGCACGGAGGCGCCCTTCTCGTAGGTGAGCACGTCGAACATCGCGTCCGCGTCGCGCGGCGAGGTCACCGGAAACTCGATGGGCCGCGTACTGTGCAGCCCGTCGAGCGACAGCGCCGCCGCGCGCGAGACGCCGAACGTGGTCCAGCGCTGCCACTCGGGCTTCCACGCGTCGACGGCGAGCATCTCCATGAACGTGGCAAACGCCTCGTTGAGCCAGATGCCGTTCCACCACGTCATCGTCACGAGATCGCCGAACCACATGTGGGCGTTCTCGTGCGCCACGACGTCGGCCACCCGCTCGAGCTCCGCGTGCGACGCCGCCGTCTCGTCGACGAGCAGCGCCGTCTCGCGGAACGTGATCGCGCCGAGATTTTCCATGGCGCCGGCCGCGAAGTCGGGGATGGCGAGCAGATCGAGCTTGTCGCCCGGATACGGCAGCCCGTAGTAGTCTTCGAAGAACGCGAGCGACGCGGCGCCGATGTCCTGTCCGAACGTGGCGAGGCGCCGCTTGCCCGGCACGCACCACACTCTGAGGGGCGTCCGCCCGACGGTCACGGCGTCCGTCGCCTCCAGCTCGCCGACCACGAAGGCCACGAGGTAGGTGGACATCACGATGCTGTCGGCGAAGCGAACGACCTTGCGCCCGTTCTCCGACGTCTCGGACACGATCGCGGTGTTCGACACCACCGTGAGCGCGGGGTCGATGACGAGCGTCACCGCGAACACCGCCTTGAACGACGGCTCGTCCCAGCACGGGAACGCCCGCCGCGCGTCGGTGGCCTCGAACTGCGTGGCGGCCATCGTGCGCGACACGCCGCTCGGGTCCTTGTAGACGGAACGATAGAAGCCGCGCAGCTTGTCGTTGAGCGTGCCGCGGAACGCCAGCCTCAGCCGCCAGCGACCGCGCGCCGCCGGCGAGGCGAGGGCGAAGCGGCAGCGCTCGGCCGGCTCATCCATCGTGGCGGTGGCGCGGATCGTCTCGCCGCGGTCGTTCTCGAGGCTCGCCGAGTCGATCGCGAGCTCGATCGCGTTGAGCACGATCTCCGAGACCGGCTCCGTGATGTCGAGCGCGACGGTCTCCTGACCGCGGAACGTCAGCGTGGTGAGATCGGGCTCCAGTCGCAGGTCGTAACGGGACGGCACGGCCGTCCGGGGCAGACGATAGGGATCCACTGTGCCTCCGAGCTGGGATGGGCGCTGCCCCGCTACTGTACCGCGACCTGGCTACGCCGCCAAACGTCCTTCCTCGACCGCGCGCTTGAATTCGCCCAGATCGTGCGCGACTTGGGAGCCGGCGTCCGCCGACACGAGCGAGGCGGCGACGTGGCCGAAGCGGCCACCGGGAGGATCGTACTGCAGCGATACACGAACGCGGCTTCCCTGGCCGGCCGACTCGAAGGTCACCGAGCCCGCATGGTTCACCAGCGTGCTATCGGTGGTGCGCCAGGCGATGACCTCGCCGGGCTTGTCGTTGATGAGCTCGGCGTCCCAGGAGATTTGCGCTCCGGCGGGGCCTTTCACCGTCCAGCGCGAGCGGGTCGGGTCGAGCACCTCGACGCGCTCCACGTGCGAGAGCAGGCGCGGCAGGTTCTCGAGGTTGCGCCAGATCGCGTACACGCGCTGCGGCGGCGCATTGACGACGATCGACTCGTCGATCTTGACGCCGAGATTACCGACGTTGCGATGCGCGCCGCCGGCGTCGATGCCGAGCCGCTCGTAGACGTCACAATGGCCGGTGAGGGCGCGATAGCCGAGCGCGCCGCCGAAGGCGGCCAGCAGCAGACCGCCCAGCGACTTACGACTCAGCCCGTAGACGGCGAGGGCACCTCCGGCGATCGCCGACACGAGCCGTTCCTTCTCGCCAACGTTGACCATGCGCTCGCCTTTGGTCGTCATCCCAGTCCTCCCTGCGACGTCACCGCTGCACGTCCGGTGCCGTCAGCCGCTGGACGTCGGCGCCGTCAGCGGCTGCACGTCGGCTCCGTCAGCCGCGGGCGCCGACGATGAAGCCGGCCAGGAGGTCCCAGCCCGACGAGTGCCCGAGATGGGTGAGTCGGCGCGCAGCGTCGAGGGCGCTGCGCGCATCCGCGCGCGCGAGCGCCGCCGCCAGATCGTGCAGCGGCGCCCAGCCTTCACCGATGAGCAGATCGCCGAGCAGCGCGGCGCCGATCGGGTGCGTGAGCCGTGTTGCCGCGATCTTCACGCTCGCCGCCGCGGCCTCCCACGGGGCTGCGTCCAAGTCGCCGGCGCGCGCGAGAAGCGCCCGCGCGAAGAACGCGCCGCCGATGAGGTCGTCGCCGGCGGGCGTGAGGCCGGGGCCGAGCCCGACGAGTGCGCTCGCCGCCGCCGCGGCGCCCGCCGCATCGTCGGCTGCGCACGCCTCGGCGAGCGCATCGGCGCGCGTGCCGGCGGCCTCGAGAGGGAATGCCAGCGGCGCGCCGACCAGCCACGCGCCGAAACCGCGTGGCTCGCCAAGCTCGCGTGCCGCCAACCGGGCGGCGCCGGCGCGCAGCGCCGTCGCGCTCGTCAGCGTCGTCGGAGCGGCCTCGGGGCGCCACGGCGCAAGCGCGCTCTCCGGCGAGAGCCGCAGACGATCACCGCTCCCGAGTCGCGCGAGGGGCGCTGCCGCGTCGGCGACGTGGATCGCGCGCGCGTGCGGCGTCGCGTCGGGCCCGCCGATCCAGAGGATCTCGTCGCCGGCCCGCACGTACACCGACGCGCTGAGCGCGGCGAGCACGAGCGTTTCGCCGTCGGCGTCGCGCAGCGCGCGCGCGGCGCGCCAGCCGAGCCCGCAGATCTGCACGGCGCGCATTCTAGCCCTGATATCGTGGTGCCTTGTGAGACGGCCGAAGCGCTCACGCGCGTGGGCCGCGTGCGCGCTGCTCATCGCCGGCTGCGCGGGCGGGGCGGCCGGCGCGCGTGTCGAGTCCGTAGAAACGTTCCTGGCGCGCCACTGGCGCACGCCACTTGCGCCACAAGGTCCGCCGCCGGCGCGCTATTCGGCGCTCGAAGCCTCGCTCGCCCCGGAGGCGTGCGGGACGTGCCATCCCGCGCAGCTCGCCGACTGGCGCACGAGCACGCACGCCTCCGCGATGGGGCCCGGGGTGACGGGTCAGCTCGTCGAGTTGCTCGCGCGTGATGCGGCCACGGCGCTCTCGTGCCAGCAGTGCCACGCCCCGCTCGCCGAGCAGGCGCCGCTCGTGGCCGGATCGCTCGCGCCGAACCCGGCGTTCGACGCGGCGCTGCGCACGCGCGGCATTCCGTGCGCCGCCTGCCACGTACGCGGTCACGCACGCTTCGGTCCGCCGCGGCGCGATGGCTCGCTGGCCAGCCCGGCCCCGCGCGAGACGCTGCCGCACGGCGGCGTCACTCGCACGCCGGCGTATCTCGCCTCCGAGTTCTGCCGCGGCTGTCATCAATTCGGGCCCGACGGCTATGCGCTGAACGGCAAGCTGCTCGAAGACACGTACGCCGAGTGGAAGGCCAGCCGGTTCGCCGCCGCCGGCGTGCAGTGCCAGGACTGCCACATGCCCGATCGCCGTCACCTGTGGCGCGGCATTCACGACGCGGACATGGTGCGCAGCGGGCTGACGATCAGTGTCGTCGAGGACCCCGCCGCCCGCGGCGCCGTCGCGGCGAGGCTGATCGTCGAGAACACCGGCGTCGGCCATCGCTTCCCGACCTACGTGACGCCGCTCGTCATCCTGCGCGCCGAGCTGATCGATGCGACCGGACGTGCCGTGTCGGGCACGCGCGCCGAGCGGCGCATCGGTCGCGAGGTGACGCTCGATCTCGAGCGAGAGGTGTCGGACACCCGGCTGGCGCCGGGCGAGCGGGCGGAGCTCAGCTACGCGCGGGCGCTGGAGCGCGGCGCGGTGGCCGCGCGCTTCAGCGTCATCGTGTATCCCGACGCGTTCTACACGGCGTTCTTCGACACGCTGCTGCGCCAGGGGGCGGGTCGCGGCGAGGCCGACATCCGGCGCGCGCTCGACGACAGCCGCCGCTCGGCATTCGTCGCCTTCGAGACGCTCGTCGCGCCGAGCGCCGCGCTCGTCGGACCCAACGTCGGGCTCAGTCGTCCACCATGAGCATGATCAGGCCATCGTCGCCGACCTGGTGGGCGGCGATGCGCAGCCCCGCGTCGGCCACCTCGGACTCGATTTCGCCCGGCACGAACTGGTGCTCGAAGTGCAGGCCGCCGTGCTCGAACATGATCACGTCCGTCGGCAGCGGGGTCCAGTCTGCGCCGGTGAGCCGACCAACTCCGGCGGCGACGCCGCGCGGCAGGAACCGCGTCACGGGCTCGGTCACGGTGTAGCTCAGGATGATGCGCCCGTTGGGCGCCAGATGCCGGCTCGCCGCGCGCAGCGCGCCGACACGCGTCGCGCGATCGCAGATGTAGCTGTAGCAGTACCAGGAGAAGATGAAGACGTCGTACTTCTCCGGAATCTCCGCAGTCTCGATCCAGCCCACGTGGAAGTCCGCCTGGACCCCGGCTTTCGCGCACATGCTGCGCGCCAGGGCCACCGCGGTCTGCGACGGCTCGAGGCCGTCGGCGCGATAGCCGGCGCGGCGCAAGCCGATGAGGTCTCGGCCCGAGCCGGCGCCGACGATGAGGACGTGATCGTCGGGCTTGAGGAACCGGAAGTAGAAGTTCTCCTCCCAGGTGAAGAGCCCCGACATCACGTAGGTCTCGTCGATCCCGAAGTCACTCCAGCGTCCCGCCGCCGCGCACCCGAGCTCTCGACGCGTGAGCACGCCGGCCGTCGCGTACGCGAGCAGGCGCGCGGCGCGAATGAGCCCGCGGCCCACGTAGTACGAGACCTTGAAGACACCCCACCGCCACGCGGACATAGTCACCAGCCTTTCGCCGCGCCGTCGGCGCGGGGGTCGGAGCCGCCGCGCAGACCGTCGGCATCGAGCGCGACGACCTGCGCGTGCCCCATGAGATCGCTCCATGGCTCCACGACCTGCACGTCATGCCCGCGCTCGCGGAGGCGGGCGGCCATCGAATCGGGGAAGCGTGACTCGAGCCGCAGCGCCTTCGTCGGCTCGCCCCACGTGCGACCGAGCAGCCAACGCGGCGCCTCGACGGCGGCCTGCGGGCCGAGCCCGCGATCGACCAGACGCGTGACGAGCGCGGCCTGCGTTTGTGGCTGGCCCTCGCCGCCCATCGTGCCGTACACGAAACGGGGCCGGCCGCCGGTCAGGTACATCGACGGAATCAGGGTTGTCGCGGTGCGCTTGCGTGGCGCCAGACGGTTGGGATGAGCGGGATCGAGCGAGAAGAAGGCGCCGCGGTTCTGCAGCAGCACGCCCGTATCGCCGGCGATGATGCCGGCGCCGAACTCGTGGTACAGGCTCTGGATCACCGAGACGGCATTGCCGGCGCCGTCCGCCGTCACCGTCGCGATGGTGTCACCGCCGGCCGGCACGCCTTCGGCGGGCCGCGCCGCACGGCGTGAGATCAGGCGGCGCTGCGTCGTGAGGCGATCGCGATCGAGCGCGACGGCGACCGGCACCTCGACGACATCGGGATCAGTGAGCCACCGATCGCGGTCCTCGAAGGCCAGCTTGGTCGCCTCGACGGTGAGGTGCACGAGATCCAGCTCGTCGAGCGAGGCCACGTCGAAGCCCTCGAGGAGCCCGAGGATGGCGAGCGCCGCGAAGCCCTGGGCCGGCGGTGGAAAGCTCGCCGCCTCGCCCGCCCGATACGGCACGCGCAGCGGTTCCTTCCACGTGGCCTCGTGCTTGGCGAAGTCGTCGATGCTCAGCGGGCTGCCGGCGGCGCTGGCCCCTGCGGCGACCCGCTGCCCGAGCGGTCCACGATAAAACTCCTCCGCGCCACCCCGCGCGACGGCATCCAGCGTGGTCGCGAGCTCGGGTTGCGTCAGCCGGCCGGTGGCGAGCCGCTCGGGGTGGTAGACGGGCCACAGCGTGCGACGCACCTCATCCGCGACACCGGCGGCGAACAGCGCCGGCGTCGCCGCGGTCACGCGGCGCTGCCCGGCCGAGACCTCGATGCCGTCCTGCGCGTGAGCGATGCCGTGCTCGAGCAGCGCCGACCACGCGACCGACGACTTCATCACGTCGCGGCTATAGCGATGGGCTTCCCACCATCCCGACACGGCGCCGGGCACGGTCAATGCCGCGGCGCCGCCTCGCACGGGGATAGCCGCGCCGAAGCGTCGGACGTAGGTATCGAGCGTGGCGGTGTGCGCCGCGCGTCCGGTGCCGTCGAGCGCGCGCAGCCGCTGGCGGCCGGCGTCGTAGATGAGCCACACGTTGTCGCCGCCCACGCCGTTCATGTGCGGATAGACGACGGCGAGCGTGGCCACGGTGGCGATGGCGGCATCGAGCGCGTTGCCGCCGGCACGCAAGATCGCGGCGCCGGCGTCGGAGGCGAGGGCGTGAGGGGAAGCGACGAGACCGGCGTGGCTGTGAGCCTCAATCCACCGCGTGCGACCGGTCACGGCGGCTATGATAAACCGGTTCGCAGCGCGCTCACGCATTCTGATGCGGGCCGAGCGCGTGTCCTGCGGCGATTCAGCTCCGTCGCACCGCTCCCAGCACGCGGCCGTAGTGCGTGCGCCAGCCGCGCAGCGCGGACTCGCACGCGTAACGGGCGCGCACCCACGACGCCGACGGCGCGAGGCCTCGACGTACCAGCTGCCGCCGGTCGGCGGCGCGGTCCAGTGAGAGGAGGTTCACGAGGTAATCGAGGGACGGGCGCTCGCGGAGAGTCGGGGCGAGTCGCTCGAGGATCCGACCGCGAACGCCGCGCGGTCGCATCGCCGCCATCGCCTCCGACGGCGCCGTTACGCCGAGCGAGCTCGTGGCCGCGGCGAGCGCGAAATAGACGGCGCCGGCGACGCCCCAGTCGCGGGCCCGCGCCACGAGCGTGCTCCACGCCACGGTGCCGGCACATCGGGCCAGACAGACGGCGAGCTCGAAGCGCCACCGCAGTCCGCTCAGCGGGTGATGCACGGCGAGGTGCAGCGCCAGATAGAGCAGCAAATCGTCGGGGGCGAGCTGCAGCATGGGGCGCCCGAGCCGCTCGACGGTCTGCGCCCGCGCCCAGATGGCTGACTCGCGCATCCCGCGCGGCACGAATCCGCCCGAGAAGGAGACGAGCGACCAGTGCAGGTCGACCGGAAGATGGTGCGGGGTGGCGGTGGTCGGCACGAAGCACGCCGCGCCCGCATGGGCCACCTCGTAGGCGAGCGATCGCTCGTGAGCGAGATGCCGGTATCCGAGGTCAGTGAGCCGCTCGATCGCGGCGCGGGCCTGCTCGGGCCTCACAAGGAGATCGAGGTCCGTGAACGGGCGGCTCGCGGGGTCGCGATAGAGCGTCTGGGCCAGCACCGGGCCCTTGAGCGGGATGACGGCGACGCCCGCGTCCGCGAGGGCGTCGAGCAGGGCGCCGAGCTCGTGAACGGCAGCCAGATGCTGGCGCTGGAATGCGACCCACGCCGGCCGCAGCGAGCGAAGTCGGGCCGCGGGAACGAGGCGCTCGCGGCCCAGGCTGTAGAGCCATGCGCCGAGGCGTTCGGCTTCGGCCGTGGCGGTCGCCGCGTCCCAATCGAGTGAAGGCGCGGGCGCGCCGGTCTCGGCCGCCAGCAGCGCGCGCGCCGCGCTCAGCGCCTCAGGCGTCGTCGCGGTCGTCCCGCGTGGCGGCATGTAGCCGCGCCATCGCTTCGCCGCGCCGGAACCGTCCCAGGTAATCCCCGTCTTCGATGAGCGCCAGCGCACTGCACCGGAAGGTGCCCGCCCCCTCGGCGCCGTCGCGGAGGTCGGCGACGGTTTTCGACCGGATCGTCTGCAGCAGGGGGGCGTTGTGCCAGATGTCGTCGAACGACCGCTCGCGCAACGATCCCGCGGGGACGGGATTCACCGCACAGGGAAACACCTCGCCGTAAGGCGAGATCATGCAGGTCCGGCGCGCGGCGCCGCACAGCTCCTCGCCGCGCTCCGGCACGCACGGCACCGGTTGCGCCCACTCGCGTGCGAGCACCGGATCGGAGAAGAACGCCGCGAGATCCTTTCGCTCCGGGGCGAGCGCCAGCGGTGCGAGATTGCCGTCGCGGCGCGGCACGAGCATGGGGTCGAATCCGCAGCCCGCCCCGAGGCTCTCGGCGAGCGCCATCAGATCGCGGTACTCGCCCGAGGTGATCGACATCAGCGGGCTCTTGATCAGAATCGTGACGCCCCGCTCGCGCAACAACCGGAGCGCGGCCAGCGAGCGACCGTGTGAGCCGGGGATGCGCGTGACTCGATCGTGCACCTCGGGCCGCGCGCTGTACACGCTGATTTCGACCGACAGCGGATGCAGCGCGGCGAGGTGCGCGGCGCTCTGCGGGGTCAGGAGCGTGCCCGTCGTGAACACGGTTACCGAGAAGCCGAGCTCGCGCGCGGCGGCGACGATGTCCAGGAAGTCGCGCCGGAGGAACACCTCGCCGCCGGTCAGCGTGAGGAAGAACGTGCCCGCCGCCGCGAGCTCACCGAGAATCCGCCGGATCTCCTCGAACGTCAGCTCCTCACGCGTCGGCTTGGGGCGGCCGACCGGTCCTTCGGTGAGGTAGCAGTGCTCGCAGCCGAGGTTGCACCGATGGGTGACCTCGAACAGCACGGACAGTGGCACGTGCGCGGCCGAGGCGCGCCGCACCAGGCCATCGTACTGACCGCTCACGCGGCCTCCCCTCGAGGCAGCGCGGCCCAGAATCCGCGATCGCGGCGGAACTGCATGTCCCACACGGGGACGCGCGTCGCCATCGCGCCGGCGGCATCGAGAAACGCCTGCACCTCGCCGTCGCTCGGTCGGGCGAAGAACGCGCAGCCGAGCAGAGACCGCACGGCTCTGGATGGAGCGAGCGGCTCGAACCGCGTCGTGGAGGACTGACGAAGGCGACAGAAGCCGCCGAGACGCGCCGTCAGCGAGGTACCGCGCCACGGGACCGCGGACACGGTCCAGCCATCGCCGTCGGGGCGGATGACGGCGATCTCGTCCGAGACGACGCCGGCGCCGACGAGCTCGGCCACCGTCGTCTTGCCGCTGCCCGAGGGCCCATAAAAGACGTAGGCGCGGTCGTCGCGGATGATTGCGGCGGCGTGCAGGAGGCAGCCGCCATCGCGCAGCAGCCGGGCTGCATAGATCGCGGTGAGCAGCGTCTCCAGCGCCGCCGGTTCCGCCGGCTGCACGATGTGGCCTCGCCGACGCTCCTCGTCGAACACGCCGCTGAAATCGATGCCGTCGACGGTGATCCGGCCGCGGTCTCCACCGACGCGCGCGTAGAGGTCACCGAGCCCGTGGCTCACCGGCGCGTCAGTCCGCACGTCGACATCGACGGTGAACTCCGGTGAACGATCCCTGAGGAAGCCGCTGTAGCGAGCGGCGAGCCGCTCGGCGAACACGGCGTCGTTGCATGCCAGCCCGCATGCGACCCCGCCGATCTCGAGCGTGCCTACGAGCTGCGATGAACGGTGCAGGGGCCGCCCTGTCCTGGCATCTTCCCGCACGTGGAGAACGCATAGGGGAGGAAGTCTTCCTCCCACTCGATGGCGGGTGGCGACCACGGCCGACGCGTCTCGGCTCCGCTTCGGTCGTTCGCGCCGCTCTGTGCGCTCTCCACGATCGCCTCCCGGGTCATCGAGGTCGGGAACGACGTGCGGGATCGTAGCAGATGGCGCGAGTTAGCCGCAACCCTCGGATTCACCACGATCCACGCGCCGGCACATCCACCAGCCGCGATACGGCTCGTCGGCGGCGAAGCCGGCGGCCTCGAGCTCGGCGCGAACCTCGCCGGGGCCGCCGTAGTCGTGAAAGAAGATCGGCACCCGCGGATCGCTCGCCTCCGACACCTCGCGCATGTACCCGTCGCCGGGCTCGGACACCGCCACGCGCAGCGGCAGCCGCACTGCCAGGCTGCGGATGAGGTCGACGAGACGACTGCGCGAGCAGATCGGGCGCGGGTCGCGATAGACGACGAAGACGAGCAGCGCGCCGCCTGGAACGAGCGCACGCCGCACCCTGGCGAGCGCCTCGATGCGGCGCGTCCGTCCCGGGACGTGGTGCAGCGCGGCCGCGATATACGCGGCGTCGTACGTCCCCGGAGGCTCGTCGAGCTCGGTCAGGCTGCGCACTCGAAATTCGATCGCGAGTCCCGCGCGCCGCGCGGTGTCGCGCGCGGCCGCCACCATGGCGGGAGAGAGATCGATGCCGACCACCCGATAGCCGGCCCGGGCGAGCCCGAGCGCCTCACGACCCGCGCCACAGCCGATGTCCAGGATACGTGCGCCGCGCGCGACCGCCCGCGTGATGAGCTCGAGCTCGATGCGCTCGATGCCGCCGGTGGCGAGCGTCGCGTAGCGTCGCACCTCGGGCGCGCGGCTGTACTTGTCGCGGACGGCATCGAGACAGCGCTCGCCCTCGCCGAGAAAGAGCGGGGGCGTGAGGGGACGCCGCAGGCGGCCCGAGATCTCCAGCGCGTCGGCGAGCGGCGGCAGCCACGACGGCGGCAGCCATCGTACCGGCGGGCGCTCGACGTCGAGACGCGAGGCCCCGCGCTCGATGGCCGTGATGCGCGCCAGAGGCGTGGCGCCTCGCGTGGTCGTCGGGCCGAGGCCATCGTCGGGCATCGCCCGCATCACGAGGCCGCGAGCGTTCGAGTCGGGCCGGCATCGACGCACGTGCACGATCTGGCCCTCGCGCAGCGGCGGCACCGGGCGCATCACTCGGAGTGCGAGGGTCGCGTCGACCGGCAGACCGCGAAGCTCGGCGGCGTCGATCGGGTCTCCGGAATCGAGCCGGAGAAAAGACGTCACCGGGATTCGGTCAGCAGGCCCTTCGCCAGCAGTACTTTCACGAACGCCTCGACCTCTTCACGGGCGCGCGCGGCATCGACCTCGAACTCGGACACGAGCTGTGCGGCGATCTCTTCGGTCGAGCGCCGCCCGTCGATCAATTCCCAGATCCGGCTGCCCACGGCGTTCAGACCGCGCAGGACTTTGGAGTCGAGCGCGAGCACGACGGCCTCGCCCCCGATCACCCGCCACGCCGTCGCCGGATTGCGGGTGACGATCATCGCAGCCACCGACCGAGCGCGTGGCACGCCGCGCGAGTGACGAGCCACCGGAGGCGTCGGCTCACCGGAGCGGCGTGGACGGCGGCGAGCAGCCGGCCCGCGACGCGCCAGCGGCGCGACGTGAGCTCGAGCGTGCGTCCATTGGCTCGGCGCACGGCGACGACCTCGCCGCAATAGCGCGAGGCCTCGATCGGGGGGTCGGCGTCGCGATTCGCGTCGCCCTTGAGCAGCAGCGCGCCCGCGCGCCATCCGAGCAGTCGATGAGCGATGAGTCGCCGACCGTCGAGATATGCGACCACGGCGCCGCGCGGGGCGGCGGTGGGCGCGTTCGCGGCGAGCGTCAATTGATCGCCGATCCGAATGATCGGGGACATGCTCGCGCTCGCCTCTTCGAGTGTCGTGCGCGTCATCGCAGAGTCTTGTATCACGGCCGCCGCGACTGTCGCACACGCGTGGTCCGGCGCGCGACGCCATCGCCGTCGTTCGCGCTCGATTGGCGCTGGCCAGTCCGGCACCGACGCGGACAGATTATGTCCAGAGCCTTCTCGCGCCGCCTTCCGGCAGCGCTCGTTTTCGTCTGCCTCGATCGATGCTTACGCTCCGCTCAGGTGGGGCACACCTCTTGCTCAGATCGCTCACGGGATGAACACCAGCGCACGAAGCGTGTCACGGGCGGTCTGCATCGGCGCGGTCGCGTTGCTCGTCGGCGCCATCGCGCTGCTGCCGGTGCGCGCGGACGCCGCGATCGCGTTTCGCGCGGCCGCGTCGGT
>Ga0114129_10006764_pt1 | contig 16273 bp, 9 predicted proteins | sample RhiMetdeltSRZDD1_FD_80071 | JGI IMG/M metagenome (GOLD analysis project Ga0114129, IMG submission 80071) | Populus rhizosphere microbial communities from Tennessee, USA - Rhizosphere MetaG P. deltoides SRZDD1 (version 2) (version 2) | ecosystem: Host-associated > Plants > Roots > Rhizosphere >... | reverse complement strand
CTACCGCGAGGTGGTCCTGACTCCATGCCAGAGATCTGAGTTTTGCAAGAGCCTCTTTAGCTTGTCGTTGAGCTTGCTAGTGCTCAACCTAAGAGAATTGCGTCAACCAACCTGTCGTCGACATGCGCGAAATTCCAGCTGATGGTACTTGAATATATGCCAAGAAAACGACAAGCTAAAGCGTATCGGACATTAAAACCGCTTCGCACCCACCCGCTACCGCGAGCTGGTACGGACCTCATATTTAGAACAGCAACTTCAACGACAGCTGAATCTGTCTCGGAAAGTTCAGTTGGTTATTACCTATACAGCCATACCCGTCACACGATCCAGGGGCACCGGCGGGTGCTCGATCGGGTCTGGGCGTGATGGCCGAATTCGGATTCGCCGTGCTTGGGCCACCAAAGATCGGTGTATTTGTAACATTAAATGCCTCTGCTTTGAACTGCAGTCTCCAGTCTTCACGAAGAGCGAATTGCTTCGACAGCCCGACAGATAGCTGCGGTCTCCACGACGCGCGAATATAGCTTACTCGCGGTACTGACGTAATCGGAGCATACGGGTTCACGCCTTGAATACTAGTGAAGCATCCGGGGTTTTCATTATAGAGCCACTGCCCGTAGTTCTGTTGAGCAGGCAATAGACTCGGATGAGCCGGACAATTGAAATTGAACGTGTTAGGCAACCCGATTGGCGAGCCAGACTGATGGTGAAAGATCCAATCGAACTTCCAATCGTTCAGCATTTGTCCTAGAAATCCACTTGCCTTCTGAGCCACTAAACCACCTTTACCAATCGGTAGTCCCCATGTACCGCTGAAGGCAAAGGCGAATGGGCGATCAGTGTTCGATACAGCGTAAATGGGATTAGTGTCCTGTCGACCGCCTCCATTGCCATTAACACTCGGCGCAGTCGCGTTGAGAAATCCGGTGGCGCCCATGTCTCTCGAGTAGGTAAATGAGGTCAGGAAACTAAGACCCTTAACCAACACACCTCCTCCCGAAAGTCTCTTCTCTGCTTTCACAATTAAAGAATGATAGTTCGAATGACCAACCGGTTCGGTAAATGAAAACAGTTGGTTCCAAAATTCAGGAAACGCAGTCATCAGCAGCTTTACTCGAACATTTTGAGCACTGCCCAATGGACTTGCTTTGTAGCTGGCAATAAAAGCTTCAGGCTGACCCGTAAGATTCACGCGCTGCCAGAAGAAAGGATTGGGAACTGATTGCTCCAGAAACGGACACGCGAGTGTGCTGGGATTCTGATCGACGAACGTCTTGCACTGGTCTAACTGATCATTCGTGAGATGGTTCATGTGCGTTCCTACACGGATGTCTTTGCTGCGACTTCCGACATAGGAAATATCGACAACGATGTGTCCCGGAATCTCTCTTTGAACTCCAAATGAGAACTGTTGTACCTGCGGAATCTTGCGGGTGCGCTGATCGAAATTCTGATTGTTTCCGACACCCGACAACAACTCGAGCGAATTCCCTACCGGCAAGACAACACCATTCGGATACGGAATTCCTGAATTGAAGAAACCACATGTACCTGGCGCACCACTCGTACAACCTGATGGCAGAGTTGTGTCCAGAGAATTACCGATAGTGAATGGCGTGTTTTGCGTCCATGTCGTATTGCCACCCAGTTCTCTCGCTACGGCATAAAACATTCCCCAGCCTCCGCGAAGCACCGTCTTTGAGTTGAGAGCCCACGCGACACCAACTCTCGGTTGCCAATGATCCCATTGCGTGTCGTAGGGAGCCAGTTCGTCGCTAGAGAAACGAAACCCACCCTTGATCGGGTTCGCCATTGCCGCACCGTTGGGAAGTAGGTTGTTGGCTGGGAACGTGATTAACCTCCCAATCGGATTATCGACACCGTAATCAAAGCCCGCGTTCAGTTTATGGAAGCGCTCCTGAGGAGAAAGCTCGGCATCCCATCGCAGACCGAGATTGAGCGTTAGGTTGTGTCGAATCTTAAAGTCGTCCTGGAAGTAAAATCCGAAATAGGGGTAACTCTCATAGACATCGTAGGAAAAATCAACGCTTCCACCATTTGGATACCCGAGAAGGAGTTCCGCTAATCCGGCACCGTCGTTGTTATTCACTCCCGGCCTTTGTCTTGTGAAGTTCTGGCCGAAAGTGAAGTTGCCATTTGGATTCCCGAGAATGAAGCCTGGAATGGCGTGCAAGAGCATAAACTGTGCGCCGTAATGCAAACTGTGTCGACCTTTCGTTTGGCTAAGGGATGGAGAAACGTCGTACGTCTCATACATCAACGCCTCTGTCGACTGGTTCACGGAATTGCCAATTATGTCTTCAAAGCCAGCCACAGAAATCTGTGGCGCCCAATTGCGCGTTACGGTTGTGATTAGGCCTTGACGAACAGGCATGGTGAGACCGAGATCCTGGTCTTCTAGTTCGGCTAAGCCTGCGGCGACGGCGCCATTCGCAGTTGTTTTGTAAGAGCGATTCCATGACACACGCAAATCGCCAAACAGCGTCGACGTAAACGTCCGTGTTAAGTCGAGGACAATAGTGTGATTCGAACGGTAATTCAGATCTCCCCGCATTGCTGGCCCATCAAAACCATTCGTGCTTCTCGATTCCGTCCCGTCCCAATGCGCAAACATCCCATAGAATTTTGTTTTGTTGCTGAAGTTGTGGTCGATTCGAATAATGGGTTGGTTGTACTCGTAGTTGCCAGGATTTGTTGATACGAAATTATTTGTCTCGCCTGTGCCGCTGTTCGGCAAGGGGTACAAGCCGAGGATCTTCCTACCGATCGCGCTAACTCGATTCGGCGGAATCACGTCAAGTTTTCCGTTCCATTGGAATCTTGCCCTCACCGCGCAGGTTCCATTTGCATTCTTGGTTACGCACGTCAATGGATCGAAAATGCCGTTGCGGGATCCAGGCACGAGCGCAACATACCTGCTCAAGTCGACGCTTCCATCGGGTTGCAGTCGAACATCCGCGGCCGGCGTGCTTCTGGTAATGCCGTTCGGCAAAACCTCTCTCCATCCTTCAAAGCTAAAGAAAAAGTAACTATTGGCAAGCTTCGGAATCGGACCACCAATCGTTCCACCAAACTGATGTTGATTGTGCGCCTGCCTGGTTTGTCTTGTGGCGTTTAGTTGGAAGGTGTTTGCGTCAAGAATTCTGTTTCGCCAGAAGTCAAAAGCGGTTCCATGGAATTTCGCTGACCCACTCTTCAAGATCGTGTTTATCGTGCCACCGCCGGCGCGCCCATATTGCGCGTCGTAAGTATTCGTCATGATCTTGAATTCCTGAACAGCATCGACGTTCGGTGAAATCTCCCACTGGCCGGTGTTCGTACTCGTCTGCTGTGTTATCGGTGCCCCGTTCAGAGTGAACTGGTTATAGAGTCCCTGCACACCATTGATGACATACTGATTTGTTTCATCCCAACCTCGAGTACCAGAGAAGCCACCTGGACCGAAAGTCGTCTGCGTAAACTTCACGCCAGGAGTCAGGTTCAGCAACATGTAAACCTGACGTCCATTAAGTGGCAGGTTCTGCACCTTCTCGGGATCCATGATCGTACCGCCCGAGGCGTCAGCAGAATTTATGAGCGCATTTTCCGTCTGAACCAATACCGTTTCAGATACTGAACCAATTTCCAAAACAATGTTCAGGTTGATTTTGGCAGCGACCTCTACAACGACACCGCGTCTTTCCTCTTTTTTGAAACCCGAGGCTTCAACGGTGATTGTGTATGTTCCTGGCTGCACTAGTGGGATTGAGAAATTCCCGCCATTGTTTGTTTTTGCGGTATACGACTGCTGCGTCCCCTCTTTTGTGACTAACACGACCGCACCGGGCACGACCGCACCCTGCGGGTCGGTCACTTGCCCCACGATCAAGCCGCGAAATTCCTGAGCCTGGACCAAAACCGCTGACAAGACCAGCAGCAAACATGCTGCAAAGATTATGGATGGGACCTGAAGTTTAATTCTGGCCATGAAACGACCCTCCCTTCACCAAATCAAATCGCCTCAAGTTGGAAAAATGTGCTCCTGACGCACAAATACGTGCGCCAGAAAGTATTGGCGGAAGAATTGCTGCTGAGCTAAAATGCGGGCACACTTCTAGACCGCTTCTTCCTTGCATCAACGAGTAAGAAGACTGCGATGGCAGTTATGAAGGAGCCGTCCGTTTTGCGTTGATTCGGCAGGGCAGAATGAGCGAATCCCCAGCCCCCTCTTCGGTAATCCGAACGTGAGTTGTTTATGAGCAATCGGAACGCAAAAGTCTTTCCGAAGTCTTGGGAAAGTTTTGGTAAAGTTCTGGGCACGCGCGGTTGATCCTGATCAACAATGAGCCAAATCGTTCGACATCTTTACGAGTTTGGTCCTTTCCGGCTTGACGCCACTGAACGGCTGTTGTTACGGGGTGAGGAGCACGTACCTCTTACGCCGAAGGCGTTTGAAACGTTACTTGTCCTCGTGGAACACGGGGGTCACGTTATCGAGAAGAACGAACTGATGAAGAAGGTGTGGCCGAACACCTTCGTCGAGGAGGTGAATCTCGCAAAAAATGTATCCTCCCTACGAAAAATCCTGGGGGGCGAACAATCAGAGCAACACTATATTGAGACCATTCCGAAACGAGGTTATCGATTTGTGGCGGGCGTTCGTGAGGTTTGGGCGGAAGAGACGTCGCCCGACGTTCACATCTCAATATCGCCCACAAGCAATGACAGAAACTCGCCAATTAGCTCTGGTAACGGGTCAACCGAATTCAGTCGCCTGGGTTTAGCGTCAAGCGATGAAACGAATTGGCGTTCTTTCGTCAAGCTTGTCACCTTCCCATTAGTTTTCATTTTTGGCGCGGCCATCGCCCTGGGGCTTTGGGCGTTTCTAATTCGGCAGAAACCAAAACCGCCCACACCACTATTTAATATCACTCCAGTTACCAGCCTGGCGGGCAGCGAAGATCAGGCTGCGTTTTCTCCTGACGGAAAACAGATCGCTTTTGTCTGGGATGGAGGAAATGAAGATAACAGCGACATTTACGTAAAACTATTAGGCGCCGACCAACCGCTTCGTTTGACCACGAGTGCGGCAGCTGACACTGACCCGACGTGGTCTCCAGATGGACGCCACATTGCGTTTCTCCGTCAGTTCGCGAAAAGCGGAGGTCTATTTGTTATTCCGTCGTTGGGTGGTGCCGAGCGCAAGTTAGTGGATGTCTTTCCTTATCGGCCCGTCATTATTGGGAATACTCTAAGTTACTCGCCAGACGGAAAGTTCCTCGTGGCGCCCGATAAGAACTCTCAGGAAGAACCGTTCAGTATTTTCAGAATTGCTGTGGACTCCGGGGAGAAGACCAAACTCACGTCAGCACCCGCAGGCTCAGTCGGCGACCTATTTCCGGCCTACTCGCCGGACTCCAAAACACTCGCGTTCGTAAGATCGGTCAGCATTGCAGCGGCGGATATATACCTGCTCAGCCAGGGTGCGCCGGAACCAAAGCGCTTAACATTCGACAACGCATCGATCAGGGGGTTGACCTGGACTTCTGATGGCAAGGAGATCGTCTTTGCTTCGCGGCACGGCGGTAGCAATTACGGTTTGTGGAAAGTTTCTACTGCAGACGGAGTACTCGAGCGTCTTACGACGAACGAGCGGGATATCTACAGTCCCAAGATTTCTCAACAGGGAAATCGCCTGTCGTATACGCAGTCAATGAGTGATGCGAACATCTGGCAGTTCGACCTGGGAAAGAGTCGTGGTCACGAACCCCAGTCACACAAGGTGATTGCGTCTACTCTCGAAGAGAACGGTCCTCAATATTCGCCGGATGGTACGCGAATCGTCTTCGCGTCTCGTCGTTCGGGTAGCTTTGAGATTTGGCTGTGCGACGCGGATGGAGCAAATGCGCGACAGCTCACAAACATTGGAGGCGCACTTACCGGTACGCCGCGCTGGTCACCCGACAGTCGACAAATAGTTTTCGATTCGTGGCTTGGCGGTACTGCTGCGATTTACGTTATCAATGCAGATGGGGGCGCCGCACGTCGGCTAACCTTCGATGGAGATGAGGACGTCACACCAAGTTGGTCACACGACGGGCGTTGGATCTACTTCGGCTGCACCCGTAGCGGCAGTATGCAGATCTGGAAAACTCCAGTTGGAGGCGGCCCCGCTCTTCAGATCACACAACACGGCGGCTTTGAAGGTTTTGAGTCTGCAGACGGCCAGTACTTCTACTACGCAAAGGGACGGGCCATGCCTGGAATTTGGAGAGTTCCGGTCGATGGAGGTGAAGAGACTCTGGTTCTAGACCATCATCAAGCAGGCCTGTGGCGTTATTGGGCTGTTACGGATAAAGGAATCTACTTCGCTACGGCTGAAACGGCGTCGCATCCGCTAATCGAGTTCTTTAACTTCCAGACGAAGAACATCACCACGGTTGCGAAGTTGAATAGGTCACTCTTTAAAACTGATCCAGGGTTGGCGGTTTCACCCGACGGCCAATCATTGCTAATCGTGCAGATGGATCAAAAAGGCAGCGACATAATGCTGATGGAGAATTTCCGTTGAAGCAACGCAAAATGAAACGAACGCGTTTCGCTTCTGACCTGCAACTGATCGAAATTGATGCCACGGCCTCGTCCCAATTGTTCGTCAATTAGTTCCTGATGCAACGACACAAAACTAATTGCCAGTTTTGTCGGGAGGAGCAGGCAAAGACAGGAGCAGGAAAAGACAGCAGCAGGGGCACGAGGCAGGAGCGCCCTATCCTGCTCCCGCGTGGTGCCCCTGCTCTTGTTTTTGCCTGCTCCTGCCTGGCTTCCCCTGCTCCTTATTACTCCGGTCTCTGGCGGCACTGAGCCTCAAAGTCGTCTGGGCCGAACACCTGACGAACTTCTGTCTCACCTTCCCAGCCGGGCCAATGATCTCTATGAAGCTCCATAAACTTCACCGTCGCGTCGATCATCTCCTGCTTCGAATTCACCTCAAAGATGGCGAAGCCTCCGACAACTTCTTTGGTCTCAGCAAAGGGGCCATCAAGCACCAGAATTTTGCCGTTAGCAAGCCGAATGCGGTTGCTAATTGCCGTTGGGGCCAATCCGCCAGCCTGCAACAGCGCGCCTGTTTTGGATGCATCTTCGCTAAGCTTTGCCATCTCCTCCATAAGCTTGGGCGGTGGAGCGCCACAGTTCTCGGCAGACTTTACCAGGGTCATAAATCGCATCACTTAATCTCCTTCACTTTTGTATTCTCAGCCCGGGTTTTGAATAATTAGCACTTTCCCAAGCTCTATCCCTAAATCGAACGAGAAATAACGAGATCGACAACCGCGAAATTTTCTTCACGTGTTAAATTGTGAAAACCGACGGCCAGCGATAGTTCTGTTCCCATAGCGACGCCTGGACAATGCAAATGAAGCCCATCTCAAAGACGGCATTCTACTGTTGTGGCGTACGGATGCTGGACGCTGAGCGCAGCAACTCAGTGTGTGGCGACATTTATGCCAAGTCGTTCATGAACACCGAAGGGCTGCGGATCCTCGAAACGTTCAAAGACGAAACAAGGCCGAACAGCTCCAACATTGCGCGGCACAGAATCATTGACGATCTGCTGCGGAATGAACTTCGCGCGCATCCAGATCTGGGCATCGTGATTATAGGTGCGGGATTTGATAGCCGAGCCTACCGGCTCAAAGGTGGGACGTGGGTGGAACTCGACGAACCGCACGTGATCGCTTACAAGAACGAACGGCTTCCTGCTTCAGATTGTGAAAACGAACTTCACCGGATTCCAATCGACTTCTCGACCGAGTCAGTTGAACAAAAGCTTTCCTCTTTCACAAACTTCCGCTCGGTAGTAATTATCATCGAAGGTGTCTTCATGTACCTCGATGAAGAAGTGATCCGGCAATTGCTTCAGACATTGCGACGGCTCTTTCCACAACACAAGCTCATTTGCGATCTAATGAGCAGGAAGTTCTTCGAGAAGTACGGTCGAACAGTCCATGAAAAACTTACCGGCATGGGTGCATCTTTTAAATTCACGGCCGCCAACCCTGCGGAAATATTTCTCGAGAATGGCTATCGTCGCAGCAGAATGATCTCCATCACTGAAAGAGCGATGGACTTCTCGTCGAAAAAGCTTCCGAAGATTATCTTAAAGACATTCTTTCGCAGTCTGACAACTGGTTACGCGATTTATGTGTTCGAGACTCGATAATTCCCGCGATGCCAGCGAGAGACTGTTACTCTAAATGGTGAAAACAAAATGAAATCAGTAATTCTGGTTGCATTACTGCTCGCGTCTGCACCGTCTATACGGGCGCAACAACTTGGGCTGATCGCAAACACAGATGGACGAAAAACGGTTAGCCTTGATGGCCAATGGCAAACGATTATCGATCCTTATGAATCCGGTTATTACGATTATCGTTATCAACCGAGCGCCAATGGCTTTTTCAGAAATGCAAAGCCTAAATCAAAAAGCGACCTGATCGAATACGACTTCGACAGCTCAGGAGCGCTGAAAGTGCCGGGCGACTGGAATACACAGGCAGACCAATTGTTCTTTTACGAAGGAACCATCTGGTACAAGAAATCTTTTGACTATCAGCGGAAGCCAAATACTCGACTCTTCGTCTACTTTGGAGCAGCAAATTACCTGACAGACGTTTATCTCAATGGCCAGAAGCTCGGGCAGCACGAAGGTGGCTTCACCGCATTTAATTTCGAAATAACCAATCTTGTTCGAGACACCGGTAATTTCCTCATAGTCAAAGTTGATAACAAACGCCGGCGCGATGCTGTTCCAACTTTGATGACAGATTGGTGGAACTACGGCGGACTCACTCGCAATGTGAGGCTTGTGGAAACGCCGAATACCTTTGTCCACGATTATATGATCCAGCTTGAGAAAGGCTCGCGCGACCACATCTCCGGCTGGGTGAAACTAAGTGGCGATAGGCTCAATCAAAAAATTACGGTCCGAATTCCTGAAGCAGGCGTTAGTAAGTCTTTTACAACGGATGCCAACGGCATAGCGTCTATCGATTTCAACGCCAATCTGAGGTTGTGGTCTCCCGAGGATCCAAAGCTCTACGACGTAGCGATTGAAGCGGAAACCGATCAGGTCCAGGATCAAATCGGCTTCCGCAGCATTGAAACAAAAGGTACTGACATTCTGCTGAATGGACGACCTATCTTTCTCCGCGGCGTCTGCATTCACGAGGAGGCGCCTCTGCGCAGCGGGCGGGCATACAGCCAGGAAGATGCGCGAACGCTGCTTGGATGGGCCAAAGAGTTAGGTGCGAACTTCGTCAGACTCGCCCACTACCCGCACAATGAATTCATGATTCGAGAGGCCGATAGACTGGGAATCATGGTGTGGTCAGAGATTCCTGTTTATTGGACCATTCTTTGGGAAAATCCCGCCACACTCGAAAACGCTCGAAACCAGTTAAGTGAGATGATCGCGCGCGACAAAAACAGAGCTGCTGTTGTGATTTGGTCGGTCGCCAATGAGACACCACTGAGCGATGCGCGTCTATCCTTTCTAAAGAAACTGATCGAACACGCCAGAAGCCTGGATCGTGGTCGACTCATGTCAGCTGCGATGGAGCGTCACTACGTCGATCCTAAGACTCAGATGATCGATGATCCTCTAGGGGAATATCTTGACGTCCTTGGATGTAACGAATATGTCGGCTGGTACGATGGTTTGCCTGAAAAAGCTGACGGGTTGGTGTGGAAGACCAAGTATCAGAAACCAGTGGTGATGAGTGAATTTGGCGGTGACGCGCTCTACGGACATCATGGCGACGCCTCGACGAGATGGACGGAGGAATACCAGGAGAATCTCTACCGGCACCAGCTCAGTATGTTGAAGCGGATTCCGTTCCTACGCGGCACTGCGCCGTGGATTCTGATGGACTTCCGTTCCCCACGCCGACCGTTACCGAAGATTCAGGACTACTGGAATCGAAAGGGACTGATCTCGAATCGAGGGGAGAAGAAGAAAGCCTTCTACGTGATGCAAGAGTATTATAGGGAGCTCGGAAGGATTCAATAGCTTCTACGATAGATCGCTCCGCGTCGCACCGATGAATGCACTGCGTAAACAGATCAGTCAGATCCTGGTTGTATCTTTTATCGCTCCTGTTATTGCCTCACTCCAAACTCCCGTTACTGCTCAGGTCCAGAAGGTCAAGAACGCCATCTCCTATGTAGCTCGACCGCTTCCCTTATCCGATGTACGCATAACCGGTGGTCCGCTCAAACGTGCTCAGGATCTGGATGCCGAATACCTACTTAAACTCGAACCCGATCGAATGCTGGCCTATTACCGCAAGCAGGCGGGGTTGCAGCTGAAGGCGCAGGGCTACGGCGGATGGGATGGTAGCGGTCGGAATCTAACTGGCCATATCGCTGGTCATTACCTTTCCGCCGTGTCGTTGATGTATGCAGCGACAGGCGATAAGAGATTTAAGGACCGCGCCGATTACATCGTGAAGGAGATGAAAGAGGTTCAGGACAAGAATGGCGACGGTTTTCTCAGCGCTTTGGAAGGTCTCAGAGAAAAATTCGCCGAGTTGGCGAGTGGCAACATCCGTTCGAGCTTCTTTGATCTGAATGGTCTGTGGTCCCCCTGGTATACCTTGCACAAAACGTTCGCGGGACTTCGGGATGCGTATCGATACACAGGGAACCGAACGGCGTTACAGATTGAGATCAAATTTGCGGGATGGGCAGAAAGGATTCTTCTGAAACTTGACGACGCACAGACGCAGAAAATGCTCAACACAGAGTTTGGTGGCATGAACGAAGTGCTGGCAGATCTTTATGCAGATACTGGCGACAAGCGCTGGCTTATTCTTTCTCATCACTTCGACCATCACGCAGTAGTAGATCCGCTAGCGCGTCGCGAAGATCAGTTGAGTGGGTTACATGGAAATACGCAGGTACCAAAGCTGCTTGGCGTCCTTATGCGCTACATCTATGCGGGCGATAAGTCGGATGGTGAGGCTGCGAAATTCTTTTGGGACGCCGTCGCGTTGCATCATAGTTACGCGACGGGCGGCCACGGTCGAGACGAATACTTTGGACCGCCAGATCAATTGAGCGAGCGCGTCGATGGTCGTACGAATGAAAGCTGCAATGTCTACAACATGCTCAAAATGACTCGACGGCTATTTGCGATCTCTCCGGACATTAAGTACGCGGAATTTGAAGAGCGTGCGTTATTCAATCATGTGCTCGCGTCGATGGATCCTGACGACGGCAGGACCTGTTACATGGTGCCCGTAGGACGGAGTGTGAGGCACGAGTATCAGGACATGTTTCGCGATTTCACGTGCTGCGTTGGCACTGGAATGGAGAATCACGGTCTGCATGGCGACGGAATCTATTATGAATCCGGCGATCGCCTTTGTGTGAATCTGTATGTGCCTTCAGCGGCTACGTGGCGGGCCGCAGGCGTCAACCTTGTTTTGGAAACGAGTTTTCCGGAGGGTGATTCGGCGACGTTGCGGCTGATGCTGGCAAAACCTAAAGAGTTTACGCTGGCTCTCCGTCGACCATCATGGGCAGGACAAGGATTCAACGTAAAAATAAATGGCGAGGTTGTATCTGAATTACCAAAGGCCGGCTCCTATGTTGAATTGAAAAGAAAATGGAAAAGTGAAGATGCAGTTGTGCTTACGTTGCCGAAAACGCTGCACAGAGAACCTATGCCCGATAATCCGAACCGAGTTGCGTTGATGTGGGGCCCGTTGGTTCTTGCGGGTGATCTTGGGCCGGAGCCGGAGCGCCGCAGCTGGATTACTACTCAAACCCCTTCCTTCATAACTGCTGAACGACCGATCGACGAATGGGTTGCTACGATAACCGACAACCCAGCAACGTTTTTCAGTAACGGCTTTGATCTCGACGGTGCTGAAAAACAGATTAACCTCGTGCCGTTCTATCGGTTGCATCGGCGCATCTATAGCATCTATTGGGATCTGTATACGGCCGAAGGTTGGGAAAAGAAACTTAATTACGTCGCGGCCGAACGAGCGAAGCAACGAAAACTGGAAGCCGCAACGGTTGCGTTCGTGCAGCCGGGTGATATTCAGAAGGAAAAGGCTTTTCAGCAACAGGGTGAAGATTCGACCACTGACCGCATAAGCGGACGAACGGCACGCCGCGGAAAGAAATGGTTTTCTTACAATGTTCCTGTGGATCCTTCACACCCGGTTGCTTTGGTCGTGACTTATCACAGCGAAGAGCGCAGTAAAAGAACATTCGAGATTCTGATTGACGGTCGCCGAATCGGCGAACAAACCTTGGAGCGGCGTCCTCCTGGAAGCGCCGCTGGTGGCTTTTTCGATGTCGAATATCAAATTCCTCAGCACCTGTTGAACGACAAGGAAAAGGTGACTGTGCGATTCCAAGCGACCGGCGGTAATGAGATTGCCGCAGTTTATGGAATTCGAATCATCAGGATCGATACAGAACGATAAGCGCTCGCCAAAATCCGTATGAACAATCGAATATCGCGTCGCGAGTTAATGAAAGGCCTCGGAGCCGTGGGGGCGGGTAGCATTCTGAATTCGAGAAGCGAGGGTCATGTTCCTGAGGATCACACGAATGTGCTGCGAGCTTCGCGCGTGACACTAGCCCCGTACTCTGACGGCGAGATTTTCTCATTCACCTCAACGACCGACGTCTTCACTCCTTCGCGCGGCCGTGCATTCATGAAGTTCAGCTTCGATTTTCCCGAGCCCGTTGTCGCGTTCGGCCAACATCGCTTTGGTTTTCTGGTGTTTACTGCCGAGAACACTTATGCGCTCGATCGGGAAAAGATGCGTGTCGCGTTGAATGGGGACACGATGGAGCTCAGCTGCTCAGGGTTCGTCTGGGCTGGTGGACAGCAACGTGCTCGCGGCTCCCTGACAGCTACCTTTCGAAGAAGTATCGGCACTATCGATTGGGACGTGGTGGTCGAAATGGACCAGCCTATTAAGAGCGTGACTACAGTTATTCGGGATGTTCCGCGTGGACCGGTGAGCTTTAGTGGAGGGTCCCTAAACGATCCGAGGGACAACGAACTGCTCAGCGCTTACCCATTTGCGGGCGGCGATCTGCACGGGCCGGGCGCGGCGAATAGTATGAGCACTCCGCTGGCGATTATTAAAACTGCCGCCGATGACTACGTTCTAATCTCTCCGCTGGATAATAAAGTTCGACCGAAGCGTTTTTATTTCCAACCGGGCGATAAGTCGTATCGCGTCGAGGCAATATACGAACACGACGGCTGGCGAAACGATCGCAAAGTGATTGTGCCGCGGTGGCGCTTGGCTTACACCAAGACGTTCGAAGGTGCCATTCAATCGCATCTTAGTTTTATTGAAAGCGCGTTCAATCTTCAGTCATGGGAAACGCGATCAGACGTGCCCGAGTGGACACGGCGAATCGCAATGGTGACAACGCTGCACGGCATGCATTACACGGGTTATGTCTTCAACGACTACGCGAAGATGTTGGACATCCTGCGCTGGATAGCCGCGCAAATTCCTGCCGACCGTGTGCTTGTCTTTCTCTCGTCCTGGGACGGTCGCTATTACTGGGATTACCCGAATTACAAAGTTCCTGAAAGGATGGGCGGCGAAGCTGGATTTCGGAATCTCATTCGAGAAGGACAAAAGCTCGGTTTCAAAATGATGCCCATGTTCGGTGCGAATGCAGCAAATCGAAAACAACCGATTTGGTCAAAGATCGCCGATGCCTCAACGAAAAAAATAGACGGTGAGATTTATAATCTGAACTGGGTCGACTGGAATAACGATCGCCATCAGGACGGCTGGCTGACTTACATGAATCTTGGTGTTGATTCATGGCGCAACTGGCTTGAATCTCGCATCTCAGACATTATTCACCGCTTCGGCCCTGACGCGTACTTTCTTGATATCGTGGGCGGCCACGTGAACGACATAAACGCTGACATGCATGAGGGCACACGCCGGCTTGTAATGAATCTTCGGGCGAAACATCCTGATGTGCTGTGTGTGGGCGAGATGCCTTATGACGCATTGCACGCATTTATCCCTCTTTATCATGCTGGTGGCGGTTCGCTTTGGCTAAAATATTCCCGCTTCTTTCAGCATCTCAGCAGTCCGGCGCCAGGTCGTGGCAGCACCGGCGTACACGAGGCCGGATTCGGCCGCTTCAATTCTGAAACACTCTCGCTTAGCGACAACGCAATCCCAACTCTGCAAGTGGTCGACGACACGTTTACGAAACACCGCGATGTGATGGCTCAGATCATTCAGCGAGCGAAGCAGCGCGCAGGATTGTAATCAAAAAGGAATGAGCTTGTTCTCGGTCTAAAGCAGAAACACCAAGCCCTTGCTTGCCGCGCTGGTCCTGGTTGCTTCCTTTACGAGTTCGTCATTATCGGGTGCAAAAACAACCTGGGAACACTTCGAGTTCTCGTGCCGGCGCAAATCATCGGCGACCAGGATGGCCAATGGGATCGGAATGCTTACAAGACGGAAGCTTTCTTTGGCAGTCCACTGACTGGGTTTGTGGTTCCCTAATCCCGTGAGTTATTCAGTACCGTTTGCGGTAGCGAATGGCCAGCTGTTCCCTTTCAGCATTGAGGCTTGACGCTCTGGTTCAAACGGTTAGTCAGACTTGCTGCCAAAGTAAACCACATTTGGAGCGTCTGATCGCGCCGCTGCGATATCCAAATAGCCGTCGCCATCAAGATCACCGATCGCAAAGCCGTAAACCGTTCCTTTCTTATCGCCGAATGTCACAGGCGTAAACTTTTGACCAGAACCGTCGTTGAAATAGACAACCGACGGTGCTTCAACATTGCCTACAATTACGTCGATGAAGCCATCGCGATTCAAGTCAGCTACGCTCAGGGCATACGGCATTAGCCCTGTTGAACCAATTGCCACAGACTCTGAAAAGCTCATGCTGAGCTGACCAAAACAAATGAATGCTCCACGATGTTCATCGATAACAACAATGTCCAACCGTCCATCGCGGTTCAAATCTGCTGCTTGAGCCATTCGAATGGTGGCGTCCTTTGGACCAAATGGAATTTGTTTGCCAAAGCGGCCTTTACCCTCGTTGACATAAACGTAGCTCTGCCCACCATCGCGATGCGGCACGATCAAGTCGATTAAACCGTCGCCATTGACATCTGCCGGTGTAATGGTCGTAGCCGATTCATGGGAAAAGGCAAGACAGTCGGCGCCAAACTGGCCTTTGCCTTTGTTGAAGCAAACAAAGTTCGAGCCTCTACTGTCATCTGTGCGGTTCGCCACAATGATGTCCGGAAGGCCATCCTGATTCAGATCGGCTACCGTAGCGTTTCGTGTGGGCCATTCGGGATGTCCGAATGTCGTCAACAAATGAAAGCTGGCTTTACCATCATTCGCGTAAACCCGCTTCGGATCCGGAGCGTCGTTCCCAACGACAACATCGAGATCACCGTCGCGGTCGAGGTCTGCGAGCGTCACAGAGTACGAACGATCGGCGACATCTCCAAGATTATGCGCGATTGGAAACCGACCGTGACCATCGTTGAGAAGGACGCGATCAATTAAGGGCCAATGTCGTCCTTTCGCCAGCACAAGATCAGGAAAGCCGTCCCCATTTAAATCTCCGATGCTGACATTGGCTGACGTCTCAGCAGACTCTTCGAGCAGGAGCATGCGCGTAAAAGTTGGCAGCTTCTTTGGACCAATAGCAGGATTATTTTGTGTCTGATTCCCTGCATTTGAGTTCGGAGACGCCACGGCGATCCAAAGCACCAAGATTGAGGCGGCCGTCCAACTTAATCTGGCATTTCCGACGATCATTGTTGGTCCTTTCGAACATCAATGGACACCACTGGCTTCAGCCATGTGGTACTTCAACTTTGACCTACCCAGATTCGTCGGCCTGATTTTGTACAGTCTCGATTGCCAGCGCGTGGAAACGGATCTTGAAGTGTTCTGGTCAAGTCGGATTTCCACGCGCTGGCAATCGAGACTGTGCAATATAAGCTGCGACCAGCTGGCGGTAGGCCAAAGTTGAAGCTCCACATGGCTGCCAGTGGTGTCTGACTTTCTGTTCGAGCGGTCATGTCGATACGCTTTAGGTTGTCGTTACCATGGTGCCGTTATTTAAGCAGTTGTTCTAGCTTCTTACTGTAGGCATCAACGTTATCGCGCTGAACGACAACCGTGGGAATGAATATTGTCTTGTTGGCAGGAATCACTGAGCGATCGCCCTT
>Ga0114129_10006763_pt1 | contig 16274 bp, 12 predicted proteins | sample RhiMetdeltSRZDD1_FD_80071 | JGI IMG/M metagenome (GOLD analysis project Ga0114129, IMG submission 80071) | Populus rhizosphere microbial communities from Tennessee, USA - Rhizosphere MetaG P. deltoides SRZDD1 (version 2) (version 2) | ecosystem: Host-associated > Plants > Roots > Rhizosphere >... | reverse complement strand
TTCGAATATTTTACGGTTCGGCAAACTAAGCGCCTGGTACCTGGCCGATGCAGGCGCCAATGTGGTGAATAGCAACAGTGATAAGCTTTTACTGGGTATTGTTGCCGGCCCGGTTATGGTAGCTTATTATACGCTCACGAAATTTATACCGGTAGCGTTACAGGGGTTGATAAACCGGCTGATACTGGGCATTATGCCCGGCATAGGAAAGCTGCTGGGTTTAAAGGAATACGACAGAATAAATAAGGTAAGAAAAAATATCAACAGCATCACATTGCTGCTGACTGTAGCGTTCGGGGTAACAGTTATTATTTTTAATTATTCGTTTTTACATACCTGGGTAGGAAAGGAGCATTATGCAGGCAATACTGCCAATGTGCTGATCATGATTATGGCCATCCAGGATACCTTCGTAAAGAATGATGCCTGTATCATTAGCGCTACACTTGATATTAAGAAAAAAGTTTTTCTTACCCTCATCTCGGGCGCCTTGTTTGCCGGCTTAGGTGTTTTGCTGGTGGGCAAAATGGGCATTGCCGGAATTTGCATCAGCTTCATGGCAAGCAGGGTATTTTTATTTATCGGACAACGGAAAGTACTGGCCGGTTTAATGAAGACTCCATCGCAGGCCGTTTTCAATTTAAACTATCGTGCTTTGTTAACCGCTTTATTAATGCTGGGAATGGCCGCATGGCTGGCTTCAATAACCGACGCCCTTGGATTTTATCAATTGTTGGTATTAGCGCCGACTGCATTTGTCATCTCTTTACTCGTTTTTTTCTTTTTCGGATTGAGCAAAGCAAACAGGCAGGAATTGCAGCAAATTATCTTCTCAATAAAGTTCTTTAAATCAGATAAAAGCTTCAGCAAAAATTGAATAACAGGCAATGGGCACCAGGCACCAGGCAATGGACACGCAGCAATCATTGCCTGGTGCCCACTGCCTGCTGCCCAAAAAATATATACGCGTGAAGATTCTTTTTGTGGCCCCCCGTTTTCATACCAACCAGGTTCAGCTGATAAAAAAACTGCTGGAAAAAAAACATGAGGTTTCCTTTCATGTCGCCTGCATCGGGCCAACCGAAGATCATAGCCTGATTACACCTTTACAAAATAAACAAAGCAAGCTGTCGGTATTTATCGAAAAAATATTTGGAAAAGGAGGTGCAAACAGAAGATATTATTTTCCGCAGCTGGTTAGTTACTGGAAGGGTTTCAAACAACTGAAGCCGGAAATTGTCGTAATCCGCGATCCCTATAAAATGTTTTCTCTCACAGCGGCCTTTTATGCATTGATAACAAAAACAAAGATCATTTTTTACACGCAGGAAGATATTTGCAGGTCAAGATCATGGAGAACGCTGTTAAAACAAAAACTGACCATTCGCTTTTTTAAGGCTGCCTGGATGACCCCTGTAAAAAGCAGCCATTTGCCCGATAATAATAGTGAGTTGAAATATATGTATCATGTTCCCTTGCCTGTTATTGTTACACCCGAAGCCGAACATAGCAACGACATTTGGGGCGAAGGCCCCAAAATACTAATGATCGGCAAGTATCACCAGGAAAGAAAAAAACACCTGTTGTTTCTGCAGGCACTGAACAAATTGAAAAACCGGTACCGGTTTACTGCAACTATTGCTGGTGAATGCGCCACGGAGGAGCAATGGCTCAAATTTAAAATGATCAGGCATGAAGCGAATACCATGAAACTGGCCGGCCAGGTTCAATTCAAACAGAATGTTCCTTATAATAAAATAGCTGAATTGTATGCTTCGCACCACATTTTTGTACTGCCTGCCATTAACGAACAATACGGCGTGTCGGTTAATGAAGCATTGGGCTACGGATTGCCTGTAATTTGTACCGACAGTTGCGGCGCTCAATTCAATATCACCAGCGGCGATAACGGGTTTGTGATTAAATCAGATAGCCTCGATGAGTTGACCAATGCATTGGAAATGCTTATTTCTGATTATCACAAACTAAATCAAATGCGGGACCGGTCACTGCAATATGCCAGGGAAAATTTATCGGCCGATATTTTTTATTCAAAATTTTCTCAACTGATCAGGGAGCGCTTTTCGCTCTTAATGACCTGAAGGTTATCTATATGAATACATTTCTGATTTTCATCGAAATAATATTCTTCCATGGCCTTGCGATTTATTGCATACTCAAAAAAAATGAGCGGGGGATCTTTTATTTACCGGTATTATTTTTTGTTGATAAAATAATTGGTTCGCCAAATCCGGCTTTCCTGTTTTATGGATTTGTAGGCCTGATCCTTTTATTGCTCATACTAAAAAACGGCTTTGCATTCCGGAACAATATCTGGGGGCTTATTTTAGCAGTATATTTTCTTATTTTATTGAACAACTCAAGCGATCTGGCACTGATAAGGCCTTATGCTTTCTCCGTTATCGGGTTGTTTTTCCTGATCCCGGTAATCCCCGGTATCTACAATAAATTTTCAAGAGAAGTTATATTGAAAGAGTTAAGCGGTGCCTGCTTTCTGATACTCATTCTTTTTATTGCCAATGCGCTGGCTTCTACCATATACAAGTACTCGCCAATGGAAATGTACGGCATTACTTCAGGCATTTTATTTGGCAACCTTTGGGCAGCAGCATTTAATACTTTACCTATTGCGCTGTTTATAGTTTTCCTGAAAGGCATCAGCGAGCGAAAGCTCCTTTATATTATCGTTTCCGTTATTTCATTTTTCTTCATCATGCTCACGTTGCGGCGCACTGTTATGGCATTAAGCGCTTTTGGGACTGTTATTGGCCTGTTAACAATGCTTTCGCAGCAAAAGGCAAAAATGATAGTTGTTACCCTGGGCCTTATAGTTGTAACCGGTTTCCTGATTTATAACAATACCGATTTTTTGCAGGAGTTCAAAGACAGGGTTGAACTACGAAAACTCGATGACCGGGCACTGGCCGAAGAAAAACGCTTCTTTGAATATGCTCTTATTTATGATGATATGTTCACTTACCACGCTTATAGTCCGTGGATCGGATTTGAATTGTTTAACAGCGCCGGAAATTATGGCAAAGGCGTTCTGGCCGACAGAAGTCTGCATGGCGACATACCCAACCTGCTTCATTCAAGCGGACTAATAGGATTGATACTTTATCTTTTAATGACAGCTACCGCATTCTGGCAGGCAATAAGGGTATCACAACGATTCCAGGATAAATTAATTGTTCTTTTTTGCGCCTCCACATTCATGGTTTATACCGTTACCGGCCGGTACACCGAAGTTGCCGCAACGCTGTTGTTATTTCTTGTATTGATGTTGCCATTGGCAAAAGAGGAAGACCCGGCACCCGATGCAGTTGCGCTAAGAGACTAAAAGAGAAAAGGAGAAAAAGAGGTGTTGTTATTTTTTTAATTGCCGACTGCTTATATAAACAAGGATATTCAAAAATTCTCTTTTTTTCTCTTTCTGCTCTTATACTCTCTTAGCTAAAAAAATCGTCCTGCGAAGCGGGACAAAAAAAGTATGATTATAGCAAGCAAACCTTTTTCAGTTTTTGACGGCCAGGCCGAAATGCCACGCTGCCACATAACCCGTGAATCGACAGAACTGCTGGCCGAACTTCAGCAGCAGCAAGTGCGTTTTGTGCATTGGAAAGGTAACACCCACCTGCCGGCTTCGCTCGAAGGAAAAACCGATATTGAAATACTGGTTCATCCCAACAGCCGCCAACAGTTTGAAGCGATATTAAAGAAACGTTTTTATAAAAAGCTAAATGCCCGTCCGTGGAATTCATATCCGGGTATTGAAGATTGGCTTGGATTGGATGCTGATACCGGCAACCTGTTGCATTTGCACACCCACTACGACCTGGCTACCGGAATCAAATATGGAAAGTATCTGCAGTTACCCTGGCTGGAACAATTTTTCGGGCATCTTAAAACTGATGAGCTAACCGGATGGCCTATCCCAATACCCGAAATGGAAACCATCGTTCTGCTTATACGCATCCATGCGAATAGGCTTCATAACAAACCGGGGATACCGGCGCCGAAACAAAACGAACTGCGGGAACTTTTAAGCCAGGTGCAGGTTCAACGCCTCCATGAACTTTGCCGGGAACTGCAATTGAAAGTACCAGCTAATCTGCACATTGAAATAAACAGGATCATGCAGGATAACAGCGTGCCGGCCATGATGCATCTTTCCTCATTATTTTATAACCAGCTTTCCCGTTGTGTAAAAACAACCGGGCCCATGACCGCACTAACAACTTTTTATTATAAATTTTTCCTCAAAACCAACCGGTATGCAGGCCGGTTTACCGGACCTGCTCAATTAAAAAAAACGATTCCTCAAGGTGGTAAAATCATTGCGTTGGTGGGCAGCGACGGGGCAGGAAAAAGCACATTATGCAATGATTTGGTCAAATGGCTGACATTCAAAATAGACGCCCATTACTTTTACTTAGGCAAACGGCCTTTCATCAAAAGCTATAATCAGCAACTTTTTTCTATAACAAATTTCCTTTTCAACAACGGTGTTATTTCAAGATACTTCCGAAACCTGGCAGGTAATTTTTATTATATCCTGCTGATACGTAAAAAAACAAAAATGCTCCGCCTTGCCAAAAGGTTAAGCGAAAAGAACAGCGTTGTGATCTGCGACCGGTTTCCGCAAAAAGATATAATGGGGTATTACGACGGTCCGAAATTACCCTTCAAAAAAAACGGTTGGTTCCCGAGGCTTGAAATGAAACTATTCAAAAAGCTTTGCAAAACAGAACCTGATGTTGTTTTCAGATTGAATATAACTCCTGAAATGGCGAGCCGGCGTAAACCAGTATACGATTACAGGATGATTGAGCAGAAGTGTAATAATCTTTCCAAATTATCATTCGGCAGTGCAAAAATTATTGATGTGGATGCCGGAAGGCCTTATGAACAGGTACTGATTGATCTAAAAAAGAAAATCTGGGAAAACCTTTAAGCATATTAATTCAACCATGAAGCCAAAGATCATTGAAATAATCGGCCCCCCGGGAATTGGCAAATCAACTATTTACCAATCATTGTGCAAAACATGGAAGCCCGGCTCCCAATGGGTATACCCCGATGTGCTCCTGACATCCAAACCCGGTATTTTTTCTTTCAGAAAAAGGCTGGTATATCATCTGCACATACTACTGCATAAAAAGCTAACAAAATCCATCCCGGTAGATTACGGATTGCGATTTGCCGCGGAGCAACAGAAACTGGCAAAATTTTGCTGGAAGTATTTATCCGATATACAATTTTCCGATGACGAAGATATCAATAAACGTTTCAGATCGGCCTATTTCCTGTTCAGGACCTTTTGCATATATCAGGCGATATTGGAAAAAGCCCCTGCGAAACCCTGCATTATCCAGGAAGGATTTTTACAAAAGTCATTTTTTATAAGTGAGGATGAAGATGATGATCTGTTGATAAATGAACTGCTGAACAAATATTTACTCCTGATCCCATTGCCCTACGCTATCATTTATATCGATACGCCGGATATCAAAGAGATCGTAAAACGGCTGCGCGGCCGTGATAAGATCATCGCTTCACACCTTGGTAAAAACGATGAGGCTTTGCAAAAGGATATAGAAAAATGGCAGCATGCACAAAATAACATTCTTGAAAAATTAAAAAGCGCCGGGGTTTTGATAATAAGAATAAACGGCAGGCAGCCCGTTAAGGAAAATGTTTCCGGAATACAGGAACTGCTGAAAAAAATTGATGGTGACCGGGAAACCAGCCCTGCTAACTACAGGAATGGACCAAAACTGAATTTGTTACAAGCGATGACACAAATCTTATTAAAATAATGGCAAGGTTTTTATTTTACGATGATAAGCTCATTAACCTGATGCTGCAGGATGAAAAGCCCTGCGGCGGCTCAGCCGTTCAAACCTATGGATGGATCAGGGGCCTCATCGAAGAAGGTCAGGAAGTATATGTAATGACCGACACCGGCAAAGGTTTGCTAAAGGAAGAATGCCGCAATATTAAGCTGGTCCCCATGTACGACAACAACAAAGGCGTTCGCTGGCTCCGGTGGATCTATTATCGTTTACCTTATACTTATAAAAAAATAAGAGCGGTAAAACCTGATTACCTGTATGCCAGTATCCCCGGATGGACTTCGGCTTTGCTCGGGATCATCTGCCACCTGTTAAACATCAAATTCATTCAACGACTATCCAACGACAATCAACTGGATTACCGGTATCTCAGAGACCATTCTATAATTCATCACTTTTTATTGTATCTGGGTCTCAGGCTATCCCATCATATTTTATGTCAGAATAATTTTCAGCTACAGATTATCAACAAAAAGTTCCCTGCTAAATCAGCTTTTAAAATAGCCAACCCGATGTATTTAAAATACCGGGAGCCGGTTTCGCCCATTTCTTCAGGAGGTTATATAGCCTGGCTTGGGATTTATCGCTATCAAAAAAATCTAAAACTTTTATACCAGATTGCCAGCCTGCTAAAAAAGGAGCAATTTCTAATTGCCGGCAAAGAAGGTGCAAATTTTGATCAGGAAACCAGTGATTACCTCGAAAAATTAAAACAATTGCCGAATGTAAATTTTATAGGGTTTCTGCGTCGAACCCAGGTGCTGCCTTTTTTAGCAAATGCCCGTTTTTTGTTAAACACTTCGTTTTATGAAGGCTTCAGCAATACTTTCCTGGAGGCCTGGTCGGTTGGCACCCCTGTTATATCGGCCGTGCATGTTAATCCCGATTCAATTATTTCGAAATACGATCTTGGAATCATTTATAATGATGTATTCGATCTGTGCAAACAATACGCTGCTGTAACGCCTGAGCTATATGAACTGATGTCGGATAATGCAAGAGAATATGTAGTGCGCCATCACGGTTACAGGGTGCTCACCGCAATGTTACTCAGGTATCTTTCAGCAGCCGATAATATCATTGACAGTGAAAGCCGCCTGCAAACCCTCACCAATCAAACTACCTAAAAATAATTCTCCGAACATGAAGCTGAACGATCATAAAACCCGTATCCTTTTTTTTATCGGCAGTTTTAAAGGTGGAGGAAAAGAACGGCGATTGGTTGAATTGCTTTCATATCTCACAGGTACACTCCGTTATGAATTGATGGTAGTAGTAACCGATCCTATAGTCGACTATACTGCTTTTTATGATCTGAATATATCTTACCAGGTTATTTCGAAGAAATGGAAAAGAAACGATCTCACTGTGTTTTACAGATTCTATAAGATCTGCAAACAATTCAAACCACACCTTATTCATACATGGGGACGCATGCAATCGTTTTATGCCCTGCCGGCTGTCATTGGCCAAAGAATACCGCTGGTGAACGGACAAATTACCTCTGCCCCACCCCACGTAGCAAGGTGGTCATTTAAAAGAATAATTGACCTGATCAATTTTAAATTTTCGACCGTTATTCTTTCTAACTCCCGGGCAGGCATAGATGCTTACAAGCCTCCGCTCAGGAAAATAAAAATAATCTATAACGGAGTAAGCCTTACCCGTTTTGAAAACCTGCCTGCGCCCGAACAGATGAAAGCAAAATACGGGATCACAACACCGTTTGCGGTGGTAATGGTTGCCACATTTTCGCCCAACAAGGATTATCAGCTGTTTTTCAGAATTGCACAGCAAATTACCAGCGTAAGAAATGACATCACATTTGTTGCTGTAGGTGATAGTTGCAAAGATGAATCGATAGTCGACCAGTTTAATAAATTGTTGGGCCCGAACCCGGGAATTATACTTACGGGAAGAATAAGCGATGTGGAAGCAGTGGTTAACAGCTGTACCGTGGGTGTTCTTTTTTCAAATACAGCGGTACACGGCGAGGGTCTTTCAAATGCCATCCTGGAATATATGAGCCTTGGCAGGCCGGTCATTGCCAATGATGCGGGAGGCACAAATGAATTAGTGCATCACAATGTGAATGGCTACCTCCTCAACCGTCAAACAGAAAATGAAATTATCGGGCTGATCACAAGCCTGATCGATAACCCTGAAAAATGTTCGGCTTTTGGAAAAGCAGGGCGAAAGATCATTGAAGAATCATTTTCGCTCAACAAAATGGGAAAAGCATTTGAGCAAGCCTACCAGGATATTTTGGAGAAATCCCAAAATCTAAAAATCTCAAACTCAGCAATCATATGAGAGTATTATTCGTGAGCAGCGGCAACAGCAAAGATTTTGAAATCGCTCCTTTTATTAAAGAACAGGGAGAATCGCTTCAGCGTGAAGGAATTGAAGTGGATTATTACCAGGTTGTAGGCAAAGGTTTGTGGGGCTATGTAAAAGCCGGATTAAGCCTTGGCAATTTCCTGCGTAAAAAACACTATGACCTTATTCATGCACACTTTACCTATTCAGGCTGGGCTGCCCTTATAGGAGCAGGAAGAAAAATACCTGTTGTATTGTCGCTAATGGGCAGTGATGCCAATGGAGAATACAAAGGAGAAAACAAGGTAATTGCAGGCAGCAGAATTTCATCCCTGCTTACGCGGTTAATACAGCCATTTGTGAAGGCCATCATTTCAAAATCAGTCAACATCGACCAATCAGTATACCTGAAGCATAAATCTTTCATCGTTCCCAATGGGGTAAATATGCAAAAATTCAGGCCCGGCCCGCCCCATACAAATAGTAACCGTTCATCGGCAGTCGCTAAAAAGAAAATATTGTTCCTCGCAAGTAAAACCAAACCCGGCAAAAATTTCCCGCTGGTACAGGCAGCCATGCAGCACCTCGGTTCGCAGAACGTTGAACTGGTTTGTCCTTATCCCGTGTGTCATAGTGATGTGCCCCGGTATTTGAACGAAGCAGATGTGTTGGTTTTTCCTTCTTTTATGGAAGGCTCTCCCAATGTGATAAAAGAAGCGATGGCCTGTAATTGTCCGATTGTATCAACAGATGTGGGCGATGTAAGATGGGTTTTAGGAAAAACACCCGGATGTTATATAGCTTCCTTTGATCCGGAAGATTTTGCAGAAAAAATACAACTGGCAATAAATTTTTCACAGGCTCATGGCAAAACCAACGGAAGGCAACGCATTATGAGCCTTGGCCTCGACATGGAAACGGTTGCGAAGCGGATTATAGCAGTGTATAAAAAATGTCTTCCCCAATTATACAGGACTAACGATGCTGCCTGCCATCATATTAATACAGGTTTTACCGGAAGCAATGGCGGGCAACGCAGAAAAATCTTTGACAACTAACCGGAACAGATTTATGAACAAAAGTATCAGAAACCTGGTTTGCTATCTTATAGCGTATACATTTATACTAACAGGATTTGTAAGGCGTGCAACGAAAAAGACGTTGAATACAAAGTGCATTCTTTCCCTTTATTTTCACAAACCCACCAAAAACGAGTTTGAATGCTGTATCCGGTGGTTGAAAAAAAAGGGGTTCAGGTTTGTAAGCCCCCATGAAATCGAAAGAATGAGAAAAGAGGAAATACCCTTTCCCAAAGGAGCGGTGCTGCTTACGGTAGATGATGGATGGCAATCTAATGCAGCCAATGTAGTGGAAGTGGCTAACAGGTATGAAGTGCCTGTAACCATTTTTGTTTCCACAACGCCGGCCGAAGAAGGCGTGTACTGGTGGTCGTATGTACAGCAGGCATACAAGAGGGGTTTAACAGAGTTTTCAAAAAAGTCATTGAAAAAAATGCCGGAAGAAATACGGCTTGGTATTCTGCAGGAAGTAAAAAAGAAGGTTTTTCCCAACAGAGATGCGATGACGGTTGAACAGGTTATAGCTGCTTCGGGGTCTCCTTATGTTACGATCGGCTCCCACACGCAAACGCATCCGATATTGATCAACTGCAATGAAATGCAGGTTTATGAAGAATTAAAATTTTCGCGCCAGAAGCTGGAGTCGTGGACGGGAAAGGAAGTGGTATATTTTTCTTACCCCAATGGCGATTATAGCGGGCGTGAAGTACAAATACTGAAAACATTGAATTACCGGCTCGCTTTTTCAACACACCCCCAATACCTGACGCCGGAATCGCTGAAAAATAGTTTTACGTTGCCAAGATTCGGTTTTTTAGAAGGCGCTTCAACAGCAGAAAATATCTGCCGCATAACAGGCGTATGGCAACTGGTTATAAAGAAACTTCTCGCAAAGGCGCAAAGACGCAATTCGATTTCTTCGCGTACTTTTTAGCGCCCTTGCGAGAAACCAAAACGCTTACCTCAACTGTAAACCCCGCGTGAAAATTCTCTTCGACATAAAGCACCCCGCCCAGCTCAATCTTTTTAAAGCACTTTCAAATGAGTTGCGGGCCGAAAACTGGGACGTAACCATTTGCTACCTGCAAAGAGGCAAACTGGCCAACATTATTAAATCGGAATATGCGGGGTTTAATACCATTCCGGTAGGAAGCAGCCATGGCACCAGGTGGTCGATACTGTGGGATGGTAATATCAAACGCACACTTGCTTTTCTGGACCTTATGCGAAAAGATAAATACAATATTTGCGTAGCGGCAAGCAGCATACCCCTGGCATTGGCCAGTAAAATTTCAGGCATTCCCGTTATACAGTTTTATGATGACCCCGAAAGGAACCGGATCAATCACATAAACGCCGGCCTTTCGACCCAACTGTTTTTTCCACCCATCGTTGAAAAGAATCATAAAATATCGGTTTTTAATTGCCTGAAAGAGTGGAGTTACTTGAGCCCTAACCGATTTCGGCCCGATGAAAAAACACTCCGTCGTTATGCACTGGAGCCGCATGAATATGTTTTCGCGCGGGAAGTAAGTAATAAATCGTTTAATTATTATAACCAGCAGGATGGCATTATCAGTTTGTTCGCCGGCAACATAAGTTCAGATACAAAAGTTGTTTTATCACTGGAAGACAAAAGTAACGCACACAGGTATCCCGCGCACTGGACCCTGTTACAGGAACCGGTTGAAGACATTCACTCCCTTATATATTATTCAAGATTGGTCATTTCATCGGGCGACAGCATGGCACGGGAAGGCGCTATGCTGGGGGTAGCGAGCGTTTACTGCGGAACAAGAAAAATGAAGGCCAACGAATTGCTGATGCAGCTGGGTATACTTGAACATTTGCCCGGCGCCTATGCACTGCCTTTCATCAACACAATCATTACGAAAAAATTTGATAAAGAAAAACAAACAGCAACCAGGAACAAACTGCTTGACCAATGGGATGATATGACGGCATTCATGAAAGAGCAGATCAATCATTATAAATTGTAGTTATCATGAAAATCTCAATTTTTGGATTAGGGTACGTAGGATGCGTTAGCCTTGGATGCCTGGCAAAAAACGGGCACGAAGTGATTGGAGTTGATATAAGCAATTTCAAAGTTGATCTCATCAACAAAGGTCTCCCAACGATACAGGAAAAAGACATTAACACCATCATTCGCGATGGTTTTACAAAAGGCAGTATTTCGGCCACCACCTGCCCCGAAGAAGCGGTGCTTAACACCGATATAAGCATCATTTGTGTAGGTACGCCGCCTTCTTCAAACGGGCATTTGAATCTTTCCTACATTTTTAAAACGGCCGAACAGATAGGCAAAGCACTGAAAGAAAAGGAAAGCTTTCACACAGTAGTTATCCGAAGCACGGTGGTGCCGGGAACCAACCGGCACTATGGCGAGATCATTGAAGAACATTCAGGCAAAAAAAGAGGCGAACATTTTTCAGTGGTATCCAATCCTGAATTTTTACGGGAAGGCTCGGCAGTTCATGACTATTATCATCCGTCAATTACCGTAGTGGGTGGCGATAATACCTATGCCATGGAAAAAGTGGCTTCTTTATACCGTTGCCTCAACGCCCCGATTGAAATAACGGATGTTAAAGTAGCCGAGATCATTAAATACGTGAGCAATTCATTTCATGCCCTGAAAATTGCATTTTCGAATGAGGTGGGAGCTATATGCAAAGCACTGCACATCGATCCGTTTAAAGTAATGGAACTATTTTGCAAAGACACGCGGCTGAATATTTCAACGGCTTATTTAAACCCCGGATTCGTTTACGGCGGCTCCTGTTTGCCCAAGGACCTTAAAGGACTGGTAACACTGGGCCACGATAACTATCTCGACACCCCTGTGCTGGCTATGATCGATTCATCGAATGAGCAGCACAAGAAAAAAGCCTTTGAATTAATAAGCAACACCGGCAAGAAAAATATCTGCCTCGTAGGATTGAGCTTTAAAGAAGGGACGGATGATCTGCGGTTCAGTCCTTTCGTTGAACTGGCCGAAACCCTGATCGGCAAAGGGTATCATGTGACCATTTATGATGAGTACGTTTGCCTTTCAAAATTAATCGGCGCCAATAAAGCGTATATCAATGAACGTTTACCCCACTTATCACAGCATATAAGCAATAACCTCGAAACTGCTATTGCTGAAAATGATGTAGTGATCATAAGCCACCGGAATTTTGATGCAAAACTCTATCATCATTTGCTGAAAGAAAAAACGGCAGTAATAGACCTGGTCAGGATCCATGAACTGGAAGAATTACCCAATTATGAGGGTATCTGCTGGTAGAATGCTTAACCAGCCGGCAGGCTGGCACGCGCGTAGCGAAACGGTGAAGGCATGATTTGGCGTTAAGCAAAAACTACTACAATGAAACAAAAAAATGTAACCGACTTTTTCGACCTCGTGGTCAACCGCAAAATGTATTCAGGAAAAGCAAATCTTAAATTTTATCTCAGCACGCTGTTTGAAAATGTTGAACTGGCGCAGAAAGAAGTTTTGGATGTAGGCGGAGGCAAAGGCCTGCTGTCGTTTTATGCAGCTTTTAAAGGCGCCAAAAAAACCGTATGCCTTGAACCGGAGAAAGACGGATCGAGAAATGGAACAACAAACGGCTATCACGATTTGCGGAAGGAATTCCCTGAAACGCTGCCGGTTGAATTGGTCCCTCTCACATTACAGGAATATGCACAACAAACATGCCCCGGAAAATATGATGTAGTTATCATGCATAACTCAATAAATCATCTCAACGAGCAGGCATGCATCCATTTGCTGAAATGCGAAACAAGTTACAGGGAGTATGTAACCATATTTAAAAAGGTATACAGGATCATGAAGAAAGGCGGCGTTTTAATTGCCACCGACTGTTCCTGTAAAAACTTTTTTAACGATATCGGTGTGAAAAATATATTTACTCCGACCATTGAATGGCATAAACATCAGGAATCCCGCACCTGGATATCCTTACTTAAAGAAGCCGGTTTTAGAAATCCAATTGTGAAATGGCTTTCACCCAACAGGCTGGGATGGTTCGGCAGGTTGGTAATGGGCAATTACTTCATCTCCTATCTCACGAAAAGCTATTTTAAAGTAACGATGCAGAAATAACACCTGCCGTAGATTGAATTTCTTAACTTCTAAACAAGTGGGTATATGACCTGGCAAAAACAGAAACATGAGATCCCCTACCTGGTGGTAGATTTACTTCCCCTTATTTTTATTTTTCTTACCGCACTTTATTGCTACATGGATTTCAGGTTTTCAAAAACTGAAGCGATTGCATTATCCGGTTTGGTTATCCTGTGGAGCCTGGTTGAATACCTGGTAAAACAGCGTTATTCAGGCCTGAGCCGGAAATGGCAGAAACGGATCTCAAGTCATATAACGACCTATGTTAGCCTTATAATACTTGAGTTCATTGTACTTTTGTTTATGCCGGTTCCCGTAATTTTCTGGAAACAGGTGATTACGCTTACATTCGGAATTTTCGCACTGGATTTTTTAATCAATTTCCTGGTCATTGACTTATTAAGCAGGGACATTGTGACCCCGAAATATGTTATTGTGGCAGGCACGGGAAATAAAGCCAAAAAAATTGAAGACCAGGTTTTAACAAGTCATCAATACGGTTATCAGCTTAAAGGATTTATAAGTTGTGACAGTCAGGAAGACTGCATGATTGAAAATAAAAAAGTACTGGCAAACCTTGATAACATTAATCAATACCTGCAAGCCAACACCGTTGATGAAATTGTTATCGCTTTACCGGATAGCCAGATAAAGAACATACAAAAAGTTTTAACCGTTGCCGATTACCATGGTATTCGTGTGAAATACGTACTGGACTACCATGAGTTGTTTGGCAATCATTATAAGATCACCCGGTTTGGGCAGGTTGATGCAGTAAACATCCGCCAATTGCCTATCGACGGCAGATATGCCGGCTTTTTTAAAAATTGTTTTGATAAAATATTTGCAGCTATAGCACTTATCTTCTTATTACCGCTCTTCCTGGTTATTGCCCTATTAATTAAAATAGAATCATCCGGCCCTGTTATTTATTGTGCTATCCGCATAGGAAAAGGAGGAAAGCCTTTCAAATTGTATAAGTTCAGAAGTATGCGAATAAATGATGATTCTGTAGACGGTATGCAATCAACGAAATTCAATGATCCCCGGGTTACCCGTTTGGGAAAAATATTGAGAAAATACAGCCTCGATGAATTGCCCCAGTTTATCAATGTTTTGCTGGGCAACATGAGCGTAGTGGGTCCACGGCCACACAGGCGATATCTGAATCGTCAATTACAGGAAAATGTTTACCATTATATGCTCAGGCAATATGTAAAACCCGGCCTCACAGGATGGGCACAGGTGAATGGCTGGAGAGGTCCCACCGATACTGAAGAGCAGAAAAGACAGCGCACGCTGCACGACCTCTGGTACATAGAAAACTGGTCATTCTGGTTCGACATTAAAATCATTCTCCTGACCATATTTAGTCCCAAAGTGCACAAATCTGCTTTTTGATTTGCCGGCGGTCCTTTTACCATTTCAAATGTTATTCATCCTTTAAACCACCTCTGTCATGAAAAGGTTTATCTTTTTCTGGTTATGTTTATTGCTGACCGGGGATAAATTAGTAGCACAGGTTTCACTATTCACGTATGGCTCCGGCTGGACCTATCTTGATAACGGTACTGATCAGGGTACTTTCTGGCGGTCAACTGCTTTCAATGATAGTTCCTGGAAAACCGGGAATGGTAAATTCGGTTATGGGATCAGCGGCATCACGACGCTGATCAGCTATGGTCCTAATTCAAATAACAGATACATAACTGCTTACTTCAGAAAAACGATCTCTATTACAAACCTCTCCGACTTCTCCTCTTTTACGGCCGGTGTATTACGCGATGATGGCGTGGCGGTTTATGTAAATGGGGTGGAAGTTTACCGGAATAAAATAAAATCCGGTAGTATAAACTATCTGACGCTGGCCGCCAACGCCGAAGACAATGGTACGGTTACCCAGGCTTTTACAATTAATAAATCTGCTTTTGTGAACGGCAATAATGTGATCGCCGTAGAAATTCATCAGAAAACTGTTACAAATGCAGATATGGCTTTTGATATGCAATTGGCAGGGACCTTAGTCCCAAAAGATCCAACCCCTCCATTTGCAGCAAGCATCCTCCGGCAATCCCCGGCTACCCAGTTCACAAATGCATCAACCGTAATATTCAGAACCACCTTTTCGGAGAAAGTAAGAGGGGTTGATAAATTTGATTTCACCCTGACCACGGTTTCAGGAACGGCAGGCGGCGTACTGGCAAATGGGGCCGTAGCTCCGGTTGGCACTGATAGCATTACTTATGATGTAACGGTAAGTAGTGTACAGGGTGACGGAACCCTGAGACTGAACCTGAACGGCAGCGGGACCGGCATCACAGACACCGCCGGTAATGCTATCAATGCCGGCTTCACCAATGGGGAGACTTATATTATCGATCACACGCCACCGTTTGCTGTAAATATTCTAAGGCAATTACCTGCAACCCAATTAACCAGCGCTTCAACCTTAACATTCAGAACAACTTTTTCGGAGAAAGTAACGGGGGTTGATTATTCCGATTTCACCCTGACCACGGTTTCAGGAACGGCAAGTGGCGTGCTGGCGGATGGAGCTGTAACTCCGGTTGGCACCAATGGCGTTACTTATGATGTAACGGTAAGTAGTGTACAGAGTGACGGTACTTTGCGTCTGGATCTGAATCCGAGCGGAACCGGCATCACAGACACCGCCGGCAATGCCATCAGTACCGGCTTTACCAATGGCGAAACCTATATTATACAGCAGCAGTTGCCACCGGATGTGGTGAGCATCCAACGGCAATCCCCTGCTACCCAGTTGACCAACACATCAACCGTAATATTCAGAACCACCTTTTCGAAGCAGGTAAGAGGGGTTGATTA
>Ga0114129_10006762_pt1 | contig 16277 bp, 19 predicted proteins | sample RhiMetdeltSRZDD1_FD_80071 | JGI IMG/M metagenome (GOLD analysis project Ga0114129, IMG submission 80071) | Populus rhizosphere microbial communities from Tennessee, USA - Rhizosphere MetaG P. deltoides SRZDD1 (version 2) (version 2) | ecosystem: Host-associated > Plants > Roots > Rhizosphere >... | reverse complement strand
GGGTCGACGCCGCCCGCTCGGCGCTGCGGGAGCTCGACGGAACCAGCCCGGCTGACGACGTCGACCAAGTGACGATTGCGGCGATGTGCGAACGACTCGGTTTGCAAATCGAACTGCACGACGCCCGATTGGACATCGGCGATCTGAACGTGATCGCTTCACCGCTGCAGTCGATGCGCGACGTGTTCGACTTGATGGCCACCGACACCGACGAGGACTGGGCGCTGATCGGCCGACGGATGTCAAAGGTGCCCGACCGCGTCGCCGGCTATGTCGAAGCACTGCGGGCCGCGGTGACAGCCGGCCGTGCGCCCGCCGCGCGGCAGGTCGCCCGTGGCATCCAGCAGGCGGGCCAAATCCAACAGCTATTTGTGGACATGGTGGCCGACGCGGCGCCGGAAAACGCTGTGCTGCACGCGGAATTGCAGCAACGCGCGGCGGCAGCGGCCGATTCCTACGCCGCGCTGGCCGCCGCACTGCGCGATGAGATCGCGCCGCACGCCCGGTACGAGGACGCATTTGGCCGCGACGCCTACCGGCTGCTGTCACGGGAATTCCTCGGCACCTCGGTCGACCTCGACGAGACCTATGAGTGGGGCCTTCGTCAATTGGAAAGCATTGTCGCCGAGCAGCAAACGATTGCAGACCGGCTCTATCCCGGCGCCTCGGTCAGCGAGGCACTGCGGCGGCTGGACGACGAGCCGCGCTACCTGGTGCACGGCACCGAGGCGCTGCAAGCATGGATGCAGGACCTGTCGGACCGCGCGGTGCAATCGCTGGCCGATACCCACTTCGACATAGCCGCGCCTCTGCGCACATTGGAGTGCCGGATCGCTCCTACCCACACCGGTGGCATCTACTACACCGGACCGTCCGAGGACTTGAGCCGTCCCGGACAGATGTGGTGGTCGGTGCCAACGGGTGTCGAGACGTTTCGGACCTGGCAGGAAACCACCACGGTCTTTCATGAGGGCGTGCCGGGCCACCACCTGCAGATCGGCCGGGCGGTCGTGTCATCGGACCGGCTGAACCGATGGCGCCGGATGGGCTGCTGGGTGTCGGGACACGGCGAGGGTTGGGCGCTCTACGCCGAGCGGTTGATGGCCGACCTCGGCTGGCTCGACGATGCCGGCAACCGGATGGGAATGCTGGACGCACAACGTTTTCGGGCCGCGCGCGTGGTGATCGACATCGGTGTGCACTGTGGGCTCACCGCGCCTGACGGCGGCGTCTGGGACGCCGCACGGGCGTGGGCATTCCTGCAGTCGCACAGTGCGATGGCGGATGAAAACCTGCGCTTCGAGCTCGACCGCTATCTGGGCTGGCCCGGGCAGGCTCCGTCGTATGCGATCGGACAGCGGCTCTGGCAGCAGCTACGCGACGAAACACTCCGCCGGGGGCTGTCGCTGAAGGAATTCCACAGCCGCGCACTAGATCTCGGCGGGCTGCCGCTGGATGTACTTCGGTCGGCGCTCATCATCGATGTCGCAGCCAGTTGATGCCCCGTCTCGTTACCTGGCTTCGACGGCAGCCTTGATCTTCGCGAGGGTGGTCTTCATCCCGCCGAGCATTTCGTCGTCGAACGCGTCCTCACCTCCGAGAACGTGCTGGACAATGGTTTTCGACACCCAGGCCGTACCTTTCGGGGGAACCAGCCGGCGTTCGGTCAGTGTGGTTCCGTCGGCGGCCGGCCTGATCTCGAACAGCCACGTGCTGTTGTTCGTCAAGGTCCGAAATGCGATGGCTTCGTTGGGTTCGAAAGATTCGACCTTCGACGCCGTTGGCCAGAACTTCCAACCTTGCCGGTTCCAGTTGACGGTGTAGGAGCCTTCACACACCCTCCCCAGCGGCTGCATGCGGCGACACTGCGGGCTCCACTCCGGCATTCGCGTGAGGTCGGCTAACACGCTCCAGACATGTTCCGGAGCAGCGGCAATGTGGATGCTCGCGTCAAGGTTCTTTTTGGTCATTGCTTCCGCCAGGTAGGTGTGAGATTAGCCCGTGCCTTCGGCAACGCAGCCAGTAACTTATCACCGACCGACCAGTCGGTCAATGACTTTATGCAGCCCGATCAAGCCGTTGACAACGAACAACATCATCCATACAGTTCTGTATTGTACGGATAACAACGGTTCGCGACCTTGGGAGTTGTGGGATGTCAGATTCAACGCGGGGCGCGCTTGAAACGAAGTCGGAGTTTGACGAGTCGCGCGCCAGGGTGCGCCGGATCGCAGTGCCGCCGACCGCCCGGGCACTCAGCACGTTGGCCGACATCGACTACGCAGATGCGTTCCTTGTCGAAACAGGTACAGCGAGTTCCCCCGAGCAGTGCGCTCGAGCCGTCTTGGATGGTGCGCCGCTGGCTGTGAGAGCGAACCTGCAGTTCGGGTGGTCGGCGATCGGGCTAAGGCCTGCAATCGGTCGAGCGCGAAAATCGATCCTCGGTTGGGAGATCCGAGCGAGCACACCAGAATTCGTATTGCTCGGCCGCGATTCCTTGATCGGGATGCCGGGCGAGCTGCTCTTCAAGCGTGAGCGCGACGCGGTCCTGTTCTGCACCTTCGTCCAACACAAGACCATGGTTGCTCGCGCGACATGGGCAGGAATCGAGTCGTCGCATCTCCGGATCGTGGGCGACCTCCTCGAGCAGGCCGCCCACCGGCTGGTGTAACGAACCGCAACGAGGAAAGGAGACCGTCATGCTCGCATTCCGTCGTGCGGTGGAAGCACGTGAGTTGGACGTCATCGCTGAGCTTCTCGCCGATGATGTGGTGCTCCACAGCCCCATTTCGTTTAAGCCGTACCACGGCCGGGAAAATGTGGCAAAGATCATCAACCTGGTGGCCAGCATTCTGCAGGACTTCGTGTATCAGCGTGAGATCGGCGCAGAGTCTGATAATGATCACGCACTGGTGTTCGGTGCGCGCGTCGGCGACTTGTCAATTCAGGGTTGCGATTTCATACACACCGACACCGACGGGCTGATCGACGAGCTGACGGTGATGATGCGTCCGCTGCGGGCTGTGCACGCATTCGAAACACAAATGAGGGCACGGTTCGCCGAGAGTTTCGCCAGTAGCTGATCCGCTTCCCCAGGCCGACGACGGCCTCTTAGCGTGCAGTCATGGAGACACTTCCGCTGACGCCTCAACTGTCCATGCTGCGGATCAACGGCTGGCAGGTGTACGTGTGGCGCGACGGAGATTCGGTGACGCTGATCGATACCGGCGCCCCGGGATCGGCTGCCGAGATTCTGTCCGCCGTAGCGGGTGTCGACCGTATCGTGTTGACCCACGGCCACGTCGACCACAGCGGTTCGGCCGCAGAACTGCACAATGCGACGGGAGCGCCAGTGCTCGCCGGCGCGGGCGACGCGACCGCGATCCAGACGGGCGCGGCATTGCCACCGCCGGTGTTCGAGGATTGGGAAGTGCCCATCTACCAACGGGTCTCGGCCGGCCTGCCCGAGACGGCGGAGCCGGTCGCCGTGGATCGTGAGCTGCACGACGGCGACCTCGTCGATTTCGGTGGCGGCGCCGAAATCCTGGCGATCCCGGGTCACACTGAGGGCTCTATCGCGGTCTATTTGCCGCACCATCGCGTGCTGTTCACCTGCGACACCATCGCCAATGTCGGCACCGTCATGCTGGGCACCTTCAACCAGAATCGGGCGCAGACCGTGGCGTCGTTTCAACGGTTGGCCGGCCTCGACGTCGAGACGGCCTGCTTCGGCCACGGCCAGCCCATCGTGTCGGGTGCCGGTGACAGGATTCGCGACGTGGCTGCCACACTGATGCCGTGAGTCCCGAGCCGATCGAGCCCGACACCAAAGACTGGACCTGGGTCTTGGCGCGCCCGTGCCCCGAGTGCGGCTTCGACGCAACATCGCTGCACCACACCGACGTCGCCGCTCGTATCCGCGACGACGCCGCCGCCTGGGTGAGCAGGCTCAACGAACCCAGCGTTCGCGCCCGACCCCAGCCGACCGTGTGGTCCGCACTCGAATACGGCTGCCACGTTCGCGACGTGCACCGCATCTTCAACCACCGCGTCCAGTTGATGCTGACCGAGGACGACCCGCAGTTCCCCAACTGGGACCAGGACGAGACCGCCATCGCCGACGACTACGCGTCGCAGGATCCGGCTACCGTCGCCACCGAACTTTTCGACGCCGCCGGCATCGTGGCCGACCGCTATGCCAACGTGCCCGCCGACGCGTGGACACGGCGTGGTTTACGCAGCAACGGCAGCGAATTCACAGTGGCATCAATTGCGATCTATCACTTGCACGACATCGTTCACCACGCGCACGATGTCGACCATGGCTGAAGACAAACCGCTTGCAGGCAAGGTCGCGTATGTGACGGGAGCGGCACGCGGGCAGGGCCGTTCACATTGCATCCGGTTGGCGCGAGCGGGCGCAGACATCGTTGCGATCGACGCGTGCGCGCCGGTCACCGACTACAACGGGTATCCGCCGGCCACACCCGAGGACCTCGCCGAGACGGTGAGCCTGGTGGAAGGCGAGGGTCGCAAGATCCTCGCCGATGAGGTCGATGTCCGCGACGCCGCCGGACAGCAGCGCGTGGTCGCCGACGCGTTGGAACAATTCGGGCGCCTCGATATCGTCGTCGCGAACGCCGGCGTGCTCAATTGGGGTCGGCTGTGGGAGATTTCGGCGCAGCAGTGGCAGGACATCCTCGACATCAACCTCACCGGGCTGTGGAACACCATCAAGGCGGTGGTGCCGGCGATGATCGAGGCGGGCAACGGCGGCTCGATCATCACGATCAGCTCCGCGGCCGGCATCAAGGCCGTTCCAGGATGCGGCCATTATTGCGCCAGCAAGTTCGGCGTCGTCGGGCTGACCAATTCGCTGGCGGTCGAGCTTGGCGAGTTCGGGATTCGGGTCAACTCGGTGCACCCGTACGGGACCGACACACCGATGGGCAACGACACGGCGATGTGGAAGATCTTCCAGGACCACCCCAACTACATCCACAGCTATTCGCCGGGCGCGTTGCCCACCGATTCGTTGGCCGACCCCGACCTGATCTCCGACATCGTGGTGTGGCTGGCCAGCGACGCATCGTCACTGGTGACCGCCGCCCAGATCCCCGCGGACAAGGGCTATCTCAAGGTCTAGAGGCGCGACTGGTGCTTGATCGCCGTATCCGTGGTGCGTAGCGGCCGGATCAACGCGTCCTGCGCGAACGACGCGATCAGCTCGCCCTCCTCGGTATGCACCGCACCCCGCACATACGACATGCCGGCACCGACTTGCGTGCTCTCGTGCGTATAGAGAAGCCAGCCGTCCCAGCGCACGGGCTCGTGAAAGCTGACCGACACTGTCATCGGCGCCGTCGACACGGTCAAGTGCGACTGCGCGGTGCCGATGCCCTCGTGCGCGCGCATCGTCGTCGAAATCCCAAGGTGCCCAGTGAAGTACGCGATCAACGCCTTTGCAAGGTCGTCGCGGGTCGGGATCGGGTCGTAATGCAACCATGCATACAGCTCCGGCGGTCCGACCTCGTCAGGACTGTTGACGTCGACGACGTCGACGAGGCGCAGCTGGCGTCCAGTCATCGGCATCTCCGAGACGTTCGCATCGGCGGGCGCGGCGACCTGCGGGCGCGGCAGATGATGGCGAATCACGTCGCCGGTGGGCACGTCGAGCAGAGCCGTCACCGTGATGCAGCGCTTGCCGTTCTGCTTGGCCGCGACGATCGCCGTGGCGGTGGGCCGGCCCTCACTGACCACGTCGATCTCCAGCTCGACCGGGCCGGCGCTGACCATCACAGCCCGCGCGAACACCGCATAAACCGAGCGCAGCGACTTGTCCGGGAACCGTTTGGCCACAGCGACAATCACCTGGGCGAGCACCTGTGTGCCCTCCACCACCTGCCGCTGATCCTCCCCTGCCGGACCAGTCTCTGCGGTGAAGCGGTTCTCGCCGTCCGGCTGCACATCGAACAGGTCAAGCAGTCCCTCGACGGTCCACTGAGCCTCCGAGGATGGATGCGCTGAATCTGTCGTCATGGCACGGAACAGTAACCGAGCTTGTACAAAAGCGGTAACGTCATTACCAGAACCACGACCGGAGGTGTTCCATGGCGAAGTCGACTGGACGGTCGCCGGACTCCGCCGGCGTCGACACCGAACCGCGCGAAAGGCGGTTCATGAAGTCGGCGCTGGCGATTCTCGGCGAAACCGGTCGCACCGACTTCACCGTGCTCGAAGTCGTGGAGCGGTCCAAGACCTCACTGCGGTCCTTTTACCAGCACTTTTCCACCAAGGACGAGTTGCTGCTGGCCTTGATCGACAAGATCATGTCCGAGTCGACGCGCAAGTGGCGCGAGGATACGACCGGGCTGGAAAGCGCCGCGGCGCTGCGGGTGCTGGTTGACCGGATCTGCACACCCGCCGAATCCAGCACCCAGGACAGGGTCAACCGCGGCCTCACCGATTACAACGACCACCTCGCCGAGACGCTGCCCCGCGAATATGCGCGCGTTCTCTCACCACTGCACGAGTTGATCAAGGACATCATCAATCGCGGCATCACCGAGGGCGCCTTCCGAACTGATCTTGTTGTCGACGCCACCGCCGCGCTGATCATGCAGTCCGCGCTTGGTGCCATGCGGCTGCGCGTTCTGGGCGCGGAGCTCAACGGCGTGCCCATCGACGCCGATCACATCTACGACTTCTGCATCAGCGGCCTGTTCCGGCGCGATCAAGCCCTCTGACCTGCACGATATCTGGCTGGAAATCCCTTTCTCCGGGGGTGGTGTTTTCGCTGGTCCAGACGTGGTAATGTCATTACCACCAGAGCTAAACGAGACTTCCAGGAGGCGGAAATGACCCGCAAGCTCCCATATCCGGTGTTCGACGCCGACAACCACTTCTACGAGCCCAAAGAGGCGTTGACGAAGTTCCTGCCGGACCACCGCAAGAACGTCATCGACTACATCGAGGTCCGCGGCCGCACCAAGATCATGGTGCGCAACCAGGTCAGCGATTACATCCCGAACCCCACCTTCGAGGTCGTCGCCCGCCCCGGCGCGCAGGAGGAGTACTTCCGGCACGGCAGCGGTGGCAAGAGCTTCCGCGAGGTCATGGGCAAGCCCATGAAGGCGATCCCAGCGTTCCGCGAGCCCGCAGCGCGACTGGAGGTCATGGACGGACTTGGGCTCGACTACTCGCTGATGTTCCCGACCCTGGCCAGCCTGGTCGAGGAGCGCATGAAGGATGACCCCGAACTGATCCACGACGTCATTCACGCGCTCAACGAGTGGATGTACGAGACCTGGCAGTTCAACTACGAGAACCGGATCTTCTCCACGCCGGTCATCACGCTGCCGATCGTTGACCGCGCCCTCGAGGAACTCGAGTGGTGTCTGGAGCGCGGCGCCAAGACCGTTCTGGTCCGGCCCGCGCCGGTGCCCGGGATGCGCGGTACACGGTCGTTCGGCACGGAGGAGTTCGACCCGTTCTGGGACGCGTGCGTGAAGGCCGGCATCCCGGTGTCGATGCACGCCTCCGACTCCGGGTACGCCGAGTACCTCAACGACTGGGAGCCTGCCGACGAGTTCCTGCCGTTCAAGCCGACCGCGTTCAGGATGGTTTCGATGGGCAAGCGGCCCATCGAGGATTCGATGGCAGCCTTGGTCTGCCATGGTGCGCTGACCCGCAACCCCGATCTGCGCGTCCTCTCGATCGAGAACGGCGCGGACTGGGTGCCCTACCTGTTCAAGCAGTTCGAGAACACCTACAAGAAGATGCCGCAGGCGTTCCCGGAGAACCCGATCGAGGCCTTCAAGCGTGGCGTCTACGTGGCACCGTTCTGGGAGGACGACTTCGCGCAGATGGCCGGCCTGTGCGGCGTCGACCGGGTGATCTTCGGTTCCGACTGGCCGCATCCCGAGGGGCTGGCCGAGCCGACCCATCTGATCGACGATCTCCAGGGTCTCGATGAGGAGGGTCAGCGAAAGGTCATGGGCGGCAACATGATCGACCTGTTCAAGGTGGAGAACAAGATCGTCCACAACCCCGACGTGCCACCTCTCGTCATTCCCGCCTGAACTACATGACCGAAGACGCGAATCCTGAACGGCTGCTGTTCGCCTCGACGACACAGTCGTTTCTGGAGAAGGAAGCTTCGCTAGCCCGGCTGCGTGAACTCCATGCGGCCGGTGCGTCCTTTGAGGCTGGCTGGTGGCAACGTGCCGCCGAGCTCGGCTGGACGAGCCTGCTGGTGCCCGAAGATCTCGGCGGCGGCAGCGTGTCCGGCGATGGCGTGGCGGACCTCGCCCTGGTCGCCGAGCTGGCAGGTAGGACCGTCGCGCCTGGACCGCTGCATCCGGTCAGCACCGTGCTGGCAGGTTTGGTCGAGGCCCCCGAAAACCATCAGGACACAATCGAATCGCTGATATCGGGCGAGGCGGTGGCGTCGTGGGCGGTCTACGAGCCAGGCAAGCCGTGGGCGCCGTTGAACACCTCGGTCACCGCGACGCGCACCGAGACCGGTTACCGAATCGACGGCGTGAAGGACCGCGTCGAGGCGGGTGTGGAGAGCGCGGTCCTGCTGGTGGTCGCGCAACACGAGGGTGCGGTGCGCCAATTCCTGGTGCCAACGGATGCGCCAGGGGTACGCGTTGAGCCGCAACGTTCGATCGACATGGTGAAGAGCTATGCCCGCGTGCACTTCGACGGCGTCGAAGTCGACGACTCCGCGGCAGTCGGAACGGCCGAACAGACCGCGGGCCTCATCGCACGGCAGAGCCAGATCGCGCAGATGCTGCAGTGCGCCGAGGTGGTCGGCATTCTGGACACAGTGCTGGCCTTCACCATCCAGTGGGGTTTCGACCGGCACTCCTTCGGCAGACCCATAGGTTCGTATCAGGCACTCAAGCACAAGTACGCCGACCTGAAGATCTGGTTCGAGGCGTGCCGCGCGACGACCAACGCCGCGGTGGCAGAGGTGGCGTCGCGTTCTGCTGGCGCCGATATGGCCGTCAGCGTTGCGAAATCCTATGTCGGTGAACACGCTCCGGGCATGCTGCAGGACTGCATCCAGTTGCACGGCGGTATCGGGGTGACCTGGGAGCACGACCTGCATCTGTTCCTGCGGCGAGTCACGCTGTACCGCTCGATGTTCGGCACACCTGAAGACCACAACCTGCACGTCTACGCGCTCACCGAGCACCTGGAGCCCGCTTCATGACCGAGACAGCACCGGCACCAACCGAAACCACCGAATCGGTCGAGGAATTCGCCGCCCGTGCGCGGGCATGGTTGGCGGACAACATGCCACCGATCGATCCGAATAACCCGCCGGAACACGACCGAGGTGAAGAGGAACCGTGGCTGCGGGCACGTGAGCTTCAGAAGAAGCTTTACGAGGGCGGCTTCGCGGGCATCTGCTTCCCGAAGGAGTACGGCGGGCTGGGTCTCCCGATCGCGTACCAGAAGGCATTCGACAACGAATCCCGTTGCTACGAGCTACCGATCATCCTCAACACGCCGACATTTACGATCTGCGCTGCGACGATTCTTGACACCGGTTCCGAAGAGCAGAAGCAGCAACACATTTCGGCCGCACTGCGCGGTGACGAGGTGCTGGTGCAGCTGCTGTCGGAGCCCAGCGGCGGGTCAGACCTCGCAGGCGTCATCACCCGGGCCGACCGCGTCGGCGACAAGTGGGTGATCAACGGCGCGAAGACATGGAGCACGAGCGCATTTGCGGCCGACTACGGGCTGATGCTGGCACGCACCAATTGGGATGTGCCCAAGCACGAGGGGCTGACGATGTTCCTGGTGCCCATAAATAGCCCCGGGATCACGCTGCGGCGGATCAAGCAGGTGAACGGATCGGTCGAATTCTGCGAGGAGTTCTTCGACAACCTCGAACTCGGTGACGACGCCGTCGTCGGCGAAGTCGGCGGCGGCTGGCAGGTGGCCTCCCGGCAGCTCTACCACGAGCGGCGAGCCGTCGGCGGCGGCTCGGAGTTCGCCAGTGGTATTGGCGCAGAAGGCAAGTCCGACGTGCCAATCGACTACGTCGCGTTGCTGAAGAAGACAGGTCAAGCCGACAGTGAACATGCCCGCGTGCTGGCGGGCCGGGCGCTGGTGCACCGTGCGGTGCGAGAGCAGCTCATCGACCACGTCTATCACGGTGTTCTCGACGGCTCTCTGCCCCCGGCCGCAGGCTCGATCATCCGGGTCACGCACGCGGAGACACATCACCTGGAGTTCGACACGGCGCTGGCGATCAGCGGCAGCTCGGGCGTGGTCGACGGCGGCGACGACGTGCTCCGCTTCGGCGAGCGATACCTGTCGCGTCAGACCGCGGCGCTCGGCGGCGGCACCACAGAGATCGCGAAGAACATCATCGGCGAACGGATACTTGGCTTCCCGCGCGAATACGCCGCCGACCGCGGGGTGCCGTTCAATCAGGTCAAGCGCAACAAGAGCTGAGGCAGCGCGTCGGCAATCCATCGCTCGTACTGCTTGGGTGACCAGCCGGCGTCGACGGTGAAATACGTGTACACGTAGGGCGAGCCCGTCACCGCCATCACGTCGAACCCGTGCAGGGGTTGGCGACCGTGCGCGACGCTGACCTACGGGCGAACTCGACTCGGTACCTGGAGGTTTCGAACGCGCGCTTCCCGCAGATCTACGCGAGCACTCCGACGGCGATGCTGCGCGGCATGGCCTTCTATTGGGCACGTATCTGGATCGAGGTCACGCCGGTGCGCGTGTTGTGGTGGCCCAACGGTGATCTCGATGTGGCGCCGCAGACCTGGATGCCGGCCAATGCGCGGCCGGCGCCCCCGTCGGACCCCGCCCCCGCTGGCCGCGGAGCAGGATCGTGGAAGACGGCTGCGCCGGTGGACTGGACAGTGCGCACCCGCGGGGCACTCGACTGACTCGGCATGCCCGTGTTGACGACAGTGACGCCCGACGGCTGGCCCCTGCCGCTGCGGGTGCGCGATGCGGAGCAGACCTCAACGGGATTCCGCGTGCGGCCGGCAGAGGGTGTGGATATCGTCGGCGGCCCGGCAAGCCTGACGTTCCACAGCCATGGCGAGGTGTTCGACAGTCAGGAGAATATTGCGGTCGTCGGCCGGTCGCACGTAAATGCCGACGGCACAGTCGATTTCCACGCAGAGCGAACCCTCAACGACTTCATCGTGCCGAAGAACTCCATCCGCCGGACCATCTACATGCTCTCGGCCGGCCGCCGGTTGAACAAGCGACTGGACGCGGAGGCGGCGCGGCGCGGCCAACCGGTGCCGCGTTTCGCCGATCTCGGCTTCAACGAGCGCTAGAACAGTGTCGGCTGCAGGACCTCGGCGGGCGGAACCGCCGGGGCCTCAGTCGTTCTGAACGACCGGCGGTCGGGTGCCAGACCGTACTTGGCGACCAACGGCGTCGCGCGGTCGTGCAGCATCTTCTTGTAGTCCGAGGGTAGATACGCTCCGCGCCTGTACAACTCGCGGTACTCCCCCACTAACTCCGGGTGCGATTTCGCCAACCAGGCCATGAACCAGCCTCGCGTCGAGCCACGCAGATGCAGGCCGAACACCGTCACACCCGTCGCGCCCGCCGCGGCGATCTGGGCCAGCAGCGCATCGAGGTGCTCGACGGAGTCGGTCAATCGCGGCAGCACCGGCGCGACCATCACGTGACACCCAAGGCCGGCCTCACGAATGGCGGCGATCAACCCGAGCCTGGCCTGAGGCGAGGGCGTGCCCGGCTCGACGTCCTTGTGCAGCGCGGGATCGCCGACCGCGAGCGACACCGCGACGCTCACGTCGACGGTTTTGGCCGCCGCGGTGATCAGCGGCAGATCGCGGCGCAGCAGGGTGCCCTTGGTGAGGATGGAAAACGGCGTGCCGGAATCGGCCAACGCGCCGATGATGCCGGGCATCAGCGCGTAGCGCCCCTCGGCCCGCTGATAGGGATCGGTGTTGGTGCCAAGTGCGACGGTCTCGCGTTGCCACGACGGCCGGCGTAGTTCGCGACGCAACACATCGGCGACGTTGGTCTTCACCACCACCTGGGTGTCGAAATCGGTGCCGCAGTCCAGATCGAGGTACTCGTGTGTGGGCCGAGCGAAGCAGTAGCGACAGGCATGCGAACAGCCGCGGTAGCCGTTGACGGTGTAGCGAAACGGCAGCATCGCCGCGTCGGGCACCTTGTTCAACGCGCTCTTGCAGAGCACCTCGTGGAACGTGATGCCCTCGAACTGCGGCGTGCGAACCGACCGGACGAAGCCGATGCGCTGCAGGCCAGGCAGGGCGCCGTCATCGACGCTGACGCCCTGCCGATCCCATCGCACCATTCCATTCGAACTCTTGTTCGATGTGATGTCAAGGTAATTACCCCGTTGTGTCGGCGATACTCGTATGCGTATATTCGTGTGCGAGTAATTGCCAGGAGGTGTGATGGCCGAGAAACGCAAGGTCGCGAACCTGATGGGGCTCGCTGTGCTGGCCACGGTCGTACAGCGACCGATGCACCGCTACGAGATGGCATCGGTGATGCGGGCCCGCGGCAAGGACCGCGATATGGACATCAAGTGGGGGTCGCTCTACACCGTCGTGCAGAACCTGGAGCGCAACGGCTACCTCGAGACGATCGGTGTTACCCGCCAAGGGGCTCGGCCCGAGCGCACGGTGTATCAGATCACCGACGCCGGGCGCGACGAACTCATCGCGTGGACCCGCGAGCTGATCGCCGAACCGGAGGCCGAGCAGACCCGCTTCGTCGCGGGCCTGTCCGTGCTGGCGGTGCTCAACCCGCAGGACGTTGTGGAGCTACTGCGCCGGCGCTTGGAGCGGCTGACGCAATCGGTCGACTCGTTGACCGCGCTGCTCGAGACGGCGTCGAACGTACCACGGTTGTTCCTGGTCGAGGACGAATACCGGATCGCGATGACGCGCGCCGAGGCCGACTGGGTGCGGTCGCTGCTCGACGAACTGACGGCCGGCACCTTCCCGCATCTCGACGCATGGCGCAGCTTCCATGAAACCGGCCAAATGCCACCCGAATTCGCCGACCTGGAGAAGTAAGGAGACCTCATGCCCGCAGCACAAACCGCACTCGTGATCGGTGGCGGAATCGCCGGACCGGTCGCGGCCACCGCGCTGACGATTGCCGGCATCGACGCTACCGTCTACGAGGCGCGCGTGTCAGATCCGTCCTCGGCCAACGGGATCGGCGGCTCGCTGGCACTCGAGCCCAATGGCCTGGCTGCCCTGCGGATCATAGGCGCCGACGACGCCGTCCGCGCCGCCGCGATCCCAATCACCCGCTCGGTCATGTCGATCGCAAGCAAGCCCGGGCGCGAGATGCCGACGCCCCAGGGCCTTGGCCCCCGTCAGCTGATCGACCGCGGCGCGCTGCATCGCATCCTCAGGGATCGCGCCGAGCAGGCCGGTGTGCGAATTCAAGACGCCAAGAAGCTGATTCGCGTCGACGAACTGCCCGACTGTGTCACCGCGCACTTCGCCGACGGCAGCACCGCCAGCGCCGACATGGTTATCGGCGCCGACGGCGTGCATTCGAAGGTGCGCAAGCTCATCGACCCGAACGCGCCAGGCGCCCGCTATCTCAACCTGCTTGGATTCGAGGGCATCGCTGAGGACGCCCCCGACACCTCTGCACTCGAACCAGGCGCCATGACGTTCGCGTTCGGGCGGCGGGGGTACTACCTGTATTGGAAGCGGCCCGACGGCCGCATCGGCTGGGGTGCGAATCTGCCGTCGCCCCAATATCTGAGCCTGAAGGAGGCGCGAGCCGTCCCAGCGGAGGACTGGCTGCACACGCTGCGCACCGCCTACGCCAACGACGTTCCCGGGGCTCGGCTGGCCTCCGAGACGAACAGCGAGACGCTGCAAGTCGTCGGCGCGCTGCACATCATGCCGCCGGTCCCCCACTGGCACCGGGGCCGGATGGTGCTCGTCGGCGACGCCGTGCACGCACCATCAAACAGCACCGGGCAGGGCGCCTCGCTGGCGATGGAGAGTGCGATCGAGCTGGCCCGGTGTCTACGCGACATGACGGATGTTCCGTCGGCGTTCTCCGTTTACGAGCGACTGCGCCGACCGAGGGTCGAGAAGGTCGCCGCGCGCGGCGCCCGGATCAGCCACGCCAAGGCCCCTGGCCCGATCGGTCAGCGGATGATGCGGCTGCTGCTGCCGGTCATAGTCAAGACGATGAACATCGAGAAGACGATGGCCGCCGAGCAGCGCTACACCATCGACTGGAATAGTCATGTCGAACGTGAACTTATTGCACACTTTTCGCGCGAAACTGTGTCATAAGTTCACATTCGCGGACTAGGAGGGGCAATGGCCGGTGCCAGGCCGTACGGGCAGCTGCAGTACAAGCAGATCAACGGCAAGCGGATGGCCTACATCGATGAGGGCCAAGGCGACGCGATCGTCTTCCAGCACGGCAATCCGACGTCGTCGTATCTGTGGCGCAACGTCATGCCGCATCTCGAGGGTCTGGGCCGCCTTGTCGCGTGCGACCTGATCGGCATGGGCGGCTCGGACAAGCTCGACGACTCAGGACCGGATCGCTACTACTACGCCGAACACCGCGACTTTCTCTTCACGTTGTGGGACGAGCTCGACCTCGGCGATCGGGTGATTCTGGTGCTGCACGACTGGGGTTCGGCGCTGGGCTTCGACTGGGCGAACCGGCACCGCGACCGGGTGGCCGGGATCGCCTACATGGAGGCGGTCGCAATGCCGATCGAGTGGTCCGATTTTCCTGGCCCGATGCGCAGCGTGTTCCAGGGCTTCCGCTCCCCCGACGGCGAGTCAATGGTGTTGGAGCAGAACATGTTCGTGGAGGCGGTGCTGCCCGCGTCCGTCAAGCGTCAACTCACCGATGAGGAGATGGATCACTACCGCGAGCCGTTCCGAAATCCCGGCGAGGACCGCAGGCCGACCTTGTCGTGGCCGCGCAACATCCCGATCGAGGGTGAACCCGCCGACGTAGTCGCCACCGTCGAGGAGTACGGCACGTGGCTGTCACAAAGCGATGTGCCCAAGCTGTTCATCAACGGCGAACCCGGCGCACTGATCCGCGGGCGCGCCCGCGACTTCGTCCGGACCTGGCCTAAGCAGACCGAAGTCTCGGTGGCCGGTGTGCATTTCCTTCAGGAGGACAGCCCCGACGAAATCGGCGCGGCCGTCGCGTCGTTCGTCCGGGCCGTGCGCGCCAGTAGCTAGGCGGCTAACTCACCACTGCGACAGCTGGCACTGCAGGTTGTACGGAGCGTCCTGCTGCACGACCACCTGACCGTCCACGGCGATCTCGCAGTGCGGATTCGGTGCGGCCTGCCCGCCGTGGGTGGTGCTGCTGACGGTGAAGATCGCCCACTGCGGATCGGCAAGCGTGGTTTCGAACACCCACGGCGCGTCGGGCCCGACGTTGATGGTCTCTCGCTTCACGTACGCGTACGCGTCGGCGTTATATGCAGCCTTGTTCGCCGGCTGGTTGATCAGATAGAAGAGGTCGAAGTCCGCGGGACCGCCCGTCGTCAGTGTGTATCGCACCTGATGCCCGGCCGGCTCGGCGCTCGACGTGCCCTGGCTTACTCCAATACCGGCAGCGGCCACCAGCAGCGCCGCCCCAACCCTGATCGCTTTTCGCATGTCCGTCACATCGCCGCACGGTACCGGATCGTTACAACGACTACAGCGCAGCTACGCCCAGCCCCGCAAACGGCAAACCAATTCCAGCCAAGCCACAGGTTAATTTGTTCGTCACACGCAGACATTTGGCAGAAACACAGGCGATCTAACGTCCCGATTCGACGCTCCCGCGGCGTCTTCACTTCTGCGCTCCAACCGAGGCTCATCAGCGGATGTGCGCTGCTGACAACTAGAAAGGCTGTCCATGCGACTACCACGACGCTCATCGTTGAAAAGGTCGGCAATAGCCGCCGGAAGTGTCGTTGCAGCGACGAGCCTGTTGCTCTCGGGCTGCGGAAGCAAGGCAACGGAATCAGACTCGGCAAACGCCGCATCATGCGTCGACACCTCGGCACCGACGATCAAAGTGGGTGCGCTGAATTCACTGTCGGGCACCATGGCGATCTCCGAAGTGACGGTCCGTCACGCCATCGACCTGGCCGTCGAACAGATCAACGCGGCGGGCGGCGTGCTGGGCAAGCAGATTCAGCTCGTCGGCGAGGACGGCGCATCCGAGCCGACCGTGTTCGCCGAGAAGGCCCAGAAATTGATCTCCAGCGACTG
>Ga0114129_10006761_pt1 | contig 16278 bp, 28 predicted proteins | sample RhiMetdeltSRZDD1_FD_80071 | JGI IMG/M metagenome (GOLD analysis project Ga0114129, IMG submission 80071) | Populus rhizosphere microbial communities from Tennessee, USA - Rhizosphere MetaG P. deltoides SRZDD1 (version 2) (version 2) | ecosystem: Host-associated > Plants > Roots > Rhizosphere >... | reverse complement strand
TGGGGTAGTGATAAGTTCTATAAAGCTACGATGGAAGCTATAGAAGATGCACCTGAGTTCAGTATATCTCAGTTTGCAGGATTACAGATAACTGACCTTGCTACTATGGCTAAACGTGAAGAAGCATTTATGTCACGTATAGCTGAGAAGGTTCCCGGTGTAGTACGTTCAGAGCGTGCTTATATGGCATTCCTGAACAAGCTGCGGTTCGATACATTCAAGACACTACTGAAGGAAGCAGAGAACGAGGGTCTTAGGCCATTAGAGAATACTCACATATTGGAGGAAATTGCTACCTATGTGAACAATGCTACTGGCCGAGGTTCACTTGGTAAGTGGGAGAACTCTGCGGTTAATCTGAATAATATATTCTTTTCACCACGATTAATTGCCAGCCGGGTTAACATGCTTAATCCTACTACTTATATCAAAGCATCCCCCTTTATTCGTAGGCAATATCTTAGGTCTATGGTTGGAGTGGCTGGAGCTGGAGCTACTGTTCTAACTTTAGCTAAAATGGCCGGCGCTGATATGGAAACTAATCCGAGTAGTGCAGATTTCGGTAAGGCTAAGATAGGTAATGTGCGCCTTGACCCATTTGGTGGATTCCAACAGTATGTAGTTGCTGCTCATCGGTTAATCACTGGTGAGATGAAGTCAACTACTACTCAGAGAGAATTCCAATTGGGTGAGGGTTATGGCACTCCTACGCGCAAGGATATTGCGTGGAGATTCCTTGAGAGCAAATTCAATCCAACGGTATCCTTCGTTACTACTTTAATGCAGAACAAGGATTTCAACGGGCTTCCGATAGAAGTTCGTAAAGAAATCGGTAGTAGGTTTGTTCCTATCATCCTACAAGATATTTACGAACTTGCTAAAGAGGACCCCAAACTTCTTAATCCCAAACTGTTGCTTACCATACCTGCAATGTTAGGTATGGGTGTCCAGAGTTACGAGCCGAGAACATCTGGAACTAGCATCATGTTTGGAGATGTTGACGAGAGACCAAATCCTAATGTAAAATACTGATGTGAAAAGTGTCTTTCTCAAGGACCATGAACTTGTCGAAAACATGAACGATGAGGAACTAGAGAAGTTCCGTTCATGGCTAAAGAGACTGATTATAAAAGAACCTACAAAGAGAGAATTAAATAGAGAGGCAGTTAGGCGGTTTAGAGAGAAACATAAGCCTTCAACTAGAAGAAACACTAAGCCACAACTAGGTAAAATACATAGATGTGGAGTTGAGCTAACCGATAACAATACTTATTATGATAAAGCAGGACATTTAGCATGTAGAAATTGCGATATAATCAAAGCGCGCAGGTATGCTCTTACTAAAATGATTAAAAACTTTAAGGCAGCTTTGGAAAAAGAACGACGAAAATAGCCTTTTTGCCTGTTGATTTTCCATTTTCTTTAACGTCGAATACTTGCTGTCCGTTAGTCATGTATACCGCAGGTCTAAAACCACTACCGAATTTTAGTAAGTCCTCCGGGCTTAGAGTGATTTGAATGTATGGAATTTTCTTTTCCGTTGACCATAGCTTTTTTTCATCAGCGTACAATAGTTCTGAGACTTCCACAATCCACCTCCGGAGGTTGACATGCCTGGGATTCTGATTAGGATAATAGTAGCGGTTATCAGTTGCTTGCTAATCTACGCACTAATCGGACCTGTAGCAAGAGTCATTGGGTTCGATGTAAGTGGAGATGTTATGACCATCATTAGGATATGTGTTGGTGGCATAGCAGTATTCTACATCATATGGGGCAGCAATCCCCCTTGGTTTAAGTCTGCTTAAATGATTTATCCATAGCTTCACGAATCTTAGTAAAGATAGTGCGTGCTTCACCCTCAGTTCGATAATAGAAGATATTGTGATTACCCTTATATGTTACCGTGATGAACCAAGGTTTACCTGGGTCTTGAAGATAATTTGCGCGATTAGATTCACCCCAAGTAACATTCCTAATACCTTGAATATTAATGATAACTTGTTCGTCTGATACACAAAGATTCATATATCCTCCTGAAGTGAAGAAGTGGACCCTGTAGGACTCGAACCTACAACCTCGCGGTTATGAGCCGCTGGCTCTACCATTGAGCTAAGGGTCCATTTAGTTACCTCGTTAGGTGAACTATATTCTCGTCGTAACCAAGCACATCCAGGATACGCCAATCATTTAGTTCTTTGATTGGCATACCTGCCTTATGTCCTTTAACTCTGATAACCCATGCATGATTGCCATCTACCATCGCATAGGTTCTCAGCATTAAAGCATCATCATGCTCTATTATTCCGCCTCCAGAATTGCGGTATTCACCAACAGCAGATAGATTTGCTGGTATAACACCGAATACTCTAGATGCAGCAACTAAGCATTCAATAGCATCTTGCTTAGTAGGGAATATGCATCGCTGTAGTAGACTGTCATGTTGATTAGCATGAAAGCCACCATGCGCGCAACCTCCACCACCCATAGCTTCTTCTATAGCTGTGGAGTCACCATATTCTCTTGGTAATGCACCTTCTGCTATTCTAGCTTTCTCTCCTACTATGCAAGGTTTCCATGCAGGTGGATATCCGCCTAATCCACCACCCTGTCCACGTTGTGCCTCTACACATACCTTAGATTTGCGGGACCATTCCTCATCAAATCCACCAGTATGCTTATTAACGTAGGAGATATTTGGGCCTGGTTGTTCAGGTGGTTCACCATCATACCACGTTGACCAGCATCCAACTAAGTCATGGAATATTGATACTGGATATTGAATTGGATATGGAGGGGGCCAATTTTTGCGGTATTCATTAACCCATTCTACACGCGAAGTTCGTCTCACGCGCAGGACTTGCAAACAAGATATTGCATGTTGCTGTTGGTCTGCTTGAGACATTAAGACCGGGCTACCAGGAACTTGGTCAGTAAATATAGTAAGGAATAATCGTTTATCATTATGATTGAGATAAACTTCTAGGTCATTTAATACTTGATATGCATTACTATGGTTAAGAGGGTTAAACAGGGTGTTACCCCAACAACCGAATACCCGATGGTCCTTGAAACCTAATTCTCCTGTCCGGCCTACATATTCCTGTATTCTACCCCATTCACCATCAACAGCATCTTGCCACATAGTAAATGAGGTAATACCACGATATTTAGTATTCGTGTTACCAGACATGAAATCGAGGTCTCGGACTTCTAGCGGTAGTAACTGACCTCCACCACCTCCACCACCGCTACCTAAAAAGGGAGATTTGTCTCCGGGTCATACAAAGTAAACAGTTTACTCTGATATTGCATGTAACGATTACCGAATAGGAATCCTTGTTCCCATGCACCATCTGAATGTCCATCTCTAACTTCTTTCTTACCATCTTTCTGAATAGAGAGGGTTGTAGTTCCATCAGGTGACTTAGCTATTGCATGACCAGGATTACTTGACTTCTCTATGGTGACTATGTTATTAGGCTGTAGATTATGGTTATCTGGTTCTTTATCGAATCCTGTCTTTCCGTTTCCATTTCTCCATGTAGGAAATGTTCCAGTATCTTCTAACATCGCAGCTTTGAATGGGGGAATTGGCATTTTAGTACCTCTTGAAGACACAGGTTGCACACATGGTAATTCCTTCACTCATTGTGGGCGCTCCACATATATTGCATTTACCAGGCTTTAACTGTTCTCTTTGTTGTTTATTTCTTGCTGTACAATCATCGCATGTCCAGAATTTATCATCAGTTTCTTTAATAGAACCACAACCGCCTAAACATGGTACAGGTCGTTTATCTCTCCAGAATGGGCTGTCTGTACGATATACATCTTCCCAAGTCCAGGTTTTTCTATCCCAATATGTGTTATCTTCTTCTCTAGCTCTTTTTCTAGCACGTTCTTGTGCTTTGTATGCTTCTTGCTCCTTTATTCGTTCTTCATCCCATTTACGTCTTGCTTCCTGCGTTTGGCGATAAGCTCTCTCGTAAGCCTCCTGTTGTGCTGCATGGGTATTATAGTCACGTTGACTATATCCACCCCCACCGTAACTTTGATTTTGTTGTTGTTGACTAGCTCCACCTCGTGCATTTGCATATCGTTGATTCATGTAATCATTAACTTTATCCCATGCAGTTCTAGGGTCAACTCTAGCTCTAGGTTTTGATTCAATATCACCACCAACTAGCTGGAAGTTATCTTCGGCTATCATTTTGCACACACGTCTAGCCGCAGAGTTAGCTTCGTGCTCGTTTGAGTTATGGTTTGCTAACTTGATTAGCTTTTTTAGTAGGTCTAGGTCCATATCCTCATCCTAGCTTGACAGGTCTAAACTTACCAGTTTCTCCTGTTCCTACTTTATTACTTATCTTTGCATAGATGCTACCATTTCTTATTTCAATCTCGAATTTATATCCAAGCTCAGGATTTTCTCTATCAAATCCTGCAAATATTTGACCGTTCTTTAATCCATCTTTACCAATCCAATCAGGGTCACTCGTTATAGTAACCTGTGGATTCTTTAATGTAGGTATAGTAACAGGGGGTAAAGCTACCATTGAAGTTGTTAATGATAGTGCTCCAATATTAATAGCTTCAGGAGATTCCTGTTGATTCGTGCTATATGTATAATGGACTACATCAGCATAGATAATGAAATCAGGATTGAAATTCATACCCTGAGTTCCTAGGATATATCCTCTAGTCTTATCTTCTAAGGTATGAAGAATAAAACCATAAGGCCCATTATACATTGCCCATGTTTGACCTTTATAGTTGTATAAACGTAGATTGTTAGCTGTATTCCAAACATTAAGTTCTGCTGGATTATACCATTTACCATCAGGTGCGGCCCATGCTATTGTTTCCTTGTCACGACAGCACCAGAAGTTTGAGCCAAATGGAAATTCCTTATATACTTCACCAGATGGGGTTATCAAGGCTACTGTATTATCTATCGCATTACTCTTTCTAACTAATGCCCATGCATCAAATCCTACATCACCTGGAAATCCATCTCGGTTGTTATATCCAGTATTATCGAACATTCCATATCCACCAAGCCACGCGTAATATGCACCGCCCTCAGCAGATATGAAATTAGCTCCTAAAGTTTGAACAGTACGTAGAGCACCAGTGCTCTTATTATATGCAGTTAACACAGGCGGGTTAACAGTTAAGTCCTGAAAGATAATTTCGTTAGCATTAAGCCATTTAACTTGGCTACAATTAGGGAACACCCCAACTTTATTGATTGATGCTATGCCTACGACGCCAGCAGCTACGTCACCGAATAGATTCATTCTTGGCATTCTATTCTCCAATCTTCCCAAGGACAATACTTACAGTAAGTTCTAATCCATATAGGACCCATCAAAGTAGGATGACGAACTGCGCGGCGCTTATGAAATCCTAACCAACAGAACAATTTTTGTAGAATCATTGTCTCCCCTTCATGAACTCTGCTATTTCCTGAACGTATTGTGCTTTCATCTGGAACATCAGTTGATTACCATGTTGGAAACGAGCTATCGCATCAGCTTCCTCTAATGATTCTAGAACTGCATCCAGTTCAGCTACATCTCTATAGTTCAGGTAGAATTTCTTTACTAGTATCGTTCTGGATACTATGTTATCTGGTCGTCCTAGAAATTCGTTAAGTAACAATAGCTTTAGTTCGACATTCTCTACTCTGGAACGCTTACCCATAGTAGTTCGTCTAACGTCAGTTATAAATCGTTCACATATATTGATAGCTCGACTCATGGCAATTTCAGATATGACTAACGATGTATTCTCTGAGAGCGATAAGAGCATAGCTACTTTCAGGACGGAATCCCCAAATCGATTGATAGTTCCTGTCTCATCCTTAACTTTATTCTTCTTGACTACCGTATAAAATTCAGTATACCATTGTTCATACATCTCTCCAGCTTTGGTATCCTCTAATGACTCGAATGCTCCCCTTAGTGTAGATACCTCGCGCAGATACGTAGCTAGTTCCTCTCTATCTGGTATGACTTTAGGTTTCTTAATAAGAGGATTAAGGACATTGACCTCTGTCTCTGCAATTACAAACATTCTACCAATAAAACCACCATGAATATCCTTTGCTTGCACGAAATCCTCAAAGTGAGCTTCGTTGGTTGCCACCAACAATGAGAGTGTAGGATTATGAAGTTTGAAAGTTTCCATCTTCAATAGACTTCGCCATTCCCCCTCATTATAGTTCCTATCATATAGGTCAGTCAGAATAGTCATGGCTACTGGGTCACTTACTAATGAGCTACTGAATTCTGATGCACATATAAATCCGGTTGATTTAGTTTTTATTCCCCCACCTTTTACTGACTCGGCTGTTCCTAACTGTTTTAAGATTCCTTGTATCGATGACCTACCTGATATGATTTCTGTGTTGTTTACTCGTGATACTAAATCTTTGGCTAGAGCTACTGGTGGTCCTTTCTTTAATCCTGAATCAGCATGAAGCATTACATAGATATTAGGATATAGCTTGTATGCATGGCGCTCCATCCATACGTTATCTTTGACCGTAGCTGACATAGCACTTAATCCTGCCCAGAACCAGAAGCTCTGAGGAGATTCTAATTCCTTGTGCATCGCTACTAACTTATCTATCCAGTTCATTGATTGTCTTTGAGAAACTTATCAATCCGATGACTTAGTGCATGAATATCAGCATGAAATTCCCAGCTGATGTATCCACTATCATATAGAAATTTCTGCAATCCTTTCAGTTCATCAATTGATAGAGTGAACATTTTGATTATAGGTATCTTCCCCGGTTTATAATTGCGTTTGTAATACTTTGCTAACTTCTTCCGGCTCGAATTTGAACTTCTTGAGTTCGCCATAGTTGTATCCAATCTCAATCGCGCAAGGAATAACTAAGTCTCTACGCGGTAGCGAACAGGCTTCAAAGGAAATAGGACGTGACATTTCTTCCTGTATTATCTGTGCCCAATCATTCGCTTCACTCTCTCGTTGCATGAGAAGCAAAGCATCGTGGCTCTCCAGAATAATGCGTGCATCAGGCCGTCTCTTTTTGATACGAAGTGCAGCCATCTTAGTGTTATCGCTGACGGAGCGTTGCGGAATATACGAATAAGATTGCCTGTTAAGTTCATCTCCCCATCTCTCATAGAATATACGCTTGCCCCCATGCGGAGCATCTATTCCGAATGGAAGTCCTGCGGTTAGGATTCTTTTGTCTTTGTTGAGGGCTTCAATAATTCCGTTATGGAAGTTATTACGAATTTTAGGTTGCTTTCTGTGAAAGACAGCAATTGCGGCATTAGCGGTCTCCTCTGATATGTTGATATCAATCTTAGCTTTTCTTGCCTGAGTGTTAACCTCTGTTGCTGCTCGTTTTCCCTTTGCATCGAGGTGACAAGCATGTCGTAAAGTCTTACCCGCAAATCGTATCGGGCTTTCATAACCCAATACTTTCTTAGAGTAATCATATTCAGTGCCACCGAAAAACCAAGAAGCAGTAAGAGCATGATAATCATGTGTATCTATATCCTCTAATGCTTGTAAATCATTAGCGAGTAAGAATACTACTCGCGCCTCGGCCTGTTCTGAATCCCCTTGTATGAACACCCATCCAGGTTCAGCCTCGTATTGGTCTCTGATATCACTACCAATATCTCCATGCTTGGTTAATGTCTGGAATGCAGTTCCGATATTCTTCTTTTTCTTCTTACCATCTATATCTATTACTTCTACCTTTGGTCTAATCGGTGGGTCTAATTGTCCGGTCCCAGTACGACCGGTTTCGAGACATAGATAGCAAGTAGTTTTCATCTTACCATCATAATCAGGTAAGGCCATGAGATATGTTGAAACCGTTTTACGAACGCGTCGCGTCTCTAGTATAAGAGTTATGACTGCTTTCTGCTCTTCTGATACTTTCTTTGCGAGTAGTAGCTCTGTTAAATCTTCTTCACCAGTGCTTTTCTTATAAGGTAACTTCCAGTTCTCGTATAGAAGTAGTGCTACTTGCTTAGGTGATGCAGGGTTAACCTCAGCACCTACCATCTGAAACAGTTTATAAGTATTAATCTCGTCCCATTCGATGTATTTCTTTAGAAGTTCTGCTTGCTTAGCTGTATTAATTCTGAATCCCTCACTCTCTATTTCTAGGTAGAGAGGATGAAGTTCCATTAAGAAATTCTCATAGAATGGGCGCATACCTAGTTCGTCTAGGTCTGGGTCCATATTCTCATCTACTTCATATGTAACACAGGCATCTCTTGCATTACCTATTTGTAAATCATCGAATGACCCCTCATACATACCTTCATGCTTGTAGAATGGTTCCTCTGTATAAATGCTGGTATTGAATGCTAGTGATTTAGGTAGCTCAGGATTGATAGCGAATGCCTTGAGCATCGTATCTGACCAGAGCTTCCATATGACGAACCCGATATGCTTTAGCTTGTCCTCATCATACTTGAAGTTCTGGCCTATGATTTTATATCTTCGGTCAACCAGAACTTTCGCAAGCATAATCCAGACGCTAACCAAATCGCTATCTGAGATAGAACGCCATAGTGGAATGGAAATTCCGTGGCTTTTATTGAAAGCAAGACCAACACAAGATGGAACACAATCAGACGCTTCAATGTCAACGGAGAGTTTTGTTGCATGTTCATATCTCCTGAGAAACTCATACAAGTGCATTGAGTTACGACATATCTGGAGGTTCCTCCTTGGTAGTTCTATCTCTGGAAAAAACGACTGTCTCAGAGCCCTCACCATATCGAACACCATGAGGTGTCGATTCCAGTAGCCCGTGAATTCTCCCCCTGCCTGATGTAGTAGGTGTGCTGGATGGTAGGTCGGGACTAACTTCCGTCCCATACCCATCATAATAGAACCACGGTAGTCCTGTATCTTTGTCTTGCCAGTAAGTGCCCATAGTGCTGTCCCTCCTAGTGAGAGGATTACGTTAGGCTTAATGGCATTGACTTCTTTCTGTAGTTCATCCCACTGTTCTAGGAGATTGATACCCACGCTCTCCGCGCGTGTTTTGAAAGGTATTTTTTTATCTTTAGGCGCAGGTGGAACTGCATATTTACATGCATTAGTTATCCAGCATTCATTACGTCTTATTCCTGCATCCTTTAATAGCTTATCTAATTCTCGACCCGCAGGTCCTTTGAATGGTTGCCCTAGTTCCTCCTCTACATAAGATGGAGCTTCACCTACTATCATTATCTTAGCGCCGAGCTGACCTCCACCTGGGACGTATTTCATGTTTAATGAACTTTCTTTGATGCTTCTCTTTCTAATGTTTCAGGACTGAATAGCATTAAATCTTCAATGCTTTGATTCACTTCCTTCCATAGAAGTTCGCGCATCGCTTCAAAGTTATTAATGTTTATAGTCAATTGAGCTAGGAACTCCATACGATTTCCAAATGATTCTAATAAAGCTCTAACCAGAGGGTCAACCTGATTAGCTGGTAACTCTTTATAGCTTTCTTTCATGCGCTCTATTGCTTGTTTCATCTCACGAATTTTATATATGTCCATGATTATTCTCCTTCATTGTTGAAGCCATTGAGCGTTAGGATATATCACTCTCTTTAACGCCTCTTTTCTATTAAGCAGCGTTAAGATAGTCTCGTCCTCATCGATAGCCTTAGCTATCGCTATGTTTTCCGCGACAGTTCCAATCGAAAGGTCTAGCGCCTTAGCCGTATCAATAAGGCGCCAATCTTTATTCAGGCTTACTTGTTGGTTGTGATACGTCGCTACTATCAGAATCTTTCGCCACCACACTTTCTCCGTCTCGAACCTCTGTTTGTGGTTTATCATAGAGTTTCACCTTTGTAGCACGGTAGCCCTTATCTCTATAGGGATACGGGGTGAACTCTACCTCCATACCACGTTTAAGGTCGGTGAACTTTAGTGGTGGCTCTAGCATGGTCCAATGGAAGTATATCCTTGTAAACTGCATTACCTTTGAGGATATAAAACCATAGCCCTGTTGGTTTAGGCGAGTGATAGTTCCAGTAAGACGAGTTTCCGACATTTCCCGTTACTCCTGTGAGGGTAGCCCTAGTTATCTTCAGATGTAGGATTAACTTCCTGCATCTTTTCCTCGTGAACAGAAGCTACTACTTTCTTTATTCGTTCGAGTTGGTGTATCTGTTCTGAAATGTCGGTTAAGTATGCGTCCACAGTATGAAGTGGAGCATTCTGTAATTGCCCGCGCAGATTTTCTAGCTGTTCATCGGTGAGAATATGCATCGGTTACTCCATCTGTCCTATAACTTGCTGTATAAGTTGCTTTATCCGGGCCACCTTCGCCCTAGTTTTAGGGTGGACGAATAGTATGCGGGCTTCCATCCACTTGACGATTTCCCACAACTCCTCCCATTCTTTACGTGTTAATGACATGCTATCTCCTTTACAGGTCCTTCAATTCTTTCAGAAGTTCAGTGACTTTCCGATATTTCTTCACGTATTCCAGAAGCAAGTCGATTGCAGCATGTGCATCAGCCGCAATCTTGTCAAGCTCCTTATCAGGGTCGCTCTTACTACGGGTCTTGCGCTCTACTTTCGGCTCTGCCTTGACAGGCTTCTCTTTCTTAGGCAGATACTTAAGCATTGCCTGTTTGACAGAATTAAGTGTTGTCTTAATTCCATCACGGTTAGCAATCTCGTAGAGTTCCTTTGCAGTCTTGTCAGGAAACGCAAGCACAAGATTCTTGACACGACCACGACGTTCACCGTTGGGCTTCGCCATTGTTATCTCCTCTGCTACTGGTGCTACTATTACAGGTTGAGTTGCTATCTCCTTCACTAACTCTGTTAGTGTAGGTGCAGGTAGAGATTCAGTTAGGTATTCGGTAGACTTAGGTATACCGAATATTTCACAGAGTGTTCGTTTTATCTCGCCTGTGCCTTCCATTGAGAACGGAATCCCCATCCGTCTACAGGCTCTAATGTATTCGCCACCCGTTGCATGTGAAGTGTGACGGGTAAAGAATACGTATCTTGTATTGCTTGGTAGTGGAGAGAGACGCGCATCCCCATCTATCTTATGAATACGAGGATGCTCCAGCTCTATCCTTGCTTGCCTACCCGTTATGACAGCTATTACTCCACCTAACTCTAGCCGTCGTCGAATCATGTCGGCTCTAGTTTCGTTGTTATCATCCACATTATTATCCTTTCTTTAAGGTTGGTGTGCAGCCCTATCTGGTTTGTGTCAGCGACGCATCAGCATAGAAACTGCACACCTGTCACTCTACTAGCACAGCCTTGTTAAGTGCATTATCATTAGGCTTTCGCCGACTCCATATGGCTAGCTGATAATGCACAACTACCATGCTTTCGAGTGAGTCTCTAATCTCGATGGCAAGTCATACCATCGCAATTACAAACGAATTGGCCGAAGAAACCAAAGATATCATCAGCCAAATCCTCCTGAATGTATCTAAAGAACCAATACATGTTTACCTCCTATGGCTGAAAAGTGCTCGATGGATAGCTCCCCGGCTAGTTGACGTGAAGGGTCAACCCCGTATGGCATTCCGAGCGTATTTAGGCTGCTTTGTCCGTGGACAGTGTGCCATTCCATACGTATCCATGTCTTACCTAACGATTCACCGGACGGTATTCGTGGGGCACACGATTAACGTCACGGTTCTGGTAACGGTCGTTAGCGATATACATCTCGATTTCCTTGCCTTCCATTGAACCGAGTTCATATCGCGTCTCAGCTTCCAGTGATTCACCAGGGGCCAATCCAGATTTCAGAAACCCCTTTGTGAAACCGAGAGCTTTGCTATTGAAGTTCCACTCAATGGGAACTCCTGCAAACTTGGTGCTACCGTTCTCTGCATTGCAAATGATGGTAGCATCGACAGGATAGTTGGTGGATTTCTGGTCTTTCGACGGAGCCTCACCAACTTCTTCGATTTTTACCTTATACCATGCAGGTTCCACGATAGTTCCCCGCAGCAGGTCCCGTTGAGTGTACTGGATTATCGGCATGTTGTCTCCTGTGTTGTGTTGGTTGTTGTTAGTTTATGGATTCAATACTATCGCTGCGTTCGCTGTCATCACCGCCTCTCTGAGTTTCCGAATAGCTGCCGATTGGTCAGCACTTTTCGGAGTGTTGTTAATGATAGCCATCGCTAGCGCCTTAGCTGTGCCGCGAATGACCTTCATCTGTTGCACCTGTTCTTCGGTTGGTTCATGATACTCGAAGTAGGTGTCGATATCGAGGTCAGTAATCATTGTCATCTCCTTTGTTGTCAGAGGTCTACATTGTGGATGAGAACAATATCCAGCACCCTGTGTACATAACCATTCTAATTTTGTTGTCATTAGAGTTTCACCACTGGTTTATACGGAACCTTCAACTTAGCAATCGCCGGCTTGATATGTGTATCGTAGAGATGGTTATCATCTAGATAAATCAACTTATCAAGCGGTAATGCTGTTCTAGCGAAGTCGTCGCCTGTATGTGTGGTCAATAGAGTGTATCGACCGCCACTACCTACTTTGGCGCCTGACTCGATATTGAAGTGATAGATTTCGGTGCAATAAGCTGGTATCTTAGCCGCAGCTTTTTTACCGCCGGTCACTAGAGTACGGCTCATATGAGTCTGGCCGTCCAGTGATTTGGTTTCTGTTTGCAGGATGTGAGCGATGAGGATGACGTTGACCTTGTGGAACTTATGAATATCCTTGAGCTTAGAGATTAATGTTTGGAATGCACTCATCTCAGCGTTAAAGTCCTCAACCGTATTAACTGGTATACCTGCTATTCTCTTACCTGCTTCCTGACCTGAACTAGTAGTAGTGCCCCCCTTTATGTTTAGTGTTTGCCTATTGATACCATCACCAATCGATGTAACTGAATCAGCGATGATAGTCTTAACATCACCTGCTCTACTCTTTCTGTTAAGTTGGAATGCATCTAATCGTTTCAATGCATCATTCCAAGCACTATTACCTGAATAGTCATCGTAGTCAATCAGGTTAGGGTCGATACCCCAATGACGCATAGGTAGTGATAATGATTCCATCTTCATATCAAATGAGAACCAGTATTGTGGCAACGGATATGATAAAGCAGCCGTTGACTTACGAGTTCCTGGTTCACCCTTCATTAATACGAATTGGATTTCAGGGTCTATGTCAGCCATTGTTGGCATTACTTAATCTCCAGTTTTTGGATTCTTTCCTCAAGAGTTATATGCCAGTCATAATGGCCAAGTTTTAATCTAGTATGAACCAGTGCTAGGCATTCAGGACAGATGACTTTCTCATCTGCTTCACCGAAACCACGAACAGGCTTATGCCATTCTCCAGATAATACTTTCTTTAATTCATCTAAGGAATTCAAGTTATCCCTCCTTAACCGCCAAGAATTCTTCCAGTGACTTGATAACTGCTTTCTTCTTAGAAACTACACAATCGCTACAATGAGGTTTCTTTAGCTGTAATGCACGCTTGTCTAGTATCATCTCCTTCCCACACCTATTACAAATGCACAATCTACCCTCTGCTAGTTCCTCTCTTACGTAGTGCGGACAAGCAGGGAGATTGCACTTGAATATGGTGAAGCCGTTATTGCCTAGCTTCTTACGAGTATACCGATGAACGTGCGTATATTTTGCAGGCATGATTAATGAATCCTTCCTATTGGAACCTCGTCGATTACAGCGTGGCCGTGTTCTAATCCTTTATCTCGAATCAATCCGTTGTATCCATCTCTGACACAGACCATGCACGTATTGCCCTCGAAACACGCTGATTCTTCCTTATCATCTGGCACCACGACATATGCGATGGCGTGGGTATCAGCATACTTCTGAGCTACTGTTCTCAGCTCGCGCAGGAATGATTCTGTCATGGGTGATAGTGATTTGTTATGCATGGTCAGGGTCCCACGGTTCTCCGACTACGAAGTTATTTTTCAATCCTTCCTCACGCAAGTTAGGATTGACGTTACATACATCCTCATAGAAGATGCATTTGTTGAATTTGTCACAGTGCGTGTAACGCCGTGGGTAGTATCCGGTTTCCTTGTATTCCAGCATTCTCATCACACCATATGGTATCGTTTCCGACTGCCATTCGAGTAGTTTCTCGTTGGTGTAATGGATGGGAACGCGCAGAAACTTCTCTGCTGGTTTCAACGATGTCTGAAAACCAATCTTGTTGATGTAGATATCGTTAACACCCATGAGAAAACACTGACCCATGAACTGCACATTCAGCTCATTTGTATCACGTCTCTGTGACATAGATTTATGGTCTACAGGACGGCGTGACTCGTTGGTATCAACCTTCAAGTCATATTTTGCTTTCCAGATAATACGCATGTTGTCGTCCTCGTATATCTGGGCTTGGTCTACCTGCTCACATTCTAGCGGAACCCAATGGTCATTCTTGTAGTACTCGAAGTATTGAACCATTGTGTTATATGCCAGCATCGCATCATCGTGACTGATAGTTACTTCTGGTAGCATGATGAATACTTTGCCATCTTTCAGCGCGGCATCCACAGCATCATAGTAACCAAGTCCACCGATACGTGCCTTGTAATAGATTTCAGCTATTCTATGCACGATAGTTCCCATTTGCTGAGAACGTGACTTCCCAGTGATAGGAACAAGGTGCAAGTTATATTGAAAGTTGCCGAGTGTTGGGCATCCATCAAACGTATTAAAGATGGATGCATCCACGACAACATTCTGCTTAGGACTCGGGATTATTTCCATCGTTATCCAGCTCCTTCAGGAATCTTACTAATCTGAGACGGATTGCCATATCTCTGATTAGTAGTTCGTGTGACGTTGCAATAACCAATGCTGTGCTGTAGATAGCCGGGATATAACTATCATCATTCAAGCACAGAGTGATTATCTCTATGAGTCTATCCTTATCCCGTTTATCATCTAGAACCTGGTCAAGCCATTCCGTATGGCCTAACACACGTTCTAGATTAGCTTTTACACGGTCCATTATGAGCTTTTCCATATTACCCTCAGTTAATGAACTCGAACTCCAACTCTACCTGTAATCCCAATTCCTTGATACGTTCTTCCCGTTTTACCTCCGCGTTTTCTTTGATACCGTTAAATTCCTCCCAAGGTCTGTCGTTAACAGACATGAGCTTGAGAGCGACTTCACCATTATAGTTCATCCGTTCATCTAACAGAGGGTGAAGTGCAGCGATAGCATCATTATCACCGGGCTTCCTCATTAACGTGTATTCCCTAAGTGATGATGGTGTTTTCAGCTCGTTAATCTCGTCCTCTGTAAATCCGAGGGCAAGACATGCGAAACCTAAGCAGCACATACCATGTTCATTCAGTAGTGCTGAGTTAATAACATTACCACGGTTCCACTTCGTTCTATCAACAACGACTTTAATCATGGTCATTCTCCTTTAGCTCTGAGGTTAACTATCGCTTATAACCAGACAGAATCTCTGCTCTTTCCCTGTCCATGCTAATCCACTTTCTAGCACGAGCAGTTCCATCATGCATGAATTCTTCTAGCTCTTGTTGATTGAAACAAAATCCTGCTGCTTCAAAGATTTTGTTATCAATCACACAGACGATACCACGTCCACTATCAAACTCAGACTGCACCTCAGTAGGCTTAATGATTTTGGCAGACTTCTCTTGTGTGACAATATCATTAGCCTTGTTATGAGCATTCCTTGTCTGAATATAGTAGCCCATTATCCACCTCACAAGGTAGCGAACTGTGTAATCTTCCTACGCTTATTGAACTCACCAACGATGGAAGCAGCTAGTTCCTTAGCAATATCACCCTCGTTCCATTTAATCCTTTCTCCCTTATTCATGGTGTTATGGAAGTGGACTCTCTTATTTTCCACGATTGAATCCAACTTCTCATCAATTGTTCCCGCAGCAGTTACATATTCCCCCGTCAACTGCTTACTAACTTGACCGATACGGCAGATTCTATCTTCAGCCTGTTCCTCGTTAGCAGGATTCCACTGTCTCTCGTGCATGATAACGAAGTCGGCAGTTTGTAGATTAAGACCTTCACCTGATGCTAGTGTTGACGCGACTAGTATTGCTCTGGTAGCATCATTAAATCGGTTCTGAACATTATCTCGTTCTTCACCTGATAGCTCAGCCTTAATCTGCATTACGGAGTGTGTAGCTGAGAACTTAGTCCGTAACTCATTCATCATCAGTTCACCTACGTCTTTATGGTGAACAAAGATGATTACTTTCTGTCCTCCGTT
>Ga0114129_10006759_pt1 | contig 16282 bp, 16 predicted proteins | sample RhiMetdeltSRZDD1_FD_80071 | JGI IMG/M metagenome (GOLD analysis project Ga0114129, IMG submission 80071) | Populus rhizosphere microbial communities from Tennessee, USA - Rhizosphere MetaG P. deltoides SRZDD1 (version 2) (version 2) | ecosystem: Host-associated > Plants > Roots > Rhizosphere >... | reverse complement strand
TCGTCAACGTCGAGGCCGCACAGCTCACTGACCCGGATGCCGGTCGCGTACAGCAGCTCCATGATCGCGGCGTCGCGGAGGGCCAGTTCCGCCTCCAGCCCGCGCCTGCTACCCCGGCCCCTGCTCTCTCCACCGCTGTTTCCCGCGCCGCTGCCCTCGCCGCCGCTGCCCCCGGCATCGCTCGCCCCGCCGCTGCTCCGGGCACCGCTCGACCCGCCACTGCTCCGGGCACCGCTCGCCGCGCCGCTGCTCCGGGCACCGCTCGCCGCGCCGCTGCTCCGGGCACCGCTACCCTGGCCACCGCCATGCTCCTGGCCGCTGCTCACCCTGCCGCTGCTCAGGCCCTCGCCGCTGTTTACCGCGCGCCTGCCCCCGCCGCCGGCATTGCTGCCACCGCCGTCGGCACTGCTGCCACCGCCGCTGCCGCCACTTCCGCCGGCACTGCTGCCACCGCCGCTGCCGCCCCGCACGGACCCGGCCGCGGACAGGACGGCGGCCATCTGATCCTGGCGCGGCACCTGGGGCAGACGGCGCCTGACTTTTGCGGTTCCGAGCAGTGGCCCGGGATCGCGGCTGAGCCAGCCACCGGCACATGCCCATGCGGTGAACGTGCGGGCGGACGCCGCCCGGCGTGCCAGCGTAGCGCGGGCATGGCCTGTCCGGTATTGGCTGGCAAGCCAGCGCCGCAAGATGGCGATGTCCAGCCGGTCCAATGCGGTGATGTCGTCTCGGGCCGCGTGCTCCAGCAGGGACCGGACGTCCCCGATGTAGGCGCGAACCGTATGTGGCGACAACCCGCGCTCCGCCCCGAGGTGGCGCTCGAATCCGGCCAGCGCCGCCTGCATGCTCTCTGGCAGCGGTGCGGGCCCAGGCGGCGCGGGCTCCGGTAGTGGTGCGGGCTCTGGCTGCGCTGGCTCCGGCGACGGCGCAGGCTTCGGCGGGACAGGCCCGGGTGGCGAGGGATCTGGCGGGACAGGCCCGGGCGGCGCAGGCTCTGGCGGGACAGACTCGGGCCGCGCAGCCTCGAGCGGCGCAGGCCCTGGCGGGACCGGCTCGGGCCGCGCAGGCTCGGGAGCGCGCTGCTGCGCGTGCGCTGGCACGTTCATGGACCCAGTGTGCGGCACGGGGAGGCACGGTCACGGCAGCTGCGAACCTGACGCACGGTCGTGTCCCGCTGGCCCGCGACGTATCCGCCAGCCGCGGTCGCAGCGCTCGACGAAACCGGCCGCCGCGAGCGCGCCCAGGCAGCGCATGACCGTATCAAAGCCGACGCCCGCCGCCACCGCGATCCTCGCCGGCCCGCGCCCTGCCCGGGCGGGGACTGCCTCCAGCACCTGGCGCATCACCGGGTCGAGCTCGTCGCGTGGCAGCACCGGGCCGCGGGCGCGGCCTGGCGGTTCATCGCCGGGAAACGAGAGCACTTCCATCACGTCCCGGGCTCCGGTGACGCAGACGGCGCCCCAGTCGCGGATGATCTCGTGGCAGCCGGCCGACAACGCCGAGGTCACCGGCCCCGGCACCGCCATCAGCGGCCGGTTCTGGTCACGCGCGTGGCGGGCGGTGCTCAGCGCGCCGCTGCGCAGTGCCGCCTCCACCACGACGGTGCCGCGGCTGAGCGCGGCGATCACCCGGTTGCGGACGAGGAAACCGGGACGGGTGGGCATGCGGCCCGGCGGCCATTCGCTGCAGGTCGCTCCCTTCACGCGGATGGCCCGGAACAGCCCGTGGTGCCCCTGTGGGTAGTCGCGATCGACGCCGCAGGCGAGGACCACGATCGTTACGCCATCGGCCCTGACCGCGCCACGGTGCGCGCAGCCGTCGATCCCGAACGCCCCGCCGGAGATGACCGTCCATCCCCGCTCGGCCAACGTCACGGCCATTTCGGTGCACACGTACGAGCCATAGGCGGTCGCCGCCCGGGTGCCCACGATCGACACCGACCGCAGGCATGCGTAGCGCAGGTCCCCGCTGCCCCGCACCCACAGCCCCCACGGGCGGGCATCGCCCAGTACGTCAAGTTGGCCAGGCCATTCGGGATCACCCGGGCAGACCAGCCGGATCCCCGCTTGCCGCCAGGCTTCCAGGGCGGGTGCGGCCGGCACCTCACCTAGCCGGGCGGCCCATAGCCGCAGGGCCCGATCCAGCCTGGGAAGGCCGGACGGGCCGGACTGGCTGGGCGAGCCGGACAGGCCGTCCAGGCCGGGGAGGACCGGCTCTCCCGGCGCGCCGTCGTCCCCCGCCGGCCCGCCGCTCTCCGTTACCAGCTCGGCGCTGTCCCTTCCGGCCCGACGGAGGCCGTCCGGGGTCGCACCGGACATTGGCGCCCGCCCTTGGATGAGCGCCGCCACGATCTCGGCGGGGGCACACGTGCGCAGCAGGGCGCCCATGATGGGGTCACCGGGCTCAGCCACGTAGGTCAGGGCGGCCCGGGCCAGTCGCTCTTCGCCGCTGACCTCGCTCACCGCTCCACTCCCAGCCATAGCCCCAGTGCGTAGCTGGTCTCGTCCACCCTGGGCCTGGCCACGCCCGCGAGGTCGGCCAGCGTCCAGGCCACCCGGATCACCCTGTCCACCCCGCGGGCGCTGATCTCGCCGAGGTCCATGGCCCGTTCCAGGGGTGCCAACGCTCCGGGCCCCGGCGCAAAGCTGCGCCGCAGCTCACTCCCGGGGATCTCCGCGTTGAGCCGCCAAGGGCTGACCCTGAGCCGGGCGGCGGCCCGCTCTCGCGCGGCCTCGACTCGTTTCACCACGACCGAACTCGGTTCGGCAAAGGCGCGGTCGCTGAGCAGTTCGGCCCGGCCAACCGGCAGGAACTCGACCTTGACGTCCACCCGGTCCAGCAGCGGGCCGGACAGCCGAGCGAGGTAGCGCCGCCGTGCTGTCGGCGTGCAGGTGCAGTCCGCCCCGGAACCAACGCGGGCGCAGGGACAGGGGTTGGCCGCCAGCACCAGCGTGAACCTAGCCGGGAAGCGGGCCGTCAGGCCCAACCTGGCCACCACTACCTCGCCTGACTCCAGTGGCTGCCGTAAGGCATCCAGCACGTCGCGCCCAAACTCCGGGGCTTCATCGAGATGAAGACAGCCGCGGTGGGCGAGGGATGCCGCACCGGGGCGGATGACGCCGCTGCCACCGCCCACGATCGCCGCCTTGGTCGCAGTGTGATGCGGTGCACAGAACGGGGGCTCGGTCATGAGCGGGCTACCCGCAGGCAAGGTCCCTGCTATGGAATGGATCGCGGTGACCTCGAGCGCGGCGGCACGGTCCAGCGAGGGCAGGATGGTGGGGATCCGCTCGGCCAGCATCGTCTTGCCGGCCCCCGGCGGCCCCAGCAGCGACAGGTGATGACCACCGGCAGCGCAGATTTCGGCGGCGCGGCGCGCGGCTGGCTGCCCGAGGACGTCGGCCAGGTCGGGGTGCCCGCCCGGATTGGGACCGCCGAGCAACTGACCGGGCGGGCGAGGCTGGTCGGCCGCCTCTGGCAGGGCGGGGGCAGCCCGGCGGTCTGCCCGCACCGGCTGGACGCTGGCGCCGTCGCCGGACCGCACCACCGTGACCGCCTGCCCCGTTTCAGGTTCCCCTCGCAGCCAGGCCAGCAGCGCACCAAGGCTGGGCGCTCCGACCACGGTCAGCTCCGGCACGAGGGTGGCCTCCGGCGCGCTGGCCTCCGGGACGGCGACCTTGCGGAACCCGGCAGCCGCCGCGGCCGCCACCGCCGGGAGCACCCCACAGACCGGCCGCAGCCGCCCGTCCAGCCCCAGTTCACCCAGGAAGGTGACCCCCTCGATGGCGGTAACCGGAACGGTGCCGGCGGCAGCCAGAATCGAAACGGCGATGCCCACATCGAAGCCGCTGCCTCGCTTGGGGAGGCTGGCCGGCGAGAGCCCGACCGTGATCCGCCGCTGTGGCCACTGCTCGCCGCTGTTGATGATGGCTGCCCTGATCCGGTCCCGGGCCTCGCGCAGCGCGGTGTCGGGCAGGCCGATCAGCAGCAGCCCGGGCAGCCCGTTCTCGATGTCGCTCTCGATCTCGACCGCGTGGCCCTCCACGCCGACCAGGGCGATGGAATGGGTGCGGGCGACTGGCACCTAGCCCACCCCTCGCACGTGCTCGATCCGGTAACGGCCGGACTCGTCCCGGACCAGCCCGATCACATCGATGCGCACTTCGTCGAAGAGCACGCCGTGCGCGACTAGCCACCGGACCGCGAGCCGCCGCAGCCGGGTGCGTTTGCCCCGGGTGATCGCCTCGAGCGGGCTGCCGTACTGCATGCTGGAGCGGGTCTTGACCTCACAAATCACCAGCACCTGGCGCTCGGCCGCCACAATGTCGATCTCACCCTCCGCACACCGCCAGTTGCGGTCAAGGATCCGTAACCCGGCACGCTCCAGGTACTCCACCGCCGCCTGCTCACCGCGCCGACCCAGGCTGTCCTTGGCGTTCACCGACATCACCTCCGCCGACGACGTTGCCGGAGGACGGCGGGTGCCCGCGCGGTCAGATATATGGCTGTGGAGGACGGAGCCCGGCCGAATGTGCTGTGGATGGCGGGAACCGGTTTGTCGCTGTCGCCTGCTTTGATCTAGGGGGATGTGCGGCCTGGCAGCCAGCATGTCCCGATGGCCGGACGCACAAGGACCTGGAAACCGGCCAGCCGCGGACGCACAAGGACCTGAAACCCGGCCGGCCACAGACGTGCAAGGACCTGGAGACCGGCTAGGGGCGGACGCACAAGGACCTGAAACCCGGCCGGCCACAGACGTGCAAGGACCTGGAGACCGGCCAGGGGCGGACGTGCAAGGAGGTAGTGATCGGCCAGGCGCGGACGCGCAAGGAGCTGGAGATCGGCCAGGCGCGGCCGCGGGTTAGTGCGGGTCGGGAAGCTCCAGGTCGCTCTGGGCCAGTTCCTCGACATTGACGTCCTTGAACGTGACGACCCTAACATTTTTCACAAAACGGGCGGGCCGGTACATGTCCCACACCCAGGCATCCTGCATTGTGACCTCGAAGAAGACCTCGCCGTTATCGGCCGTGCGGACGTTGAGCTCGACCTGATTAGTCAGGTAGAACCGCCGCTCGGTCTCCACTACGTGGGTGAATAGCTTCACCACGTCCCGATATTCGCGATAGAGCTGCAACTCCATCTCGGTTTCGTACTTCTCGAGGTCCTCCGCACTCACGGTCACACCTCCAATCAGGCAGCGGCGGGGGCTTCGGCCCAGATGAGGTCAACCATAGGTCAATTCTCCAAGCTCATAGGATCGCCGGCCTCCACCCTCGGGGGATGGCCGTTCCCTAGGCTCATGGGCTCGCCGGCGCCCGGGCCCAGCGCATCGTCGGCGCCCAGGCCCACAACGTCGCCCACCCTCAGGCCCATGGGATCGCCCGTCTCAGGGTCCATAGAATCGCCCACACCCGGGCCTACAAGATCGCCGACGCCCGGGCCTGCAGCGTCGCCGGTCTCCGGGCCCACACCGTCGCCGGCCCTCAGGCCTGCGGGATCGCCCGTCTCGAGATCCACAGGGTCGTCGGTCCCCGGGCTGGTGGTATCGCCCACGCAGCCGACGTTCGCGAAGGAGCGCCGGTGCTCCGGGCACGGACCGTAGGTGGTAAGCGCCCGCATATGGCTCGGCGTGGAATAGCCCTTGTGCCGGGCGAAACCGTACACGGGATAACGTTTGTGCAGGTCGCGCATGAGCCGGTCTCTGGTGACCTTGGCAACCACCGAGGCGGCGGCCACACACGCGGCTACTTCGTCTCCCTTCCACATGGCCAGTGCTGGGACCCCGAGACCTCGCACCGGGAAGCCGTCGGTGAGCACGTACTGCGGCTGCGGGGACAGGCCGGCCAGGGCCCGCCGCATCCCGGCGATGTTGCAGACGTGCAGGCCCGTCCCATCGATGTCCCCCGGTGGTATGACCACGACGTGCCACGACATGGCCAGCGCCATGACCTGCTGGTAAGCCTCCTCGCGGGCAGCAGCCGTGAGCGACTTGGAGTCGGCGATGTCGCCGATGCTGGACCGCCTGCGGGGATCCAGCATGACGGCCGCCACCACAAGCGGGCCGGCGCAGGCCCCGCGGCCAGCTTCGTCGATACCGGCCACCTGCGCGAAGCCGGCCCGCGCGAGCACCCGCTCGTACCCGGTCAGGCCTGCCGCGCGCCGGGGGGTGTAGCCGGGATGCCGCACCGGGGGAACCAGCATGACGTCACCCAGGCCCTGGCCTGCGTGGATCCCGCAACTCCGGGCGCCCCGGGCGCCGCAGCCACTGGCGCCGTGGCCCGGGCCGGGGCGGTGGCCGGCCGCGCCGCGCCAATCTGGCCAGACGCCGCCGCAGCCGCAGCTGGAGCCAGGTGAGCGGGAAAGCAGCGGTAAGCCCCAGCCCGATCGGCACCACTGGGGCCACCGGGCCGGACACGGCAGCCAATGCGGCCGGGCCGGACGTGCCCGCCGCCGTGGCCGGCCGGGCAAGCCGTCGCTGCTGGAAGGTCGCCGGGATGGACAGCACCCCCCACCTACTGATCGGGGCGACGATCACGAACGCGCGCCCGACCACCCGGTCCTGCGGGATCGTGCCATTGCCTGGATCCCGCATGTGGCCGCGGGAGTCGTATGACACGCTGCGGTGATCTCCCATCACCCACAGACGGCCGGGCGGCACGGTGATGCTGAACGAGACCGTCGACGGGGAGTTGCCCGGGTAGAGGTAGGACTTCTCGTTCAGCGGCACCCCGTTGACCGTGACCCGGCCCCGCGCATCACAGCAGGCCACATGATCACCGGGTACCCCGATCACGCGCTTGATGTAGTCATGCACTCCCGGGGCGGTGCCGAACAGGCCCGAGATCGCGTTCCACAGCCTCACCAGCGGCGGCTTGGCCTGGGACGTCACCGGGTCCCAGGAGCCTTCCCCGTTGAAGACCACGATGTCGCCACGGTGAATGGGGCGGAAATCGTAGATCATCTTGTTGACGAGCACCTTGTCGCCGATGTCGAGGGTGTTCTCCATCGACGATGAAGGAATGTAGAACGCCTGGACCACGAATGTCTTGATGATCAGCGCCAGCACCAGGGCGAAGGCCAGCAGGATCGGCAGTTCGATCCACCACGACCTGCTCTTCGAGCGCTTCGTGCGCCGCCGCTCGCCCGGGCCGGCCCCGCCGCGCCTGCCGCCGGTCCTGGAACCCGCGAGGCTGTCGGCACCTGGTTGCCCGCCGGCCCCTGCCAGGCCGCCGGGGCGGTCGCTACCGTGTCCCAGAGCCGGGCCGGCCTGGTGACCATCCGGAGAGCCAAGGCGGCTGTCCGGGTCGGTCCCGGCGCGCTGGTCGCCGCGCGTGCCCCGCTCGTCGTTCATCGAATCGAGCCTAGCGCCGAGCCCGTAACGCCGCGACGCCGACGCAGCCCGGTGCCCGGCCGCCGCAGGCCGAGCATCCCGCTGCCGCGGGGCATCGTCCTGCCGGGCGGCGAGCACGCGCGTATTGGCGGGACCACGTCACGCACCAGCCGGACCACGTCACGCACCAGCCGGACCACGTCACGCACCAGCGAGACCACGTCACGCACCGGCCGGCTGTGCGAGCGCCTGCCGGGACGGGTGCCCATTATCCCGCTGCCTCGCTCCGTAGTAGCGGTGCTCCACCCGCCGTGGCCGGACATCCGCGACGTGGCTGTGATGTGCGACTGCTTAGCGCGCTGGCGTCTCGCGCCGCTCCCTGATCCGGGCACGCTTGCCGCGCAGGGAACGCAAGTAGTACAGCTTCGCCCGGCGTACGCGGCCCCGGGTCACCACCTCGATCTTGTCGATCGTGGGGCTGTGCACCGGGAAGGTGCGCTCCACCCCGACGCCGTAACTGATCTTGCGGACGGTGAAGGTCTCTCTCGCCCCGCCACCCTGGCGCCGGATGACAACGCCCTGGAAGACCTGGATCCTGGACCGGCTGCCCTCGACCACCCGGACGTGCACCCTGAGTGTGTCTCCCGGCCGGAAGTCCGGGATATCGGAGCGGATCTGGGCCTGCTCCAAGTCGGTGATCGCGGTGTGCATGGCTGGCGTTCCTCGGCTGATCCTCGCGCGCGCACGGACGGGCACGTGCAGTTCGGTGTTGACGGTCTGTCGGTAGTCCTGAAGCCCTGGCGCGGCAGCGCCGGGAGGCGTTCCGCTCGGTGAGCGAGCAGGGGCGGATTTCAGTGTGCCATATCTTCGCCCCGAACCGGAAAGCCAGCCTCCGACAGCACCTGCCGGTCGCGGGCGTCCAGGGCGCCGGCGGCGATCCCCGCCAACAGGTCCGGACGGTAGGCCGCGGTACGGCGGAGCGCCTCGTCCCTTCGCCAGCGTGCGATGGCGCTGTGATCCCCAGACAGCAGAACGTCAGGAACGGCACGTCCCCGCCAGACCCGCGGCCTGGTGAAGACGGGACCTTCCAGCAGGCCGGCCATGGGCCCGGCTCCGGCCCCGAAGGAGTCGTCGGCAGCGGACTCGCTGTTCCCCAGCACGCCGGGCAGCAGCCTGGCCACTGCGTCGATCATGACCAGGGCGGCGGGCTCCCCGCCCGAGAGCACATAGTCACCCAGGCTGACCTCGTCGACGCGCAGCCTGGTCCGCGCGTCCTCGATGACACGGGCGTCGATCCCCTCGTACCGGCCACAAGCAAAAACAAGACGGTCATAACGCGCGTACGCGGCGGCCATCTCCTGCCGGAAGGGGATGCCTGCCGGGGTGGGCACCACCAGCAGGGTCTCCGCTGACGAGCCGCCGGTCACCACGTCGAGTGCTTCCCCCCACGGGCCGGGGGTCATGACCATGCCTGGGCCGCCGCCAAAAGGCGCGTCGTCCACGGTCCGGTGCGCGTCGCGTGCCCATATGCGCAGGTCATGCACCTCAAGCTCGACGATGCCGCGCTCCACCGCCTTGCCAAGCAGCGAGACCCGAAGCGGGCCGAAATATTCGGGGAAGATCGTGACGATGTCGATGCGCACAGCGGGTCACCCCTTGCCACGGCTGCGGTGGGCGCTGCTGCCTGCGGGGCCGCCACCTTGCCCGCGGGAAGGACCCTGCCCGCGGGAAGGACCCTGCCCGCGGGAGGCAACGCGCCCGCGGGAGCTAACCTGCGCGCGGGGAGCACCCTGCCCGCGGGGACCCTGTTCGCCGGGAGCACCCTGCTCGCGGGGAGCATCCCGTTCGCGGGGAGCATCCCGTTCGCGGGGAACATCCCGTTCGCCGGCGACAGCCTGTTCGCGAGGGGGTGAGCCACCCGGGCCAGCCGGGCCAGCCGACGCAAGGTCCAGCAGACCCGCTGGCGGGTCGATCACCATTCGGCCTCCGGTCACGTCCACGTCTACCGCGATCGCGGCCACGAACGGGACCAGCACCTCGCCGCGGCGGTGCGAGTCGGCTGCCGGCTCGATCACCAGCAGATCCTGGCCGTGGTGGCGCACGTCGGTGACGACGCCGACCCGCTCCCCGGCGGTGGTGACGACGGTGAGCCCGACCAGTTCGTGGTCGAGGAACTCATCCGGGTCCTCCGGCGCGGTGACCTGCGCGGCGTTCACGGTAAGCCAGACACCACGGAGCGGTTCGGCCTCGTTCCGGCCCGTGATCCCAGCGAAGCTGACCAGCAGGCGCCCGCTGTGCCAACGGGTGGACACCACGGTCAGCGGCCCGGCGGCCGGAGGATCGGTACTGAGCACCGAGCCCGCGGCGAAACGCTGGCCCGGATCGTCGGTCCGGACCTCGACCGCGACCTCGCCGCGGATTCCGTGCGGCCGGACCACCCGGCCGACGTCCAGGTGCTTGCTCAGCTAACGGACCTCGTCCACATCCAGCAGGTCTACGCGGACATAACGGCCGCGCGCCAGCGACCCGATGACCTTCCGCAAAGCCCGGGCTGTCCGCCCGCCGCGTCCGATCACCTTGCCGAGATCGTCCGGGTGCACCCGGACCTCCAGGACACGGCCCCGACGCAGGTCGTGGCTGTCAACCCGGACATCGTCGGGATGATCCACGATGCCCTTCACCAGGTGCTCAAGAGCCTCTTCGAGCACCTCACGCCTCGCTGTCCTGCTTGCCAGCCGCAGATGCGGCCTCCTCGGCGGGAGGCGTGCCGTCCCCGGCGGAGGTGGCACTGCCCTCCGCAGGGGCCGTGCCGTCGCCGGCGGACGCCGCACTGTCCCCTGCGGAAGCCGTGCCGTCCTCGGCAGAAGCCGTGCCGTCCTCAGGCGGGGCCGCGCCGCCGTCGCCGGTGGCGGCACGCGCCTGGGCGCCCTTGGCGGACCTGCCAGCGCTCGCCCGCTTGCCGTCCGTCTTGGCCGCCCTGCCGGACGCCGCCTTCGCGTCCTTAGCGGCCTTCGAGTCCTTGGCGGAGTCCTTGCTGCCCTTGCCGTCCTTGGTGTCCGTGCCGTCCTTGGTGTCCGTGACGTCCTTGGTGTCCGTGACGTCCTTCGAGACCTTGGCCTTCGAGTCCTTGGCGCCCTTGGCCGCTTTGGCGTCCTCGGTGTCCTTGGCGCCCTTGGCCTCCTTGGTGTCCTTGGCCTTGGCAGTGTCCGCCGCGGCGGCCGACTTGCGGGACCTGCCCTTTTCCGGCTTGGCCTCGGCCGCCTTCAGCGTCTCGGCAACGGCCGCGGCGAAGGCTTCTTTCTTGTCCGCCTTGGCCTCAGCGGTCTTCAGCGTGCCCTCGGTCCCGGGCAGGCCCTTGAACTTCTGCCAGTCGCCGGTGATTTCAAGGAGCCGCCGGACCGGGTCCGTGGGCTGCGCTCCCACCGACAGCCAGTGCTGCGCGCGCTCCGAGTCGACCTCGATGAACGAGGGTTCCGCCTTGGGGTGGTACTTGCCGATCTCCTCGATCGCCCGGCCGTCCCGCTTGGTGCGGGCGTCGGCGACGATGATCCGGTAAAACGGCGCACGGATCTTCCCCATGCGCTTGAGCTTGATCTTGACAGCCACTGCTGCGGTCTTCTCCCTGAAAGCTCGGCTGCGGGCAGTGAACACGCCAGGTGAGGAACCGGCGGCATGGCCCGGATGGACCCAGGACCGACGAGCGAGAGAGGGCGTCGTCAGTCAAGGGACGGTAGTAAACAACTCTGTCATTGTGCCAGAGGAGTTGACCGCAGGCGTAATTGCTTGCGAGCCGCGCCGCCCGGGCGCCCGTTGCGCGGGAGGACGGAGCACCGGTGAGACGGTGGTGCATTAACGGCGGTGTTGTAACGGCGGTGCGTCAGCGGTCGCCTTGCTTGCCGCGGCGGAGGCGGCCGAACCCGGCTGGCAGGTCGGTCGGGGCGGGCCCGGAGCCCTGCTTGTCGTCGTCTTCGGGCAGCACGAGGAAACCGGGATTCCCCTTGGCCAGCGCCTCCAGGCCCGCAGCCAGGTCGTCGTTCGCACCCGGCTTCCGCAGCCCGGCGGGCAGGCCACCCGCCAATCCCCCCCGAGCCGACTCCGGGGAGTCCTTGCCCGCGCCGCGCAGGCCATCGGGGACGGCACCGGCCGGGCTACCACTGCCGCCGCCCGAACGCGCGGGCGCGCCCGGGCGGCCACCCTTGGGCTTCTTCTTCGCCGACGCCTTCCGGCCTTTGGCCGCCTTCTTGGTCGCGCGCCGCATCCCCGGAATCTGCGGCATGCCCGGGATGCCACCACCGCCGAGCATCTGGCGCATCATCTTCTGGCCCTCCAGGAACCGGACGACCAGGTTGCTCACCTCGCTGACGGTGACGCCCGCGCCCCGGGCGATGCGTGCGCGGCGCGAGCCGTTAAGTATCTTGGGGTTCCGCCGTTCGGCCGGGGTCATCGAGTTGACGATGGCCTCCGCGCGGTCCAGGTCCTTGTCGCTGACCTGGCTGAGCAGCTCACGGTTCTGGGCCGCGCCGGGGAGCATGCCGAGCAGGTTCCCGATCGGGCCCAGCTTGCGCACCATCGCCAGCTGCTCGACGAAGTCCTCCAGGGTGAACCCCTCGCCGGAGGCGAGCTTGCCGGCCATGGCCGTGGTCTGCTCTTCGTCGAACGTCCGCTCCGCCTGCTCGATCAGGGTGAGCATGTCGCCCATGTCGAGGATGCGCGAGGCCATCCGGTCGGGGTGGAAGAGGTCGAAGTCCTCGAGTTTCTCCCCGGTGGAGGCGAACATCACCGGGCGGCCGGTGACCTGGGCGATGGACAGTGCCGCACCGCCCCGGGCGTCGCCGTCCAGCTTGGTAAGCACGACGCCGTCGTAGCCGACGCCGTCGAGGAAAGCCTGGGCGGTGACCACCGCATCCTGGCCGATCATGGCGTCCACCACGAACAGGATCTCGTCCGGGTCGATCGCGTCCCTGATCGCCGCGGCCTGGCTCATCATTTCCTCGTCGATGCCCAGTCGGCCGGCCGTGTCCACGATGACGATGTTGTGCAGACGGTGCCGCGCCTCCTCCAGCGACTGGCGGGCGACCGCGACCGGGTCCCCAACGCCGTTGCCCGGCTCGGGCGCGAACACCGGGACCCCCGCGCGCTCGCCAAGGACCTGGAGCTGCTGCACTGCGTTCGGCCGCTGCAGGTCCGCCGCGACGAGCAGGGGCGTGTTGCCCCGCTCCCGCAGCCAGAGCGCCAGCTTCGCGGCGAGCGTCGTCTTACCGGAGCCCTGCAGGCCCGCCAGCATGATCACAGTCGGCGGAGTTTTTGCGAAACGCAGCCGCCGTGCCTCGCCCCCCAGGATGGTGACGAGTTCGTCGTGGACGATCTTGATGACCTGCTGGGCAGGATTGAGCGCCGCTGACACCTCGGCCGACGAGGCGCGTTCCCTCACCCGTGCGGTGAACTCCCTGGCCACCGGCAGGGCGACGTCCGCCTCCAGCAGCGCGATGCGTATCTCGCGCAGGGTCACGTCGATGTCGGCGGCCGACAGCCTGCCTCGTCCGCGGAGCGAGGAGAAGACCTGGGTCAGCCGGTCGGAGAGAGTCTCGAACACGCCTCTCAGGCTATCCGGTGCGGGCCAGCGCCGGGGATCCCGCGGCCGCGGCCGGGCGCCTACCCAGCAACGGCGCCGAGGACCTCCGCGGCGATCTGGCCGCGGGTTCTCCCGTCCTTCACCGGCTGGCCCCCGGCGTCCACCACGTAGAAGACATCTACCGCCTCGGTGCCCAGCGTCTCCACCCGGGCCGCCCGTACGTCGAGGCCGCACTCTCCGAGCGCGCGGCCGATCCGCCACAGCAGCCCCGGTGCGTCGTGCGCCCGAACCTCCACGACCGTGGCCGTGGCCGAGGCATCGTCGACCAGCGTGACCTTGGGCGGTGCCACACCGGCCGTGGGCCGGGGCGCCGCCTGCTCGCGCCGGCGCAGCCGCTGGGCCACATCGAGCTGGCCGGTCAGCGCCCTGCGCAGGTCGCTGGTGACCAGCGCCGGGTCGGGGGGCTCGCCGTAGTGAGGGGCCACCGTGAAGGCGGTGACCGCCATGTCACCGCACGATGTGGCGTTCGCCGAACGGACCGCCAGCCGGTGGGAGGCGAGCACGCCCGCCGCCTGCCACAGCAGGCCCGGGCGGTCGGGCGCGACCACGGTCACCTCGGATCCGTTCAGCAGGACGCCGGGCTCGCCGGCGGCGGCAAGCGCGATCTGCTCGGCGCGCAGCGGGAGCGGGGCGGGCGGGGGCTCGCCGCCCAGCGCCGCGCCGACCCGCCGCACAAGCTCGCTCACCAGCCCGGCCTTCCAGTCGTTCCACGCGGCCGGGCCGGTGGCCAGAGCGTCGGCGATCGCCAGCGCGTGGAGCAGGTCCAGCAGCGGCCGGCTCCCGACAGCCTGCGCGACCTGCGTGACCGTCACCGGGTCGTCGAGGTCACGCCGGGTCGCCGTGCGCGGCAGCAGCAAATGATGGCGTACCGCCCGGGCGACCAGGTCGGCGTCGCCTGCTCCGAGCCCCAGCCGGTACGCGGTGTCCCGCGCTGCCACCTCGCCGGTCAGCAGGTGGTCACCGGGCCAGCCCTTGCCGATGTCGTGCAGCAGCGTGGTGATCAGCAGCAGGTCCGGCCGGGCCACGGACCGGGTGAGCGCAGCGGCGCGGGCCGCCGTCTCGACCAGGTGCCGGTCCACGGTGTAGGTGTGCAGCGGGTTGCGCTGCGAGCAGTTGCGCACCCTCTCCCAGTCCGGCAGCAGACGGGTGACGAGTTCCTCCTGGTCCAGAGCCTCCCAGACGCCGATCGCGGCCTGGCCGGCGCCGAGCAGCGCAAGCAGTGCGTCCCGTGCGCCGGCGGGCCAGGGGACTGGCAGCGGCGGGCAGTCGGCCAGCCGGGCCAGCGTCCGCGGGGCCAGGGTGAGCCCCGCCTGGGCTGCCGCTGCCGCCGCCCGCAGCGGCAGCGCCGGGTCACTGGCCGGGTCGGCGGACCGGGCGAGCACCACGTCGCCGTCCTGCTCGACCAGGCCCTCGGCCAGTGGGCGGCGAAGGGCGCTGACGGGGGGAACACCGCGCCGGGCCAGCCCAGCGCCGGGCAGGCCGAGACGGGCAGCAGCAGGCCCGGCGCGCCCAGCCCAGCCCAGCCGGGGCGCCCGGCTTGTCCGGCTTGCCCGGCCTCCGCTGCTGCGGTGGGCCTGCCGGAACGACTGGTCGAGCGCGTAGGCGACGGCGCGCCCGGCCTCCGCGAGGCGGCGCAGCAGCGCGTCGGCGTCGGCCAGGCCGAGCACCCGGGCCACCTCGTCCTGTTCCTGCAGCACCAGCCGGTCGGTAGGGCGGCCGGTCACCACGTGCAGCGCATGCCTGGCATCGAGGATGAACTCCCGCCCGGCGCGGACGCGCGGCCCCGGCCCTGAGGCCACCCAGGCGGCCGCGACCGCGTGGATCGCGCTGGCGTCGCGCAGGCCTCCCCTCGCCTCCTTGAGGTCGGGCTCGAGCAGGAAGGCGAGCTCGCCACTGCGCTGTGCGCGCTGCACGTGCAGAGCCTGGAGCTCGGCCAGCCGGGTGCCCGCCGCCGCTCGCCAATCCGCCAGCACACCGCGGCGGAGCTCGGCGGTGAGGCCGGGGTCGCCGGCCACATGCCTGGCGTGGAGCAGCCCCAGCGCGGCGCGCAGGTCAGCACGGGCCACCTCGCGGCCCTCGCGCGGCGTCCGCACCGCGTGGTCCAGTCGGATGCCGGAGTCCCAGATCGGGTACCAGATGCGGTCCGCGAGTTCGGAGACGTCTGGCTGTCCCGTATGCAGCAGCAGCACGTCGAGGTCACTGCCGGGCAGCAGTTCGCGGCGGCCATACCCGCCCACGGCCACCAGCGCCACACCGGCCTCGCCGCCGAGCAGCGAGGCCAGCCAGCGGTCTGTCTCGGAGGCACGCCGGGCACGATCGGCGCCGAAGCCGGAGGCCCGCCGTACCGGCGTGGCGTGGCGACGCGAGTCCGGCTGGCGGGTCTTCAGAGCGCCTCCGGGCCGCGCTCACCGGTGCGCACGCGCACCACCGCGTCCACGGGGACGCACCAGACCTTGCCGTCACCGATCCGGCCGGTCTGCGCCGCCTTGACCATGACGTCGATAACGTCCTCGGCATCCTCGTCCTCGCAGAGCACCTCCAGCCTGATCTTGGGGACCAGGTCCACCTCGTACTCCGCGCCGCGGTACACCTCGGTGTGGCCGCGCTGACGGCCGTACCCGCTCGCCTCGCTGACCGTCATGCCGTGTACTCCGAAGGCCTGCAGCGCCGACTTCACCTCATCCAGCTTGAAGGGCTTGATCACGGCGGTGATGAGCTTCATTCAACGCACCTCCCAGGGCGCCCTGCCCGGCCCTCACCCTCTCCCGGCGGCGTTTCCGCCGCCATCACGCAGTGTTTCCGGGCCGTGAACCGCCCGACCGGCATGTTACGTGTGTGTTTCGCTCGCCAGCCCCGCCCGCGTCGGCGGGGCTCGGGTGCCGTCAGCCGTCGCCGGCACGAACCATTAAAGGTCCAAAGGAATTTGCCCATTAGGGTAGTTGCCCTGGCGCCTTCGGTGATCGGCAGCCATAACCCAGCGCATGACACCTAAATGAGTCGCTTGACAGGCGCGACCGGCCGGCGATCGGCGCCGGTGGCGGTGACCTTTGTTGATGCTTCCTGCCGATCCATTACGAGGACCAGGCCATTCCCCGCGCCATTGTCGCCAGCGCGGGATGGCCCAGCCTGCCGCGCAGCAGAGCGCGCAGAAGCAGGTAGAGCCCCCGAGACGCTGGACGTCCAACCGGCTCCTTCCAGCAGGCGGGGCGGCCGCGGATCGGCTTGCTGACAGGCGAGCCTAGATGAGAAACGCCTGCCTTTCCTGGAGTTCGCGTAAGAAATGGCGTGTGCGCACCAGGCCGACGTTCGCGGGTTGCGAC
>Ga0114129_10006758_pt1 | contig 16282 bp, 8 predicted proteins | sample RhiMetdeltSRZDD1_FD_80071 | JGI IMG/M metagenome (GOLD analysis project Ga0114129, IMG submission 80071) | Populus rhizosphere microbial communities from Tennessee, USA - Rhizosphere MetaG P. deltoides SRZDD1 (version 2) (version 2) | ecosystem: Host-associated > Plants > Roots > Rhizosphere >... | reverse complement strand
CCGACGCACACCACGAGGGTAGACGAGAGGACCGGCAGGATCAACGGGCGGCGATCAGGAGGGGCGGGTGTGATGGCCAGGATGACTGGACAGCGCACTTATCATCAGCGATGGCCCGTTTCGCGGTGGTCGGATTCATCCTCTGCGCGGCCGGCGCCGGCGCGGCCGAGCCTCGGCCCGGCGAGAGGATCACGTTCCCCATCTTCTGGACCTGGCAGGACCGGCAGATCGAGGACGCCGCCCTGATGCGCCGCGAGCTCGTGGACATCAAGCGGGCCGGCTTCGGGGGCGTCTACGCCACGCTGCGGGCGACGCGCTACCACCTGCTGGACCGCGAGGTCACGGAGGCCGCGCGGCGGGCGGGCGCGCTGTGCCGCGAGCTGGGCCTCGAGCTCGTCTGGGGGGCCGACCCTCGGTTCGCGGCGACGCCCATCATCCGCGAGACGGGCCACTCCGCAGAGATGCTGATGGTGAATCGCACCTTCCAGGTGCCACTGCGGCTCTCACCGGGCGCGGACCCGAGCGCACAGGCGCTGAACGAGGTGCGAGCGGAGGACGGCCGCTACAGCCTGCGCTACCCGATCCCGGCGCGCCGGGACCTTCACATGTCCACCGAGGTCAGCCTCGTGCTGAACCCCGTCGGTGTCGATCGCGTGTTCGCCTACCAGAAGCGCGAGGGCCGGGTCGTACGCGCGAGCGTCCGCGACATCACCACCAGCCATCACCTGTTCGCGAACCGCGCTTTCGGCTACGTCGAGGTGTTCGGCCGCGCCGAGCTGCCGGAGGGCGAATGGTTCGTCTTCGCGTTCCCGCGCTTTCGCACGAACGTCTACGCGTACGACTCTCCCGAGCACGAGCGGCGATTCCTGTCGCTGATCGACAGCTACAAGGAGCAAGGCCTGCAGCTCGACGGCTTCTGGTGGGACGAGCCCGGCTACTACTTCCAGCACGGGCATTTCGCGATCAGCGAGCGCATCTACGACGGCTTCCGCTCGAAGTACGGGTACCGCCTCGAGGACCAGCTCTACGCGCTCATGCTCGACGTCGACGATGCCAGCCAGCTGCGGGTGCGCTACGACTACTTCCACCTGCTGATGGACTACGTCTTCGGTGCCGAGCGCCGCCTCTGGGAGAAGGGCGAGGCGCTCTTCGGCCCGCTGCGGATGGGCGTGCATCACACCTGGCACTGGCTTCCGGACGACGCCAACACCGGCGCCGGGGATCTCTGGCGGGGCCTCAGCGCCGTCGACGGCGGCTACACGGACGAGGGCAGCTTCGAACGCTACTTCGAGATGGACCAGCGCGGGCGCTACATCGAGGCCTCTCGGATGATCATCGCCAAGAGCCTGGCCCGCTTCTCGCGCGACAAGAAGGCTCACTTCAACCAGTGGGGCGTGCGCTACGCGAACGAGGTCCCGGTGTACTGGAGCGACCTGATGGCGGCGTTCTCGAACGAGTGGCTGAACCACTGCTACGGCTACACGGGAGTGTTGGGCGCGGATCGCAGCTTCGGCCCGGGTTACCCCGATCACGAGTCGTGGGCTTTGTTCCCGGCGCTGAACGCGCGCCACCGCGAGGTGCTGCGGCTCACCGGCTACGCGCTCCCCGTCGCCGAGGTCGCGATCGTCTACCCGACCTCTACGATCCTCACCGGCGCCGCGCCGCAGACGAGCGCGGTGGTGGACGAGACGCACCGGCTGATCGGCATCATGCCCGCGCTCGGCATCCAGGCTGACGCCATCTCCGAAGACCTGCTGGCGAGCGGGGCGCTGGTGAACGGACGGTTCGACATCCAGGGACAGGGATACAAAGCCGTGATCGTGCCGTACGCGAAGGTCGTCACGCCGGGCAGCCTCGCCGTGCTCGAACAGCTCCAGCGGCAGCGCTTCCCGCTGCGCTTCATCGAGGAGACGCCGGCCTGGACCACGCGCGGCGAGCGCGTCGAGACGAGCTTCGGTCCGCCGCTCCGCCTGCCCTCGGAGGCCTCGGGTTATGCGGCCGCCGTGGAGCAGCTCCAACTCCCGTCGCCCTGCACGAAGCTGCCCGGCGCCTACCTGAACGCCCTCCCGGGCGCCTCGCCGGACGAAATGCTGCTGACCATCATGCCCGTCGACCCGAAGGCCGCGGTTTCAGGCGAGGTTCGCTGCGGGAACAACCGGGTTCGCGTCGATCGCACGGACACGCTGGCGATCTATCGCGTCGGCCGCCGGGGCGCCCGTAAGGTGTTCTAGCCGGCTCAGTGCCGCTGGCGCTGCTCGGCGGCGTAGTCGGGGTACAGCTTCTCCATGCAGTCGGGACACACGCTGTGGCTGAAGTCCGCGCCGGAGTGCTCGTGGATGTACGTCTCCATCTGATTCCAATAGCCCGAGTCGTCGCGGATCTTCTTGCACGAGGCGCAGATCGGGAGCAGGCCGTTCAAGGTCTTGATCTGCGCCGTCGCCTGCTCGACGCGGATCGACAGCTCCCGTTCCCTCTCGCGCAGCGCGTGCACTCGCCATCGGAAGGCGCCGGCCACGGACACGAGGACCACCGCCATGCACAGCAGCGAGAACCACGTCGTCTGGTAGAAGTGCGGCGCCACGACCACCGGGAAATCGGCGCCCGTCTCGTTCCAGAGGCCGTCCGCGTTGCTGGCCTTCACGCGGAACCGGTATCGCCCCGGCGGGATGTTGGTGTACTGCCGCATCCGAAGGTTGCCCACGTCGACCCAGTCCGGATCGTACGGATCGAGCCGCACTTTGAAGGTCATGTGGCGCGGCTCGATGAAGCTGAGGGCGGTGTACCGGAACACGAGGTCGCCCCGGCCCGGCGGCGCGTGGACCGCGCTCGCTCGATCCACAGTCGCGTCGTCGACGTGGACCTCTTCGACGTGCACTTGCGGCGCGATGGAGCCGGAGCCGAGCACGGCCCCCGGGTCCACCACGGACACGCCGTCGGTGGTGGCGAACCAGACGCGGCCGTCGCCGCCCAGGGCGATGGTGGGGGCGAAGCCGACGGCGAGCACGATGCTGCGCAGGCCGTCCTCGATGCCGTAGGCGCGCGTGCGCACGGTCTTCGACTTGCCCTCGGCGAAGGCGTCGAGGTCGGCGCGGCTCACCCGGAAGGCGCCGCGGCTGCAGCCCATCCAAAGGTTGCCCTTGAGGTCCTCGCTCACGCCGTAGATGTGGTCGGCGTAAAGGCCGTCAGTGACGTTGTACGAGACGAACCGGCCGTTCATCCAGCGCGAGAGGCCGCGGCGGGTGGCCACCCACATCGTGCCGTCGCGCCCGCGGTACACGTCCTGCACGAGGTTGCTGGCGAGGCCGTCCTTCTCCGTGAGCGCCGAGAAGCGATCGTTCTTGAAGAGGCAGATGCCGCGCTCCTTGGTGCCGATCCAGATCGTTCCGTCCGGCGCCTCGGCGATCCCGCGGATGGCGTTCTCGCACAGGCCGTCGGCGGTCGAGTACACGGTGAGATCGTCGCCGCGGTAACGCGCCAGACCCTGCTGGTCCGTCCCCAGCCAGACATTGCCCTGCCGGTCGCCGCGCGTCACGCGGCTGTTCACCCGGGTGATGGGGCCGGACGGCATCATCGTCACGTCCTCGAGGCAGGGACCGTCGACGGGACAGGTCTCGCGCGGCTGGAAGCGGAAGAACCCGTTGTTGCTGCCGTACCAGATCCGGCCCTGGGTGTCCTCGGCGACCGACGACACCGCGGTCACCGGCGACGCGCTCTTCGACGACACGGGATGGAGCCGTCCGGCCTCCACGCGCGAGAGGCCGTCGGCCGTGCCCACCCACATGCGGCCGCGGCGGTCCTCGAAGACGGTCCGCACGGACGCCCCCACCAGCCCGTGGGCGGCGGTGTACGTCGCGAAGCTGCCGCGTTTCACGCGGGCGAGGCCGAGGGCGGAATGGCCGACCCAGACGCTGCCTTCGTGGTCGCGATGGACGGCGGTCACGAGCTGCTTCTGCGTCCGGTCGGGCACGATGTCGTGGCGCTCGAAGCGGCCGTCGCGCCACTCGTAGAGGCCGGATTGGCAGCCCATCCAGAGGCCGCCCTCCGAGTCGACGTGGACACGGATGTTGCGGGCGTCGGCGATTCCGTCGTCGGCCCCGAAGACCTTCCACACGTCGTCTTTCAAGCGCAGCAGCCCGGTCGCCGACCCGATCCAGAACCCCCCCTCGCGGTCGCGCACGATGGAGTAGATGGCACCCGCCGTCTGTCCGGCGAGTCGATTCGGGCCCGGCGGCTTGCCCGGCTCGATGTGGTGAAGGCCCCCGTTGCTGGTGCCCGCCCACACCGAACCGTCGGGCTCGCAGAGCAGGCCGTTGGTCATACTCTCCAGCAGGCCGTCCTGCTTCGTGTAGGTCTTGACGGCGCCGGTCGCGGGGTCGACGCGGCTCACCCCGCGATCCGTACCGGCCCAGACGGCGCCCGTCGTGTCCTCGCAGACCGACATGATGAAATCGCTGGGCAGGCCGTCCGCTTTCGTGAAGGCCCGCCCCAACACGCCGTTCTTCAGGTGCTGGACTCCGGCGCCGTAGGTGGCGATCCACAAGCTGCCGTCGCGGCTCTCGCCGACGTCCCACACCTCCGTCTCCGACACGCTGCGCTTCTCGAAGGTCGTGAAGCGCACGCCGTCGAACCGCGCCAGCCCGCCCTTGGTCCCGATCCATACATAGCCGTCGCGCGTCTGGTGGATGGTGATGATGGAGTTCTGGGGCAGGCCCTGCGGCTGGCGCCAGGTATCGATGGGATGCCAGGCGGGCCCACCGAGAGGAAGAGGAGCCGCGGCCGGCTCTGACGTCGCGGGGCGCGTCGCCGCCGACCATGCGGGAACGGCAACCGCTACGACAGCGAGAACGGCCGCGACCGACGCAGCGGGTCGACGCACCTCACGAGGGTAGACGGATGACGGCGGCGAATCAAACGGGATGGCGGACTTCGAGTGGCGCTCTACAGAAGGAGTTCAAGAAAAGGCCGGGCCCGCGAAGGGCCCGGCCGTTCGTGGCGACGACGTGACGATCAGAACTTCATCTGGAACGCGAGCTGCACGATGCGGGCATCGCGCGTGTCCGATACCTTTCCGAATGCCGGGTTCGTCTGGACTCCTGACTGATCCCATATCGGCTGCCGGTTGGCATCCGTGAACAAGAACTGGGTGTGATTGAAGACGTTGTACGCCTCCGCACGGAACTGTGCGGTCATCCGGCCCTTCAGCCGGAAGTTCTTGAAGAGCGCGATGTCCGTGTTGTTCATGCCGGGTCCGCGGATGAAGCGGCGTCCCACGTTTCCGGCGGCGAGAACCCGCTGCACCCCGGCCATGTCGGTAACCGTCTGGGCCAGGGCGGGCGGAGAAAAGACCGAGGTGTCGAACCAGCGGTCCACCGTGCGCTCCTTCCCAGGCAGGTTGGGATCGCCCGTCTGGACGACGCGCCAGCCGTCGCCGCCGCCGGTGATGTCGGTGCCGAAGTTGTTGGACGTCGTCGCCACGCAGGGGATCACACCCGCTGTACAGCCGGTTCGCAGGGTCGGACTGTTGAATGACGTCGGCGCCCCAGACTGGAAGCGCGTGATACCGGAGACCTGCCAGCCACCGAGCACGGTCCGCAGCACGCGGTTCCTGAGGTTGTCGCCGGGCAGGCTCCACAGGTAGTTCGCCGCGAAGACGTGCAGACGGTCGTACGACGCCAGGCCGTAGTTCCAGTCCTTGCGGTCCTGGAAGGTAGCCACGCCGCCGTTCTCGCCGTCGGCATAGTCCATCGCCTTCGACCAGGTGTAGACGACGCCGAGCTGGAAGTTGTTCGCGAAACGTCGCTGGAGCGAGGTCTGCAGGCCGTGGTAGTTCGAGTTGGTGTCGAAGCTGAGATACGGGATGGCGGCATATCCCTGGTACGGGCGCAGGAAGTTGTCCGCGAGCGGCTGAGGCCGCGACTGCGTCGGATCCAGGCTCGCCGCCTCGAACCGCTTGCCGTACGGAAGGTTGTTGAGCTGCGTCTGGGCGCCGATGTGGCGGCCGAACGTACCGACGTAGGCGACGTCCACCACGAAGTTGAGCGGAAGCCGGCGCTGGACGCTCAGCGACGTGTTCATGATGTGCGCCTTGGGATTGCGGCGGTTGAAGATGCGCGCGAAGTCGGGCGGGGAGAACGTGCCCTGCGCGTCGCGATACGTGGTCGTCGTGCCGAAGTTCACCGTCGGCTCGTACACGATGGGCGGGTTGACCTTCTGGTCACCGAGGAGGCCGCCGCCGTTGCGCGGGTTGAAGTTGACGCCGAACCCGCCGCGGATCGCCGTGTTTCCGTCGCCGAAGACGTCCCAGGCGAACCCGAGCCGCGGCGCCGGCATGAGGCCCTGGTGATCGACGAGGTTGCGCGGATAACCCGGATCGCCGGAGACGACGAGGCCGTTCTCGAGATTGCCGGTGCCAGGGATGATCTGCCCGATGAGGGTCTGGGGTAGATACACGGTCGGCTTTCGCGGATCGACGGCGACGCGCGTCGTACCGTTGAGGGCGGGGCGATACAGCAGCGGCGCCTGCGCCGGGTCGTAGCGGTCGGGCACGAACGACGAGGCGGCGAAACGTCCGTCTCCGACCTCGACCGCCTGGCGTTGCGGGATCCCCACCGTGAATCGGACGCCGAGGTCCAGGGTCAGCCGCGCCGAGGCCTTCCAGGTGTCCTGGGCGTAGAACTCCAGGATCGGGGTGATCGGCGAAGTGGGCGTGCGCGTCGTGGACTCCGTGTAGGTATTGAAGTAGCCCAGCAGCGCGTTCGCGTAGGGATACGTCGTGTTGTTCACGGTGTTCTGCGTGTTGTGGGCGAAGTTGAAGCGCCCGGACCAGATGTTGCTCGTGCCGGAGTTCCTGAAGAAGTAACGCACGCGCTCGTACGCCAGGCCGCCCTTGAACTGATGCGCCCCCTGGACCTTGGTGAGGTTGGCGCTGCCTGTCCACGCGTCGGCGATGGTGTCCATCGGGAAGCGGCCCTCCCACAGGATGGTCGCCGCGCCCGGGCCGATGTTCGTGCCGCCGAACTCGATCGCGGGAACCACGTTCAGCGGGTTCTGGGCGGGGTAGAGCTGGGGCAGGTTGAAGCCGATCGTGTCCCTCTGCAGCCTTGGCAGCAGGTCGTCGGGGTACGTCTGCAGCTCGAGCCATGACGCGTATCCGCCGGTGAACTCGGCGACCACGGTGGGGCTGGCGATCCAGTTGACGGTGCCGCCCCAGTTGTGGCCCTTGAGCTGGTAGTCGACGTTGGCGCCTTCCATCCAGGGGAGCCGGTTGACCGCGCTCGTCAGGCCCTTGTTGTGGTTCGCGTAGTTGGTGTAGCGCGCGAAGGCGTGGACCTTGTCCGAGACGTTGTAGTCGAGGCGCAGGCTGTTTTGCGAGGCCGGCCGCTCCTGCTCGCCCGCGATCGAGAAGTTGTACCAATTGCCGCTGGGGTTCAAGGCGCCGCCGTTGATCTCGTCCGGCGCGTTCGGCGCGGGGAAGATGTTGAGCAGCCGTTGAATGTTGGGATCGATGCGGTTGGCGGGGATGATCCCGCCCGGGAACGGCCGTCCGGTCAGCGGATCGATGATCCGGTCGGTGGAATAGAGAGTGCCTCGCGAGTCGCCGACGGAACGGCGGAAGTCGCCGTTGCGCTGCTCCAGGGTCGGCACCGTGTAGTAGCGGGTCGAGTTCGGAACGGTGGAAGGACGGAACTCCAGGCCCGCGAAGAAGAAGAGCTTGTCCTTGCTCTCGTTCATCAGTCCCGGCACATAGAGAGGTCCGCCCAGCGTCGCCCCGACGGTGTTGAAGCGATAGCGGCCGCGCTCGGTGCCGGCCACGTTGTTGAAGTAATCGTTCGCGTTGAGCTTCTCGTTCCGGTAGTAGTAGTAGCCCGAGCCGTGGAACTCCTGGCTGCCGCTCTTGGTGACGATGTTGATGATGCCGGCGGCACCCTTGCCGTACTCGGCCTGGTAGTTGTTCATCAGCACCTTGACCTCGGCCACGGCGTCCATGGCGATCGTGGTGTCGAGCTGGTTGCCGCTGCGGGTGTTGCCGGAGACGCCGTCGATGCTCGCGGTGCTGTACTGGCCGCGCACGCCCGAGAAGCCCGCCGGCGCCGTCGACGAGCCGATGCTGTCGTTGCCGCGGCCGTCATAGACGACACCGGGCAGCGTGGGCATGAGCCCGAAGATGTCGCGGCCGCGCGTGGGCAGCTGCGTCACCTGGTTGGCGTCGATCAGCGCCCCGCGCTCGGAGCTGCCGGTCTGGACCACCGCCGTCTCGGCCTGGACGACGATCGACTCGCCCACGCCGATCTCGAGGACCAGCTTGCCGAGCGACAACCGCTCGGACGTGGTCAGGGTGAGCTTGGTCTTCTCGAGCTTCCGGAACCCCTGCGCCTCGATCTGCAGGGCGTAGGGTCCGGGCAGCAGGGAGGCAAAGACGATCTCACCCGAGTTGGGAGTGAGGAGGGTACGCACCTCGTTGATGTCGGTGCGCACGAGCGTAACCGTGGCACCGGCGATGGCTTGACCGGTACCATCGAGAACACGGCCGGTGATCGTGCCGCTCGAGCTCTGTGCGTAGAGGGAACTCACGAGCGTCCCCGCGCACAACGCGGCGCCTAGTACACGACGTAAAGCTCTACTCATAAACACCTCGAGCCGGCGGTAGCGTCCGGCGACAACGGGAAGGGCGAACCTGTCAGAGACCGATACGGAAGCAACTCTCAATATGGTATTCCCCGATGCCTAGGTTCGGTCGGGGCTCCTGCGAATACTCCAAACGGATATGTGGATATGCCGCAAAGGAGTTGAATGGACTCGATAGGCCGATCGGCCTGTCGGGATATTCTGGGAAAGGGGTGCCGACATGATCGTGCTGCACAGGAGTGCCCGCGTTGCGATCCTCCTCGTGGTGATCGCCGCCGCCGCCGCCAACGCTCAGACGCCGACGCCCGCCGCACCGACCGCGGCCTCGGTGCTGGCCGCCACGAAGTCCGCCGATTGGCGGACGCTCGACCCCGAGAACACGCTCTACCTCGATCTGCCCGGAGGACGCGTGGTGATCGAGCTGCTGCCGGCGTTTGCCCCGAGCCACGCCGCGAACGTGAAGGCACTGGTGCGCGAGGGCTACTTCGACGGCCTCAGCATCAACCGCGTGCAGGACAACTACGTGGCGCAGTGGGGCGACCCCGAGGACGAGGACGAGAAGAAGCGCCGGCCGATACGGAGCGCGAAAGCGACCGTACCCGCGGAGTTCGATCGCCCAATGGCCGACGATCTGCCGTTCACGCTGCTGCCCGACGGCGATCTGTATGCCGCCGAAGTCGGGTGGACGTCCGGCTTCGCGGCCGGCCGCGACCCCAAATCCGGGCGCACGTGGCTGACGCACTGCTATGGCGCGCTCGGCGCCGCCCGCGGGAACGAGGCCGACAGCGGCGGCGGCACGGGGCTGTTCGTCGTGATCGGCCACGCACCGCGGCACCTCGATCGAAACATCACCGTCTTCGGCCGGGTGGTTCACGGGATCGAGAGGCTCTCGTCGCTCCCGCGCGGCGGCGGCCGGCTGGGCTTCTACGAGAAGGCCGAGGAGCGCGTGCCGATCCGCGCGATGCGCGTCGCCGCCGACGTTCCACCGTCGGCCCGAGTGGCCCTCGAGGTCCTGCGCACGGACACCGACGCGTTCCGAGCGTTGATCGAGGCGCGACGCAACCGCCGCGAGGAGTGGTTCAAACACCCCGTGGGCCGCGTCGAGGTCTGCAACGTGGCCGTCCCCGTGCGGGCGGTCGAGAGCCGGCGATAAAGATTCGAATTTCCGCCGCAGAGTGCTTCGATCGCGGAGCATTGATTTCCCGCCGCGCGGGGCGTACCTTTCGAATCTTGAGCCCGACAGCGGTCCCCACCAGCACCACGCCTGAAGACGACGCCGACGTGCGCCGGCTGCGCGAGGTGCCGGCCCTCTACGCGCGCCTGAAAGCCGAGCTCGCGAAGCGGATCGTCGGCCAAGAGACGACCATCCGCGACCTCTTCACGGCCCTGCTCGCGCAAGGACACGGCTTGATGGTGGGAGTCCCCGGGCTGGCGAAGACGCTGCTCGTGAACTCGCTGGCCGAGGCGAGCGACCTCACCTTCCGCCGCATCCAGTTCACGCCCGACCTGATGCCGAGCGACGTCACGGGCTCCGAGATCCTCGAGGAGGCCGACGGAGGGCGCCGCGCGTTCCGGTTCCAGCCCGGACCGATCTTCACGCAGCTGCTGCTGGCCGACGAGGTCAACCGCGCCCCGGCCAAGACGCAGTCGGCGCTGCTGGAGGCGATGCAGGAGCGGCACGTGACGGTGGCGGGCACGACGCGCCCGCTGCCCCATCCTTTCTTCGTGCTGGCCACGCAGAACCCCATCGAGCAGGAGGGCACCTACCCACTGCCCGAGGCGCAGCTCGACCGCTTCATGTTCTGCCTCCACGTCAAGTACCCGAACGCCGCCGACGAGGTGCGCATCCTCCAGGAGACGACGGGGGCGGTGCCGGAGCGGTTGAAGCCGGTATGCACGGGCGAAGAGCTCGGGGCCCTGCAGCGCGCCGTGCGCAAGGTCCACGTCCCCGCCAGTGTGGCGGAGTACGCGGTGGCCCTCGTGCAGGCGACGCGGCCCGACGGCCCCGCGCCCCCGGCGCTCGTGAAGCGCTGCGTGCAATGGGGTGCGGGCCCGCGAGCCTCGCAGTCGCTGGCCCTGGCCGCCAAGGTGGCAGCGGCTCTCGACGGACGCCTCAACTGCGCGACGGAAGACGTCGCCGCCGCCGCCAAGATCGTGCTGCGCCACCGCATCATCCTCAACTACCGCGCGGAGGCCGACCAGGTCGACACCGATCACGTGATCGAGGAGCTGCTGAAGGGCCTGAAGGGGGGCGCGCCGCCGCACGCCTCCAAACGCTGACGGGAGCCGCCGCCGCATGGCCGTGACCACGCCCCCGAGACGCGATGTGCCGCCGCTGGACATGGCGGAGCTGGCCGCCCTCGAATCACTCCCCCTGCGGGCCCGACGGCTGGCGGACGCCGTCGGGGCCGGCCGCCACCGCAGCCGGCGCAAGGGCGCCAGCCTCGAGTTCGCCGACTACCGTGACTACCAGCCGGGCGACGAGCTGCGGCGCGTCGACTGGCGCCTCTACGCGCGCACGGACCGCCTGCACATCCGCGAGACGCACGAGGACACGCCGCTGCGCGTGCTGCTCGTGCTCGACGTGTCGGCATCGATGCACTACGCGAGCCGTCCGGGCCTGCTCTCCAAGCTCGACTTCGCGCGGGCCTCGCTGGGGGCGTTGGCCCTGCTCGCCCGCCGCCAGCGAGAGGCATGCGGTGCGGCGCTGCTCGGCGACGACATCCTGCGCTACCTCGCCCCCAGCGCGTCTCCGGCCCGCCTGCGCGCCGTCTGGGGCACTCTCGACGCCCCTGACGCCGGACAGCGCACGGCCCTGGCCGAAACGCTGGGCCGCCTGGCCGAGGCGGCGCCGCGCGCGTGCCTGTTCGTGATCGCCAGCGACTTCTACGAGGACCCGGCCGCCCTCGAGCCGGCCGTCCGCCGGCTCCGGTTCGAGCGGCACGACGTGCTGGCCCTGCACGTCATCGACCCCGCCGAGGAAGACTTCGACTACGCCGACCCCGGCCTGTTCGTCGACGCCGAGAGCGGTGAGCGGCTGGCGCTCGATCCGGCGGCGGCCGCCCAGGCGTATCGCGACGCCTTCCGCACGCATCGTACGGCGCTCGAGGACCTCTTCCGCCCCAACGGCTTCGACTACCTTCCGCTGCGCACCGACGCGCCGCCGCTCGACGCGCTCGGGGCCTATCTGGCGCGTCGGGCGGGCCAGGTCTGATCGGAGCGGCGATCCGATGAGCTGGCTCTTCCCCGGTTTCCTCACGGCGCTGCTCGCGATCGGGCTTCCGCTCGTGCTCCATCTGCTCCGCAAACGGGCGCGGCAGCCCGTGGTGTTCCCGTCGCTGCGCTTCCTGGCCGCCTCCCTGCCGCAGAACGCGAGCCGGCATCGCCTGCGCCGGCGGATCGTCCTCGCGCTGCGCTGCCTGGCCCTGGCCTTGCTCGCCTTCGCGTTCGCCCGCCCCTTCGTCGCGCGCGCCGGCCGCCGCGGCGGACGGATGGTCGTCGTCGTCCTCGACAACACCTTCAGCCTGCAGGCCGGCACCCGCTGGCAGGACACGCTGGACTGGGCGAAGGAGCGGATCGGCACCCTGGAGTCCGGCGACCGTCTGGGCGTCCTCGTGGTTGCGCCGCGACCGACGTGGCTGCTGACGCCGAGCGCCGACACGGTCAGCGCGCTGCGGGCACTCGAAACGGCGAGGCCGTCCTGGCACTCGGCACGCGTGGAGCCGGCGCTGCGCCTGGCCGCCGAGGTCCTCTCCGCCATGCCCGCCGGCGAGCGCGAGATCGTCTTCGGCGGGGATCATCAGCGGGTCGGGTGGTTCGGGACCGATTTCGCGCGTCCGCTCGCCGCGGGCGTCAGCGTGTCTTTCGCCGACGTCCCTGCGCCTCTCGCGCGGCAGGCCGCCCTGGCCCCGCCGTCGCTCGAGCGGTCGGACGCCGGCCTGCGCGCCCGGCTGAGCGTCCGCAACTTCACCGGCGCGCACCGCCGGCGCCTGCGCGTGACGCGCGTGGGCACGACCGCGCCCATCGTCGAGCTGGACGTCGATCTGGGCGATCGCGAAACGCGCTCGCTCGAGGTCGAACTGGCCGGTGCGATCAGCGGCACCGCCGGGTTCCGATTCGCCCTCGACGCCGACGACCTTCCGGCCGACGATGTCGCCTACGCCGCCTGGCGCGGGGCCGGCGGCCGGCGCGTGCTCCTCGATGCGGCACCAGACCACGGCGCGGCCGACTTCCTGAGGACGGCCCTGCAATCGACCACAGACCTCAAGCCTGCGCTCCAGGTGTCCCCGGTGCCGCCTTCCGCCGCTTGGCCTCCCGATGCCGTCGCGCTCCTGCGCAACGATGCCTCGTTCGCCGGGGACGCGGCCCAACGACTGGATGCGTTCCTGCTCGCGGGCGGCTCCGCCGTCGTGTTCATCGGCGGGGGACCGGCGCAGTCGCGGTGGCTGGCCGGGCGCGGGCTCGCGGCGCGCGCGGTGGCCGCCGACGAGCACGGCCTGCGCGTCCACAACTGGACCCTCGACCACCCGCTGGTCACGGCGTTCTCGCAGTCGACCGTGCGCCTCCTCGTCGGATGGAGATTCCGCGAGGGCTGGGGCCTGCCCGCCGACGCCGTGAATCCCCTGGCGTTGTGGACACCCGAGGCCGTCGCCATCGGCGAGACCGACGCGGGCCACGGCCGACTGCTCCTGTGCGGGTTCTCTCCCGATCGCCGCGCGAGCGAATGGCCGGTGCAGGGCACGTTCGTACCGTTCATCCACCGCGCGGTGGTGTACCTCTTCGGCGCCTCGGAGAGCGGCGAGACGGCGGCCGCACGGGTCGGGACGGCGTTCTCGTTGCCCGGAGCCGGCTCCTGGCGTGCGCTCGACGGCCCGGCAGCGGCGGCGCCGCCCGTCTCCGTCGCCGGCTCCGTCGTGCCCGACGCGCCGGGTCTCTACGAGCTCACCGTCGGGGCCGAGCGCCACCTGTTCCCCGTCCACCTCTCGGCCGACGAGAGCGACCCTGCCCAGTGGGAGCCCGGCACGCCGTGGACGGACCTGGTCTCCACACGCGCCGTTGCACAAGGGAAGACGCGGACGGTGCCGCTCGGCGCCGTCGAGTCGGAGCAGCAGGGGAGGCTCTGGTGGTGGCTGCTCGGCATCGCCGCCCTCGCCCTGGCCGTCGAGCTGCCGGTGGCGAACCGCACGTCGCGATGAACGCTCCGGGGGTGGCGGCCGGCGTTCTGCGGCGCGAGCGGCGCCGCGTGCGCGGCACGCCCATCGTGTGGGCGCTGGCGGCGAGTCTCTGCGCGGCGGCGGCGGCCCTCGGAGGCACGCTCGGCTGGTGGCGCGGGGGCGGCTACGCGGCGACCGTGTGCGCCATCCTCTCGCTGGGCGCCCTCGCGTGGTGGTGGAGGCGCGTGCCCCGCAGCGGCGAGCGCGACCTCGCACGGGAGCTCGATTCCGAATGGCGGCTCAAGGGGCGGTTGGAAGCGGCGGTGGAGCTGGCCGGTCAGACGTCGCCTCTCGCCGTCGCGCAGCGCGCCGACGCCGAGGGGCAGGTCACCGGGCGCGGGGACGAGCGCACGCGGCTCTGGCTCGCCGGCGTGATCGCGAGCGGGGTGGCCCTGTCCCTTCTGACCGCGCAGGGCGCGGTTCTCGGCACCCGGGCGTGGCGCCGGGCCGCGGAAGCTCGAGCCAAGGCCGCGCCGGAGGCCACGGCCTCGATCGTGTGGCGCTCGCCGGCCGGCGAGATCAAAGCCACGGCCATCGAAGAGGTCCCGTTCACGGCCCGCGCCGAGTCGACCACCGGCTTCCGGACGCTCACCCTGCAGGTGAGCGTGAACGGTGATCCCAAGCTCTCGCGCCCGCTCGCGCGCACCACCACCGAGGCCGCCCAGCACCCCGGCGCCCACGATCTCGCCGACGCGCTCTACATGGACGAGCTGGGGGTGAAGGAGTACGACATCGTCTCCTACCACATAGAAGGCGAATACGGCCCCGCCGATTCCGGCCGCACTGTCGCCTCGCCGCTGCAGTTCGTGCAGGTCCGGCCCGCGCGTCACGCCGGCCCGAAGCCGCGGCCCCAGCCCAGCGCCGAGGGTGACGCCTCCGGCGAGAGCCTGGCCACCAAGCTCGGCGCGCTGAAGCGGGAGCAGGTCGAGCTGATGGAACGCACGTTCGCGGCGGGACAGAGCGATCCCGCCGGCAAGGCGGCGCCGAACGATGCCGAGACGCTGGCCTCCGAGCAGCGCGCGCTCGCGGACCGCACGCGCGAGCTGCGCCAGCTCGCGTCGAAGGCCGGCGCTCCGCCGCTCATCTCCGACAACCTCGACGCCGCCGCCTCCCGCATGCAGGACGCCGGCGGCGCCCTCGGCCGCGGCCGGCCCCGGGACGCGACGCCGCCACAGGGCCGCGCGCTGTCGCACCTGGCCGCGTGCGAGAAGGCGTTCCGCGCGATGGCCGAATCCGGCGAGGGCATGGAGGGCGGCGGCACGCCGAACGTCGATCCGTTCCAGGAGCGCGCCCCGCAGGACGCGCTGACCCCGCGCGAGAAGACGCCCGCCGGCCGGCTGGAGCAGCTCGCCCGCCGGCTGCAGCAGGCCAACGCCCGCGCGCAATCGGCGCCTGGTAACGACAAGGAGAACGCGGGCTCGGCCCCGGGCGAGGGCGATGGTGGCCGCGAGCACGCGGAGATCGCCCGCGAGGCGGAAGCCCTGGCCCGCGAGAACACGATCGACGGGGACGCGCGGAGCCACCTCGGCGATGCCGTCCGCTCGATCGTGGACGCGAACCGCCATTTCGAGCGCCAGGACGAGGCGGCGGCCCAGGAGCCCGCCATGGCCGCCGAGGTCGCGCTGGAGTCGGCGGTGCAGACGCAGGAGCGTGTGGGACGAGCGACGGCGGTGGCCGAGCTCGACCAGGCGCAGCGGGCCTTGAACGCCGCCAGCCGGAAGGAGGCCGGCGCGCGCGCCGGCGAGCTGGCGCAGATCCGGCGCACGCTGCGCTCGGCGGCCGAAGCCCAGCAGCAAGCCGGCTCGGGGGAAGCCGCGCGCAAGCTGGCCGAGCTCGCGTCCACGCCGGGCACGGCCACGCCGGAGCGGCTGCGCGAGATGGCATCGGCCGCGGCGAGGACCCAGGTCTCGTTGTCGCCGCGGGCCGAGTCGTTCAATCGGCCCTTGCGGCAGCTTGCGCGGGCGGCGCAGATGCCCGAGGGCACCGGGCTCGGACCCATCCTCGGCGAGCTCGAGGTCGCGAGCCAGCACGCGGAGTGGCTCACACCCGACACCAGCGTCGTCGAGTCGGCGCGACGGCTGGGCGCCCTCGCGGACCGCCTCCAGAAGAACGGAAGCGACGTACAGGCCCTGCGGGGCGTCGCGACGGAGGCGGTGCGCCTCTCCGCGGGTCTCGAGGCCGCGCGTAACGTGGGCCGGCGCGACGAGGTCGTGCGCCACTTCGATCCCGAGCACATCGACCCCGCTTACCGCACCGCCATCGAGGCCTATTTCGAGCGCCTCTCCCGGGAGGGTGCCGCGCGCCATGCTCAGCCGAACTGAGACGCTGACGTGGCAGTTCGGGCCGGGCCTCGATGGGGTTCCGCCGGCGTGGGCCTGGGCCATCGTCGCCATCGTCGCCGCTCTCGGCGTGGCGCTGGCGCTGTGGAGCTACCGGAACACGCT
>Ga0114129_10006756_pt1 | contig 16287 bp, 17 predicted proteins | sample RhiMetdeltSRZDD1_FD_80071 | JGI IMG/M metagenome (GOLD analysis project Ga0114129, IMG submission 80071) | Populus rhizosphere microbial communities from Tennessee, USA - Rhizosphere MetaG P. deltoides SRZDD1 (version 2) (version 2) | ecosystem: Host-associated > Plants > Roots > Rhizosphere >... | reverse complement strand
GTCCAGGTGAAAGCCGCGGAAATGCTGGGCATGAGCTTCCGGTCGTTCCGCTACTACGCCAAGAAATTCAATGTGCGATAAGTGACGGGACCTGTCAGTAGCCGCCAATTTTTGGCAGCCTGTTGTTGACAGTTTTTGCCCTGGTTCGTTACTCTCAAAAACGTACATGCCGTAAGTATCAGCATTTGTTTAGTTTGTGATCGTTTTGGGCTCGTTCAGATGATGGCCCCCTACTTGCTCTTAGCCGGGCCATACGTGAGGCGCCGTGTCGGACGGCGAACGGAAACAGAACTGCGGGGCCTTCGGCCCGAGCGCACTCAAGGAGATTTCTTGTGAAGAATATGAAGAAGAACGAAGGTTTTACGCTTATCGAGCTGCTGATCGTCGTGGCGATCATCGGCATCATCGCGGCGATCGCGGTTCCCGGGCTCCTGCGGGCCCGTCAGTCGGGTAACGAAGCGTCGGCCATCGGGTCGGTGCGCGCCGTCAACAGCGCGGAAGCGACCTACGCGGCGAGCTGTGGCGGCGGTGGTTACGCGCAGACCCTGACCGTTCTCGGCCTGGCGCCGGCGGGCGGCGTCCCCTTCATCAGCCCGGACCTGTCAGCCGCCGATCCGGCGCTCAAGAGCGGCTACACGATCACCTTGGCGGACGGACTGGGCGCGATCGACGTGCTTGCGGCGGCCAACACCTGTAACGGAGCGGGGTCCAACTCGCGGACGACCTTCTACGCGCACGCGGAGCCCATCCAGGTCGGCAGCACCGGCCAGCGTTCGTTTGCGAGCAACCAGACCGGAACGATCTACCAGTTGGCGACCGGCGCAGCCATCCCGAACACGATGGCCGGCGCGCAGATTCTCCAGTAAGAACAACAGCGATTCCAGGGCAGGCCAGCGATGGCCTGCCCGCGATTTCCAGTTTTTCGCGGCGGGCCCCGGCGGGCCCGCCCTCCATAGGACGGAGATCCTCGTGAAGACGCAGAGAGACGACGGATTCACGCTCATCGAGCTCCTGATCGTCGTGGCGATCATCGGCATCATTGCCGCGATCGCGGTGCCGGGTCTGCTCCGGGCGCGGCAATCGGGCAACGAAGCATCCGCCATCGGTTCGGTGCGCTCGGTGAACAGCGCCGAGGCGACGTATGCGGCCAGCTGTGGCGGCGGCGGCTTCGCGCAGTCGCTGACCGTTCTCGGCTTGGCGCCAGCGGGCGGCGTCCCCTTCATCAGCCCGGACCTCTCAGCCGCCGATCCGGCGCTCAAGAGCGGCTACACGGTCACCTTGGCGGACGGACTGGGCGCGATCGACGTGCTTGCGGCGGCCAACACCTGTAACGGAGCGGGGTCCAACTCGCGCTCCGCGTTCTACGTCCATGCCGAGCCCGTCCAGGTCGGCAGCACCGGTCAGCGTTCGTTCGCGAGCAACAACGCCGGAACGATCTACCAGCTGGCGACAGGGGCGATCATCCCGAACACCATGGCGGGAGCGCAGCTGCTCCAGTAAGACCCTGGCCAATCCGGCGACGTCTCAAGGAGGTGCCCTAACCGGCGCCTCTTTGTGTTTCCGGGCGTTGTTTTGTAGGATGCCCCCGCATGACTAAGTACTCCCGCCCGCTCGTCATCGTGCTCGCGCTCCTGGCCCTGGGCGCGTCGATTGCCGCACTGTACGTGCACTACCGCATCATCCAGGACCCGACCTACACGAGCTTCTGCGACATCAACGAGACCGTCAGCTGCGAAGCCGTGCTGGAAAGCCCCTACGCGACCGTGCGTGGCGTGCCGGTTGCGGCCGGCGGGGTGATCTGGTCGGCGCTGGTGCTGCTCATTGCTTCGCGCGGAATGCGCCGTGACAATCTCGATGCGTACGCGGCGGCCGCCGGGTACGTATTCGTTCTCGCAACGGTCGGCCTCTCCGCGGTGCTCTATCTCGGCTACGCGTCGTTCTTCATCATCGGGAAGATGTGCCCTCTGTGCATGGCGATGTACGTGTCGGTTATCGGCATCTTCCTCGTGACCGGCGGAATCTCGATGTCGCTGAGCGCCCTGCCGTCGCGTCTCGTGCGGGACCTCAAATCGGTGGCCACGACGCCGGTTCCGGCGGCGCTTGCGTTGATCTTCCTGGTTGGCTCGGTGTCTCTCGTCGCGTTCTTCCCGCGGGCCGCCGAGCAGGTGGTGGCGGATTCGGGCACCGTCGTCACTGCACCTACGGAAACGATCGAGCCGGATCAGCTTGCTGAGTTCAACAAATGGATCGACGCGCAGCCGCGCGTCACGCTGCCGATCTCGAACAGCGGCGCTCAGGTGCTCATCGTCAAGTTCAACGACTATCAGTGTCCCTCGTGCCGCCAGACGTATATGGAGTACAAGGGGATCATCGAGAAGTATCGCAACGACCCGAAGGTGCGGTTCGTCACGATGGATTTTCCGCTCGAGTCGGAATGCAATACCGGCGGCGTGCACGCCGCGGCGTGCGAAGCGGCGGCCGCGGTCAAGATGGCAAAGGCCAAGGGGAAGGGCGCCGAGATGGAGGAATACCTGTTCGCGAATCAGCAGAAGATGACGCCGACGTGGGTCAAGGACGCCGCGCGCGAGGTGGCGCAGGTCACCGACTTCGACGCGCAGTATTCCAAGGTCCTCGAGCAGGTGAAGGCGGATGCGGCGCTCGGACGGCAGCTCAACGTGCAGGCGACGCCGACTTTCTTCATCAACGGCATCAAGATCAACGGCGGGATGCGTCCGGTGTTCTTCGAGGCCATGATCGAGCGCGAGCTGAAGAGAGCCGGCGCGGTCTCGTAGACCCATACCCTTGGACGCGATTCGCACTGAATCCCTTACGAAGCACTACACGGTCGGCTTCTGGCGCCCGCGCCCCTACCTGGCGCTGGATGGTCTGACCCTGCAGGTTGGGCAGGGCGAGGTCTTCGGCTTTCTCGGCCCGAATGGGGCAGGGAAGACGACCACGCTCAAGCTGCTCATGCAGCTGATCTACCCGACGTCGGGGCGGGCCGAGATTCTCGGGAAGCCCGTCGGTGATACCGGCGTCAAGCGACGCATCGGCTACCTTCCTGAGCAACCGTACTTCTACGACTATCTCACCGCGCAGGAGCTGCTCGAGTACTTCGCGGCGCTCTTCGGCTACGCCCCGGCGGAGCGGCGGGCGCGGGCGGCCAGGCTTCTCGATGAAGTAGGCATCGGCGGCGAGCGTCGCCTGCAGCTGCGCAAGTTCTCGAAGGGCATGCTGCAGCGGGTCGGTATCGCGCAGGCGCTGATCAACGATCCAGAAGTCGTCTTTCTCGACGAACCGATGTCGGGGCTCGATCCGCTGGGCCGGCGCGAGATCCGGCATCTGATTCTCCGGCTCCGCGATCAGGGATGCACCGTGTTCTTCAGCTCCCATGTCCTCGCGGATGCGGAGGCTCTCTGCAGCCGCGTGGCGATACTCGTGAACGGACATCTCGCGACCTCGGGGAAGCTTTCCGACATCCTTGCGTTCAAGATCCGCGGCTGGGAGCTCGTGGTGAGCGATCTCACTGACGCGGCCCTTCAGCAGGCACAGCGCCAGGGCCATGTCACCGGGACCACGCGTCTCGGCGAGTCGCGGTATGCCCTGGAGCTGCCGTTGACGCCAGCGCCGGAGCAGATCCTCGCGAATCTCATCGCGCAGGGCGCGCAGCTCGTCACGCTCAACCCGCTGCGCGACACGCTGGAGGACGTCTTCGTGCGCCAGGTGAGCGCCACGTCGGACTCGCGCGGGCTGGAGCCGGCATGAGGGTCATCCGCCACATCGCAGTCAACGTCTTCAAGGAGTCGGTGCGCGACAAGGTGCTCTACAACCTCGTGGTGTTCGCGGTCCTCCTGATTTCGCTGTCGTACCTGATTGGCCAGCTGACCGCGGGACAGGACATGAAGATCATCAAGGATCTCGGCCTGGCCTCGATCTCGATCTTCGGACTGCTCATCGCCATCTTCATCGGCATCGGCCTCGTATGGAAGGAGGTCGAGAGGCGGAGCATCTACGCCCTGCTCTCCAAGCCGATGCGCCGCAGCGAGCTCGTCCTCGGAAAATACTGCGGTCTCGTGCTGACGCTGCTCATCAACATTGCGGTGATGACCATCGCGTTCTACGCGCTGCTGGCGTACATCAACTGGGTGATCGACCCGGCGGTCCGGTTGTCATGGCCGGCGCCGGCGGTCGATCCCGCGATGCTGAAGGCCATCGTGCTCATCGTGATTGAGCTGATGCTCGTCACCGCCATTGCGCTCTTCTTCTCGACGTTTTCGAGCCCGTTCCTGTCGGCGATCCTCACGATCGGCATCTGGGTGATCGGCCACTTCGGCGCCGACCTGCGGAACTTCGGCGGCGTCGTGGGTTCGCCGGTCGCGGCGGCGGTGGGGCGCGGGTTGTACTATGTGCTCCCGAATTTCTCGGCCTTCGACGTGAAGGCGCAGGTCGTGCACGGCCAGGCGGTTCCGCTCGGGTACGTGGGGCTCACATCGCTGTACGGCCTCACGTACCTGGCGCTCGTCCTTGTCGGCGCTGTCGCGATCTTTTCGCGCCGGGATTTCAAGTAGGCGGACAGGGCCGCGGACCATCGAATGCGAACCATCGTGACGATCATCGCGTTGCTCGCCGCAGTGGTGGGCCTCCAGGCAATGCAGGAACGCCGTCAGCCGCTCGGACTGCCGCCCGGCGCAACCGGCAACGTGCTGTATGTACGTTCCCCCGAGTTCATGAGGCGGGCGGCGCTCTCCTACCATGCGCTGCTGGCCGACGTGTACTGGATTCGCGCGATTCAGCACTACGGCGGGACGAAGCTCACGAACGATGCGAACAAGCAGTACGACCTCCTGTATCCACTGCTGGATCTGACGACGTCGCTCGATCCAAATTTCGACATCGCCTACGGGTTCGGGTCGCTGTTCCTCGCGGAGCCGTACCCGTCGGGCCCGGGACGGCCCGACCTGTCGATCGCGCTGTTGCAGAAGGCACTCCGCGCGCAGCCGGACAAGTGGAGGTTCCGAGAAGACCTCGGATTCATCTACTACTGGTGGCTGAACGACTACGTCACGGCCGCGGACTGGTTCAAACGCGCCGGCGAACTGCCCGGCGCGCCGAACTGGCTGACGCCCCTGGCGGCCGTGACGCTCGCCCAGGGAGGCAATCTCGCAACCTCACGGACGCTGTGGACGGAGGTTTACAACACCGCGGACCAGGACTGGTTGCGCTCGCAGGCGACGTTCCGCCTGAGGCAGCTTGACGCGCTCGACGAAATCGCCGCGCTTGAACGTATCGTGGAGGCGTATCGAGCGCGCACGGGGTCTCTGCCGCGGTCGTGGATCGACGTGATTCGTGCCGGATACCTGACCGCTCCCCCCGCCGATCCGGCGGAGTATCCGTTGCAGCTGGATCCCGCATCGGGCAGGGTCACGCTCGCCCGCGACTCGTCGCTCAACCCGCTGCCGGCGACCACCGCTCCCACTGCCGCCACTGTGCCCACTGTGCCTGCGGTTCCCAGCGTTCCCACCGTTCCCATCGCGAGATGACCGGCGTCATTGCGCCGCTGTTTGCCGTCGCGTTCGGCCTCGTCCTCGGTAGCTTCTTGAACGTCGTTATCTACCGGTTGCCGCGCAACGAGTCGATAGCGTGGCCCGGATCGCACTGCACGTCGTGCAGCCGCGCGCTCAGCTGGTACGAGAACATTCCGGTCGTGAGCTGGACGGTCCTGCGCGGGCGCTGCCGTACGTGCGGGTCGCGAATCTCCATGCAGTACCCGATCGTTGAGGCGGTGACCGGCGTGCTGTTCCTCGCGGGATACGAGGCGTTCGGGTTGACGCCGCTGCTGCCGGTACGACTCCTGTTTGGCTGCGCGATGATCGTGCTGTTCGCGATCGATCTCGAGCACCAGATTCTTCCCAACGAAATCACGCTGCCTGGCATCGCCGTGGGATTCGTCGCCAGCGTCTTCCTGCCGCCCGGCTGGACGAGCTCGCTCATCGGGCTGCTTGTTGGCGGTCTGTTTCCCTTCCTCATCGCCGAGCTGTACGCGCGGGTCCGCGGGCGTGAAGGGATGGGGATGGGTGATTTCAAGATGCTGGCGATGGTCGGCGCGTTTCTCGGATGGCCGATCGTATGGCTGACCCTCATCCTGTCGTGCGTGCTCGGTATCGTGATCGGCGGCGGCGCGCTGGTGATCTCGAGACGCGGTCTCGCGACCAGGATTCCGTTCGGGACCTTCATTGCCGTGGCGGCGTTGATCTGCGCATACGCGGAAGGTCCCGTACTGCGGCTCTACGAGCAGGCACTTCGGGCATATCTGACCTGGGCCGGTCTCGGGTCATGACCCAGTTTGGTTATGCACTCGTCGGGCTGACCGCGATCGTCGCGATGCTGGTGGGCGTGATGACCTACGCGCTCCTGCGGATTATCGCCGGCGCGCGCGACACGAAGCGACACCTGGGTGAAAACAGTCCGGACACGGTGCTGCTCACGGCCGCGCTGCAGGAGGCCGTAGGCAAACTGAAGGCGCAGGAGCAGGCGATGAGCGCTCGTGCCGCCGCGTCCGATCAACTGCGCGGGCAGATCGCCGACAGCTTGATGGCCGGCCTTCTAGTCGTCGACGGCGGCGGACGAGTGGAGATTCTTAATCCAGCAGGACGACGCCTTCTTGGCCTCGCGTCGGAGCGCCTCGGCGTGCATTATCTCGAGGCGCTCGCCTCGGCACCGCCCCTGGCTGCTGTGATGACCGAGTGCCTCAAGACCGGAGCACCGATCGTGCGCCGCTCGGTCGAAATGCCGAGTACCGTCACGCCCTCGCACCTCGGCGTGACGGTATCGCCGCTGACCGGCCCGGGCGATATGCGTGGCGCCATTTGTCTGTTCTCGGATCTCACCAACGTCGTTGAGCTCGAGGAACAGCTTCGATTGAAGGAGACCCTCGCGAGGCTGGGAGAGCTCACCGCGGGTATCGCGCACGAGTTTCGAAATGGCCTCGCGACAATTCACGGCTACAGCCGGCTGCTCGACCCGGAAGCGCTGCCCCGCCAGTACCGCCCGTACGTCGAGGGGATCCGCCAGGAGGCCGAGGTGCTCGGAAAGGTCGTGACCAACTTTCTCAACTTCGCGCGCCCCGAACAGGTCTTGTTCGCGCCGGTCGATCTCGGGTCGATTGCTCGCCGTGCCGCCGACGACCTGCGCCATGACCTTCCCGATCGCACCACGATCGCGATCGACGGCGGCTTTGCCGAAATCCAGGGAGATGAAGCGCTGCTGCGCCAGGTCTTCGGCAACCTGTTGCGCAACGCCGCGGAGGCGTGCGAATCCGCGGGCGTCACGCCGGCCATTACCATCCGGGGCCAGGTCGATCCGGCAAGTCGATCGTGCCGCGTCTCGGTCGACGACAACGGTCCGGGCATCGCGGAGGACGTGCGCGATCGGGTCTTCCGCCCGTTTTTCACGACCCGTTCGCGCGGCACGGGCCTCGGACTCGCCATCGTCCAGAAGATCGTGCTCATGCACAACGGACGCGTGGCCATCGACGCCTCGCCGACTGGCGGCGCACGACTCCAACTGACTTTCCACCTGCCATAGCTCGGAGTACGCAGAATCAGCGCGTCTGGTGCGTGCACCGTCGTCGCAATTGCTGCGTACGCGGGACGCTGCGCTTCGGCCGAACACGCATGTTCGCCCAGGCAAGGACGTTGCGTGCAGGTGTGGCGTGCACCGTGAACGCCTTCGATCCGAACGCGGCTCCTCGCTCGTGGAGGTGCTCATCGCCAGCACCATCCTGATCGTCGCGTTGTTGTCGCTCGCCCAATTGCTCTCCCTTGCCACGGCGGCCAATGCGGCCGCAGGTCGAGCGACATTTTCCGCCGTGCTTGCCGCGAAGAAGCTCGAGGAGCTTCACACGCTGCCGTGGGAGTCCGTGCGCCGACAGGCAGGCGAGTCCGTTGATTACCTCGATCGTTCGGGGCGACCTGTCGGTCGCCCAGCCGCGGCGACGTACGGCCGGCGCTGGCTCATTGACCCGCTTCCCGTGGATCCGGACAACGCGCTTGTGATCCAGGTGATTGTCAGCGGCCGGCGCGAGGAGGCGCGGATTGCCGCCCTCAGGACCAGGAAGGCGCCGTGAGCGTTCCGGTGAGGACATTCAACCGGGCAGGCTTTACGCTCATCGAGATGATGATCGCGATGGCGATCGCGATCGCAGTGATGGGTGCAATCTTCACGCTCGTCAATTCGGCTCAGGCCGCCTTCCAGGCGCAAGGGGACGTGCCGGACCTGCAGCAACGGCTTCGCGCATCGATAGACATGCTTACCACGGACGTGAGGAGCGCGGGTGGTATTGACGCGCCGGTACGGCCGTATCGCGTTGGCGCCGTACGCAGTGACGTCGCGGCGGGTGTGTATTACCGCGCCGACACGATCAGCGTGTTCCACGTATCAGCCGGCGCGTTGCCGGCGGACGCGCCGGTCGTCGCCACCCACACGTACTACCTGAGACCCGATGCCGCCTCGGACACCTTCGACTTGATGCAATACGACGGACGACAGACCGACCTTCCTGTCATCGATCACGTTGCCGGCCTCGCCTTCGAGTACTTTGGCGATCCCCGCGCTCCGCAACTGGTCGCCAGCGACGAGCCGCATGGCGATCCCATCACGCTCGATCCCGCGATACTCGCGGATGGACCGTGGTGGGAGGACGAATCTGGCAGCTTCGACGCAGACCTCGTCCGCGTCCGATCCATCGGCGTGAGACTGCGTGTTCGCAGCGTATTCGGCGCGCGTCTCGTCCCCGACGTGGAGATCGAATTTCGCGTCGCGCTGCGCAACGTGCCGCGGGGAACGTAGCCATGCGCCGCCTGCGCAGCACCGATGGCGCCGCGCTGCTGATCGCCTTGATGGCGATGATGCTGATGACGTTGCTTGCGACCGCCCTGATCATGACGACGATCACCGAGACGAAAATTGCCTCGAGCTACAGCGCTGGAATCGAGGCGTTCTATGCGGCCGATGCCGCAATAGAGCGCGTGATCGACGACCTGCGGACGATTCCGGATTGGAGCGGCCTCGCGGCCGAGGAAGCGACATCGACGTTCGTCGATGGTCCGCCTGGAGGCGCGAGGACTTTGTGGGACGGGACGATACTCGACCTGGGGGAGGAGACGAGGATAGTCCGCGAGGGGGAGAGTGCTCCATGGCGGCTGTTTGCGTATGGCGCGCTTGCAGGCATGCTCCCGGCGGGCAGGCTCGTATCGCGGGCTTATGTGGTGGTCTGGGTGGCGGATTCGTCGGATGCGCCGTCCAAGCCCGATGAAGAGGCGCTACGGCTCCTGGGACAGGCGTACGGACCCCAGGGGGCCCGCCGCTCGCTGCAGGTAGTGCTGGCGCGCAGGCCCATCAACGATTCCAAAGGGATTCTCGTGGTTTCGTGGCGTGAAGGGCCCTGAAGTCGAGTCGGGGTTCGGCCGAAAGTATCAGCGTGACTTCCGCTTGACGCGGGTGCGATCGGGCCGGAGAATCTCAAGAGGAATCGTCATCATGTCCAGTTTTGTCGTCGGTCTCGCGGCCGTCCTTACGATCAGTGCCGCCGTGTCAGCTCAGACGCTTGGCGACGTTGCGCGCCAGGAAGAGGCGCGTCGCAAGACCGTGAAGGCTCCTGCGAAGGTGTATACCAACGATAGCCTGCGCGCCGATCCTTCGTCGCCACGTCCGGCGGCAGCCGGTACGCCTGAATCGCCGGCATCGCCCGCTGGCCCGGCGGCACCGTCTACCCCCGCGAGTCAGAAGGCGGCTGCTCCCGCGCCTGCCCCGGATGCTGGCGCCAAAGACGAGACGTACTGGAAGAAGCGCGTGGCTGCCGCCCGCGACTCGGTCGAGCGCGCGAAGCTCTTTGCCGAGGCGCTGCAGACGCGCATCAACTCCCTTTCCAACGACTGGGCCGCCCGCGACGACCCGTACCAGCGCGAAAAGATCGGCGCCGACCGCGACAAGGCGCTGGCGGAGCTCGCTCGCGTCCAGAAAGAGATCGAGGACGGCACCAAGGCGATTGCCGACATCCAGGAAGAGGCTCGCAAAACGGGCGCGCCTGCCGGCTGGGTCCGCTGACCACACCTTCCTTTCCAGTCCTCCTCGTCGAAGACAAGGACTCCCTGCGGGCGATGCTGCGCCATGCGCTCGAAGCGCAGGGGCATCTCGTCATCGAGGCCCGCGACGGGCCTGAGGCGGTGCAGCAGATGCGGCAGGCGCGGCCGGCCGTCGTCCTGACCGATCTCAAGCTTCCCAACGGTGACGGCTTCGGCGTGCTGCGAGCTGCCAAGGAGCTCGATCCCGAGCTGCCCGTCGTCGTGATGACCGCGTACGGCAGCATCCAGGACGCGGTGACGGCGATGAAGGAAGGCGCGATGGACTTCCTCGCCAAGCCTGTTGATCCGGATCACCTGCTGCTGATGGTGGAGCGCGCGATCGCGCAGAGGCGGATGCTCACCGACTACTTCCTCCTGAAGCAGGAGCTCGCAGAGCGGCGCGGCGCACCGCGCATCATCGGTGACGACCCGAAGTTGCGGCAGGTGTCGCAGCAGCTGCATCGGGCGGCGGGCACCGACACGACTGTGCTGCTCGAAGGCGAGAGCGGCACGGGCAAGGAGCTGTTCGCACGCGCGCTGCACGCGCTGAGTCCTCGAGCGGACGGTCCATTTGTCGCGATTAACTGCGCCGCGATTCCAGATACGTTGCTCGAGACGGAGCTCTTCGGCCACGAGAAGGGGGCCTTCACCGGAGCCTCGGCGCGCAAGCCGGGCCGTTTCGAGCTGGCGCACCGCGGCACGCTCTTCCTCGATGAGATCGGCGAACTGCCGCTGGGGCTGCAGGCAAAAATTCTGCGGGCGCTCGAGGAGAAGCAGTTCGAGCGCGTCGGCGGCACCGTGTCGCTGCACGTCGACGTCCGTGTGGTCGCGGCGACCAATCGTCTTCTGAAGGCCGCAGTCGCCGCGCGGCAGTTCCGCGAGGATCTCTACTTCCGCCTGTCAGTCTTCCCGATCAGCATCCCGCCGCTGCGCGAACGGCCCGGCGACATCGCGACCCTGGCGCGCCACTTCGTCGAGAAGTTCTGCCGCGATCTGAACAAGACGACCCTGATCTTCTCGCCGGCCGCGCTCGCCGACATGCAGACGTATCCGTGGCCGGGTAACGTGCGCGAGCTCCAGAACTGCATCGAGCGGGCGGTGATCCTGTGCGATGGCGACACGATCCACTCGCGACTGATCAACCTCTCGGTCCGGCCAGGCACGATCGCTGCGCCCGTCAGCCCGTGGGATCAGATCGATCTGTCGGGAACGCTGCTCGACGCAACGCGGCGCGTGACGACGGAGGTCGAGCGGCGGAAGGTGGAGCTGGCGCTGCGCGAGGCCGCGGGAAACAAGCAGCGCGCGGCCGAACTGCTGCAGATCAGTTACAAAACCCTGGTCAGCAAGCTCAGGGAGTTCGCAATCCCTGACATGCCCGCCTGACGGAGGGCCGCGCAGCTCCGGTCACCGAGCCGGCCGTCAGAGTCGCGGTTCGGACATCAGCGCGAGAACATTCCCCTCGGAATCCTCGAAGTCGGCCAGCCACACTTCGCGATCCGGCAGCCTGGCGATCAGGTGGGGCGACGTGCGGAACGTGACGCCTCCCGCGACCAGCGCCTCGTGCGTCGCCTTGATGTCGTCGACCGCGAAATAGACGACCGATCCCTGGTGATCGAATGCCGGTTCTGGCGGCGAGAGCATGAGCCGCACACCTCCGCAGTCGAAGAATGCCAACCCGCCTGGAGCCTGGAAGAGCAGCCGCAGCCCGAGCGTGTCGCGATAGAACGTCACCGCGCGCCCGGTATCGTGCGCGCGAATCGAGATCTGGTGAATCCGGGACAGGGACGGGGCACCCATCATGGTTCCTCCTGGCAGCGGATCGTCATTAGTTAGCCTGGCTAAGTAAGTCATACTACCGTCATGGCCTCGCGCACAAGCCGAAAGAACGTGACGGCAACGGCGGACGCGCTGCACTCGGCCGCCATTCACCTGCTGCGCAGAATTCGCAGGGAAGACGACCACACGGGGATCACTCCCGGACGGCTGTCGGCGCTGTCCGTCCTTGTGTTTGCCGGTCCGATGCGTCTGACGGACCTCGCTCGCGCCGAGCATGTGAAGCCACCGACCATGACGCGAATCGTTGCGGCTCTGGAGGCCGACCACCTGGCTCAGCGGAAGTCGGATTCGACGGATGCACGCTCGATGCAGATACGGGCGACCGCGCGCGGAACAAAGCTCATGCGCGAGGGCCGTCGGCGGCGGATTCTCAAACTGGCGGAAGCACTCAGCGCGATTTCAGAGGAGGAACTCGCCGTTCTTCGCCGCGCCGCAGCCATTATCGAGCGGCTCTCACACGCCATGTGACGCCGAACGCGACAGTGTTCACGGCTTCATCCCGAGCCTCTTGAGGACGCCGCGCAGTTCGTCCTCGGTGACGTCGTCGACCGTCGCCGTCGCTCCGATCGCGATCGCAAGGACGAAGTGCAGGCGCCCGTTGACGACCTTCTTGTCGCGTCGGACGGCCTCGAGGACTTCGGCGATGGTCAGATCGGCGAGCGAGGGGAGCGGACCAAGCTGCGCGATCAGCTGTGCCAGCGCCTGTCGCTCGCGCTCCGCGAGCGCGCCACGCGCCACGCCGAGATCAGCGGCGGCCAGCATGCCCAGCGCGATTGCTTCGCCGTGGCGGAAGCGCCGGTATTTCGTCACGGCTTCCAGCGCATGTCCTACGGTATGGCCGAAGTTGAGGATGCGCCGCAGACCACCTTCGCGTTCGTCCGCCGACACGACGTCCGCCTTGATGCGGCACGACTCGACGATCGCGGGGATCAGCACGTCGGGATCGCGCGCGAAGACTGCCGTCGTGTTGTGCGCGATGCGATCGAACAGCGCGCGGCTCGCGATCATGCCGTATTTCACGACCTCGTACAGGCCCGAGCGGAACTCGCGGCGCGGCAACGTGCCCAGCAGGAGCGGATCGATCACCACGACCGCCGGCTGGTGGAAGGCGCCAATCAGGTTCTTGCCGAGCGCGTGGTTGACGCCGACCTTTCCGCCCACCGAGCTGTCGACCTGCGCGAGCAGCGTCGTCGGCAGGTGCGCCAGCGTAATGCCGCGCAGGAACGTCGCGGCGGCGAATCCCGCCGTATCGCCAATCACGCCGCCGCCGACGGCCACGATTGCGCTGCCACGATCGGCCCCGGCGCGAATCAGCGTCTCGTAGATCCGCGCAACCGATTGCAGGTTCTTGTAGCGCTCGCCGTCGGGGACGAGAATCGGCTCGGCGCCGCCGAGAACGCTCTGCAGCTGGGCCCCGTGCAGGCGCCAGATGACCGGGCTCGAGACGACGAAGCGGCGTCGCCCGACGCCGTGCGCATCAAGCAGCGCCGGCAGTCGCTCGGTGATCCCATCGCCGATCCAGATCGCCGACTCGCGCGACCCGGTGTCGACGTCGATGCGGACGGCCTCACGAGTATCAATGCTCAAGGCACAAGGCTCACTGCTCAATGCTCAACGCAATCCACCGCTCAACGATGACCGCGAGCTGTGTGCACCGAGCGCTGTGCATTGTGCATTGATTAGGATAGCAAAGTGGATGTGCGTGGCGATTTTCTCGTCATCGGCAGCGGCATCGCCGGGTTTCGTGCCGCGCTGACGCTCGCGGAGTCCGGCGACGTCGTCGTGCTCACCAAAGCCGACGCCACCGAGAGCAACACGGGTTACGCCCAGGGGGGCATCGCGGCCGCACTCGGTCCCGATGATTCGCCGGAGCTCCACGCGCGCGACACGCTCGCGGCCGGCGACGGGCTCTGCGACGCCGAGGCCGTCGACGTGCTCGTGCACGAGGGACCGAAGTACGTCGGCGAGCTGCTGACCTGGGGCGCGGCGTTCGATCGCGACGCGGATGGCGCTCCGGCACTCGCACGTGAAGCCGCGCACAGCGTCAGGCGCGTCCTGCACGCGCACGATGCGACGGGCCGTGAAATCGGACGCCTCCTGTGGTCGCGTGTGAGCGCACATCCTCGCATTCGCGTCTTGGAGGACACGCACGCGACCGAGCTCGTCACCGCCGATGGCGTGTGCACCGGCGCGCGGTATGTCAGCGGCCGCGCGGGAGCCGGCTCGATCATCGCCTCGCGTACACTGCTCGCCACCGGCGGCGCAGGGCAGGTCTTTCGCGAAACGACCAACCCGCCCGTGGCGACCGGTGACGGCATTGCGATGGCTGCGGAGGCCGGTGCGCGCGTGGCCGACCTCGAATTCGTGCAGTTTCATCCGACCGTGATGAACGTCAGGGGCGCCCGGCGCTTCCTCCTGTCCGAGGCGCTTCGAGGCGAAGGTGCCCATCTGGTGAACGACGCTGGGGAGCGGTTCATGACGCGCTACGAGTCCGCTGGCGAGCTCGCCTCGCGCGATCTCGTGTCGCGCGCGATCGTGCGCGAGATGGAACGCACGGCGGCTCCGGTGTATCTGTCGATGGCGCATCTCAACCATGACTTCGTGCGCCAACGCTTTCCGACGATTACCAAAGCATGCGCGCAGGCGGGCCTCGAGCTAGCCACCGACCGTATTCCCGTCAGCCCAGCCGCGCACTACATCATGGGCGGTGTCGAGACGGACCTCGATGGACGCACGTCGCTGGATGCGCTGTTTGCCGCCGGCGAGGTCGCCTGCACCGGCGTGCATGGCGCCAACCGGCTGGCGAGCAATTCGCTGCTCGAAGGCCTGGTGTTCGGGGCGCGCGCAGCCGACGCCATGACGACGCCCGCGCGCCCGGCGCACTTGCGTCACGCCGATGTGGTGGCATGGGCAGCAGATGCGCGGCGGCCTCCGGCGATCGACGTTCCGTCGGCCGACGATGTGCGCGACGTGATGTGGCGCAATTGTGGCCTGTTGCGTGACGGGCGCGGGATCGAGCAGGCTATTATCCGCCTCGAGCAGTGGTACCCGCTTCTGCGCGCGGCACGATCCGCACGCGCCGCCGATCACCAATTCCGGCGCGTGAGCAGTATCGTGACGGTGGGGCTGCTGATCGCGCGTGCGGCGCTTCGGCGTGAAGAGAGTCGCGGGGGCCACTTTCGCTCGGACTTTCCCGGTCGCGACGATATAAACTGGAAAAAACACGTCGCCGACGTGTTCACGCGCACCTGACGCGCTTCTACAACTCCCATTCCAAACCTCCAACTCCCAAGGGACGCTTCGGGGCGCGATTTCCTTGGGAGTTGGGAGTTGGGACCTGGGGGTTGGGAGTCTTCATGGCCGAGACAGACATTCCAGATCTTCCAACCGAGATCACTCCGCAATCACAGGACTTCGGGCGTTGGTACATCGACGTGGTCCGCCGCGCCGAGCTGGCCGACTATTCGCCGGTCAAGGGCTGCATGGTCATCCGTCCGTACGGCTATGCGATCTGGGAGCTGATGCAGCAGGCGCTCGATCGGCGTTTCAAGGCGACCGGACACGTCAACGCGTACTTCCCGCTCTTCATTCCCGAGAGTCTCCTGATGAAGGAGAGCGAGCACGTCGAAGGGTTTGCGCCGCAGGTCGCGTGGGTCACGCAAGGCGGGACCGAGGTGCTGGAAGAGCGGCTCGTCGTGCGTCCGACCTCGGAAACAATCATCGGCACGATGTACGCCAAGTGGGTGCACTCGTGGCGCGATCTGCCGATCCTGATCAACCAGTGGGCGAACGTCGTGCGGTGGGAGAAGGTCACCCGGCTCTTCCTGCGGACCACCGAATTCCTGTGGCAGGAGGGTCACACGGCCCACGAGACCGCCGAGGAAGCGCAGGAAGAGACGCTGAAGATGCTCGGCGTGTACAAGGACTTCGCCGAGACCGAGCTGGCGATGCCCGTCATCGACGGCCAGAAGACCGAGAGCGAGAAGTTCGCCGGAGCGGTGCGCACCTATTCCATCGAGGGTCTCATGCGAGACGGGCGCGCGTTGCAGGCGGGCACGTCGCACAATCTCGGGCAGAACTTCGCGAAGGTCTTCGACATCAAATTCCAGGCGCGCGACAAGTCAGTGCAGTACGTCTATGGGACGTCGTGGGGCGTCTCCACGCGCATGATCGGGGGCGTCATCATGACGCACGGCGACGAGGGCGGCCTGATCCTGCCGCCGCGAATCGCGCCGTACCAGGTCGTCATCATTCCGATTCCACGCGGGAATTGGAAGGAAACGGTGCTGCCGAAAGCGCAGGCGATCCGGGATGCCCTCGTCGCGGCCGG
>Ga0114129_10006755_pt1 | contig 16287 bp, 17 predicted proteins | sample RhiMetdeltSRZDD1_FD_80071 | JGI IMG/M metagenome (GOLD analysis project Ga0114129, IMG submission 80071) | Populus rhizosphere microbial communities from Tennessee, USA - Rhizosphere MetaG P. deltoides SRZDD1 (version 2) (version 2) | ecosystem: Host-associated > Plants > Roots > Rhizosphere >... | reverse complement strand
TTACAGAGTACGGGCGAGGAAGCGCGACAGGGTCAAGCCGTCTATCCACTTGAAGGGCGTGACGCCGGTGCTGTAGTGCCCGCAGGGCAACACGCTCAACTCATGCTCGACGCTGCGCCGGCGGAACTCGTCGACCAGCATGCGCGACAGCTGCACCGGGAAGGTCAGGTCGTAGCGGGCGTAAATGAGGAGCACCCGTTTGCCCTGGAGCCGTTCGATATACGGGAATGGCGAGATCGGCATCCAGATCCGCCGCAGGCGCTCGAGATCGATCCGGCCGTCGAAACTGCTGCGCACGTGTGCGGTCGAGAGCCCGCTCCATACCACGTCGGCAAAATACGGCGAGATGTGATTGAAGGCGGCCACCCGCACGAGCGGTTCGTGCGCCGTGGTCAGCATCGCCAGGCACGATCCCAGGCTCGTGCCCAGCAGGCCGACCGACTCGTATCCCTGCGCCGTAAGCCACTGCACGGCGCGGCGTGTATCGAGCACCGCCTGACGGCACACCTGCACGGTTCTCCCCAGGTTGGCGCTGACGATGTAGTCGGCGCGACGGAGCTCGGGCGGCATGCGCCGCTCGTGATACGGCAGGCTCATGCGCAGCGCGCTGATCTTGAATCGATTGAGCAGCCGGCACAAACCGACATGTCCCTCGGCGTCGGCGTTCCACTGCGGAAGCACCACCACGGCCCGCCGGCGCCCCTCGGGCGAGTGCTCGGGGAAGTATCGAGTGTGAACGGTGTTGTTTTCGGCGTGCGGCGTCGCGACGGCGCTCGGGAATGTCAGCCATTCACCGGACAGGTCATAGTCGCGGCAGGGTGCGATCGCAAAGAAATCTTCGCTCTCCGCCACTGCCTGGTCTGCCCATCGCTCGAGCGATTCGACCTCGACGCCGTTGCCGTCGATGCGATCGATCCAGTCGATCCCCCACTCGAAGGGCCGGACAGTCCGATCGGTCGCAGCCGCCGCGAGGCGCCGCTCCCACTCGTGAAACACGCGAGAAATCACGGCCTATTGCTTTCCAGCGGCCTTCGCGCGCAGCTCGTCGTACGACTGCCCGGGTCCGGCAGCTGATTCGGACGGCAGACCGGCCTGGGCCCAGCCTTCGGCGCGGACGGCACCGGTGAACTGGTCGCGCGCGCCCCCGTATCCGCCAACGACGTTCGATACGTCCGCGTAGCCGGATCCGGCCAGTATCTGCGCCGCCTGAATTGAGCGACCGCCGACCTGACATCCGATCAGCAGCTTTGCGTCAGGTGAGAAGTTTGCCTGCACCACATGGAGGAACTCGCGGTTCGGCATCATCTGTCCCGTGCGCGCGTCCTGGTGGATCAGCGGAATGTTGACGGCGCCGGCAGGGTGGCCATCTTCGAACTCGGGCACCGATCGGACGTCGATATACGTGTACCCATCCGATTGTTTCTGCGCGGCATCCCTCACTGTGACGTTCTTCACTGACATCCGAAGCTCCCTCTATCGTTCATGAGAATCCGCGTGAATCCGCGTCCCGTCCCCAATCCGCGGTTCGAAAACGGCCGGGCTCGATAGACGGCGTGGTTGTTGCACTTCATTCAGCATGATCGAACAACCGCCAGTCCCTGACGTACCTCATCCGCCAGATGTAATCAAGCACCCGCCGCCGGTGAACACGCCGATCCCGCCAGGTGAGCCAGACGTACGCAACCATCCGGAGGTTCAACCCGTTCCACCACCAACCGATCCGGCGCCGCCCGAGATCTGACGTTCGACGACGAGCGCGGCGCGAAGCAGGCTGATGGTCGCGGCTTCACGCCCGACGAGTTGTAACCCTCGCGGCATGCCGTCACCGCCCTTGCCTGCAGGCAAGGCAATCGACGGATGGCCGGTCACGTTGAACAACTGCGTCAACCGAAGCATTGCACCCCTGACCGGTTCCTGTTTGCCTGCGACGGGAACCGTCTGGGCGCCCAGCACGGGCGCGGCCATCGGCAATGTCGGCAGCAGCAGGGCGTCCACGTCAGCGAGGGCCGCGTTGACGCTCTCACGCAACACCGCGCGGAGGTGGCCCGCCCGCACGTAGTCCTCAGCCTTCACGTAACGTCCCATTTCCAATCGCAGCCGAACGCCTGGTGAGTAGCTCGATGCATGGCGTTCGAGCAGCGATGCGTGGTACCACGACGCTTCGGGGAGCATGACGTGAAGGTAGACGTCAGGCGTCCATTCGGCGTGGGCGATCTCTAGGTCGACAACCACGTGGCCGGCTTCTGTCAGCGCTGTCCGCGCGCGCGCAAGCGCGCTCGCAACATCGTCATCGACTCGATCGCAGAAGTAGCGGTACGGAATGCCGAACGTCAGCCGGCCCACGCCCGGCTCGAGACCTCCAGGCTCCGCCCCCTGCATCGCCTGGAACAAGAGAATGGCATCGGCCACGCTTCGCGCCATCGGGCCCACGTGATCGAACGATCCGCTGAGAGGGACGATGCCGGTGAGGGGCAGTTCGTCGTAGGTCGGCTTCAGTCCCACCGTGCCACAGGCCGCGGACGGGATCCTGATCGAGCCGCCGGTATCGGTACCGACCGCGCCGAAGCACATGCCGGCGGCCAGTGCGGCGGCCGATCCTCCGCTCGATCCGCCAGCCGATCGCGACAGATCCAGAGGATTTCTCACGGGACCGAACGCGGTTTCTTCACTCGTCGTCCCGTAGGCGAACTCGTGCAGGTTCGTCTTGCCGATTACGATCGCGCCCGCCTCGCGCAGACGCGTCACGACCGGTGCATCCGTTCGAGCTTCAACAGATGGAACGGCGGATCCGGACGTCGTGCGCGTGCCGGCCACGTCGATCAAATCCTTGATCGCCACCGGCACACCGTGCAGCGGCCCTCGCCATCCTCCTGACGCAATCTGTGCGTCCGCCTCACGGGCCTCCTCGAGCGCGCTTGCTTCGAGGACCGTCGTAAAGGCATTGACCGGCTGCTGCACCGCGATCTCGTGCAGGCAGTTCTCCACCAGCTTGGTCGCGGAGATCGCCTTCGAGCGCACCAGGGGTGCGATGTCGACGATGCGCCGGAGGTCCGGCGCGCTCATTCGGGCTCCTTAGGCGATGACGGCCTGACCGAGGCGCGGTGCGATTCGTCGGCGGCGCGCAACGCGGCGGTTGAACGCGCCAGCGCTTCGAGCAGCGGCTTCAGCTCCGGCAGTCCGCGGCGCTCGGCATCGGCGCAGGCCGCGGCGAGCCAGCTGTCAATCGAATTGGGCATCTCGCGTTCTACAGAAGAAGCCAGACTAAAAGCTCACAGTACCCCGAATGGTGATCGGCACCGTGAAAAACTGGTGCTCGACCGGATCGTGCAGCTTGTTCCACGCAAACTTGACAGACAACTCGACGCCCAGGGGTCCCGACGTCAGTCCGCCGCCGCCTTCAGCGAAGTATCGTCGGCCGTCGCCGAGGTCGCTGCTTATCCTGCCGATGCCGGCGAGCACGAACGCGCGGCTGCCGAGGCCCCAGCCACCCGAACGATCGGAGACGTAAATGCCGCCACCGACGTCGTAGGCGCGGGCGTTCGTCAGCGCATAACTGCTGAAGGGCGCCGCGCCCTCGAACGTCATTCTGATGTCGGGCAGGCCTTCGACGCTCCCCCTGATTGCGAGGGTCGTGCCGATCCTCAGGCCGAGCGGAAAAACCGTCACCCCGGCTCCCTGACTTCGGCGCGAGAACTCCTGTACGGTGATGCGCGTGTTGCCGTCACGCGTCTCGTAGTCGTACTCCTGCATCTGCGCTGAGCCGACCTCGGTGCCGAGCAGGTCCTCGATTGGGTGTTCGGCGAAGTGCAGAGGCTGCGTGTACAGCCAGTCGAGGCTGACGCTGACAAACTGCCGGCGAGGCTGCTGAACCTGGTAGGTTTGCGCCGTTGAAAGGCTCGGCATGAGGAGCACCGCGACGGTGCACACGCAGGCGTACATTGACAACCGACGCTCGGGTGTATGAAAGCGCATGAGGTGATCGTTTTCGAGTGGTAAGCTCACTACCGCAACGAAGCTAGGCTCGGCGCGCACCGCGCGCCTGCGAGGGAGCGGCGCGGGGCACAGGGCCCCCGCAAGCGACCGAGCCGGGGTCCGGGGCGGAGCCCCGGTCTAGATAGAGGGTAACGTACGACGTGACCAATCGCATCCTTGCGGCCGTGATGCCCGAGCCGCGGCGGCCGATCGACATACGCGAATTCCCCCGTCCCGATTTGGAACCAGGATCAGCGTTGTTGCGCACGGCCCGGTCTGAGGTGTGTGGCACGGACGTTCACCTCTGGCACGGGCGGCTCGCCGGTGTCCCATATCCGATCATCCCAGGCCACGTGTCCGCCGGGACGCTCGAGTCGATACGTGGCACGATTCGCGGCATCGACGGATCGATGCTTCGAGAAGGCGATCGCGCGGTGTTCTTCGATGTCCACAGGACATGCGGCCGCTGCCGCGCCTGCACCGTGCATCGCACGCCGACGAAATGTACCGCGAGGCGCGTCTACGGCATCACCGATTCGGCCTCCGATGGACTGTTCGGGGGCTGGTCGCAGTACATCTATCTCGAACCTGGCGTTGGGATCGCCAGGCTCCCTGACAAAGTCGGGTTCGACGACTACATCGGCGGCGGATGCGGGCTGCTGACGGCAGTTCACGTGCTCGAGCGGGCGGCGCTCCGGCCGGGCGACTCCGTCGTTGTCCAGGGTTCCGGCGCCGTCGGCCTCAGCGTCGTCGCACTCGCGCGCCTCGGCGGGGCGTCGACGATCGCGTTGATCGGTGGACCGCCCGAGCGGCTAACGCTCGGCCGAGCGATGGGAGCCGATGTCGTCTTCGACATCGCGACGACAGGCGTCGAAGCGCGAGCAACGGCCATACGCGAACTGACACACGGCGAGGGTCCCGACGTCGCCATCGAAGCTGCGGGTTCCGCGCGAGCGGTCGAAGAGGGCCTCGAGCTCGTTCGCGACGGAGGCCGCTATGTGATCGCGGGTCATTACACGGACGTGGGCCCGAGCACCATCAACGCTCACTGGCACATCAACCGAAAGCACCTCGAAATCCGCGGCTGCTGGGGCAGCGAACCTGGGCACTTTCTGCGCGCGCTCGGCTTCCTCGAACGCTATTCGCAACAGGTTCCCTGGCGATCCATCGGCCAGCGCACCTACTCGCTGCAGACACTTGGACAGGCACTCGAGGATGCCGAAGCGATGACGATTACCAAGGCGCTTGTGGATCCGTGGGGTTCGTAATGGGCGATGGGCGAGGGGCAATGGGCGAGGGGCAGGGCGATGAATTGGGTTCCGTGAAAGATCGGCGATGAGACAAACGAAGATTGTGGCCACGGTCGGTCCGGCGAGCTGCGAACTGACATCCATCGAGGCGCTGATCGGCGCTGGCGTCGACGTGTTCAGGCTGAACTTTTCTCATGGGACACACGACTCCCACGCCAAGGTCTTCTCGCACATCCGTGCCGCGGCTGCCCGCGGCCACCGCCACATTGGGATCCTTACGGACCTCAGCGGTCCCAAGATTCGTACTGGGCCGGCAGGCAGCGCGCCACTGACGCTTGCGCCGGGCGACGAGCTGGCCATCGCCCCGGGCGACTCACCCTCGGAGCCGGGCAGGATCTTTACTCCCTATGCTGCGCTGATCCGATCAGCGAAACAGGGCGACCGACTGCTGCTCGACGATGGACGGATTGAGTTGCGCGTGGTCGAAGCGACGGGTGACGAGCTGCGGACCGTTGTCGTCAACGGCGGGCCGCTCGGCGGGCACAAAGGCATCAATGCGCCGGGTGTCGCGCTGCCCGCGTCGGCGATCACCGCCAAGGACGAAGCGGATCTACGGTTCGCGTTGCGGCTCGGCGTCGATTTGATCGCATTGAGCTTCGTCCAGAACGCCGACGATTGCCATCGTGCTGTGTCGATCATGCATGACGCCGGGCGCGTCGTCCCGGTGATCGCAAAGATCGAGCGGCCGGCCGCGGTCCAGAATCTGGGCGCGATCCTCGCGATCGCGCAGGGCGTGATGGTGGCGCGGGGTGATCTCGGCCTCGAGATGCCACTCGAACAGGTGCCGCGGATCCAGAAGGAAATCATCCACCGGTCGCGGACGGCCGGTCGCGTCGCTATCCTGGCGACGCAGGTGTTCGAGTCGATGCGCGTCGAGCCCCGCCCGACACGCGCGGAAGTGAGCGACGCGGCGAACGCCGTCGATCAGGGCGCCGACGCAATCATGCTGGCCGGTGAGACCGCGGTTGGCGCTTTCCCCGTGCAGGCGGTGCAGACGCTCGACGCCGTGATTCGTGATGCCGAGCTGGTCCCGCCGTCCGCTCCGGTAAGGCTGGCCGACGACCCGACGGGAAGCCGTCATGGTCGCGCGATGTGCGAAGCGGCCGTCACGCTGGCCACGACCGGGCAGGCGGACGCGATTGTGGCAGTGACCACCGAGGGCAAGACCGCGCGGCTGCTGTCCGCACTGCGTCCGCAGGCGCCCATTCTCGCGGCCACACCGACGGAGGAAGTGGCTGGGCGGCTGACGGTCTGCCGGGGGGTGATCCCGTACGTAAATCCCGAGTCCGACGTCCAGAAGCTCTCTGCCGACCTGCTCGAGCGCGAGCTCGTCCGGCCGGGCTCGGTGGTCGTGTTCATCAACGTGAGCCCGGAGTTGAACCTCGTCGACGCAAACTTCCTGATCGTTCAGAAAGCGTGAGTTCGCGAGCGGTTACGGCTTGCGTGATTCGATGATCTCTTTGAGCGCAGACAGCGACGAGACCCACGATCGGGTCATGACGTTGTAGTAGCTGAGCCACCGCGGTGTGTCCTCGAAGCCGCTCTGACGCACGCGCAGCCGGCACATCGGTCCTTCCGGCAAACAACTCACTTCCAGCGCCATCGGCCCGATGGGCTCGCCTTCCGGTGGGATCCACCACGCATCCGCGATGAAGAACCCGGCGCCCTCGGCGAATTCGATCACCGTTCCGTGAAACACGCCACCGAGACGGCCGAGAACCTCGTCAACCTCACCCGTCGGATTCCACTCGACTGCGAATACACCCATTGGCCTGGGAGTCGTCACAGAACGCGCCGCCTGCCACCACATGCCCAGCAGACGGGGATCGAAGAACGCGGCAATGATGCGGGCCGGCGTGCTGCCGATGAGCAGCGAGTACTCGAACGACGTCCGCGAGTGGGGGGATGTCGGCCGCCGCATGAGCTGCATGGTAGTCGCCGCCACAATCGGAGTAAAGGCCGGCGCGCAGGCACTACAATCGACCTGTGGCCACTGCCCCACAGGAGCGCCCCCAGCCCGACGCCTCTTTCCCGGGCGGCATTCAGCCCGACGCGACGTGGGACGAACACTACAGCGACGAGCGAGACGCGGCCTTCCTCTATCGCCAGCTCGCCGGGCTGGAACCGAACGAAGAGCGCCGCGATCTGTTCGAGCGGCTGGCGCGTGTCGAGGATCGTCACGTCCTGCGCTGGGAGGAGCTGTTCCGCGAAGGTGCGCGGCGTTTGCCCGTGTATGCCCCATCGCTGCGGACACACGCCCTCGCCTGGCTCGCACGATGGTTCGGCACCGGCATGATTCTGCCGCTGCTGCTCGCTGAAGAGGGGCGCGAGGTGCAGGCGTATCTCCGAATGGCGCGGTCGGCCTCTCATCGCCAGACGCACAGAGCGGCCGTGGACATCGCGTCCGATTCAGCGATCCACGCGCGCGAGCTCTCGGAAGCGATGGGGCGCGAGGGCGAGCCGTGGCACGTCGGCGGCTCCGGCGGTTATCTCCGAAGCGTCGTGTACGGATTCAACGACGGGCTGACGGCAAACTTCGGACTCGTGGCAGGCGTGATCGGCGCGAACGTCCAACCCCACGTCGTCATCATCACCGGCGTTGCCGGCGCGATCGCGGACGCCTTGTCAATGGGCGCCAGCGGCTACCTTGCGGCAAAGAGCGAGGCGGAGGTTCAGGCTCACCAGATCGAAATGGAGCAGTACGAGATGCGGCTGATGCCGGATCTCGAAGAAGACGAGCTCTCGGTGATCTACGAGAGCAAGGGTCTGTCGCCCGCACACGCACGCGAAACCGCGCGCGAGATGATGAAGGACCCGACGCAGGCGCTCGATGCGATGGTGCGGGAGGAGCTGAACATTCACCCGGCGGAGCTTGCGCCGCTCAAGGACGGCGTCGTCACCGGCGTGGCGACCGCGATTGGCGCCTTCATTCCCATCGTTCCGTTCCTGATGATGGCGCACGACAACGCCGTCTGGGTCTCGCTCGCGGTAAGCATGCTGGCGCACTTCGGCATCGGGGCCGCACGGAGCCTGTTCACCGGACGGAGCCTGTGGGCGAGCGGCCGCGACATGTTCGCCGTTGGTTTCGGCGTCGCAGCCGTCGGCTACGCGATTGGCGAGGGCATTACCCGGTTCTTCTGAAATCCCCCAAACAGCGAAATCGAGCGACGAACCACGAACCACGAACTACGAACTACGGACCACGGACTACGGATTATTTCTTCCTGAGTGACTGCGCGTAGGCGACCACTGCCCACGCTTGCTCCTCGGTGATCTCGGCGCTGAATGCGGGCATCTTCGGTTTCTTGCGTCCGTTCCAGACCTTGTAATACATGACGCCGTCCGAGTTCCGGTCGGCCCGCTTGGCATTCGTGAGATCCATGTCGGCCGCATCCGGATCGGCATCCGGCCCGTCACCGAGGCCGCCGGGACCATGACATCGTTCGCACTTGTCCTTGAACACGGCTTTCCCGGTCGCGAGAAGCCTTTCGTCGATCGGCAGCGGATTCTTCTTGTCGTCGGCATCTGCCGGAAGCGTCCAACCGGCAGTGTTCTGCACCCCGGAGACCCTGGCGAAAGCGGTCGCGGCGACTCCGGATATCAACATGATGCTGGCGGCTGCAATGACCCGCATTTGTGCTCGTACCTTTCGTAGTTCCGCCTTCGCTGAGGCTACGGCGGGACAAGCCGGCTTCCACCTTCGGCGGACGGCCGGACTCGCCGTCGATGGACGGCATGTCCGTCGTCCGAAAATGATACAGTTTTTTCTGCATGTCCAACCAGCAGCCGCTCGCTTACGAGAATCCAGAGTTCCTGAACAGCGCTGACGCCCGTCCCCTTCGCATCCTGGCGGAGTATCTCGAGCCAGCCCGTCGATTCAAGAAAGAGAACATCCAGGACACCGTTGTCTTCTTCGGATCCGCTCGCGTGCACAGCCGCGAAGCAGCCGAGCAGGCGCTGCTGAAGTTGAGGAGTTCGAAGGGGCGCAAGCCGGCTGGACATGCGGCGGCGCTGAAACGCAGTCGGAAAGCCGTCGAATGGTCGCGCTACTACGAGGATGCGCGCGAAGTGGCCCGGCTGCTGACGGAGTGGAGTCTCTCGCTCGAAGAGCCGCGGCGGAGGTTCGTTGTCTGCTCAGGCGGAGGACCGGGGATCATGGAGGCCGCCAACCGCGGCGCCCGCGAGGCCGGCGGCAAGACTGTTGGCCTGAACATCCGGCTGCCGTTCGAACAGGGACCGAACCCGTACATCACCGATGGGCTGCACTTCGAGTTCCACTACTTCTTCATGCGGAAGTTCTGGTTCGCCTATCTTGCGAAGGCGCTGGTGATCTTCCCGGGAGGGTTCGGCACGCTCGATGAGATGTTCGAGATCCTCACGCTTTCTCAGACGCGCAAGCTCTCGAAGAAACTGCTCGTCGTGCTCTACGGCAGCGATTACTGGAACGGCGTCCTCGACCTGCGGCCCCTGGCCGAATGGGGCGCGATAGATGAAAAAGATCTCGATTTTCTGTACCGCGCAGACTCACCGGAGCAAGCCTTCAACGCCCTGCGCGAGCACCTGGTCAATTACCACATGATCCCCGCCACCGCCCAGGAAACCAAGGCCCCCGGCATAGCCAAGACCCGCGGCTAACGTCACCTATACAACAAGAACGGCTCCCGCAGCCGCCGGAACGCGTCTTCCTCGAGCCTCCAGCTCGCAACGAGCGCGTTCATATCCTGACCGTTGTCGATGGTGGCCCGCAGGCGGTCGTTGCCGTACAGCAGATCGATCGGCTGTTTCTCGAGCTCGTATTCGTAAGGCGGCTGACGCCAGGCGAAGCGTGACGGATTCTGTTTGCGGAACTCCTCGATGAGCTCCACAGCGGTTCGCACCGGCAGGAAAGCCTGACGATCGGTCACGTGGGGCTGACAGCCTCCACACGTCTCGCGCGCGTGTTTCTGAAACGTCGGTTCGAAGAACACCGATCGGAAATGGACGCCAGGAAGCTCGCGCGCGTTCATCGCATCGGACAGTCGATCCCCGTCGATCCAAGGTGCGCCGATGAGCTCGAACGGACGCGTCGTGCCGCGGCCCTCGGACAGCATCGTGCCCTCGAAGAGCACGGCACCCGGATAGACGACGGCGGTGTCCAGGGTTGGAATGTTCGGCGATGGAATCACCCACGGCAGGCGCGTCTCGTCGAAATACATGGAACGGCGCCAGCCTTCGAGTGGAACGACGTCGAGTGTGGCGCCAAGGCCGAAGGTTTCGTTGAACAGCCTGGCCAGCTCGCCGATCGTCATCCCGTGCAGGAGAGGAATCGCAAACTGTCCGACGAACGACGTCCACTGCGGCTGGAGCGTCGCGCCCTCAATCGCGTCGCCGCCCACCGGGTTCGGCCTGTCGCAGACCACCACGCGAACACCGTGACGGGCGGCCGCGCGCATGCAGTTCGCCATCGTGTAGACGTAAGTGTAGACCCGTGTACCGACGTCCTGCAGGTCGATGACCAGCACGTCCAGGTCGCGGAGCATGTCAGCGGTCGGTTCACGCGTCTCGCTATAGAGCGAGAACACCGGTACGTTCCGCCGCGAGTCTTTCCCGTGCGGCGTTTCGATCATGTTGTCCTGGAGATCCGATCGGAAGCCGTGCTGCGGGCCGAAGATCGCCGTCAGCCTGATCTCGGGATCCTCGAAGAGCCGGTCGGCGCTATGCCGCAGCTTCGCGTCCACCGACGCTGGATTGCACACGAGGCCGACGCGTCGTCCGGCGACCAGCTCGCGATGGGATTGCAGCAGTCGTTCGATGCCGGGGACGACCGTCTGGCGTTCCACGGCTGATGAAATAGGCATGTCAGGTTCTCGAGGAAGTACCGCCGCCCGCGCGTGACACCGACGCGGCGAGCCGCCGCGCCAGAAAGGCGCTGCACATGGCGTCCGCGAACGTGTTGCATCTGAATCGGTAAATGGTATCGCGATCCCGCCGCACGAGCACGACATCACGATCGCCATGCAGGACCTCGCCGACGGCGTGCCAGGCGACCGTCGTGGCTCGGGCGCCGCCGGCGAAAATCACGCGCGCGTTCGTCAGGAACAGCCGCCCGGCCGGCTGCGCAGCATCATCCGGCATCGAAACCGGCGTGCTGAAGTAGCAGGTGTCGTGCCCGACGACGCGGTGGCCGGTTTCGACGACGGGGATGCCGGACGCGTCGACGCTGAGGCGAAGCTGGGCGAGCTGGGAGATGCCGTCCAGCATCTCGCGCTCAATCTCGATCTCCTCTTCGGGGAGTCCGAGTCGATCGAGTTGGGCTTTCAGGACCGACACCGCATTGGGATCAGGCTCGGCGGCGGAAGTACTCCACGCCCGCCGCCACTCCGTGAGCCGGGGGTCACCGCCGTTTCGTCTTCCCTTCAACCATTCGAATAGACCCATCCCGTATCCGATCCTCGCCGTCGCCGAACAATCGATCCGAAAACGTCCCGCCGTCGAGTTTCTAGTCGGTCCGAGGCACCTGTCAAGCCTCGCCGGGTGATCGGCGCACGGCGCGCGCTTCGCTCAGTGTATATTGCGCCACGCCGGCGGCTTGCCGAGAGCCCCTATTGAAACTGCCGCAATTGCGTAATAGATCCCTGGAGCCCGAAGACCAGGCTGAGGAGGGCCGTCGATGCGCTCAATTCTTGCAGGAACGTTGGCCATATCGATCGTAGCAGCCGCCGTCGTGTCGGCGCGCCAGTTTCCCGCGCCAGCTGGCTGGAAGTGGGTCACCGATACCGACGCGAAGATTGTCACCGGTCTGGATCCGCCGGAGGGCTCGTGGTTGTTCGGCACGATGGCGCCCGGCTGGCACATTACGACCAGACCGGCGGTGACGCTATTCGAGCCGTCACACTCAGGACGCGGCCGCTTCGCGCTCGAGTCCGAAATCTTTCTGTTCCCCGGGCCCAGCGACGCGGGATTCGGCGTGTTCATCGGCGGCCGCGATCTCGAATCGAAGGGCCGCCTGGTGGCCTTCCTCATCCGGCGCGACGGAAGCGCGGCGGTCGAATCGCACGACACGGGACGCATCACGTTGCTGCGGCCGTGGACCAAGGCCGGCTCGATCCTTCCCGGCGCGGCGACCGGAGACGATGTGAAGAACGTGCTGCGGGTCGAAGCAGAAGCGGCGTCGGTCGTGTTCCTGGTCAATGGCAAACAGGTCGCCGAGATCCCGCGCGACGGCGTGAGCTACGACGGGATCGTTGGCTTGCGCGTCGGCTCCGATCTGAACCTGCACGTGACCAACCTCGACGTGACGCATCGGCTCGCGCTGCCACGTCGCGCGAAACAGCCTTAGCCATCGGTTCGAGGAGGATCTGTGGACAAAGCACTTGCGACGCAGCTGGCCAACATCGAGAAGCGCACCGGCAAGACCCTGGCCGACCTCGCCGCCGTCATCAAATCGAGCGGCCTCACGAAGCATGGAGACATCCGCGACATGCTCAAGAAGGATCTCGGCATGGGGCACGGTGACGCCAACACCCTCGTGCACCATGTGCTGAAGTCGGATGGCGCGTCAGCTGCAGAATCGGCGGGCAAGAGCTCCAGCGACGTGCTCGACGAGATCTACGCGGGTCCGAAGGCGACGCTTCGCCCGATTCACGACAAGCTGATGTCGGCGATTGACGCGTTCGGTCCGTTCGAGATAGCCCCCAAGAAGGGTTACGTCAGCCTGCGGCGCAAGAAACAGTTCGCGATGATCGGTCCGGCGACGAACACTCGCGTCGAGGTCGGCCTGAACATGAAAGACGTCGCGGGAACCGACCGGCTGGCGGCGCAGCCGCCAGGCGGCATGTGTCAGTACAAAGTAAAGGTGACCGAGGCGTCAGAGGTGGATGCGGCGCTCGTCGCCTGGGTTCGGCGCGCCTACGATCAAGCAGGTTAGTAGTGCGCCACTAGGTTGTTCGCAACAGGGCTGCCGGATCGATCTTGAGCGCGCGGCGGGATGGCACCCAGGTGGCGACGATGCCGATGGCGACGACGACGAGGACGGGGATGAGGAAGGCTGACGCTGGCGGGTCGAAGATGGTGCCGGCACCGCCGCCCGCGCGGACGAGGCGCGCGAGGCCGAATGTCGCCGCGATTCCAAGCGCCGTTCCCACCGACACGAGCCGGACCGTCTGCAGCGAGACGAGCCGTACCAGATCGCGTCCGCTGGCACCCACAGCCGCGCGCACGGCGAGCTCTTTGGACCGCCGTGTAATCGCGAACGCGAGCGTTCCGTAGATCCCCGCCGTCGTGAGCAGCATGCCGATGACGATCAGCGGGAACAGCGGCGCGGTGCCCAGCAGAATCTCCTGGCCCATCACGCGAAGAATCTGATCGACCGTGTATGCGCTGGCGACAATGGTCCCTGTCGCCGCATCGCGGACCTCTCGCCGTATCGTCTGGGTCAGCGGCGCGGGATCTCCTTCGGCACGGACCAGCAGGTGCACTCGCGCCGGGCCCTTCGTGCGCTGCATCGGGACGAACACCTTCGATTCCGATTCTCGGGGGCGAAGCACGTTGTTCGAGTAGTCGGCAACGACGCCGATCACGTCATAGACGTTCTGCCCGATCCAGATGCGGCGTCCGATCGGGTCCGATCCCAGAAACAACCGGTGGGCCAGTGCCTCGTTGACGATCGCCGTCCGCGGGGCGTCGAGATCCTCGTCCAGGAATGGCCGGCCGGTGCGCATCGGGACCCCCAGCGTCGTGAAGTACGTCCGGGTGATCGCCGCGCGCTCGGCCGTGACCGCATTCGAGAGGTTGGCATCGGTGCCCACGCGCTGCTGCGGCCCGATCGTCGCGTAGGGTACCGTCGTCGACAACGCGGCTGACGCGACGCCAGGGATGTGCGTGACCAGGTCGAGCATATCGGTCGCCGGAACGCCAGCCGTGTTGTCGAGAAGCGCGCTCATGAGGGGCGCCGTCGCATATCCCAACTGCGCCGAACGCGCGCGCAAGTACCCGTCGATCAGCGCCGCCGTTTCGACCAGCAGCGCGACCGTGATGGTGATCTCGAGCACGACCAGCGCATGACGCCAGCGCTGGCGCACGCGATCCGAGGCGGCGATCGCGCGCATCGGGTTGCCGTGCAGGCGCCGTGTCTCGTAGAGCGCCGGCGCGATGCCCGTCAAGATGCCGGTCCCGAGGGCAATGCCAGCGGCTTGCAGAAACGGCCGGGCATCGATCGCCAGGTTGAAAAACATGTCGTCGCCGGCCCCCCCACCGCTCCTGAGTACCCAGGCGCGCAAGACGAGCGTGACGCAGACACCCAGGATGGCGGCGCCGGTCGCGATGAGCACCGATTCGGTGAGGAGCGTCCGCACGATGCGGCCGCGGCTCGCGCCAATCGATGCGCGGATCGCGATCTCGTGCTCGCGGGTCGTCCATTGGGCGATCAGCAGGATGGCGACGTTGGCGCACGCGATGAGCAGTGTCAGCAACACGGACGTGCCGAGGAGGTAGGTCAGGATCAGCGCCACCTGTCGACCGATCGGTGTGCCTTCGATGCCTGACACGAGCAGGCGCTGATCGCGTTCACCGGCCGGACGCTGGCGCGCGTACTCGGCAAGCCCGCGTTGCAGCTGCGCATCGAGCATGGCGGGCGTGGTACCGTGCGGGCGGCGCACGACGACTTCCAAAGGTTCGTCCGAGCCGAGGACCCGCTCGTCGAGCGCGGTCCAGATCGGGCTGTTCATGTCGGAGAACCAGAAGCGCTGCGGCAGCACCCCGACAATCGTGTGAGGTTGATTGTCAACCCAGATGCTCTGTCCGAGCACGTTCGGGTCGCCATCGAACAGCCGCTGCCACATGCGGTACGAGAGCACGGCTGGCGAGGCGCCCGAGCGGTCGCGGGGCGAGCCGGAGGGTGCCCGTCCCATTGCGAGCGACACGCCGAGTGTTGCGAAGAAGTTTGCCGAGGCCGCGCGTATGGGCGCCGCTTCGGTACGGTCGCCGGCGCGCACGTCGCGGACACCGCGCGCCAGGCTTGCCGCGGCGATGCCGTCGCCGAGCGTTTCACGCCACGCGGCATAGAGCGGCGCCGGCACGTCGCTGCCAATCGGCATGATCGGCCGATCCGGGCGCCCGACCTGAATACGCGAGAGTTGTGCCGGCTCCGCGTAGGCCGGCGGGGCGCGATAGAAGAGGACATCGCGCACCATGAGCGTCACGGTCGTCGCACCGATGCCGGCCGCAAGGGATGCGACCGATACGGCCGTCGTCACCGGGAACCGCCGCAGGTTGCGCACGGCGCAGCGGATGTCCTGCGCGAGCCGATCGACCGAGAGGATTCGCCGCGCTTCGTAGAACCGCTCCCGGGCTGCAGTCACGTTGCCGAACGTCTGCCGTGCGGCGGCGGTCGCTTGCTCGGGGGCAAGGCCGTCCTCCATGAGCGCCTCGGTCTCGAGCTCGATGTGCGCGCGAATCTCGCGATCGAAGTCGTCGTCTGCGCCGGGTCCCTTTCGGGTTGACATTCAACCCGAAGCATACGCATACTCGGGTCGAATGTCTATACGTAAGCGATCCGATCGGGAACACTCCGCCCACCTCCAGGGCACCCTCGACCTGCTCATCCTGCGGACCCTCATCTTCGGCCCCCAGCACGGACAAGGGGTTGCCCGCGCGATCAAGCGGGAGTCCGGCGACGTCCTGATCGTCGACCACGGCTCGCTGTATCCGGCGCTGCAGCGCCTCGAGTCGCGCGGCTTCATCGACGCGGAGTGGGGCACGTCGCAGAACAACCGGAAGGCCCGTTTCTACTCGCTCACCAGAAAAGGACGCAAAGAACTGGTTCACGAAGAAGGCGAGTGGCGGCGGATCGCTTCGGCGATCATGCGAGTGCTCGGCGGGCAGTCGCAGGCGTGACGCACCGAGATCCTGGCGCTATAATCCTTCGCCTTGAGCTCGTTCCTCCGCTTCGTGCCGCTGGTGATGGCTCTCGGCACCACCGCGTTCCAGACCCAGCCTCAGTTTCGCAGCGGCGTCGACCTCATTCGTC
>Ga0114129_10006751_pt1 | contig 16294 bp, 16 predicted proteins | sample RhiMetdeltSRZDD1_FD_80071 | JGI IMG/M metagenome (GOLD analysis project Ga0114129, IMG submission 80071) | Populus rhizosphere microbial communities from Tennessee, USA - Rhizosphere MetaG P. deltoides SRZDD1 (version 2) (version 2) | ecosystem: Host-associated > Plants > Roots > Rhizosphere >... | reverse complement strand
TCCCATGACCAAGGCGCAGACGGTCTGTCCCATCCTGTTTCGTACTAACTATGTTCATGCACACACATCAAATTAAAGATACAAGGCGATAGGCGTTAGGCGAGAGGATGAGGCGAGGGTAAGATGGATGCTGGAACCGCGAAGAAATTGATCGAGAAAAACCTCTCTTACGATGAGGTAAAGCGGCTCGCCGTAAAACTGGTTCGGCATGCCAGCCCCCAGACAGAATTGCTCGAAGCTGAGCCGCAAGTCTTGGCTCTTATTAGTGCTGTTATCAAACCGGAATTGGAACAGGCAGGGCTGAAGCCTGCGATCGACAGGATGGGCAATCTCATTCTTCACTTGAAAGGTCGAACAAGGAATGAGCGCCTGATGCTAGTCGGCTACGCTATGTGTGCGGCGCCGAGCACAATGCAAAATCCTTACTCCGGCGAAATTGTTGACGGCGCGCCGTACAAGCTTGACGACGAATGCATTTGGGGTCGAGGCGCATGCGAGCAGAAGGGCAGTCTAGCGGCCATGATGGCGGCGATGAAATTCATCGGCGCCAGCAAAGTGGAACTGCCGAGCGATCTTTACTTCGTCGTCAGTACCGCGGGCGAAACAGGCCGGCATGATTCGCTCGCTTTCGTTCTCGATCACGGCAGCGTGGAAGCAGACTGGTGCATCATCGACGGGCCGCCGGAAATTCAACTCGGCAACAAAGGTCGCGTGGATATTCTCGTGACTGTCAAAGGCAAACAAGCACACAGCAGTCGCCCATGGGAGGGGATCAACGCCATCGACGGCGGGGTAAAGGTTCTCGACAAACTCAAATCGCTGATGCCGTATCCCGAGTCGAAGTCTCATGCGGAATTGGGAAAAGTCAGCTTGACGCCGAATGCGATCGAGAGTTTTCCCAAAGCGACGCATACGATTCAAAGTGAGTGCCGCATCATGTTCGACCGGCGTCTTCTACCTGGCGATAATCCGGCGAAAGCGATTCAACAAATGAAAGATGCCGTCGGCAAAATCGCGCCCTTCGAGATCGAAATCACGCCGCGGGATTTCATGCATCCAAGTGAAGTCGGTAAGGACGCCGAGGTGGTGCGCGCTCTCGAGCATGGGATTCGCACCATGCTCGGCTATGAACCCAAGTTCAGTTTCTCGCCGACAGCCAACGATACCGGACTTTTCAACTTCCGCGGCATCCAGGCGATCAATTACGGTTCACGCGATATCCGCTTTCAGCACACCGACCATGACCTCGTATCCGTCGGCAGTGTCTTCAACGCGGCGAAAGTTTTTGCGTTCCTGGGAATTCATCGATAGCGACAACTACCGCCGTTCAAAGTTCAAAAGTTCAACGTTTCGGTCTGATCCGAACTCGTCTTTGAACCATGAACGTGGAACTTTAAACGATTAGCTAACTGTTTCTCTCCTCTTACAGAATTCGTCGGCCAAACCCAAAACAAAAAAAAGACGGCAGGTATTTCTCCTGCCGTCTTTGAGACCTCGCGATTAGATTGACTAACGGTCTCGCCACCGATCGAAGCGGTCGTAGCGATCATACCAGTTGTAGCGGCTGCCATAGGCATAGGATCGGCCGAAGACACGATCGGGGTTATTGACGATCTCCTGCCGAAGTCCCGGCCGGCGCCAGAGAAAGCGCGCGAGGTCGTCGCGCTGGTACATATATCTCCTGTTGCTAACCAAGTTAGGATTTGCTCTCAGCTCGGACGAAATTCGCGGGTGATCCCGCAGAAACAAGTGAAATTCCCGAATATCGTCGCGGAGACTGCTCCAGGCTGCTCCCGGTGTGCCGAGTATCGAAAGCGCGAGCGCCACCATCACGACAGGGAAAACGTATTTCAAACGATTTAGCGTTTTCATGTGAATTCCTCCTCTGCTCGTTTAGACGATTGGGCGGGAGGTTTGTTTAGTAGGAAATATCAAGCAAGAACCAATCGGAAAATTGGTTACTTAAAGCCGATCAAAAAACTATTTCACGGACAGATTGGCACCATGGGTTAGCAAGGGGTTGAACGCTATCGGCCGGGCGCTGGAACTTTTGAGAACGGCGGCATAAGGCGATGAGCCGTATCGTCGTAGCCAGTCGACGAGCGGACTGGTTGCGTCGCGGGGGGTTAAGAATTCGAAAACATGCGTGCCGGCTCTATAACGCAATCCCTCGGCGGCGAGACCGCGCTCGGCGAATTTTTCTCCTTTAGCATCGAGAAGCGCGCCGTACCATCTATCGATCGCGGAAAAGTCGCCGACCGCAACGATGACTGTGTCAATGCCGGTGATCCCGTTGGGGTGATCGAACTGTTGCGGAATGCGCTCTGTTCGCGCCGTGACATCTTCGATCAGAAAGGGCGCAACGCCGCGGTGGCTGCCGGTCGCGAGCGAAAGGAGCCATTTCAGCTCGAAACCATCAGGGCGTTTGCGCGACCAGGGCACGGGATCGTTAATGGTGACACCAGCGTCTTGGAGCTTTAGTGTATCGCCGCGCAAATCGTCCGTCTGAAAGCAAAAGTCGACCAGTCGTTCGCCTTTCCCCAGCGCGTCCCACCAGCGGTGATCCGCCGCGTCTCGATAAAAGGCGATGATTTCGAGATAAGATCCATCCTGAAAGGAAATCAGGGCATTGTGGCTGCCGACAGGATGTTGGCCGCCGGGGACGACAGTGAAACCGAGCGAGGCGTAGTCCTTGGCGGCTTGATCGAGGTCGTTCACGACGATGACGAGGTGATCAATGCCTTGAATCATGGAGGTAAATTACTTGAAATAAAGCCTATTTATTTGAACGCGGGCACTACTTCTTCAAGAAATCGTTTAAGTTGCCCGGTTTGATCCCACGACGTCATGCGTAGTGTGATATGCTCGATACCCACGGCAAAGTAGGCCTTCAACTCTTCGACACATTGCCTGGGAGTCCCGGCGGTCGTGAAACCTTCAACGAACTTCATGCTGAAGTTTGAGGTGTAATATTTGTCGAGAAAGGCCTTGCTTTCATCCAATGCGGTTTGGCGGTCCGGTTTTATGTTGATGTTGTGATAGAGCGCGCTGCCGATCTTTGATGGGTCTCGTCCCTCTGCCTTCGCTAGAGTCAGAATGCGTGTCCACTGCGACTTGAATTCCTCGGGCGTCACTTTATTAGTCATCCAGCCGTCGGCAAACCTCGCCACGCGCCGCAAGCCTTTCTCGACCGCCGCCGAGGGCGCGCTTGCGCCGTCCTTCCACGTTAGACCGGTGGGATTACTGGCGATCCAAATGGGCAGCGGGTTTTGCACCGGCCGCGGTTGGATGGTCACGCCGTCAAATTCGTAGAAACGTCCTTTGTGCGACGCCTTTTCTTGATGAAAGAGCTTGCGCAGGATCGTAATGCCTTCTTCGAGCCGTGCGACGCGCTCGGTGTCCTTGATTCCCATCACTCGGTGTTCGAGCGCCTGGGCCGGACTTTGTTCATTCGGACCTCCTAAACAAACCGCTAGCCATGAGCGTCCGTTTGAAATCACATCCAGGCTCGCCCATTGTTGCGCGAGCAGCGCCGGATGACGTTGCGGAAATGTCGCCATGCAGCCGACGCCAAGCTTCACAGTTTTGGTGATGGCCGCCAGAGCCGAGAGCAAGGCGATGGATTCCAATCGCGGTTTTGCGAGCAGGCTGTCACCCACCCACACGGCGCTAAAGACGCCGGAGTCCTCGCCGCGTTTGGCCATGTCGAAAAGTTCGGCGACGGTCACAGCGCCAATAATGACGCCGCGGTTTGCCAGTGTCAGTCCAAAGGAAGCCATAGGTCACCTTTCCGAAAGCCAGCTTTAACAGCGGGTATATAACACAGGGAGTTGCCCATGGGAAAAGCATCGCAGGTTGGACAACCGTCGAGTCACATGTCATTCTGCAAAAAATTCAGGTTCGTATTCGCATCATTTAGGAGTGAATCATGAAGGCGAGTTTTCGCGACTATATCAATGCGCTGCGCAGCCATGGTGAGCTGTTGGACGTCACCAGGCCGGTAGACCTTCGCGACGTGGCGGCATTGGTTGCCCAGTCGGAAAAGGCGCTGCTGTTTCAGAATGTTCATGGCTATTCCATGCCGGTGGTTTCCGGACTGCTTCAATCCCGTGAGCGCATCGCGCTTGGAATGGGTGTCGCCTACGAAAACATCGCCGATAAGCTCGGCAAGGCGATGGAAAAACCGATCAAACCGAAGCGGGTGGCTAAGGCGCCGGTGAAGGATGTCATTCTGACCGGAAAGAAGGTCGATCTCTACAATTTACCCGTGCCGGTATTCTCGATTATGGACGGCGGCCCGATGATCACCGGCGGCGTGGTTATCGCGGAAGACCCCGAGTTCGGCATGAACGCCGGGATGTATCGGCTGATGCTCAAAGAGAGAAACATTACCGGCATCGACATTGTTACGCCGAATAACCTGCGCAAGTTCGCCGAGCGCGCGTTGTCGAAGAAAAAGCCGCTGGCGATCTCGGTCTCCATCGGCACCCACCCTTACGAGTTGGTGGCATCGACCTTTAAGGCCAATCTCGGCGTCAATGAACTGACCTTTGCGGGCGGTCTGCGTAGCGAGCCCCTGCGCCTTGCCGACGGTGAAACCGTCCCTGTGCCTTGCATCGCGGATGCTGAAATTGTTTTGGAGGGCGAGATACTCCCGGAAGGCTGGGTATATCCGGAAGGGCCGTTCTGCGAATTTAACCGGCTCATGGGCGGTCTGCACATGAATCCGCGCGTACGCATCAAGGCGATCATGCACCGTCAGGATGCCACTTATTACGCGCTGCAAATGCCGTGGGAAAATATCTGGATGAGCGCGCCGATCTACGAAACAGCGGCGCGGCGTGCGCTCTTTGAAGCCGGTGTGCAGGCGGTGGCGATTAATGTGACGCCCGGCGGTTGCTGCCATTGGCACATCATCGCCTCGATCAAGAAACAGCCGGGCGACGGGAAGAATGCCATCATGGCGCTTCTGTCGATCGCCGACATCAAGCATGTGACGATCGTCGATGCAGACATCGACGTCTTCGATCCCGTCGACGTCGAATGGGCGATCGCGACACGCGTGCAAGCGGACCGCGATGTCATAATCGTCTCCAACGCGCGCTCCAAGCCACTCGACCCGTCGTTGCCGCCTCCACTGCACGGAAAAATTCCGACCACCGCTAAGATGGGCATCGACGCCACGATACCCGAAAATATCCCGGCGGAACGCTACACACGCATTGTCTATTATCATCAAGGAAAGGTTAAACTCAGCGATTACGTTGGCCCGACCGCCGAAGGAACGAAGCGTAGACCCCCAACCAGGCCGCCTGAAAGCGTCGAAGCTCTGACTGAAAAGATCGAAACCGCAGTAGGCAATTCGAATTGTTTTTTCGCCGATCTCTTGGAAAAATTCCCTCGGGCGGATTACAAAAGTATTGCCAGTGCCGTTGCGCGATTGTATGAGGAGGGGAAGATTGGTCAGGATAAGGATGGGAAGTTTGAGTTGAAAGAGGGAGCCGCGTAATGGGGAGGGTCAACGCATCGCCTAAATGCGAGGATGTGGTTGTTTTGGCGTTGGTGTGATATTGAGGACAAAAAAAGGAGAAGCCATATGGATGAGGCGACCAAGCGGCTGTTCATAGGGATAAAGATTACCAAGGCGCTACAAGACGACCTAGACAGTCCGGCTCCGGGGACAAAACAATATTTCGAAGGAAACAACAGCGATTATCTTCAGATCGTCAATCTCAGGGAGGAGAAGTTCATCGGCAGATATCTCAAGGATGGGTTTCCAGTGATCAGCATCGGGGATGTCAGCCGCAACGTTTGCAGCATCGTTAAATTGATTACCCGTGGCCGCCGCATCGAAGAAAACGAAGTGCACATCTACTCCTGTTAACCTCGGAATTCCGCACGCGCCAAAATTTGTCCCTCGGTTTCTGTTCCTGTTCGAGATCCCGATCCGAGTGCTTTATGTCGGTGCGACGCTGCAGTGGCGACTTTAACCGAGGCGGGTCCGAGTTACGCGATACGCGTCTCATTTTTTTCTAAATAATGAATTCGGTTCCCTATAAACTCCTCCCATGCGCGCAAAGGCGCGTCGGATAGGCGGTCGAGAAATTCGCTTCGGATTGAGGTTAATACGAGGCAAAGCACTGTGCATCACGGCACTCGCCGGCCGATGCTGAAAGTAAGCGCTCCCTCTGGTATACGTAAGCGATGCAAATTATCCAGGTCACACTGTGGATGTACGCAACAGCGCTCAAACGTTCGTTGGAGTGCCTGAGAAGAAATTGGGTGGTCAGCTTTGCTCCAGTGGTCTACGGCATCGGGCTATCCATCGTCGGCATTTTGGTCGCTCCCTTGGGGATCATTGGTGGGTTTCTGTATTCTCTGGCGAGCTCGGCGTGCGCGAGTTCGGCGCTATTTTTGATCAAGAACATGGTCGAAAGCGGTAAGACCGACGTCAGCGACTTTCTCAACGGATTTACGGTTTATCTTTGGGAAGTGATCGCCATCGGGTTCATTTTGTGGATACCCATGTGGGCATTGTCGACAGGTTTAGCCTCCGTGCCCAACGGCGCGCTGATTCTTTTCTTAATCCAGCTATGTTTGTACATCATTTTGAATGCGGTGCCCGAGCTGATTTATCAGAGCCGAGCTTCCGGATTGGAACTGATCGGCGCGAGTTACAACTTTATAGTTGAAAATTGGATCGAGTGGCTAACGCCAAATCTGATCCTTTTCGCAGCGGGTTATTTCCTTCTGGATTTCGCCGGGTCGCTCTTTTACGGCCTGCCCGGCTTCGTCCAGCTTTTTTTGTATGCGCTTGTTCTCGGCCTCTGTCTGACCTATTTCATGACTTTTCGAGGCTTCTTGTTTGCCCAACTGTACGGTACGACCCGGCGGAGCCGAATTTACCGCTACAATGCGCGCGCCAATTGATCCGGTCACACTCTCTCGTCGGTCAACTTGACCTGCATGGGTTCTTATGGTGTCGTAATAAAATTCTCCAAACTACGCGCATGAAGATTACCAGCATCAAGGGATTTGCGGATATCTTTCCCGGCGAGGTGGAAATCTGGCAGTCGGTCGAAGCGACGGCGCGCCGAGTTTTCAGCTCTTACAATTATTCGGAAATCCGCATTCCCATCTTAGAAAAGACCGAACTGTTCAGCCGCTCGATCGGTGAGACCACGGACATCGTCGAAAAGGAGATGTACACCTTTGAAGATCGCGACAGTCGTGGCGGTGACACCGCGGAGACGACCAGGCTTACCCTCCGTCCGGAAGGAACCGCAGGAGTGGTGCGCGCCTATGTCGAGTCTGAAATGTACAAGGTCGAGCCAGTGCGAAAGCTCTACTACCTGGGACCGATGTTTCGGCGCGAGCGGCCGCAGAAGGGCAGGCTGCGCCAGTTCCATCAAATTGGCGCCGAGGCTCTCGGGCGTGGCGATCCGCTCATCGATGCGGAAATTTTGCTGCTGCTCAGCGATTTTTTCAACGCCGTGAAATTGAGTGAGCTATCGCTGCAACTCAATTCGCTGGGCGACTCGGCGTGCCGGCCGGCGTATCGCGAGGCGCTGCTGGCGTTCCTGCGCCAGCGGAAAGATTCGCTCTGCGCCAATTGCCAGCGGCGCATGGAGCGCAACCCGCTGCGCGTTCTCGATTGCAAGGAGCCTGGCTGCATTGAAGCAACGAAGGACGCGCCATCGATCCTCGAATCGCTCTGCGCGCCGTGCCGTGAACACTTCGCCACCGTACAGCGCTTGTTAAACGAGAGCGGCGTACGGTTCACACTCAACCCGCGGATGGTGCGCGGCCTGGACTACTATTGCCGGACGACGTTCGAGTGGACGACAACGCAGTTGGGCTCGCAAGGCGCGGTGGCCGCCGGTGGCCGCTACGACGGTCTGGTACAGGAGCTGGGCGGGCCGGCGATTCCCGGCGTCGGCTTCGCCATGGGCGTCGAACGCTTGACTATGCTGCTACGCTTGCAGGAAACCGTCGGATCGAAAGGGCCGGATTTATATATTGTCTGGCTCGGTGACAGGGCGCGCGACTGGGCATTCTCCACGGTGCATCGCCTACGCCGCGCCGGGTTTAGCGTCGAGGTGGAAGGCGAGGCGCGCAGCTTGAAGAGCCAAATGCGCCGCGCCGACAAGCTCAAAGCGGTCCGGGTTTTGATCGTCGGGGACAATGAATTGACCCAGAACACTGCCGCGTTACGCGACATGGCGGATAAACAGCAACGAGACATTATCTTAACCAATATCGACGCGGAACTTGTGGCGAAGAAGGCGGGTTAATGACGGAACGGAATTTCAACGATCAGCTGGGCGATTGGAAGCGCAGCTGCTACTGCGGCGCTCCCCGCGCGGAGGCGGTAGGCGCGGAAATGACCCTGGTCGGCTGGGTGCACAGCCGGCGCGATCATGGCGGCGTCATCTTCGTCGATCTGCGCGATCGCACCGGCATCTGCCAGGTGGTTTTTCGTCCGGAAGTGGATCCTACGGGCCACGAGAAAGCCAAGCAGATTCGTTCCGAAGACGTGATCGCAGTGCGTGGTGTGTTGGCGAAGAGATCGCCGGAGAGGATCAACCCTGAGCTTGCCACCGGCGAGGTGGAATTGGTATCCAACGAACTGCGCCTGCTCAACGCTTCGCAAGTGCCGCCGTTTACCATCGAGGACGAAACCGACGCCAACGAAAACACCCGGCTCAAATATCGCTATCTCGATCTGCGCCGGCCCCAAGGTCTTGCGCCGATCTTGTTGCGCTATCGGATGACCAAGCTGATCCGCGATTATCTGGACGGTCTAGGGTTCATCGATGTTGAGACCCCGGTCTTGACCAAGAGCACGCCGGAAGGCGCCCGCGATTATCTCGTTCCAAGTCGGATCTATCACGGCAAATTCTACGCGTTGCCGCAGTCGCCGCAGCTGTTCAAGCAGATTCTCATGGTCGGCGGGCTCGACCGCTATTTCCAAATCGTTAAATGCTTCCGCGACGAAGATCTGCGCGCGGACCGCCAGCCGGAGTTTACCCAACTCGATATGGAGATGTCATTTGTTCAGCCCAGCGATGTGATGCAAGTAGTCGAGGGGATGATTTGTTTATTATTCAAAGAACTTATGGGTATCGAGCTCAAGTGGCCCTTTACTCGGCTGACTTATCAAGAGGCGATCAACAGGTTCGGCTCGGATAAGCCGGACATGCGCTTCGGCCTGGAGATCCGGGATTTCACCGAGGCGGTACGCAACTGCCAAGCAAGAGTCTTTACTACCGCCATTCAAAAAGGCGGCGTGGTGAAAGGAATCCGAATCCCTAAAGGCGGAGAGCTGTCGCGCAAAGATCTCGACGATATGACGCCCTTCGTGGCGACCTTTGGCGCCAAGGGTATCGCTTGGACGAAGATTACAGATGAAGGCTGGCAGTCGCCGATCGCGAAATTTCTATCGAACACGGAACAAAAAGAGATCGAGAGGATCGCCGAGGCCGAAGTCGGCGACGTCGTGTTGTTTTCCGCGGACAGCGCCAAGATCGTCCATGACGCGCTGGGCAATTTGCGGCTCTTCTTGGGGGAAAAACTCGGATTGATTCGCGATAAAGAATACGCGCTCGTTTGGGTGGTCGATTTTCCGCTGATGGAATTCGACACTGCTGAGAAGCGCTACGTGGCCTTGCATCACCCGTTCACGGCGCCGACGGACGAAGATTTGCCTCTCCTCGACGGCGACCCCACCAGGGCGCGTTCCAAGGCGTATGATCTGGCTTTGAATGGCATCGAGATCGGCGGCGGCAGTATCCGTATTCACCAAGCGGATCTGCAGAAAAAAATTCTCGGCCTCATGGGCATCGGTCCAGAAGAAGCGGAGGCGAAGTTTGGTTTTCTCCTGGAAGCGTTGAGTTACGGCGCGCCGCCGCACGGCGGTATCGCCTTCGGCATCGACCGGCTGGCGATGCTCTTGAGCGGCGCCAAATCCTTGCGCGATGTGATTGCCTTTCCGAAAAGCCAGCGCGCCGTGTGCATGCTTACCGAGGCGCCGTCGACGGTCGAGGCGCGCCAGCTACGCGAACTGGGGATAAGACTAGCAGGCCGACAAGAATAGTCGGTAACCACGCAGGGCTATCGGCCTTTATGCCGAACGGTCGACAATCCCTACTTGTTATTTTCCTTGAGCGGGTGCTGTCGTTCTGCTATTTTCGCATCACTTCATATGTCAAAGATTTCCTCCTTCATCTTACTTTTTCTGTTCGGTTGCAGTTTCGGGCCCGGCAATCTCCAGAGCAGACATTCATCAGACTTGGAAAACCGGCGAATTCGCCGCATCGCGGTTTTGCCACCGAGCGCGATGAGCGGGGCGTCAGAATCAAAAATTCCTTTCGCTCCCGTTCCGGATCAGAAATCGAGCGAGCGCGACGCGCCGGAGCATTTGGCGGGATTTATCTATTCCGCGATGGCGGCATTGCCCAACTGGCAGATCGTTTCGCAAAGCGAAGTACGTGAAGTCAGCCAGTCGGTTGGACAGACCAGTGAGGCGGCGCGGCTCAAACGCATCGGTGAAATGGTTTATGCCGATGCAGTAATCACGGGACGCGTGCTGCGCTATCGCGAGCGTATCGGCGACGAATGGGGCGCCAAGAGTCCCGCCTCGGTGGCGTTCGTTCTAGATTTGGTCGACGTGCGGCGGGGTGACGTGATTTGGTCGGCTCGCTTCGATGAAACCCAGAAATCGCTGAGTGAGAATATCTTTGCGCTCGGCGATATCGGCCAGCGAGGCGTGCGCTGGCTAAGCGCTGACCAGCTAACTCAAGATGGAGTCAAAAAAGCAGTCGCGCAATTGCACCAGATGATCGCTCGTAACCCGATTTCCTAACGCACAGGTTCCGATTTTCCCACCACCGGCCCCGGTCCTAATCGCCCCGGCAATTGCGAATCGATTTCTAATGGTTTGGCTAACCGCTCGCTCACCAGTTTGCCAAGCTCGGCAAGTTTCCGAAAGCTTCCGCGATCGAGTAATACCGACTCGCCGGTTGTTAAAATGATTCGCAAAGCCGGAACCGGGAATTTCTCAGCGGCCGTTGAGCCGCCGAGCGCGAAGCCGCTGTAGACCTGGTCGATGCCAAGTTTCACCTTGCTGATCTCGTCATAGCTCGCGCTCAACACGGTCGATCGACAAAAGCTCCGGCGCAGTAGCGTGATTTGCCGAGAGTGACCGTCGACCTCGATGATGCGGCGTTGGGTGACGAGAAAAATCGCGATGACGAACAAGACAAGATTCATCAGTGGGAAGTACCAGAGGGAACCGGCGGGACCGATAAATCCACGCAGGTGCAGCGCTCGGAGGATCGGCACCGACACAAACAACAGCAGGAGCGCGATGCCGAGACAAAGGAACGCCGGGAAGCGGGCGCCCTGCCAAAGCATGCGGAGCTTTTGCGGTGTTTGTTCGGTGACATTAAACCCCAGGCGATTGCCGATCGCTTCGAACTGGGCGGGATTGCCGGTCATGACGGGTGGAAAAATGGCTACGGATCAGCGCGGGAAAGTTACTGATTTTGGCTTTTTTGTTCCCGGTAAAAGTCTCTGAAGCGGTATTCTCTTAAATGAATAAGATTTTGATAGGAACCGAAACGCCGCGCCGGATCATTCACCTCGTCGAGCAAGTCGCGATGGTGGTCTTCGCTCTCGAACACGCGGATCTTTTGATAGGTTGTCGAGCGCTCGGCCGGAATACGGCCCATCTCGCGGATCAACGCGCGAAACCGAGACGGCTTCATCAGTTGGCCGTAACTCGCGCCTGCTGCCGTGGAGATGCTCTCGTTGATCAGCGTGCCGCCGAAATCGTTGGCGCCGGCAAGCAAGGCAATCTGAGATAGCTTCGGCCCTTCCTTCACCCAGGAGACCTGGAGGTTCGGGATATAATTATTCAACATGAGGCGCGACACCGCGTACATCTTCATCACTTCGGCTCCGCTGGCGCCTTGGCGCAGGCCGGCCGGCGGTTTGCGGTGAAACATCGGCGCTTCGTCGTAAACGAAACTGAGCGGTACGAACTCGGTAATCCCGCCTGTGCGTTTTTGAATCTCGCGAAGAATATCCAAATGGATCGCTTTATGGCGCGAGCTCTCGATGTGGCCGTACATGATCGTTGACGTGGTCGGAATTCCCAATCCATGGGCGGTTTGGATCAGTTCCATCCATTGCGCCGTACCGATTCGACCCGGCGAGACTTGGTGCCGGATTTCGTCCACCAAGATTTCCGCTGATGTGCCGGGAAGACTTCCCACTCCGGCGCCTTTGAGCGCGGCGAGATAATCGCGGATGCTCAGGCCCGTGAGCGTTGCGCCGTAGAGAACCTCCTCGGGTGAAAAACCGTGAATGTGCAAGTGAGGCAAAGCTTCTTTTAGTGCCCGGCACAGTTTGACGTAATGCCAACCGTCCATGCCCGGCGCCAGACCGGCTTGTACGCAGACTTCGGTCGCCCCCAAGTCGTGTGCCTCTTGCGCCCGCCGGATGATCTCCTCGGTTGGTAAGAAATAACCTTCTTCCGCGAGATGGCCACGACTAAACGCGCAAAAGCCGCAGGCTTTAACACAGACGTTTGTGAAATTGATGTTGCGATTGATGACGTAAGTCACGACGTCACCGACCGTTTGGGCGCGCAGATGGTCGGCCGCCGCGATCATTGCGAGAAGATCCGGGCCTTCTGCATCGAATAGCAGCGTGGCATCATCGATGCTGAGGTCATGATCGGATAGAGCGCGGTCCAAAGTCGCGGCGGTTTTAGCAGCAGCGATGGATAAAAGGCGATTTAGCGATGCTTGCAAGTCAGGAAAACTCATGAGGTGAACTTATCTTTTCATGGCGGGAAACTCAACGATGGGCGCGTGGGCTAAACTGATCGTCGCATCCAATAGCGAGCGAATTCCTGGAGAAACGTCAGAGTCGAAAAATCGCGCATGCGATCGAGGTAGACCTTGCCGTTCAAATGATCGAACTCGTGCTGGATCACGCGCGCGTGGAACTCGTCGGCGACGAAATCAACTGCCTTGCCATCGCGATCGAGTGCTTGAACACGAACGCTCTTATAGCGCGGCACCATGCCGCGCAAATCGGGAATACTCAGACAGCCCTCCCAGTCCTCTTCCATGTCTTCCGATAGCGGCGTGATCGTGGGATTCACGAGCACCGTGAGGGGCACCCGCGGCTTCTCCGGGTAGCGCGGGTTATCGGCGACTTCCAGAACAGCGATCTGCTTAGACTCATGCACCTGGTCCGCCGCCAGTCCAACACCGTCGTATTCTTTCATCGTCTCGATCATATCATCAATGAATTTCTGCAATGCTGGCGATTGCAGCTCCGGTTGCGACACAGCCTCCGTAACTTTGCGCAGGACGGGATGCCCGAGGCGGGCGACTTTCAGTATCGACATGGAATTTCTTTAGCACAGGGCATGGTGCGGAGAAAAGGATTTGCATGAGCCGAGAGGCGAAGGGTAGATGCCCTCGCAGGATACTCTCCGTATTCCTGAAACATTGAACATTGGATCGTCGACCCCTCGGCGCGCTGAATGCGCCCTGAGGTTTGGTAATCTCGTCTTGGTGCGCGCTGTAAGGTTTCCCAGACAGTTCCAGCGCATACAAGAGTGCCCCCACCCGCCTGCGCTAGTTGTTATCCGCATCTGGCACGTCCAGGATTTATGGACTAATGGACGCGCTCGTGTATTATTGGTCAAACGAGGTCATAAATGGAACTACAGCTCTTCCGATTCTGTAGCGTCGCTCGAGCCAAGCAGTTTTACATCATCGTTTTTGCCGCCGCATGGTATCTGGTCACGGGCCCTTCGTGGGCAGCGACCATCAAGGGCAGTATTCGGTACGCCGGCGTCCCGGTTGAAAAAAAGAAAACTTCGGTGACGATCGATCAATACGTGTGCGGCAAAGAGAAAGAGCCGGAAGACCTGGTGCTCTCTGCTAAAAACGGTATTCGAAATGCCGTCGTGTCTCTGCACAACATCCCGCCGGGCGCGAAGCGGGATTGGAATTTTCCTGCCGCGAAGATGGACCAGAAGCAATGCTCGTTCATTCCGCGCGTGGTCGTCGTTCCGGTAGGCGGAACGGTAGAGTTTCTCAACAGCGACCGGTTGTTGCATAACGTGCGAAGCATTGGCAAAGAGAACCCGCCTTTCAACCGAGCACAGCCCCATGCGCGGAGCATTTCCTTCGTTTTCAAACAGCCTGAGCTGCTTCGGGTGGATTGCGATCTCCACTCCTGGATGCGCGGCTGGGTGGTCGTTGCCGAGCATCCGTTCTACGCGGTAACCAATGAACAGGGCGAGTTTATCTTGGAAAATGTGCCGCAGGGAAAGTACACGCTGCAGGTTTGGCACGAAAGTTTGGGAAACGTGAGGCAAGAATTGGTAGTGGGCGACAAAGGTGCCACCACAGTGTCGGTGGTGATGGGCAAGAAGTAAATCCCCCTAGCGAACCACTGCGATTTTTTTTGCAGCTTCCCAGCCAGCCGAATGGTTCGGTTCAGCGATCGCCCGAAGCGAGCCGCCCTCATCGAGCGCGATCGTGAATGTAACTTTGGGAAACGAATAGACCGGGTGGAGATAGACCCGCGCGATTTCGGCGGTGTTGATGTATAGAGCGACGTAGCGGATCGAGTGCTCACTCAGGGAAGGATGTTCGCCGCCTGCGCCGATGCTAACGGTAACATCAAACCACTGTCCGCGCTTGACCGAGTCCGGCGCGGTGATTTTCGGCGTATGTTTCGGATCGAAGGATTTGCGTAATTCTTTGTACTCGGGAGTAAACTGCTCCTCTTGGGCAGCCCATACGGACCGCCCTCTGGCGACAAACAGGCCCAAAGCAAGTCCGACCGCTACGGCGGTCCATATCCGCAACTGTGTATGACCCCTTTTCATGTTACTTCCTCCCGTATTTGAGTATCACGTTGGCTGCTGACCTACGCCCCGCGCCAACTAAGCACGTCGTACGCCAGGACGCCTTCCTGTTTCCCGACGACTCTCAACAGCCCAAGCTCGCGAACCTGCACGGCGTCTTTCACCCGCTCGTAGGTGTTACCTGTGATCAGGATCTGTCCCGGCCCAGCGTTCGATTCAAAGCGTTGCGCGATGTTGACCTCATTGCCGATCACCGTGTAATCCGTTCTTCGTTCGGAGCCAATGTTCCCCGCAATGACAATGCCTGTGTTGATGCCAATGCCCATGTGCAGGCGAAGATCAGGAAACTTCGCGAACGCGATGCGTATTAATCTATCCTGAATGGTGAGGGCACAGCGAACCGAGTTCAAGGGATCATCTTCGCGAGGGATCGGAGCGCCAAAAAACGCCATGAATCCATCCCCGCGAAACTTGTCGAGTGTCCCCCCGAACTCAAAAACGGTGTCGATGACGAGCTTCAGATAGCTATTTAGGATCTCGACCACGTCTTGCGGATCCAGTTGCTCGGCAAGCGGTGTGAATCCCCTGAGATCGCCGAACAAAATGGTGACTTCGCGCTTGTCGCCGCCGAGCTTCAGATGACGCCCGGGATCGGCGACGATCTCGGCAGCTACCTCCGCGGAAACATAACGGCCGAACAGGTTACGCAGCAGATGGTTCTTGGTTTCAATGTCATCGTGGAGCGTCTTGATCCTGAGGAGTGACTTGACGCGGGTCAAAAGCTCCTCGCGATTTACCGGTTTGCTCAGAAAGTCGTCGGCCCCTGCTTCGATGCCGCGAATTCGGTCAGCGACATCGGTTAGAGCGGTCAACATTACGACCGGGAGAAGGCAAGTGGCTTCATTCGCGCGGATATGCTGGCAAACTTCGTACCCTGACATGCCCGGCATCATCACATCGAGCAGGACAAGGTCTGGCGCTGCGCTGCCGACGAGCTTGAGGGCCGTGGGGCCGTCTTCTGCCTTGATAACTTCGTACTGCGCCGCGGTGAGCGCTCTCTCAAGTATGGAGAGATTCTGCTTGTTGTCATCGACTGCCAAGATGCGGGGAAGTCCACTCACGACGTTTTGACTCTCAAGAAGCTATTGCTCGGGAAGCAACTTCCGGATCATTTGCAACAGCTCGCGCGGGCTGTAGGGCTTTGCCATATAGGCTGTCGCGCCGGCATCCTTCGCCTTTTGGTCGTCGCCGCTGAGTGCAAACGAGGTAATGACGATGATCGGGATGGCGGCGGTCTTGGGGTCGGCGCGAAGCCTGCGCGTCGCGTCCAGTCCGGACAGCTTGGGGAGTTGTATGTCCATCAGAATAAGGTCAGGGACCTCCGTGAGCGCGGTT
>Ga0114129_10006750_pt1 | contig 16297 bp, 10 predicted proteins | sample RhiMetdeltSRZDD1_FD_80071 | JGI IMG/M metagenome (GOLD analysis project Ga0114129, IMG submission 80071) | Populus rhizosphere microbial communities from Tennessee, USA - Rhizosphere MetaG P. deltoides SRZDD1 (version 2) (version 2) | ecosystem: Host-associated > Plants > Roots > Rhizosphere >... | reverse complement strand
TGATTGAGGGTGACGTTCTCTTCCGCCGCCGCAATCGCGTCGGCGTCATCGTCGATGCCGAGCACCGCGGACGCGCCGAGCCGCCGCGCGGCGATGGCCAGCACGCCGGATCCCGTGCCGATGTCGATGACGCTGCGGCCTTGAAGATTGATCTGCTGCAGCGCCGCCAGGCATAGGCGGGTCGTCGCGTGATGCCCCGTGCCGAAGCCCATGGACGGCTGGATCACGATGGGCCGGCTGAAGCCGGCCCCTACGCCCTCGGCGTCCCACGGCGGCGCCACGATCAGACTCCCGATCTGAATTGCGCGAAGCGCTGCCTGCGACCGTGCCGCCCAGTCCTCGTCTGGAACGTCGACGGGCCGTGCGTCGATGCCCGGGAAGCTGGCGCGCAGGGCCGTCGCGGCGCGGTCGCGGTCGGCGTCGTCGTGGAAGAAGAACCGCGACTCGTCGATCGCGGCGAGGTTGAAATCGATGAGGAACGCGTGAACGAGGTCGTCGGCCTGCTGGATGTCCAGCGCCGGCCACGTCTTCATGCCGATCCGAAGATATCTTTCACCCGGTCGAAGATGCCGCGCTCGTCGTGCTCCTGACGCGGCGTCGGCTCGAACTTCTCCTTCGGCATCGTCGCCCCGAGCTGTTCGAGCAGCTTGCGCTGCTCCTTCGTCATCTTCTTCGGCGTGACGACCTTCACCGTGACCAGCAGGTCGCCGCGCGACCGGCCGGAGACGACGTCGGGCATGCCGCGGCCGCGCAGCCTGAAGGCGGCACCGCTCTGCGTGCCCTCGGGCACCTTGAACGTCTCGTCGCCTTCGAGCGTCGGAATGGTGATCTCGCCGCCGAGCGCCGCCGTCGGATAGTTCAACGGGATTTCGCAGAACAGGTCGTTGCCGTCGCGATGGAAGAACGCATGGTCCTGCACGTGGACCACCACGTAGAGATCGCCGGCAGGACCCCCGCCGGCGCCCGATTCGCCTTCGTTGCTCAGGCGAAGACGCTGGCCGCTGGCGATGCCCGCGGGAATCTTCACCGTCAGCTTGCGCTGGTGCTGCACGCGCCCGGTGCCGCGGCACGTGGTGCACGGCGAGCTGATGATCGAGCCGCTGCCACGGCACTGGCCGCAGGTGCGCGCCACCGTGAAAAAGCCCTGCTGATACCGCAGCTGGCCGCGCCCGTGGCACTGTGGGCACGTCTGCGGTTTCGACCCGGGCGCCGCGCCTGACCCGTGACAGGTCTCGCACGCCTCGTTGCGCGGAATCTGGATAGTGGTCTCGAGGCCCTTCGCGGACTCATCGAAGGAGATTTCCAGGTCGTAGCGAAGGTCCGCGCCGCGCTGCGGCCCGCCGCGGCGGCGCTGACCGCCGAACATCTCGCCGATGCCGAAGATGTCGCCCAGCCCCCCGAGGATGTCCTCGAAGCCGGTGAAGACCGTGGGATCGAATCCGCCGGTCGCCGCGCCGCCGAGCCCGGCATGGCCGAAGCGGTCGTACATGTGCCGCTTGTCGGTGTCGGCGAGCACCGCGTAGGCTTCCGCCGCTTCCTTGAACCTGTCTTCTGCGACCTTGTCGCCGGGGTTGCGATCCGGGTGGAACTTCAGCGCGAGCTTGCGGTACGCGCTCTTGATTTCCACGTCGGTCGCCGTCCGGGCGACGCCGAGGATCTCGTAGTAGTCGCGCTTGGTGCTCACGCCTTCGCCACCTTGACCATCGCCGGGCGCAGCAGGCGATCGCCCAGCATGTAGCCGCGCGCGAACTCTTCCATGACTTCGCCTTCGCGATGGTCGGCGCTGCTTTCCTGGACGACGGCCTGGTGGTAGCGCGGATCGAAGTCGGTGCCGACCGCGTCGATCGGCTTCACGCCGCGTTTGCGCAGGAGCTCGATCATCTGCTGGTGGATCAGGTCGATGCCCTTGCGAAACCCGTCGGCCTCTCCGCTCGCCGGCGCCTTCAAGGCGCGTTCGAGGTCGTCGATGATGGGCAGCAGGTCGGCGATGGCCTCGGCCGTGGCGAAATCGGCCTGTTCCCGGCGTTCGCGGTCCACGCGTTTCCGGTAGTTGTCGAATTCGGCCGCCATGCGCAGCAGGCGATCCTGCAGCGCGTCCTTTTCCTTCCGCAGCGCATCGAGCGCAGAGTCCTGCGCCTCCGATTCGCGCGGCTCGGTCGCGGCGCCGGCCGACTCCTGTTCGTTCATCCCGTCGTCTGACATGGCTCCTGGCTAGTTGGCGCGCAGCACGCGGGCGACCGCCTGGGTCACGGCGTCGACCACGCTGATCGCGCGCGAGTACTGCATCCGTGTGGGGCCGATGACGCCCACCGTGCGGATCGTGCTGCCATCGGTCGTGGTCGACGCAATCAGGCTGAACGAACGCAGGTCGGGCGAGACGTGTTCGCCGCCGATGACCACGGTGAGCCCCGGGCCGTCGATGTACTGGTTGAGCAGCCGCAGCATCCGCTCTTTTTCTTCCATCATCTCGAGCAGCCCGCGCAAGGTCGGCAGTGCGACGCTGTCGGGCGCCGGCGCGTCGAGCAGCGAGGCGGCGCCTTCGACGTGAAACGCGTGCTGGCTCGGCAGCGCCTCCAGCGTGAAGCGCGCGAGCCGCAGTGCCCGCTCCATCAACTCGTCGTACAGCGTCCGCTCGTGGGCCAGCCGCGCCAGCACGGCCTCGCGCACGTCGAACAGCGGCTGGCCTGCGAATTCCGAGGTCAGGTAGTTCGCCGCCTGGACGAGATCGTCCGAGCGAATCTCTTCGCCCGCATCGACGGCCTTCTGCGTGACCTGATTGCCCTTCGAGACGACCACCACGAGCACGCGCGTCCCGCCCAGCGGAACGAACTCGATCCGCTGCAGGACCGCGATGTCGGTGCTGGCGATGGCGAAACCGACGTGCTTCGACGCGCGCGACACCATGTGCGAGACGCTGATGAGCAGGTCGTCGATGAGCGGCGAGCGCTCGGCATGCTGCCGCAGCTCGTGCTCGACGACCGCCGCGGGGCGGGCCGGCTTGCGGCGGTCGAGCAGGAGGTCGACGAACACGCGATAGCCGCGATCCGTCGGGACCCGTCCTGCCGAGGTGTGCGGCTGGTGCAGATACCCCTCCGCCTCGAGCCTCGCGAACATGTTCCGGATGGTTGCCGACGAGACGCCAAGCCCGCTCTCGCCCGCGAGCGTCTGCGAGGACACGGGTTCACCGGTGGAGATGTGCTCGCGAACGAGCGCCACGACCAGGCGGCGCGACCGTTCGGAGAGTTCGTGGGAAACCATTGGCTGTCAGGTGCTTAGCGCTGGAAAAGATTATAGCGTGACGAGATGGCGCTTCACGCTTCTGCGTGCTGGGTTCTCGGTTCGTGTTCAGGTTCGGTTCCCGGTTCCCGGTTCCGGGTTCGAAGTTCGAGGTTCGGGGTTCGGGGTTCGGGGTTCTGGGTTCGGGGTTTGCGGTTCGGCCGTTCGCCGTTCGATGTTCTGCGTACTTCGCGCCTCCGGCACGTTGCAGTTTCAGCATGAAAGTGGAGGCGTTGATCGAAATCAGGCCTGAATTGTCCGGGCACGGCGCGTGCTCTGTGTCGTCGCATGAGAGGTGTTCGCCGGTTCATCGACCTGCGTGCGTGGCAGGCGTGCGATACGTACAAGAAAGCCATCTACAAGCTGATCGACGCGGGCGTCTACGGGAACGATTGGAAGCGCCGCGGCCAGATCGAAGAGTCGGTGAGCGGGCCACCGGATCACATTGCCGAAGGGTTCGGCCGGTTCAACCCGCCCGATTTCGCGCGCTTCACCGTCATGGCGCGTTCGTCGCTGATGGAATCCCAGAGTCAGCTACGCGACGCGGTCGACAAGCGCTACATCACGGAGGAAACGAGGGTTGCGTTGAACGCGCTCGCCGAGGTCGCCCTCGAGGAGGTCACCGGGCTGATGGAATACCTCCAGTCACCCGAGGCCCTTCGAAACGCGCGCCGCGCGCGCGAGCGCCGAATCGCCTCGCGGCCGGAACGCCTGGCGAAGCGCACAGCGAAGAAGGAATCCGAACCCGGAACAACGAACCCCGAACCTCGAACAACGAACCCCGAACAGCGAACCGAACCTGAACCTGAACACGAACCGAGAAGCGAGAACCCCGAAGAGTGAACTGCCGGTGCCGCCGTCACCACTTGTGCAACTCGCAATACTCCGTCGGCTCGGTCCCCACCAGAAACGCCTCCGTCATCGTCCTCGGGCACTCCGGCGTCGCCAGCTTCCCCGTGTCCCGGTCGATCTCGGCAAACGTGATTCCCTCAGGCACCTCGAACGGCACGCTCGCCGTGCCCGCCGTCGCGCTCTTCATGAACTGCGTCCAGATGGGCAGCGCCGCCTGGCTTCCGCTGAGCGACAGGGGCTGGTTGTCGTCGAAGCCCACCCAGACGACGGTCAGCAGCTGCGGCGTGAAGCCGACAAACCACGCATCGCGCAGGTCGTTCGTCGTTCCGCTCTTGCCGGCGGCATCGAGCGTGAACCCCGCCGCGCGCGCGCCGGCGCCGGTCCCTTCGTTGAGGACGCTGCGCATCATGTTGGTGACCAGGTACGTCGTATCCGGCCGCGCGACCTTGCGCAGCGGCGGAGCCTTCGGCGTCAGGTGGCGCTCGCCCGCGTCGATGCCGTCAATCACCTTGAGCGGCCGCACGGCGCCGCCGTTGGTGAATATGGTGTAGGCCTGCGCGACCTCGAGTGGGGTCAGCTCGAAGACCCCGAGCGTGATCGCCGGGAACCCTTTCGGCGGCGTGCCGACGCCGACGCGCTTCCAGACGTCGGCAACCTTGTCGAAGCCGATGGCCTCGCCGACGTGAATCGTCCCGAGGTTGCGCGACATCGCGAGCGCGCGCCGCAGCGTGATCTCGCCGTCGTAGTCGTCGTAGTTCTTCGGCTCCCAGGTCTGGTTGTTGAAGGTGAACACCTCGGGAGCATCGTTGGTCAGCGACGCGGGCGTGATGTCGCTTCGGCCTTCCGCGGCCGCGGTCTCGAACGCGGCGAGATAGACGAACGGCTTGAACACCGAGCCAGGCTGCCGGCGCGCAACGATCGCGCGGTTGTACTGCGACTGGTTGTAGGAGCGGCCGCCGACCATCGCGAGGATCTCGCCGGTCCGCGGATCGACCGCGAGCAGCGCCGCCTGCGCGCGTCCCTTGCGCTTGCGCCGCGCGAGCAGGTCGTCGACGCGCGCAAGGCCGTCGCGCACCGCGTCGAGCGCGAGGCGCTGGAGGTTGATGTCGAGCGTCGTGTGGACGTCGACGGAATTCTCCTGCGCGGTCAGCCCGGGGAACGCGTCGGCGATTTCCTGACCGACCATGTCGACGAAGTACGGCGCCTCGTTGTCCACGCTGCGCGCCGACACCTGCAGCGGCTCGCGGCTCGCGAGGTCCGCGACCTGCGGCGTGATGTAGTCCTCGTCCACCATCGCGCGCAGGACGACGTTGCGGCGCTCGACGGCGTTCTTCGGGTTGACGAAGGGCGAGTGGAGGCCCGGGTTCTGAATGACGCCGGCAATCAGCGCCGCCTCGCCGACCGTCAGGTTGGCGACGTCCTTGCCGAAGAACAGCCGCGAGGCTTCGGCGACGCCATGGATCGCGAACGAGCCGCGCTGGCCGAGATAGACGTCGTTCAGGTACAGGTCGAGAATCTCGTCCTTCGACGCACGGCGCTCGAGCACGAGCGACATGAACGCCTCCTGCACCTTGCGCCGGTAGGAGCGCGTGCCGGTCTGCAGCTCGCTGTTGAATTCGTCGGTGAGGAAGAACATCCGCGCGAGCTGCTGCGTGATGGTGCTGCCGCCGATCGGGTACTTGTTGCCGCTCACCGCGTTGGCGATGACGGCGCGAATCACGCTGAAGGGGTTGACGCCCGGGTGCGAGTAGTAGCTCTGGTCCTCGATCGCGAGCACCGCCTGCTGCATCCGCGTGGGAATGGCGTCGAGCTCCACGCGGCGCCGCTTCTCGCGCGCGCCGCTGGTCATCAGCGCCGTCAGCAGCGGCGGGTCGAAGGTCACCGCATCCGCTCGCACCGGTTTCGCGGCGCCCGCGCTCACCTCGAGCGCCGTGATCCCGCGCGGCGGCGCGGGTGCGCGGCCGCCACGCCGAACCCGCGGCGGCGCCGGGAACGTCGCACGGATGATCTTGCCCCCGAACTTGCCGGCGCGGGGCGTAATCACCACCGCGTTGCGTGCGATCGCGAACTCGCCGGGCGCTTCAACAGCCGTTCGCTGGGCATACCCGAGATCGTTCAGCCGCGCGATGAGCTCGGCGGCGGTCAGCGCCTCGCCGCGGCGTAACTCCAGCGGGCGCGCGTAGACCCGCGGCAGCGACCGCTCCCGCTCGCCGTGCAGCCGCGCGTCGATGATGCGCGAGAACGACACGTAGAAGGAGATGAGCGTGGCGCCGATGACGAGCGACGCAATCGAGCAGCCGAGCAGGATGTACCGGACCGGTGTCGGGTTGCGCGCGATCCATTTCCGTACGCGATCGAGTCTTGTAGCCATTCAGGTGCAGGGAGGCGCGCCTGCGGATCCGCCCTACGGCGTGATCACCCAGTGGACTCCCATATCGGGGGGCATCTCCTCGAGCAGCCGATCGATCAGGACCGGGCCGTACTTGTTGAGAAAGTGCACGAAGCCGACGGCGCGCTCCTGCGGCTGGCCGCCGGGGAACGCCTGCGCCTGCACGTGCTGGAACTGCCTCCGCAGCGTGTCGTCCTTCCGCTTGGCGGCCTGGATGATCTTCCCCTGCAGCTTCTTCAGGTCGTCCTGCATCCGGCCGAGCGCCGATCGCGTGGCGCCCTCGAGCGTCGCGTCGATCTGCGCGACGCTCGCCGCCAGCCGCTCCATCCGGTCCTGCAGCAGCAGCGTCGCGTCGTGCATCGCCGCATCCACGCCCGGAGGCAGCTGCGACGCGAGCAGCTGGTTGAGGACCGCCTCATCCTGCGCCTGCAGCTGCTCGAGCGCCACGTCGTGGCGGACGAGAAAGCGCGCGGCGTTGGAATCCAGGAGCGTGGCGGTTCCACGCTGGAACATCAGTGGCATCGGGACGCCGAAGATGTCGTAGACGCCTCGCAGCTGGCCCAGATAGGCGAGCTCGTTCGGCCCCGCGACGTAGCAGACCGTGGGGAAGAGCGTGTCCTGCACGACCGGGCGGAGCAGCACGTTCGGGCTGAATTCGGCGGGCGCCAGGCGAACCCGGTCGAGGAGCGCCCCCTTCGATTCGACGCTGTCGCCGACGAGGAAGGCATCGCCCTGAATCCGGATAGGCTGGCGGCCTTTGTTCAGGTGAAAGAGGGCGACGGTGTCGGCGTGCGGCGTCACCTGCGCCGTGTAGCCCCGCGATTCCATCGCGGCACCGGCACCGGCCGCCAGACGCGCGGTCTCGCCGGCGTGCTCGATCTCGCGCGCGAACACGGCAGCCGCAAGCGGCTTGGCGGCCGGATCCGCCGAGTTGAAGACGACCAGGCCGCGCGCGCCGAGGACCGACTCCATCCAGCGGCCGAATGCGTCGGCCATGCCCACGCCCGGGTCGTACGCGGTTCGCAGCGTCTCGAGCATCGACGCCGTGAATTCCGTCCCGGGAAGCGTGGCCACGAGCTCGGCGAGCGCATCGCCGATCGACGCGTCGAGCCGTACCCGCGCAACGGGTTCGACCTCTGCGCCCGGCGGGTTGCCGATCGCGATGGTGCGGTGCGCGAGCGAGGCGTCCAGCACCCCGCACGACTTCACCTCGTCCCAATCGTGGTCTTCTGCGTCAATCCAGAAGACGGTCACTGCGGGCACGTCGTGCTCGGCCCGGAGACGTTGCGTCAGTTCCAGCGCGGTGAGCGCCTTCAGCAGCGTGAAGAGAGGGCCGCCGAAGAGTCCGGCCTGCTGGCCTGTGACCACGGCAACCGTCTGCGCGTCGCCCAGTCGCGCAGCCGCTGCGATCGCTTCCGGCGGCGCACCGCGTGCCCGCTGCTGCGCCTGGACGATGTCGGCGATGGCCTCGCGCGACCGTGCGTGTGCGCGTGCCCGGCGGATCGCCTCGCGCCACGCGTGTGCATCGCGCGGGTCGCCGGCAAAAAAGTCCGCGACCCTGCCGTGATCGAACGCGTAGTCGGCCACCAACGGCCTGATCCATGGGAACCGACGGATGTCGATGGGAATGCGTGAGGTGGTGGCCACGCCGGGGATCACTGCGGTACTGTCGCAGGAAATCCGTTGCGGCGCAACCGCGGTGCTGGGTTCAGAGGGTTCAGAGGGTGCAGTGGGTTCAGGAGGTTCAGTGGGTGCAGTGGGTTCATGAGGTTCAGTGGGCTGCCCGGCCGGTCACGTATAATCATGCATCCCACGTCATAATCATGCATAACCGATGAACGCCACCCTTGCACTCGAAGACGGCACCTGGTACCGCGGTGTGTCTGCCGGCGCGGCCGGCGAGACCAGCGGCGAGGTCGTGTTCAACACGAGCATGACCGGCTACCAGGAAGTGCTCACGGACCCCTCCTACGCCGGACAGATCGTGACGATGACGGCGCCGCTCATCGGCAACTACGGCACCGCCACCGGCGATGCCGAATCGCAGGCGCCGCACGTGGCGGGGTTCATCGTACGCGAAGCGTCGCCCGTCGCCAGCAACTGGCGCTCGGACACGTCGCTCCGCGACTACCTCGTTCGCCACGACATCGTCGCGATTGCGGATATCGACACGCGCGCGCTGACGCGCGTGCTGCGTTCGGCCGGCGTCATGCGCGGGGTGATCGCGACGGGGCAGGTCGATCCCGACGAGCTCGTCGCGAAGGCGCGCGCGATTCCGAAGATGGAAGGGTCGGACCTGGTGCGCGAGGTCACGTGTGACTCGCCGTTCGAATGGCGCGAGCGGTCCGCGCCGGCAGGCGATGCCGATCACGAGCAGTTCGGCATCGCGCCGCAGCGCCGCTCGTCGAAGCGGCTCCGCGTCGCCGCGTACGACTTCGGCATCAAGTGGAACATCCTCCGGCGCCTCGACGCGTACGGATGCGATGTGCGGGTCTTCCCGGCGACGGCACCGGCAAGCGAGCTGCTGGCGGTCGAACCGGACGGTATTTTTCTCAGCAATGGCCCTGGCGACCCCGCGGTGCTCTCGTATGCCATCAACAACGTCCGCGAGATCGTGAAGACGGACATTCCGACGTTCGGCATCTGCCTCGGCCACCAGATTCTCGGCCTGGCGGTAGGCGGCCAGACCTTCAAGCTGAAGTTCGGCCACCGCGGCGCGAACCATCCGGTGAAGGAGCTCACCTCGGGCAAGGTGGAAATCACCTCGCAGAATCACGGGTTTGCCGTGGATCCGAATTCGCTTCCGTCGGATGTCAAGGTGACCCACCTCAACCTCTACGACGGCACGGTCGAGGGTTTCTGCCACACCAGCAAGCCGGTGTTCTCCGTGCAGTACCATCCAGAGGCGTCGCCGGGACCGCACGACGCGGACTACCTGTTCCTGCAGTTCCTCGACAGCATGGAGAAGCGCTGACCTGTGCCGAAGCGGACGGACCTGAAACGCATCCTCGTGATCGGCTCCGGTCCGATCGTGATCGGCCAGGCCTGCGAGTTCGACTATTCGGGCACGCAGGCGTGCAAGGCGTTGCGGTCCGAAGGCCTCGAGGTCGTCCTCGTCAACAGCAATCCCGCGACGATCATGACCGACCCCGAGATGGCGGATCGCACCTACGTCGAGCCGCTGACGCCCGAGCTCGTCGAGTCGATCATCGCCAAGGAGCGCCCGGACGCGGTGCTGCCGACGGTCGGCGGCCAGACCGCGCTGAACCTCGCGGTCGCGCTGGCCGAGCGCGGCGTGCTCGAGAAGTACAACGTCCGGCTGATCGGCGCGCAGATCGACGCCATCAAGGTGGCCGAGGATCGACTGCTGTTCCGCAACGCGATGGGGGAGATCGGCGTCGCGGTGCCGCGCAGCGGCGTCGCGAAGTCGCTCGAGGGGGCCGTCGCCATCGTCGAGGACACCGGGTTCCCGGCGATCATCCGCCCGTCGTTCACGATGGGCGGCGTCGGCGGCGGCATCGCCTACAACATCGAGGAGTTCCGCGAGCTCGCCGGACGGGGGCTCGAGTTCTCGCCGGTCCACGAAATCCTCGTCGAGGAGTCGGTGATCGGCTGGAAGGAATTCGAGCTCGAGGTGATGCGCGACGTCGCCGACAACTTCGTCGTCATCTGTTCCATCGAGAACGTCGACCCGATGGGCGTGCACACCGGCGACAGCATCACGGTGGCGCCGGCGCTGACGCTCACCGACAAGGAGTACCAGCGGATGCGCGACATGGCGCGGCGCATCATCCGCCGCGTCGGGGTCGAGACCGGCGGCTCGAACATCCAGTTCGCCGTCAACCCGCAGGACGGCCGCATTTTCGCGATCGAGATGAACCCGCGCGTGTCGCGGTCGTCCGCGCTCGCGTCGAAGGCCACCGGCTTCCCGATTGCGAAGATTGCCGCGAAGCTGGCGCTCGGCTATCACCTCGACGAAATCCCGAACGACATCACGCGCCTGACCCCGGCCTCCTTCGAGCCGAGCATCGACTACATCGTCGTCAAGTTCCCGCGGTGGAATTTCGAGAAGTTCCCGCAGGCGGATCGCACGCTGACGACGCAGATGAAGTCCGTGGGCGAGGCGATGGCCATCGGCCGCACGTTCAAGGAGGCGTTCCTCAAGGCGGTGCGCTCGCTGGAGCTCGGCAAATTCGGGCGGCTGTTCCCCGATTCACCAGACGAGGCGGCCGATCGCGACGAGGACGACAGCGCGTTGCGGAAGCGGCTCGTGGTGCCGAGCGACCGGCGGATGTGGGCGATCTTCCGCGCGCTGCGGCGCGGGTGGACGGTCGAGACGATCCACGAGCTGACGAAGATCGATCCGTGGTTCCTGCAGCAGTTCGCCGACATCATGGCGCTGCGCGAGATGGCGGCGCTCGGCGAGTTCCGCGAGATGTCGACCGACCTGCTGCGGACGCTCAAGCGTAACGGGTTCAGCGACGACGATATCGCCGGCGTGTACGGCGTGGACGAGGGCGCGGTCCGTCAACGCCGGATCGACGAGGGTATCGTGCCGGCCTACAAGCGGATCGATACGTGCGCGGCGGAGTTCGAATCGTTCACGCCGTACATGTACGGGACGTTCGAAGAGGTCTGCGAGGCCGACCCGACGCCGAACAAGAAGGTGATCATCCTCGGCAGCGGTCCGAACCGGATCGGCCAGGGCATCGAGTTCGATTACTGCTGCTGCCACGCGGTCTTCGGCTTCCGCGACGAAGGGTTCGAGACCGTGATGGTCAACTGCAACCCCGAGACGGTGTCCACCGACTACGACACCTCCGATCGCCTCTATTTCGAGCCGCTCACGTTCGAAGACGTGATGGGGATCATCGACCGCGAGCGGAGCGGCGGCGGCGCCGTGTCGTGCGTCGTGCAGTTCGGAGGTCAGACGCCGTTGAAGCTGGCGCTCGCGCTGCAGGAAGCCGGCGTGGAGATCCTGGGCACCACGCCCGACTCCATCGACCTGGCGGAAGACCGTCAGCGGTTTTCGCAGCTGCTCTGGGACCTCGGCGTACCGCAGCCGCCGAGCGGGACGGCGGTGTCGCGCGAGGAAGCGCGGGAGGTGGCCGAGCGCATCGGCTATCCGGTGGTCGTGCGACCCTCGTATGTGCTCGGTGGCCGCGGCATGGCGATCGTCTTCGATTCGGCCGCGCTCGACCGTTACATGACGGGCGCCGTCGACGTGTCGCACGACCGTCCGGTGCTGATCGATCGCTTCCTCGAGGACGCCTTCGAGTTCGACGTCGATGCGGTCGCCGATGCGACCGGTGCCGTCGTCATCGGCGGCATCATGGAGCACATCGAGGAGGCGGGCATCCACTCGGGCGACAGCTCGTGCGTGGTGCCGCCGTTCATGGTGGCGGAGCGGCACCTCGGAACGATCCGCGAGTACACGCGGCGCATCGCGCGCGCGCTGAAGGTCGTCGGCCTGATGAACGTGCAGTACGCCATCAAGGACGACACCGTCTACGTCCTCGAGGTGAATCCGCGGTCGTCGCGCACGGTGCCGTACATCTCGAAGGCGACCGGCGTGCCGATAGCGCGCTACGCGGCGCGGGTGGCCGCCGGCCGCACGCTCGCCGAGCTCGGGGTGGTCAACGATCTGGAGGCGGCCGGCGTATTCGTGAAGAGTCCGGTGTTCCCGTTCGTCCGCTTCCCGGGTGTCGACACGATTCTCGGTCCCGAGATGAAGTCGACGGGCGAGGTGATGGGGGGCGCCGACAACTTCGGCGCGGCGTTCGGCAAGGCGATGATGGGCGCGGGCCAGCAGCTGCCGAAGGAAGGGTCCGTCTTCATCAGCGTGAACAACAGCGACAAGCCGACCGTCGTCCCGATTGCCCGCGACCTCGCGGGCCTCGGCTTCGCGATCACCGCCAGCCGCGGCACGGCGGCGTTCCTGCGCGCGCACGGCATCGACGTCGAGGTGATCTACAAGGTGAACGAGGGGCGGCCGAACATCGCGGATCAGATCGTCAACGGGAAGATCAGCCTCGTGATCAACACGCCGCTCGGCCGGGAGTCGTTCTTCGACGACCGGGCCGTGCGCCGGGCGGCGACGATGGCGCAGGTGCCGTGCATCACGACGCTGACCGGCGCGTCGGCGGCTGTGGCGGCCATCAAGGCGCTGCGGTCGCAGACGCTCACCGTCAGATCATTGCAGGACTACTACGCTGGCGTCGAAGCAGGCGCCTGAAAACACGAAGGCATGCTGCGCATGCGAACCACGATGCCCACGAAGAACACGAGGTTGACGAGGACGTATGGGTACGGGTACGTCTTCGTGGTCTTCGTGGTCGCCGCGTTAGCGGCCTCCGTGGTTATCGGCCGGGCGCAGACGCTCCAGACATTCCGGGGCAGCGTCACCACCGTCGAGATTCCCGTCACCGTCACCGACAACGGCAACCGTCTGATCACCGGCCTCACCAAAGAGGATTTCGAAATCTTCGAGGACGGGGACGAGCAGCCGGTCACGCAGTTCTCCGACAAGCGGACACCGGTGAGCGTCGGCGTGCTGCTCGACATCAGCGACAGCATGCGCGGGCAGCCGATTATCGACGCGCGCGGCGCGCTCGACCGCTTCATGGCGGACCTGCTCGACGCCGGCGACGAAGCGTTCGTCGGCGCGTTCAATCACCTGCCGCGCATCCTGGTGCCGTGGACGGTTCCGCCCGCGCGCCTCGCGGGAAGGCTCGCCGGCGAGCGCCCGACCGGTGGCACCGCCATCTACGACGCGATCGTCGCGTCCACGCCGATGTTCCAGCGCCGGCAGCGGACGCGCGCCGCGATGATCGTCATCTCCGACGGCGCCGACACCGCAAGCGATCACTCGCTCGCGCAGACGCGCGACATGCTGCGGCGCAGCGACGCGTTCGTCTATGCGGTGGCCATCGATTCAACAACCGAGCGGCGCGTCAGCACGCGCGTCAACCCGGAGGCGCTGCGCGAGATCACCGGCCCCAGCGGCGGCTACACCGAGGTCGTGCGCAGTTACGAGGACCTCGGCCCCGCCACGCAGCGGATCGCGGAGGAACTGAACTCGCAGTACATGCTCGGCTACGCGACGACGAGGGCGCAGGACGGCAGCTGGCGGACCATTCGCGTACGCGTGAAGAACCACGACTACATCGCCCGCGCGCGGCGCGGCTACTACGCCACGCCGCCGCGAAGCTAGCGGCTCCGATCCACTCGCATCGAGGTCCTCGATCAGTTTGAAGAAGGTGGCGGGGTGTCGGCGATCCGAGCCAGGAGCTGGCCTCGGATCAGTTCGGCCTGCTCGTTGGTGAAATTGAGCTGTCTGTTCATGGCGAGGCGCAGGTCCTTTGCGTCCCATTCGGCCCGCATGAGACCAGTGGGCGAGTGGCCGTAGGGGAGCAACAGGTGTCCCATCTCGTGCGCCATCGCGTGCGCGAGCACGATCACCGTGTACATGTCGTCTGTTCCAGGTTCGCGCGCCACGTTCAGGTGCGTCTGCGCGATGCGCTCGACGCGGTCATAGAAGACGTACGCCACTCGACCCCGGTAGTCGCGCGTGCCGACAGCCCCACCGAGCGCCGTCGCGTCCGACGTCAACTCGTCCGTCAGCTCGCGGCAGAGAATGACGAGGGTCAGGTGGGGATACGTTGGCGTAACCGTCTGCGGGTCATCGGGGCCGCCTGCCGGCGGCGCGTCGCTGATCCAGGCGATCTCTACGCCCGCGTCCAGGTAGATCCGGGTCATTTCAGCCTGGGCGCGGCGGACCAGATTCGGCTGAATATCAGGGTCGTCGCAAAGATGAAGGACGACGTTCAGTGAAGGTCTCGACTCCGCGATCGCGGGACCGGCCAATCCGAGCAGCGCGGTCGCGACGATCAAGCTGCTGCGCTTGCATGAGCACGTGTTCATCGACGTCCACTTCCAACCCCAACGCGGAAGCGGGCATCAAACCGGCTCACCGGGGTGCGGGTGTCACTCCCTCTCCAGGGGTCTCAACGGCTTGGACGGGAGGAATGCGCGGGCGGTTCAGTCAGGGCCACTGGAATGCCGACTAAATTGGTCTTGACGGACTGAAACGGTCGGGTATAAAGTGCGTTCCTGACTATGAGACTCAATCTCACGTTAGCCGTCGCCGCTCTCATCCTGGCCGCGTCTGCCGCCATCTCCTCTGCGCAGACCACTGTTTTTCGAGGCCAAATTGTCGATCCGATGCGTGCAGCGGTCGCCGGCGCCCGTGTCTCTGCGGTGCCCGAGGGGCGCGGCACGCCCGCCGCGGCCGTCTCGGACGAGACCGGGGCATTCGCGCTCCCGCTCGACGCAGGGACGTACAGGGTGACGGTGACATCCCCAGGTTTCGCCGAGATGTCACGCACGGTGACCGTGCCCGGCGCCGCAGCATCGGCCGGTGAGTTCGTGCTGCAGTTGCGGACCTACACGCAGTCGGTCGAGGTCGCGGCGAAGGCTGGTACCGAGGGGCGGATCAACCCGAGCACGAAAACGCCGACGCCGCTGCGCGATACGCCGCAGGCAGTGACCGTCGTGAGCAGTGAGTTGATTCGAGACCAGCTGATGTCGAGCATCGCGGACACCGTGAACTACGTTCCGGGCATCACGACGCACCAGGGGGAGAACAACCGCGACCAGGTCATCATCCGCGGCAACAGCACGTCGGCGGATTTCTACGTCAACGGCGTGCGCGACGACCTCCAGTACTATCGCGACCTGTACAACGTCGCCCGCATCGAGGCGCTGAAGGGGCCCAACGGCATGATGTTCGGCCGCGGCGGCGGCGGCGGGATCGTCAACCGCGTCACCAAGCAGGCCGGCTTCACGCGCGCCGGTGAAGCGGCACTGCAGGCCGGTTCATACGGGAACCGCCGGCTGACCGCCGATTTCAACCAGCCGCTGACACGCGGCGCCGCGCTCCGCGTCAACGGCGTCATCGAGGATTCCGACAGCTTCCGCAGCGGCGTCGGGCTGCAGCGGTATGGCGTCGCACCCACCGTCACCGTGATGCGCAGCGCCCGCACCGCGCTGACGTTCGACTACGAGCACTTCCACGACGAACGCGTCGCGGATCGCGGCATCACCTCGTTCCGCGGACGGCCCGTGGACGTGGCGCGGTCGACGTACTTCGGCAACGCGTCGGACAGCCATGTGCACGCAGACGTGGACCTGGCGGGGGTCGGCATCGAGCATCAGGCCGGCGGCTTCACGATCCGCAACCGCACGGTCATCGGCAACTACGACCGCCTCTATCAGAACTACGTCCCGGGCGCCGTCTCGGATGACCTGACGCGTGTGCCGCTCACCGCCTACAACAATGCGACCCGCCGCCTGAACGCGTTCAACCAGACCGACGTCACGCGCATCGCGAGAACCGGACTGGTGCGCCACACGCTGCTCCTCGGAGCGGAAGCCGGCCGGCAGCGGAGCAACAACGTCCGCAATACCGGATACTTCGGCAACACAGCGACGTCGATTTTCGTTCCATTCGCAAATCCCGTCACCGACGTTCCCGTGACCTACCGCCAGTCCGCGACCGACGCCGACAACCGCGTCCGGACGAACCTCGCCGCGGCCTACGCGCAGGACCAGGCGGAACTCTCCCGGTTCGTGCAGGTGATTGGCGGCGTGCGCCTCGACCGCTTCGACCTCCAGTACCACAACAACCGGAACGGCGACACGCTGAGCCGCGTCGATCATCTCGCCTCGCCACGCGCGGGCATCGTGCTGAAACCGATTCGTGCCGCGTCGATTTACTCG
>Ga0114129_10006749_pt1 | contig 16297 bp, 12 predicted proteins | sample RhiMetdeltSRZDD1_FD_80071 | JGI IMG/M metagenome (GOLD analysis project Ga0114129, IMG submission 80071) | Populus rhizosphere microbial communities from Tennessee, USA - Rhizosphere MetaG P. deltoides SRZDD1 (version 2) (version 2) | ecosystem: Host-associated > Plants > Roots > Rhizosphere >... | reverse complement strand
GAAGTGTTTCGCACGTACTTCACGACGGGACGCGGCGACGAAATGCTCGGCGGCTTCTGGGCCTTCCTGGACCTGACGCCGCTCGGACGGCAGGAAACCTGGGAAGATTCACCCGAGGGCTCGCCGCAGACACCGCCGTATGATTGGTGGCGCCGCCATGACGAGTACGGGCTCGACCCCACCGCGCCGAAAGAGTGACGACCGCGACAGCCGAGGTCCCAAGACATTTATCGCAGCGATTCGCCCAGCGGTGGCCTCCGATGGGCAACAGATTGGCGCCGTGTTCGACGCTGCTGTTCGTGAAGGGTGGACGTATCTCGGCGCGCTCGCTCGCGAGCCGTTGTTCCCTCCGGAGGAATGGGACAACTTGGTGAAGGAACACGCCGCGCCGAACGTCTTGCTCGTCGCGGTCGACGAACGCGACCGGGTCGTTGGCTTCACTGCCGTCCATCCTCGAGACGGTGAGATGTTCCTGCTGTTCGTGCATCCAGAGCACGCGGGCCGCGGCGTGGGCCGAGCCTTGCTCGATGCTGCGCACGAATCGTTGCGAGCCGCAGGGTGCCGCGAGGCGTTTCTCTACACGCACGAGAACAACGAGCGGGCGCTCGCCGTGTACGAGGCCGCCGGGTATCGACGCGACGGTTACGTGCGCGAATCGGACTTTCGCGGGGTTCACTTACGAGAGCCGCGGCTGGTGAAACGCTTGTAAGGCGGTGAGCGCATTACTCCGATCGCAACGCTTCAGACGGATCGATGCGGGTGGCCGACCGCGCCGGCACGTAACAGGCCAGCAACGTCACCACCGTCAAGAGCGCGGCAACCGCGGCGAGTGTCGCCGGATCCCTGGACGTGATGCCGAACACGAGGCTCGCAAGGCTCCGAGCCGTCAGCATTGCCGCGACGATCCCACACCCAATTCCAACGACCGCGACGATCAGCCCGTGTCGCAGGAACAAGCTCAGGACCTGATCGCGCGTTGCACCGAGCGCCATCCGCACGCCAATTTCCTGCCGACGGTCGGCCACGCCCTGCGCGATCACGCCATAGAGTCCGACCGCTGCTAGAAGCACCGCCACGCCGCCGAACACGGAGAGCACGACCATCGCGATTCGGCGGCGGCTGGACGCCTCGCGCATCACCTGATCGAGAGTCCGGTCGTTGAAGACAGGAACCGTGCGATCGAGATCGTGGACGGCGGCCTCGAGCCACGAACCGGGCAACGGACCTCGAGTGCGCGCAATCGCGAACACCGTGGTCCGCGGCTGCTGGACGATTGGCATGTAGATCTGAGGCGACGTCTCCCTGTCGACCCCCTCCTGCTTGATGTCGCCGACGACGCCCACGATGGTGCGCCATGGTCCATACGGCTCCGACGGAAACCCCTGCCTGAGTTGTTTCCCGATCGGATCCTCACCAGGCCAGTACTTCCTGGCGAGGCTGCTCGTGAGAATGGCAACCGGCATGGAGTCGGACGTGTCCGACCGATTGAAATACCGTCCTTTGACCAGGGGGATTCTGAGCGTCTCGAAGTAGCCGGCGGTCACAGGCAGCATGCCTGCATTCGGGAACTCTCCCACCGATATCCAGTGCTCCGCAGTCTTGCCGGGGATGCTGAACACGTTCCACCAGTAGGAGCCAAGAATCGGAAGCGAATAGGCGACCGCGGCGTTCTCCACACCGGGCACGGCGCGAAGGCGTTCGACCACGGCGTCATAAAACACCTGTTTCCTGGGGTCGGGCCATTGCGGGCCCGTCAGCGAGAAGCTGGCCATCTGCAAGTTGCGTGGATCGAAGCCAGGATCGATGCGTGCCAGCCGGACCATCGTCTGCACCATCAGCCCTGAGCCGGAGAGGAGCACCGTGGCCACAGCGATCTCCGCAATCGTCAAGGTCCGACGCAGTGATGAAGCCGAGCGCGTCGAACCGCGACCTGACCGTACGACGAGTTGCTGGCCACTGCCACTGATGCCAGAAGCCTTGAGCGCCGGCACGATGCCGAACACCAACGCACACGCGCAGCTGAAAAGCGTCGCCCACGAGAGCACCCCGACGTCCAGACGGATCTCGTCGAGACGCGGGATCTCGCGCGGCGCCATGCTGACGAGACCGGTGAGAATCGCCGCGCCGGCCAGCGCCCCCAGCACACCGCCGGTGACGATGAGCAGCGCCTGTTCGGTCAAGAGCTGCCGGATGAGGCTCCACCGGCTGCCACCAATGGCCGCGCGGATGCGGAACTCGTGAGCGCGCGCCGTGCTCCTGTTCAGCAGCAGCACGGCGAGATTGACGCAGGCGATGAGCAGCAGCAGCGTGACAGCACCCGCGAGCACGGTCAGCGTTGGCGCGAAATCTCCGACGACGCGGTCGGTGAGCGGGACGAGCTGCACTCCGATGTTCTTGCTGTTGTTCGACTGTTCCACTGCCAGCGCCGCCGCGATCGTCTGCATCTCGGCCCTGGCCTCAGTGACGGTGACCCCGGGCTTCAGCCGGGCGACGCCGAACAGAGTCGTACGCGTGTTGCGGCTTTGCATCCCGCGATAATTCGCCGCAACCTGCGGCTCGAGCAGGAGGTACACGTCCGCCGGCGTCATGTAACGAAAACCTGGCGGCAGCACGCCGATGACGGTGAACGAGGTCCGGGTCAGCGATATCGTCTGGCCGACAGCTGCGGGGGACCCGCCGAATTCGCGCATCCAGAACGTGTGGCTGATCACGGCGGTCGCGGCGGCATCCGGGCGGGCGTCGGCTTCATCGAAGAGTCGACCCTGGACGGCCGACACGCCGAGGACCCGGAAGAAATTCGAGGTCACGCTTCGGGATTCGAACCGTCGCGGGATCGGACCGCTTCTCACGATGACCGCATCGGCGAGCGAGCTGGCGGGGCCGCCCTCGAACGAAGTCGCGCGCCGCCGCCAGTCGTCGAAGTTCGGCCAGATGATGCCGGCGCCGTCCTTCTCGGCCAGGAAGACCAGTCGCTCGGCGTCAGGGTATGGCAGCGGCCGGACCAGCACGGCATACGCGATCGAGTAAATCGCCGTCGTCGAGCCAATCGCGAGGACGAGCAGCGTCAACGCGGTCACGGTGAACTGCGGCGAGCGCCGCATGATGCGCACGCCGTATCTGACGTCGCGCCACACCGTGTCGAGCCAGGTGGCCCGGACGTCACGCGTGGCTTCAATCGTCTGCGTGAGCCCGCCCAGATCGCTGAGGGCCAGACGACGCGCTTCTTCAGGGGAGGCTCCTCGCGAGCGGTGCGCCTCAATCTCGCGTTCGAGGTGGTCGTGCAGCTCCTCCTCTATCTCGCGGTCGATTTGGCGCCGGCGGAGCATCCCACGAAGCGACGCGAAGAGACGACCGATCATGGGCGCTCCCGCAGGATGCGTCGCATCGAGAGTGCAAACGCCTCCCAGGTTTCTGTTTCTGTGTTCAGGCGCTTCCGACCGGTCCGCGTGATCGTATACACGCGCGCGCGCCGATTGTTCTCGGAGGCGGTCATCTCGGACTTCACCTCACCGCGCATCTCGAGACGGTGCAGCGCGGGATAGAGCGAGCCATGACTCGTCGTCAATCCATCGTTCGACATCTGCCGCATCCGGTTCGCAATGCCCCAGCCGTGGTTGGGGCCAAGCTCCAGGATGCGCAGGATCAGGAGATCCAGCGTGCCCTGCAACAACTGCGTCTTGTTCACGAATCGCCCTCTCGGGATCCGAGAGGAGCTTAACGCGCTACCTGTCGGAGGTCAAGAGGAGAGGTTTGGCGCCAGATCCCGCAAATCATGAGTAGCCTCTCTTGGAGTGAGTAAACGCCGCGAAGGCGGGTTGCACGCAGGATGACAGCCAGCTCATCGGAGGAAGCTGGGCCGCCGAAGCGCGCACGCCCCAAGCTCGTCAGTGTTCGCTCCGTGTGGATATGGTTTTGCTGGTGTCTGCTGTATGCGGTTGGCGGCATGGTCCGCGGCACTGGCCGTCGCGCTTCTAGGGGCTGCGTGTGCCCACGGCATTCGATTAGCTCATCATCACGATAAAGATAAACATGTAACCGTTACCGACGCGGGTCGCGTGGCTGACATTCGCCGCGCGCGGGTCTGGATGCCCACGAACGTTCCGTCGATGAACCTTCGGAGCGGCCCGCCGGATCCGGGAGGGTTCCCGCCGGACGCACTCGTCCCGTGCGACTACCTCGACAAGCCGCTCAAGGGAAACTCGCCGAAGTTCGCCTGCTCGCTCGGGGAGCACGACGAAGTGAAAGTCAAGTACGGGCGCACCAACGGCGAGGTGTACGCCGAGGTCGCCGCGACACGTCTTTTGTGGGCGCTCGGATTCGGCGCCGATCGCATGTACCCCGTTCGAATCGAGTGTCACGGCTGTCCGCCGAATTTCCAGGGACCGGCTCAAAACGGACATTCTTCCGTCATCGTCGAGCCCGCCACCATTGAACGAAAGATGCCCGGTCGCGCGATCGAGACCCACGAGGGCTCCGGATGGGCATGGCCCGAGCTCGACCTTGTGGATGAACGGGCCGGCGGCGCGCCGCGTGCGCAGATCGACGCCCTGCGCCTGCTCGCGGCCTTCATTCAACATACCGACAGCAAGCCGGACCAGCAGCGCCTCCTGTGCTTGACGCCAGACAAATCCGGCGAGGGCGACAGGTGTGCCGAGCCGTTCATGATGCTGAATGACGTCGGGGAAACGTTCGGGCACGCGAACCTCTTCAATCGCGATGCGCCCGGCAGCACGAATTTTCAGGAGTGGTCGCACACTCCTGTGTGGTCGGATCCGAAGCGCTGCGTTGCAAACCTTGCGAAGTCGATTACCGGCACGCTCGACCATCCGGTCATCGGCGAGGCAGGCCGCAAGTTCCTGGCGGATCTCATGGCGCAATTGTCGGACGCGCAACTGCACGATCTCTTCGATGTCGCGCACTTCGAGCTGCGGTCCGGGCACACGAGCGACGAGTGGGTCGACGCGTTCAAGCGCAAGCGCGCCGAAATCCTGAATCAGCGGTGCCCGATGTAAGTGTCCTCTTTCTCTCGACGAACGTACGTGACCGCGGTCTGGTTACTCTCGCACCTCGTAAACCCTGATCTCCGCTCTCTGCGCTCCTCGATGGGGCACCGCGAGGTACAAACGACCCTGATTGGGCGCGAACAGTGCGGTACGTGCGCCTGGCGACGTCTTGATGCGCGCGAGTCGAGTCAGCGTCGTCTGCTCTCGAGCATCCAACACGTCCACGAAGCCCTCCCCGCCGGCGACATACAGACGCTTGAGCCGAGCGTCGTAAAACATATCGTCGGTGTCGCCGACGGTTTCGGCTGCACCGATCTTCTTCCCGTTCGTTGTGTCATAAATCAGAACCGTCGCAGGCTTGCGGCATCCCACGAATAGCCGGTGGTTGTCCTCGTCGAGTGCCATCGGGTAATTCGACCTGGCATCCGACACCGGCCAGGTCGCGGTGATCTTCATGGCATTGCGATCGACAACGGCGATCTGCTCGGCGTTCGGCACGTTCACGAAGATCCGGGGACCCCCTCGTTCGAGCTGGAACGACTCTGGGTGTCCAGCCAGTTTGACGCTCCCGACGGCCTTGGCAGCCGACGGATTCACCGCCGCAAGCGCGCCGCCCCCGTAACCCACGTACAGTTTCTTCGCCGCGGCATCGTATCGAACGTTGTCCGAATCGTCGCCGAGCGAAACAGCCCTTCCCAATCGATAGTCGTCCAGGCCTACAAGCTGGACACCGCTCCCCTGCCCATTCGCCACCGCGGTTACCTTCGCCTCCGCGGCGACGGCGATTCCCTGGGGCTCGTGAAATCCTGACAAGCTCTTGATGTGCGTGCCGTTCTTGACGTCGACAACTTCCACGGTGTTGTTCCCGAGCGCAGCGACGAAGAGGCGGTCTCCGGCGGGGTCGAGCGCGAGATGATCGATTCGTCCTTCGACGTGCGGCAACTCGACCGCCCGTACCATGTTGAGCGGTGTCTGTGAGCCAGGTTGAGTCGCCATGAAGAGCAGAGCGGCAGCTGAGGCGTACTTACGCATCGATCGGCTCTACTTTCCCGAGAAGGAGAAGTCGTCGAACAGCGTCACGCTGTCAGCTTTGGTCCAGACGCCGATCTTGCCCGCGTCCCGGAACGTGTCGTCATCCCACTCGATGGCCTTCTTGCCGTCGAACGTCACAGTGAAATGATTGCCCTGAAAGTCGACGCGCAACGTGTGCCACTGGTTCGAGCTGACTTTCATGTTGGTTCGTTTCTTCTCTGTACGTCGGCCGTTGATCGTGTGATAGATCGTGACGTTGTCTTCGAGCGCATTCGCCCGCGCGATGTAATAGTTGTTGGCGTCCTTCGCTCGCCAGACCAACCCGCCCGCCTGATCCTCTCTCCCCGAAATCGGCTTGAACTTCACTTCCACGAAGCCGTCCTTGATGTTCGGCGCGTCTTTGATGCAAACGGCATACGTCGCCTGGCCCGATGGCTTGAGCACGTTGGGTCTGCTTGGTGCGGTGTCATCCGCCTCGACGGTCCATTTCACCTGACCGCTACCGGTCTGGCCCGCGGTCCAGCCAGCGGGCGGCTTGCCGGTCGGTGCGGTGTCGAACGTCACGGTTTCCGCGGCGCCGGAGGTGAGCAGGACTGCGGCGGCGGTTACGAGAGCTGGCATTCTCATTCCGTCCTCACTGTTTCTGCGCCCGCCTACGTCAGTGCTGTCTCGCTGCCGAACATACGCGTATAGCGCGTCATATATTGGGAATTCCAATCGCAGCCGTTCTGCGTCCGAGACGCCAACCGCCGCGAATCCTTCGGCGATCGCGCGGAGCCCGGGGCCTTCAGGCGTCACGTGCTCCTGTCCCTTGACGTCTGCCGCACGAACGATTTCGCCCAACTGATGCAGCGTGGGATCAGTCAGGTTGAAGTCGTCGAGGATCGCTTCGAAAGTACAGCGCACGCCGCGATGGTTCAGTCGAACCTCGGGAAACCGCGTCGCATCGAACGGTATCGCGCTTTCGCGCTTGGCGCTCGCCAGGAGCTCGGCTTCGGGTACGAATAGAAACTCGGCGGCTGGGTCGACGAACCGTTTGATCAACCAGGGGCACGCAACCCGATCCACCTTGATGTTCTCCCGCGTGATCCATCGCATGGTGCACTCCGTTACAGCTTCGAAGCGGTCGCACCGGTCCTGCCGCGCTCCGCAAATGCCGCCTTGAATTCGGTCGGCACCGAAACGTCGAGCGGCAACAGGATGCGGAATTCCGAACCGCCCGTCGATGTCTGCTCGACGCGGATCTCGCCGCCGTGTATGTCGACGGCCCATTTGGCGATGGCCAGCCCCAGACCGGCTCCGCCGTGGTCGCGCGACCGCGCCTCATCGACGCGAAAGAAGCGATGAAAGATGCGCTCGCGGTGCTCCGCCGGAATTCCTGGCCCTTCGTCTCGGATTGCCAGAAGCGCCTGCTGATGGGACGAACCGACATGGATCGCGACTGTTGATCCGGTCGGACCGTACTTGATGGCGTTATCCAGGATGTTCACAATCGCTTCCCGGAGCACGAGCCGATCGACCGAAACCATCACGCCGTCCGTGATGTCAAAGGTCAGTCTTTGATTCCGCTCCTCAGCGAGAATGCCAAGGGAAGACGCTGCCTCCCGGGCAAGCTGCCCGAGATCGAGTTGTTCTCGTGACAGCCGGATCGTGCCGGCGTCACCGCGTGACAAGCGCAGCAAGGTGTCAATCAGGTTGGTCATGCGATCGACCTCTTCCAGCATGCTACCGATCGCTTCCTCATAGTCCACCGCGTTGCGACGTTCGGCGACGGCCGCCTCGCCGAGGCTGCGGACGACAGAAAGAGGCGTCCGAAGCTCATGGGACGCGTCCGCCGTAAATCGCCGCAACTGATCGAACGACGACTCGAGCCCTCCGAAGGTGTCGTTGATGACGGATGTGAGCCGGCCAATTTCGTCATTCGGATTCGGAACCGAGAGGCGCTCGTGGAGACGCTCTGCCGTAATTCGCCGCGCCGCTGATGCGAGTTGATCGATCGGGGCGAGTGCGCGCCGCGCGAGCAGGTAGCCTCCAATACCCGCGAGCACGACCACCAGCGGCAAACCCAGCGCGAGGACGACGAGGATCTCCCAGAGCTGGGTTCGAAGACGCTCCTCCGAGCGCGACACCCTGAGCACGACGGCGTGCCCGCCGATCGAGGTAGGTGCCGCGACCGCACGCCAACGCTCGCCGCCCGCCACGACGGTCTCGTAGCGATCCGACGTACCCAAAGACGCAAAGGCCACCGGGGGGAGCGTAACCGCGGCGCCTGATCGGAGCAGCTGCTCACCGTTCGCGGACCACACCTCGTAGACCCTGGTGTCATCGCTGTCCGGATCGTGGTGCCGATCGCCGTTCCATGCGACGCGTCCGTCTGGCGTTCCAGTGAGTCGCTCCTCGGCGGCTTCGAAGTCGTCGTGCAGCTGATCGTCGAGCTGCTCCAGGAATTCGTGCCGTACGGCAACGAACGTGGCGGTGGCGTACACGATCATCATGACCGTGAGAACAGCCGCGTACCATCCTGTCAGCGTCACTCGAATCGATGGAGCGTCCCAGAGGCCCTTCACGGTTCCCCCTGCCGAAGCACGAATCCGACGCCACGAACCGTGTGAATCAGCCGCTCGTGCCCCTCGACGTCCACTTTCTTCCGCAGTCTCGCCATCTGCACGTCGATGACGTTATCGATTGGTGTGGCGCGGCGCGGTTCCTTCCAGACGTCGTGTGCCAACATCTCCCGAGACACCACGTGCCCTTGATGGCGAAGCAAGTATTCGAGCAGCTCGAACTCGCGCACCGTCAGATCAATCGGATGCCCATTCCGCGTGGCACGCCGCGCCACGAGGTCCACCTCGAGATCCGACGCTTTCAGCCGAAGGCTGTCCGTCGGCCGGCCGCGTCGCAGGAGTGCGCGAATGCGCGCGAGTAGTTCTGGAAGCGCGAAGGGTTTCACCAGATAATCGTCAGCGCCCAGATCGAGGCCGAGGACCCGATCCTCGACGCTGTCCCTGGCTGTGAGAATCAGGACGGGTGTGTGCACCTGACGTTTCCTCAACGTGTCGAGAATCTCGAGACCGCCACGTCCGGGCAGCATGAGATCGAGGACCACGAGATCGAATGTCTCGGCATTCGCTCGAAAGAACCCGTTCTCGCCCGTGCGCTCGATGACCACCTCGTAGTGTTCGGCTTGAAGCGCCGACGCCAGCACCTGAGCCAGCTTCCGCTCGTCTTCGACGATCAAGATCCGCACGTGATGCATGTTATCGAGGTCCGAGGCGCGCGTCTCCTTCCCTGACGCAAATGTCAGAAACATGTCAGACAGGCATTTTCCCCGGATGGATACGATGCAGATTGTGCATGAATGCAGGCAAGGACGGTCTCAAGCATTGGCTCTGGTCGTCGCGGTATTTGGATGCATCGGCAGCAGCCGCACCGCATCAGCACAAACGCAGACGCCGCAAACACTCACCGTGATCGACGCCATCGAGATGGCGCGGAAGAATTACCCTTCGCTCAAAGAAGTCCGGGCACGGGCGGACGGGGCGGAAGCCGGTGTCGCGCTCGCGCGCTCGGCGTACGTGCCTCGCCTCGACGCCTTGTGGCAGAGCAATCGAGCGACGCACAACAACGTGTTCGGGTCGTTGCTGCCGCAAGCGGTCGTCCCGCCGATTTCCGGGCCTGTTCTCGGCACGACGACGTACGACAGTGTCTGGGGCAGCGCAGCGGGAGTGTTGCTGTCGTGGCAAGCGGTGGACTTCGGACTTCGCAAGGCGAATGTGCAGGTTGCGCGTGCGCAGGCTTCTCAGGCGCAGGCCGTCGCCGCATTGACCGAGCTGGACGCCACGGCCGCGGCGGCGGACGCCTTCGTCAACGTGTTGGCCGCCGATGAGGCGGTGCGCGCTGTTCGCGCGAATGTCGATCGCCTCCAGACGTTCGCCGAGTCCGTGCGCACGCTGGTGCGCAACCAGCTGCGGCCCGGCGCCGACGAATCGCGCGCCGACGCCGAGCTGGCCGTCGCACAGAACCAATTGAGTCAGGCGGTGCAGACATCGGCTCTTGCCCGAGCCGCGCTCGCCGATGCGATTGGGGCAGCGGGCACACCGTTGACGCTCGATGTCGGCCCGCTCTCGAAGCTTCCATCATTGCCTCCGGCAGAAGCGTCGGACGTCAGCGGACATCCCGCCGTGCGCGCCGAACTCGCAGCGCTTGAAGCCGTGAAGGCACGCGAGCGAGCGGTTGTGAAAACCTATACACCGCGGGTCGACGTGCAGGGGGCGTTCAGCGGCCGCGGTACGGGTGCTGAGGTCCCTGGACAACCACGACGGGGAACCGGCCCGGGCCTGGACGTGGCGAACTGGGCTGTCGGAGTCACGGTGTCCTTCCCGGTGCTCGAAGGCTTTGCCGTGAACGCTCGAAAGCGGATCGAGGCGCAGAATGAACTCGCGGAGCGCGCGCGGCAGGAACAGGCCATTCAGCACGTCACGACCCAACGATCTCGCGCACAGGCTCTCATGACTGCCGCCATCGAGATCGCCCGGACTACGCCTCTCGAGCTCAAGGCGGCCGTGGACGCGGAGAGTCGAGCGCGGGCGCGTTATTCGAGCGGTCTCACGGGCGTGACGGAAGTCGCTGATGCGCAGCGACTCCTCGCGCAGGCGGAGGCTGACGAGGCGGTGGCGCGTCTCGGGGTATGGCGCGCCCTCCTCGCCGTTTCACAGGCGTCTGGCGATCTCGAGCCGTTTCTCGAACGGCTTCGGCAACCGTAAGTCAACCGCGCGCACACAGAGCGCAGGGCTCGAGGAGATTCATATGTGGTTGGTACTTACCGCCATGCGCCGGCCGATCACGATCATCGTCGCCGTGCTGGCGATCGGACTGATGGCGGTCGTCGCCATTCAGCGGATGAAGGTCGACATCTTCCCGCAGCTTGGTGCACCCGCGATTTACGTCGCGCAGCCCTATGGCGGCATGGATCCCGCGCAGATGGAGGGCTATCTCACGTACTACTACGAATACCACTTCCTCTACATCACCGGCATCGAGCACGTCGAGTCCAAGAACATCCAGGGCATCGCGCTGATGAAGCTGGTGTTCCATCCCGAAACCGACATGAGCCAGGCGATGGCGGAAGTCGTCGGCTACGTGAATCGCGCGCGTGCGTTCATGCCGACTGGTGCGGTGCCGCCGTTCATCATGCGGTATGACGCCGGCAGCGTTCCGGTCGCGCAGCTCGTTTTCTCGAGCGATACACGGACACCCGGGGAGATGCAGGACATCGCCCTGAACCGCGTGCGACCGATCTTCGCGACGCTGCCTGGTGTGTCGGCACCTCCTCCGTTCGGAGGCAGCCAGCGCACCATCGTCGTGCGCGTAGATCCGGACCGATTGCGGGAGTACAGCCTGTCTCCCGAAGAAGTGGTCACGGCCGTCAATCGGTCGAGCACCGTCGTTCCGTCTGGTAACGTCCGCACTGGCGATCTGATCCGCATTGCCTCGACGAATGCTACGCTCGGCGGCAATATCCAGGAACTCCTCGATGCCCCGCTGCGCGTCGGCAATGGGCCAACGATCTATTTGCGCGATGTCGGTACCATCACGGACACGACCGACATCATCGTCGGCTACGCGCACGTCAACGGGAAGCGCACGGTCTATATCCCCGTTACGAAGAGGGCCGATGCGTCCACGCTCGACGTGATTCGGCGCGTCCGGCAGGCGCTGCCGGCCATGCGAAGCGTCGCGCCGGAAGACGTCCGCATCGACCTCGTCTTCGATCAATCGCGGTACGTGGTAAGCGCGCTCACCTGGCTCGTGGGTGAAGCGCTTCTTGGCGCGTTCCTGACGGGCCTGATGGTGTTTCTGTTCCTGCGAGACTGGCGCAGCTCCTTGATCGTCGTCATCACGATTCCGATTGCCCTGCTGTCCGCCGTTGTAGCGCTCTGGATCAGTGGGCAGACGATCAACATCATGACGCTTGGCGGTCTCGCGCTCGCTGTGGGCGTGCTCGTCGACGAAGCAACGGTCGTCATTGAAAACATTCACACACGGTTCGCCGGTGGATTGTCCCGGGCGCGCGCGGTGCTCGAAGCTTCGAGGCAGACGACCACCGCCCGGCTCTTGTCCATGTTGTGCGTGCTCGCGGTGTTCCTGCCGGCACTGTTCATGACGGGTGTCGGGCGGCAGCTCTTCGTGCCGCTGTCGCTCGCCGTCGGCTTTGCGATGCTGGCGTCGTACCTCATCTCGAGCACGCTGGTGCCGGTGATCTCCACATGGATTTTGCGCCCCGGCCACGTGGAGCCTTCGTTCTTCGACAAGCTTCGGTCCTCCTATCACCGTCGTCTTGATCGGCTGCTCCGATTTCGATGGGTAGTCGTAGCGGGATACATCGTGGCGACGGCTCTCGTTATTGCGGTGCTTTTGCCTTTGATTGGAACGGAAATCTTCCCCCGTGTCGAGTCGCGGCAGCTGCAGCTCCGATTGCGCGCACCGACGGGCACTCGCCTGGAGCGCACGGAGCTGCTGGCGCTGAAAGCGATGGACGTGATCAAGGGTCAAGTTGGACCGAATAACGTCGAGATCACGACAAGCTTCATCGGAGTGCCGACGCCCAACTATCCGATCAATACGATTTATCTTTTCACGAGCGGTCAGCACGAAGCGGTGCTCGGTGTTGCTCTGAAGCCATCCGCACCTGCTGTCACGGATGCGCTGAAGGAAGCGTTGAGGCGCGATCTCAAGCAGGCGCTGCCGAATGTGACGGTGTCGTTCGAAGCGGGTGACATCATCAGCCAGGTCATGAGCTTCGGCTCGCCAACGCCGTTGGAAGTCGCGGTGCAGGGTCCCTCATTGGCTGTGAGCCGCCCGTTCGCCGACAAGGTGTACGCCGAACTCGCCAAAGTCGGCTCATTGCGCGATCTGCAGTACGCCCAGTCGCTCGAGTATCCCTCGCTTCAGATCCAGATCGACCGCGATCGTGCAGGCCAGTACGGCGTCACGACGGCGGAGGTCGCACGCTCGCTCGTGGCCGCCACGTCCTCCAGTCGTTACACCGATCTGAACTTCTGGCGCGACCCGACGAGCGGAAATGGCTTCCAGATCCAGGTCGAGATTCCACAATCGAAGATTGCCTCGATCGATGACGTAGCGGATCTCCCCGTCGTTCCGCGGACCAACTCGAACGGTATCGGCAGACCTCTTGTGGCGGACCTGGCGCGCGTGGACTACGGCACCACGTTCGGCGAGGTCGACCGCTACAACATGCAGCGGGTGATCAGCTTCACCGCGAACATCCACAGCAAACCGTTAGGCGCGGTGATCGGTGAAATCCGTGACGCGATCGGTCGCGCCGGTACGGCGCCCCGCGGGGTGAACGTGTTCATGCGCGGTCAGGTGCCTGCGTTTCAGGAAACGCTATCCGGACTCCGAAGCGGGCTGCTCCTGGCCGTGGTCGTCATTTTCCTGCTGCTCGCCGCGAATTTTCAGTCCGTTCGGCTCGCGATCGCGGTGATTTCCCCCGTGCCAGCCGTGATCTGTGGCGTCTTGATCACGTTGCTCATCACTCGCACGACGCTGAACGTGCAGTCGTTCATGGGCGCGATCATGGCCATTGGCATTTCGGTCGCGAACGCGATTCTGCTCGTGATTTTCGCGGAAGCCGCGCGCCAGGATGGAGCGGCTGCTCACGAGGCGTCGCTGCAAGGCGCGCGTGGCCGACTGCGCGCGATCCTCATGACCGCCTTCGCGATGATTGCTGGCATGATTCCGATGGCGCTGGGATTCGGCGAAGGGGGCCAGGCGGCACCGTTGGGACGCGCCGTCATCGGTGGTCTGCTGTTCGCGACCGCCGCCACGCTTCTCGTGTTGCCCGCCGTGTATGGGCTCGCGCAACAGCGCGTTCGAGCCGTCTCGCCAAGCCTGGATCCGGAGGATCCACTGAGTACGCTTTATGAGCCTCGCACGTAGCATCGGATTTATCGTAACGGCTCATCTCGTCGCGACCGCTGCGGTCGCGCAAACTCGAGTCGAGGTGGTGCAGGTCGTCTCCAAGCCCGTTGAGCGACAGGTCCGGCTGCCGGGTGAGTTTCAGCCGTACTTGGCCGTCCCGATCTACGCGAAGGTTTCCGGATTCGTGCGACGGACGAATGTCGACCGCGGAAGCGTCGTGAAACACGGGCAGACGCTGGCCACGCTCGAAGCGCCGGAGATGCAGGCACAGATCGTCGAGGCCGAATCGAAGGCGCAGGCGCTCGAACTTCAACGTGCGGAGGCGGAGGCCAAACTCGCGGCGGCTCAGAGCACGTACGAGCGCCTGAAAGCGGCGTCCGCGACGCCAGGCGTAGTTGCCGAAAACGACGTCCTGGTCGCGCAGAAGACCGCGGAAGCCGCTCAGGCGCTCGTCAGGTCGTACCAGAACTCGATCAAAGCGGCGCAGGCGCAAGTGCAGGCTGTTCGCGATCTCAGTCAGTACCTGCAGATCAAAGCACCGTTCGACGGCATTATTACGGAGCGCAACGTACACCCCGGAGCCCTTGTCGGCCCCGGGAGCGGCACGACGCCGCTCTTCCGACTGCATCAAGTGTCACGACTCCGCCTCGTCGTCGCAGTACCTGAGGCGCTCGTTGGTGGAATCGTGAAGGGCGCCCGCGTGCCGTTCACGGTTCCGGCTTATCCTGGAGAGACCTTCTACGGCGTGGTGAGCCTGGCGGCTCATGATCTCGACGCCAAGACACGCACGATGGCCGTGGAGCTCGAAGTAAAGAATCCGGATCTGAGGCTCGCAGCGGGTATGTACCCCGAAGTGTCCTGGCCCGTGCGACGACCGCAACCGTCGCGGCTCGTTCCCCCCACGAGCATCGTGACAACAACCGAACGGACGTTCGTGATCCGGGTGAAAAATGGCGTCGCGGAATGGGTGAACGTCGGTCGAGGCGCACGGATTGGCGATCTGATTGAAGTCTTTGGCCCTTTGAACGCCGGAGACCAGATCGTCAGGCGGGCAACCGATGAAATCCGCGAGGGAATGAAACTCCAGATCGTCGGATCAACCACCCCGCCGCCGACCCCGCGCTAGTTTCTGACGCAAACGTCAGCAACATGTCAGGTGCGCCGCGTGCTGTGGTCGCTACGATGGTCGCCAGGAGTGTGACCCCATGAGCGCACGCGAATTCCTGCCAAGCGTGATCGCCAACAAGATCCACCATTCACGCGAGCGCGCGGAGACGAACTCGAACTACGGTAATCTTCTGTCCATCCACGATCGCATCTTTCGAACGTTCACCGGAGCCACGGTCATCGTCCTCGGTACCGCTGTGGCGCTGTCCATGGCGTTGGCGCAGGGCAACGGGTCCACGGGCACGACAGCCGGAACTCAGAAACAACCCACCGTGCTCTTCATCTGTCCGCACGGCGCGGCGAAGAGCATCCTGGCGTCTGCGTACTTTCAAAAGGCGGCAAAGGAACGCGGGCTCAACGTGCGCGTGGAGACCGCGGGCATCGAGCCACAGGACGCCGTGTCGCCTGTCGTGACTGAGCATCTCGAGCGAAACGGCTACACCGTGCCCGTGACACGGCCGCGCGCCGTCACGAAAGAGGATCTCGACCAGGCGGATGTCGTGATCTCGCTCGGATGCGATCTCTCCCGGCTGCCAGTCGCGCCCGGTTCAGTGCAGAAATGGGACGACGTCCCTGCACCGAGCGAGGACCTGAAGGGGGCGGACGAAAAGATCCGTCGTCGCGTGATGGCGCTCGTGGAGGAATTGGCGGCGCGCCAGCAGAAATGAGCGTGGCTCGCTGCTTCGGCACGGCGGTCGCTTTGCTGTGCGGGGCGGCCGGGACGTCGATTGCGCAATCTGACGATCCGCCACAGGTACGTGCGACCGCGCTGACGGAAAGCATCAAGATCGATGGACTGCTGAACGAGCCGGTGTGGAGGTCCGCGGACCGCGCGGACAGGTTTCTCCAAACGGATCCGGTTGAAGGCGCACCTGCAAGCGCCCGCACCGTCGTTCGAGTGCTCGCAAATCCCCGAGTGATCGTTGTCGGCATCGAGTGTGACGATCCGGAGCCCTCGAAGATTGTGAGTTACAGCGTCCGGCGCGATGCGCCGCTCACGTCCGAGGATCACGTGCGGGTCGTATTCGGTCCGTTCCGCGACGGCCGATCCGGCTATGTGTTTGCGGTGAATCCCAGCGGCGCTCGGTACGACAGTCTGATCAATCCGGGCAGCGAGAGCGACAACCCGAATTGGGACGGCATTTGGGAAGCGG
>Ga0114129_10006748_pt1 | contig 16297 bp, 21 predicted proteins | sample RhiMetdeltSRZDD1_FD_80071 | JGI IMG/M metagenome (GOLD analysis project Ga0114129, IMG submission 80071) | Populus rhizosphere microbial communities from Tennessee, USA - Rhizosphere MetaG P. deltoides SRZDD1 (version 2) (version 2) | ecosystem: Host-associated > Plants > Roots > Rhizosphere >... | reverse complement strand
TGAACTCGCCGGGCACGCTGTCGACCGCAATCGTGCCGCCATGCTCTTGCGTGACGATGTCGTAGCTGATCGAGAGCCCAAGCCCCGTCCCTTCGCCGGCTTGGTCGTGAAGAACGGCTGAAAGAGCTTCGGCTCGTCTTCCGGCATCACGCCCGGTCCATCGTCGTGCACTTCGAAGCGGACCTTCTTGCCGGCGTCGAGCAGCTTGATCAGGATGCGCCCGCGGCTCGTGCCCGACGATTCGATCGATTGCTGCGCGTTGATCACGAAATTGAGCATGACCTGCTCGATCTCGGTGAAGTTCGCGTACACCTTGCGGTCGGTCAACACCTCGACGTCCAGGGCGATCGACGAGGCTTCCAGATCGCGGCTGCGAAGCTGCACGACTTCCGCGACGACTTCACGGAGATCGACGAGCGCCGGCGGACCCGTCTGCTGGCTGCTGAAGCGCGACAAGTTGCGGATGATCTCGCGGGCCCGCCCGCTTTGGGTCTTGATGAACGCGATCTCCTCGAGCGTCTCCGGCTGGACCGATGTGTCGCGCTCGAGGAGCTCCACCGTGCCGAGAATCGCCTGCAGCGGGTTGTTCAACTCGTGCGCGACGCCCGACACGAGCACGCCGACCGCGGCCAGCCGCTCCTGACGCACGACCTGCCGCTGCAGCGATTGCAATGTCTCGCGCATCTTGCGTTCCTGCTCGATCTGGTGATCGACGGCGTCGTGCGCAGCCCGCAGGTTCGCGGCCATCGTGATGAAGGCATCCTGAAGCTGGGTGGCCTCGAGATTCGGCATCCGACTCTTCACTGGCGGCGAGAGATCGCCGTCCGCGATCTGCCGCACGGCGGATCGCAGTCGGCCGAGTCCGCCGCTGAGCAGATGCGCGAACCAGAGCGACACCATCAACATCGCCGCGAGCGCCGCCAGCGAGATGGTGAGATTCCTCCACCACAGCGGCGCGAGCCGGCTGACGGCGACGCTCGTGGGAATGCCGACGCTCAACAGCCACGGCCCGCGATCCACGATCGCGTTGCCGAAGAAGCGCCGGATGCCGTCGACGCCCGCGAGCGTCTGCGTCGCCGGCACGCTGCGGAGCGGAGTCGGCGCCGACTGAATGACGGTGCCGATGTAGCGTTCGGCGTCGCGGCTTCGCGCCAGCACACGGCTCGCCTCGTCGGTGAGCGTGACGACGGAGCCTTCGGGCAGCGGAATGCTGCTGAACAACGTCTGCAGGCGGGCGAGATTGAGGCCGATGCCGACCGCGCCAACGACGGTCGTGTCGCGCAGCACGGGATACGCGAGGACGATCGTCGGTTTCCCGGAGATGACGCCGGTGATGAGATCACCGACAACCGGCTTGCCGGTCGCGACGACCCGCTTCAAATACGGCAACGCCATCGTCGAGCTCTGATTGACGCGTGCCGGCAGCGCGCTCCCCTTGATGGTGCCGTCCGCGTCGGTGAGGACCACGTTCAACAGCAGCGGCTGATCGCGCAACACCGTGGCGAAGAGCCGATCGGTTTCAATGCGATCGAGCGCCACGACGACGGGGTTCAGCGTCAGCGCGGCGGCCATCGAATCGATGCCGGTCAGATACACATTCAGATAGGCCGCCGCGGTGACCGCCACCGATCCCGCCTGATCGCGTACCTCCGCCTCGCGCTCGCGTCGCGTCGCGCGCGACGACCACGCCACGGCGAGCGCGAAGGGCACCAGCAGCGCGCACGTGACCGCGATGACCTGACGACGAATGGGTTGCCGTCTGAGGATCCGCAAATGTGGCCGCGATTCTAGCGCAGGAGCAGAGGGTCGGCGATGCCCGCTTCCCGGAATCCTTTCGCGCGGATCACGCAACTATCACACTGTCCGCATGGACGGCCGTCAGATGCAGGATCGTAACAGCTGTGCGTAAGCGAGTAGTCGAGGCTCAGTTCCATACCGCGGCGGATGATGTCCGCCTTGCCGAGCGCGATCAGCGGCGTGTGCACGCGAAAGCGTTCGCCTTCGACGCCCGCTCGCGTCGCCACTGCGGCGAGATGCTCGAACGCGTTGATGAAGTCCGGCCGGCAATCGGGATACCCGGAGTAGTCGAGCGCGTTGACGCCGATGACGAGATCGTGAGCGCCGAGCACTTCCGCCCAGCCGAGCGCGAGCGAGAGAAGGATCGTGTTCCGCGCCGGGACGTAGGTCGACGGAATATCGGCCGCCGCGAGATCGCGATCGCGCGGTACTGCGGCATCCGAGGTGAGCGACGATCCGCCGAATTGGCGCAAATCGACCGCGATCTCTTTGTGGTCCGCGACGCCGAGCGCGTTCGCCACAGCGCGCGCCGACTCGATCTCACGCGCATGCCGTTGACCGTAGTTCACGGTGAGCGCGTAGAGCGCAAAACGTTGCTGCTTGGCGATCGCCGCGGCCGTGTACGAGTCGAGGCCGCCGCTTAACAGGACAACAGCGCGCATTTGGTGAATTCGTGAGTTGGTGAGTTGGTGAATTAATTCCAAATTCATTCGCCAATTCACCAACTCACCAACTCACCAACTTCAGACTCCTCTCGTGTTTGGCGGCCAGATGAATTTGTGGAGCTGCAGTTGGAGCCGGGCGGGCAGGTGATCGGCGAGCATCCACTCGGACAGCGTCTTCGGATCGAGGACGCCGTGGACCGGCGACATCAGCACCGCCGCGGCGCGACGCGCGAGATCGTGACGGAGGATGACATCGCGCGCGAACTCGTAGTCCGCGCGGTCCTGGACGACGAACTTGATCTGATCGTGCGGTCCGAGCCGATCGAGGTTGGCCCAGTCGTTCTTGCCGGCCTCGCCGCTGCCGGGACACTTGATGTCGACGATCTTCACCACCTCGCCGGGCACGCGCGCAATCGATCGGTGACCGCCGGTTTCGAGCATCACCTCGCGTCCTGCGGCCAGCAGCCGGTCCATCAAGAGATACACATCGTCCTGCAGCAGCGGCTCGCCGCCGGTGATTTCGACCAGCGGACAGTCGTGCCCGTTCACCGCGGCGACGACGTCGTCGACCGACATCTTGCGGCCTTCGTAGAACGCGTACGGCGTGTCGCACCACGAGCACCGCAAGTCACAGGCGGTCAGCCGCACGAACACGCACGGCTCGCCCGCGCGCGTCGACTCGCCCTGGATCGAATAGAAGATCTCGTTGACCGTCAGCATCGAATCGAATCTATTATCCTACTGCCATGGCGAAACCGACGTTCTACTGGAAGCCGACCTGAACCACGTGCAAGAACGCCAGAAGTTCTCTGGCGAGCGCGCGCGTCGACGTCAACGAAATCGACATCAACAAACAGCCGCCGTCGCGCCAGTTCCTCGAGCAGCACGTCGATGCGGATCACTTCCTCGACTACGTCAGCACGCGCAGCCCGGTGTGGAAGGAGCGGCCGCTGCCGAAGTCGAAGAAGGAAGCGATCGACTCGATGATGGAGAATCCGAACCTGATCCGCCGTCCGATCCTCATCAAGGGATCCAAGGTGATCTTCGGATTCGACAAGGATCGATACGAGAAGCTCTAACCTGCGCATCGGCACGTCAGGATGGTCTTATCCGTCCGGCAAGGGGACCTGGAACGGCGTCTTCTATCCCAAGCCGCGCCGGAAAGGCTTCGACGATCTCGCGTTCTACGCGGAGCATTTCGACACGGTCGAAGTGAATTCGACCTTCTACGGGCAGCCGCGCGCGGACGTCAGCCGCGCGTGGGCCGAGCGGACGCCGCGCGGGTTCGAGTTCTCGGTGAAGCTGTTTCAGAAGTTCACGCATCCGGGCATGTTCAAGGAACGCGTCGTCAAGAGCCTTCCCGAAAATGCCCGCGATGAAGCCGAGGCGATCGCCGCATTGGCGCGACCCAATCAGGCCGATCTCGACGAGTTCCGGCGCGGGATCGATCCGCTCGCGTCGGCGGGCAAGCTCGGCGCGCTGCTCGCGCAGTTTCCGGCGAGCTTCAAGGACTCGCCGGAGTCTCGCGAGTCGCTGACAACGCTGCTGCGCGCGTTCCACGAATACCCGGTCGCCGTCGAGCTGCGGCACAAGTCGTGGAGCGATGCGATCGCCGAGACGCTGACGCTGCTGAACGCATTCGGCGCGGCGTGGGTGCAGATCGACGAACCGAAGTTCCGCTTCTCGATTCGGCAGAACTACCTACCGAACGTCGAAGGCTTCTATTACATGCGCCTCCACGGCCGGAACGCCGCGACGTGGTGGCGGCACGAAAAGTCCGACGACCGCTACGACTACTTGTATTCGGCGGAGGAGTTGAAGGAATTCTCCGAAACGGCCGGCGCGGCGAAGCGTCTGGTGAAGAAGCTGTATCTCTATTTGAACAATCACTTCTCCGCGAAGTCGGTCGCCAACGCCGCCATGATCAAACGGCAGCTCGATGAGCCGATCGACGGCGAGTATCCGCCCGAATTCCTCGAGCGTTATCCGGAGCTGAAGGGCGCGGTGAAGGTGCGGCCGTCGCTCCTTCGCGCGTGACGCCGATTCGCTGACATTCGGATCTGATGACGCATTCGCCGCAGCGCGGATACACCGGCTTGCAGACGTTCTGTCCCCACGTGACGAGATAGAGATTGATGTACGGCCACCATCGGCGGCTCGTCGCCTTGTAGAGCGCCTGCTCGGTCTCGTCGGGCGTCCGCGTCTTCACCCATCCGAGCCGGTTCGAGATGCGATGGACGTGGGTGTCGACGCAGATATTCTCGACGCTCTTGAACGACAGAATCAGCACGAGGTTCGCCGTCTTGCGTCCCACGCCGGGCAGCGCCAACAGCTCGTCCATCGTGCCCGGCACGCGGCCGCCGTGCCGCTCGACCAGCAGACGGCAGGTTTCCTTGACGTGCCGTGCCTTGTGGCGGTAGAAGCTGACGGGATAGATCAACCGCTCGATCTGCCTGACGGTGAGCTTCGCCATCGTGCGCGCCGTGCGCGCCACGCGGAACAGCCGCGCCGACGCGGCGGCGGTCACCGGATCGCGCGTCTGCGCCGACAGCATCGTCGAGATGAGGACGTCGAACGGATCTTCCTGGCTCTCTTCGGCGATTTTCTCGACCGCGGGCAGCTCGAGATTGTCGATGGCGCGCGCGAGCGCCCGCATGACCGTCAGGACGCTTCGAGACGACGGTTTCGGCATTATTTCGGCTAGTATAGTCTGCTGTTTCAGAGCTTCCGCGAGCCTTCATCGGCAACAGGAGCAGGAGGAGGGCAGATGAAACGTTTGTTACTCGTCGCGCTTGCAGTGGCTGCGTTGTGCGTCGGCCAGACCGTCGGCATGGACGCCCAAGGCAAGACCAAAACGATGTCCGCGAGCGGCACGGTCAAGACCGTGTCCGGCAACTCGCTGACGATCACCGCCGCCGGCGGCAAGGACATGACCTTCACCGTCGACAACACCACGAAGTTCGTCGGCAAAGGTCTGGGCACCAAAGCGAAGCAGGGCCCGTTGACGGCAACCGATGCAGTCGCCGCCGGCGATCGCGTTCGCGTGAGCTATCACGACATGGGCGGCACGATGCACGCCGCGAACGTCAGCGTGACGTCGAAGGCCGGCGCGAAGAAGTAGCGTCGCTCAGCTTCCTGCACGTCTGGCCATCGGCACCGGGTCGCGGCGATCGACGTAGATCGCGGTCGCCTCGCCCCGGTTGATTTCCAGCGCCGACGCGCGTCCCCCCTGCACATACGCCGGCTGCATGCCGGTGTCGATCTGAATGACCCGGCCGTCGAACCGCGTCGCAATGCGGCCCGTCGTCGACACGGTGTGAGCGACGACCAGCGCGCGCGCGTGCAGCGACGAGAGAATCTCGCCAACCTGCGGCGCGAACGAGTCCGGCTCCTGCGCCAGCCCTCGATACCAGAGCGGACCGTCCACGCGCGCCGTGAGGCTCGCCATCGGCGCCGCGCGCGTCTTGTCGAGATCGCTCGTCAGCTCGCGCCGCACCTGCTCGTTGATCGCGGCGCAGCCCATCGGCGCGACCGCCGGACTGATCCCGCCGTGCGCGAACACGATGGCGTCGATCGAGATCGTCACCGGTAGTTGCCTCAGCCAGCGGCCGTACTCGCCGTCGCGGCCGAACGCCTGACGCAACTCCACGAACCCGAGCGGCGTTTGCTGAAGCGTCTGCTCCCGCGCGGACGCGGAGACGTTCAGCGTCTTGAGATACTGGCCGCGCATCTTCTCGGAGTCGGCGGTCGTGAAGGCGGCGTACTCGCCGGGCATCGTCAATCTGAGATCGCCGAGCATCCGCGCCGCTTCGTGATTGCCGAGCAGAATGTGCGCACGCCCGCCCGCGGCCTGCGCCTCGCGTTCGAGCCGGCGGACCAGATCCAGCGCCTTGCGTGAATCGTCGCCGCGATCCACGAGATCGCCGAGCTGCACGAAATGCGTCGCGCCGCCGGCCCAATGGCCTGCCGCGTCGACGATGCCGGCGGCCTTCAGAATCTCGACGTACCGATCGTAGGCGCCGTGCACGTCGCCGACGGCGACGATGCGCTCGACGTTGTCCCACTCGCATGGGCTCGCGGCGCGCATCACCGGGAGCGGCGCGACGAGCGCGGCGGCGAGGACACCAAGGCACAGATGGATGAACAGTCGCTTGAGCATGGGAGACGAGAAGTGTATCAGGTCGCGAGGAGCGGCGCAGCGATCCGCGTCACGCCGGGACGGGCGTCAGCGGCGGACGGCCCTCGAGCACCGCCCGCACGTTTTCAGCGGCGAGATCGGCCATCGCGGTCCGCGTTTCGGTCGTCGCGCTCGCCAGATGCGGCACGAGCAGGACGTTTTCGAGCTTCATGAGATCCGGGTGCACCGCCGGCTCGTTCTCGAACACGTCGAGCGCGGCGCCGGCAAGCAGATGCTGCTGCAGCGCCCAGGCGAGCGCCTCCTCGTCGACAATCGGTCCGCGCGCCGTGTTGATCAGGTACGCCGACCGCTTCATGTGCGTGAGCGCCTTCTTATCGATCAGATGCCGCGTCTCGGGCAGGAGCGGGACGTGCAGCGACACCACGTCGGACGTGTTCAGCAACCGATCGAGCGACATGTTTTCCGCGTTCGGCAGATCGATGTCGCGCGGCTCCGTGTACACGACACGCATGCCAAACGCGGGCGCGCGCGCCGCGACCGCGCGTCCGATGCGACCGACGCCGACGAGTCCGAGCTGCTTCCCTTTCAGCTCCATCCCGAGCATGAAATCGAGGGCCCAGCCTTTCCACTCGCCGCGCCGCACGAGGCGCTCGCCTTCCGACAACCGCCGCGTGATCGCGAGGATCAACGCCCAGGTGAAATCGGCCACCGACTCGGTGAGCACGTCGGGCGTATGCGTGACGACGATGCCGCGCGAACGCGCGTACGGGATGTCGATGTTGTTGTAGCCGACGGCGACGTTCGCGATCACCCGCAGCTTCGCCGCCGCGTCGATCACTTGCCGATCGATCGCGTCGGTGAGCAGGCACACGAGGGCGTCTTTGTCGGCGACGCGTGCCTTCAGCTCGCCCGGCGCGATCGCGGCATCGCCTTTGTACAGGTCGACGGTCCCGGACGCTTCGAGCTTCGAGAGCACCGCGGACGGCAGCTTGCGCGTGACGAGAATATTGGGCATGGGCATCGCGGTCAGTGTCCGAATGATAGACAGTATCCACAGTGGTTGCAGCGGACCGCCGGCTCGATGAGACACGCGCCGTCGCCGTCGCTGCCGCGCTGGAGCGGCAGGAGCCCGTGGCTCGAATGCATCGCTGCCGACGCGCCGCGATGGGCGTCGGTTGGGTGAGCGGCCGACGACCCGAGATGCCTCGCGATCGATTCACGAATCAGCTCGCGCAATTCCTGGTCAGTCATGGACCGTCACGCTGTCGATGATGCCGATGACGGCGGCGTCGACCGGCGCGCCCTTTCGGCCGAGCGCTTCGCCCGCGGCGCGTCCCTCGAGGACGACGAGCACTTTCTCGTCGACGCCTGCGCCCACGCCGTCGATCGCGAGCAGCGCGGCGCCGCGCGGCGTGTCGTCGATGTTCAGCGGCTGCACGATCAGCAGCTTCGCGCCTTCGAACTTGTGATGCTTCTGCGTCGAGACGACAGTCCCGACGACGCGTCCGATCTGCACGGTCAGCCCAAATCCCAGTGATCGATGATGCCGACGATGCCGGCGTCGACCGGCGGCTCGGCGGGATGGAACGGAAAGCTCGCTTCCTTGCCGCGCACGAAGAACACGTGCTCGCCGACACCTGCGCCGACCGCGTCGACCGCGACGAGCGGCCGCCCTGCCGGCTGGCGATCGGGCGTCAGCGGCTGGACGACGAGCAGCTTGATGCCGACGAGGTTGTCGTCCTTTTGCGTGGCGACGACGGCGCCGATGACTTTGGCGATCTGCATCAGTCCGTGATTTCCACTGCGTCGATGATGCCGACGATGGCCGCATCGACCGGACAATCCTTCATGCCCGACGCCATCCGCGCCGAGCTGCCGCTCACGATGAGGACCGTTTCGCCGACGCCCGCGTCGACGGTGTCGACGGCGACGAGATAGGTGCCTTCGGCCTTGCCGCGCGGATCGACCGGACGCGCGACCAGCAGCTTGTTGCTCACGAGCCGCGGATCCTTGCGCGTCGCGACGACCGTCCCCACGATCTTCGCGAGGAGCATTTACACTTTGACGGCGGTCGATTTGCCGATCGGGAGCGCGTCCTCGAGATTCGCGTGCGGACGCGGGATGACGTGCACCGACACCAGCTCGCCGACACGGCGCGCCGCCGCGGCGCCGGCGTCGGTGGCCGCTTTCACGGCCGCGACGTCGCCGCGCACGATGGCCGTCACGTAGCCGGCGCCGATCTTTTCCCATCCGACCAGCGTGACCTTCGCCGCCTTCACCATCGCATCGGCGGCCTCGATCATCGCGACCAGGCCCTTGGTTTCGACCATTCCTAACGCCTCGCCCATTTCAGTCTCCTTGTCATGGCTGAGGGCTGATGGCTGATGGTTATGGACGATGGTCGATGGTTCAACCATCAGCCATAACCATCAGCCATTAGCCATCAGCCATGGTCAGCGCAAGCTCCTGATAGCGTCTTCGATCAGTGCGGAGAGTTCGCGGTATGTTAACCGAATTTCTCCATCCGCCTCCGCCGAAGGCTTCGGCGAGACCGCCGCATCGGGCACGAGTCGCGATCCCGGACTCGATGGCGCCTGCACGATCTGACACGTCATCTCGTCGGTCGGTCCGTCGGCGCAGATCGGGGCCGGCGCCTTGATGCCGTACGAATCACGCAGTCCCTGCAGCCGCATCACTTCTTCACGCGAGATGAGGTGTTCGCGGCCGAGCAGCCGCGCGACGAGGCTGATCTTCGCGAAGTGCTCGATCGTTTCCATCTTGTAGTACGCGCTGTAGACGTCGGGGCCGACGGTGAGCGCGCCGTGATTCGCGAGCAGCATGCCATCGTGCGCTTTGATGTACTTGCGGACCGCTTCCGGCAGCTCGCGCGTCGACGGCGTTGCGTACTCCGCGATCGGAATGCTCCCGAGCGTCGTCAGGACTTCGGCGAGCACGGCGCGATCGAGCGGGATGCCCGCCACGGCGAAGCCGGTCGCCGTCGGCGGATGCGCGTGCACGACGGCGTTCACGTCGGGCCGCTGCCGATACACTTCGAGATGCATCAGCATCTCGGACGAGGGATCGCGATCGCCCTGCAGCTTCCGCCCCTCGAGATCGGTGATGCACATCATGTCCGGCGTCATGAACCCCTTGCACACGCTCTTCGGAGTCATGAGCAGGCGATCCGATCCGAGCCTGATGCTGATATTGCCGTCGTTCGACGCGGTGTACCCGCGGGCGTACATGCGTCGTCCGACTTCGACGATGTCGGCGCGCAGCTGAGATTCGGCGCTCATGCCGTGCGTGCGCGGTATTTGTCGCGGCACGCCTCGGAGCAGAAGAACAGACGCGCGCGGCCGTCGACCAGCATCACGGCGCGGTCGGGCAGAACGAATGTGCCGCAGACCGGATCGCGCGCCATCGGCACGCCGCGATCGGGCCCACGCGGCCGCCGCTGTCCCGTCATCCCTTCGACGAAGCTGTCGACAATGCGCCAGAACAGGCGCGAGATGATGATGAAGAGCACGAGCAGGAGAACGAACCGCGCCATCATGGTCCGCCGCGGCCGGCACCCGGGTGCGCGGCCTGAAGACTGTCGAGCGCACGCTTCGCCGCCTGCCCCTCCGGACTGTCGGGCGCCAGCTTGATCACCTGCTGCCAGGCGTCCGAAGCGCCTTGCAGATCCTGTTTGCCGAACGCCTTCACGATGCCGAGATTGAGCAGCGTCTTCGGGTGCGTCGGATCGAGCTTCAGCGAGCGATCGAATTGTTCGAGCGCTTTGTCCGGCTGATTGACGTAGTAGTAGCAGACGCCGAGGTCGGTGTTCAGATTGACGTCCTTCGGCGACAGCTGCACCGCTTCCTCGTACCACTTGATCGCGTCGTCATAGCGCTCGGCGTCGAAGTACAGGTTGCCGAGCTCGATCCGCGGTGTCGCATTCGACGTTTCGCGCGACGCGACCGACTTGAGCGCGTTGACGCGCGCCTCGTCGAGAATCGCGGCGCGGGTGCTGCTGGATCCGCCGGCTGGCGCGCCGCCGGGCGCTTGCTGAGCGACAGGAGCGGCAGCCTGGCGCGCGGTCGACATCGCCTGCTGCGAGCCGATGATCCAGCCGGCAATCAGACCGAAGACGACTCCGGCGACTCCGAAGGCGATGGCGTCAGACTTCATGCGCCAAAACGCGAATCATATCGCAGAGAGCCGCTGCAGGTAATCGCGCACGACGGTACTGAGGCCGACGAACAGCGCTCGCGACATGATCGCGTGACCGATCGAGACTTCGTCGAGATACGGGAGCGAGCGGAAGAGCACGAGATTGGCGAGGTCCAGATCGTGGCCGGCATTGACGCCGAGTCCGGCCGTGTGCGCGAGACGCGCGCAGTCGACGTACTGCGCAAACGATCGTGCGCCGCTGTCGGATCCCTGCTCGAACGCGCGCGCGAACGGCTCGGTGTACAGCTCGATGCGATCGGCGCCGACCGACGCGGCCCAGCGGATCGGATCGGCCAGCGGATCGACGAAGAGGCTGACGCGGATGCCGCGCGCGTGCAGGCGCTCGACCACCTGCGGAAGCTGTGCGGTCGCGGGTCCGGGTTGCCATCCCGCCTGGCTGGTGATCTCGCCGGGCACCACCGGCACGAGCGTGCACTGATCGGGACGCACTTCGTCGACCAGATCGAGCAGCTCCGGCCGCGGATCGCCCTCGATGTTGAATTCGACGCCCGGATGTTTCTCGCGCAGTACGCGCGCGATGGCGCGCACGTCTTCCGGCGTGATGTGACGCCGGTCGGCGCGCGGATGCACGGTGATACCCGGCGAGCCCGCCGCGACGCAGACATCGACGGCTTCCAGCACGCTCGGGATGTTCCCGCCGCGCGAGTTCCTCAGCGTCGCAACTTTGTTGACGTTGACAGAGAGGCGGGTCATAAGCGGGCCGGGTGCCGGGTGCCGGGTGCTTGGTGCCGGGTGCCGTGCTGGGTGCAAGGTGCGGGGTGCGGTGCGGGGTGCGGTGCGAGGTGCGGTGCGGGGTGCGGTGCGGGGTGCTTTGCCGGGTGCTGGGTGCTACGCCGAGAGCTTCGCAAACCGTTGCGACGAGTGCCGCACGTTGCGGCGCATCTTTCACCGCACCCTGCACCGCACCCTGCACCGCACCCTGCACCGCACCCTGCACCCAGCACTCGGCACGGCACCCGGCACCAAGCACCAGGCACAAGGCACCTCACCCCAGGTGTTCCTTGACCACGTCGACAATCTCCTGGGCCCATGCGCGGATTTCTTCCTGGTGTCGACCTTCGAGCATCACACGAAGGAGCGGTTCGGTGCCTGAATAGCGCACGAGCAGCCGGCCATGACCCGCGACGCGTGATTCGATGTCGGCGATGACGGCCGCGACCGCCGGCACATTCTTCAAAGCCACCTTCTCGCGGACGCGCACGTTCAGCAGCACCTGGGGATACGTGGTCAGGTCGCCGGCGAGATCGGCGAGCGTGCGGCCCGTGAGCGCTGATGTGCGGAGCACGTTGAGCGCCGTGCACAGGCCATCGCCGGTGAAGAGATAGTCGGAGAAGATGATGTGGCCCGATTGCTCACCGCCCAGTGACAGGCCGCGGTTGAGCATTTCCTCCATCACGTACTTGTCGCCGACCGCGCAGCGCACGAGATCGATCCCGAGCGGCTTCAACGCGAGCTCGAGACCGATGTTGCTCATCACGGTGGCGACGATGGCGTGGCCTTTCAGCCGTCCTTCGCGCTGCAACTGTCGGCCGCACATCAGCAGTACCGCGTCGCCGTCGACGATCTGACCGCGATGGTCGACGAAGATCGCGCGATCGCCGTCACCGTCGAACGCGACGCCCATCTGGCAGCCGCGTTCCGCCACCGTGCGTGCGAGCCGCTCCGGATGCGTCGACCCGCACCCGAGATTGATGTTGCGGCCGTCCGGTTCGTCGCCGATGACGATCGTCTCGATGCCGAGGCTTGCGAACAACCGCGGCGCCACCGTCGTCGTCGCGCCGTTCGCGCAGTCGATCGCCAGCACGAATCCTTTCAAGCGCGCTGATTCGGGAAACACGGCGCGGAGGTGATCGAGATACGGACCGACGAGATCCGCCTGCGCCAGCTGGCCTGCCTTACCGCTCTTCGCCTGCCACGAATCGTCCGCGACGATCGCCTCCACCTCGCGCTCGTCGCGCTCGGTGAACTTCTCGCCTCTGCCGGAGAACACTTTGATGCCGTTGTCCTCGAACGGATTGTGCGACGCCGAGATGACGACGCCGGCGTCGTAGCCCTGCGTCCGCGTCAGATACGCGATGGCCGGTGTCGGCACGACGCCCGCGCTCGTGACGGTCGCCCCGTCGCCCGACGCGCCGTGCGCGAGCTCGGCCTCGATCCACCCGCCCGATTCGCGCGTGTCGCGCCCGACGAGAATCCGCGGGCCCGCGGCGCCGGGAGGTGCGCCGTGACGCGCGCGCCACGCGCGGACGAGCGCCGCGCCGAGCGTGCGCACGGTCGGCGGATCGAGTGGATAGGCGCCCGCTTTGCCGCGAACGCCATCGGTACCGAACAGACGAGGGATCGATTCAACGTTTGGCACTGGTGATCCGTACCTTGACCGATGACGGTTCGATGCGCACGACGCCGACGTCCTCCTCGGACGCTTCGGCGTGCGCCGGCAGCGGGTATTCGCCGGCGCCCAGGCCGGCCAGATCGACGTATGCGACGATGTCGTCGGCCTCCACCCGCGTCAGCGTTTCGCGGCGTCCACGGATCGCGACCTGGACGATCGTCGGCGTGACTTCGGCGACGAGGCCGTCGCTGAGATTTCGAAGATGGACGGGCCTGTTCGACAGCGTCCGCTCCTGCGGCGCCGGCACGATTTGGACGGTGACCGTCGCCGGCCGCGGATTCTTCAGCCGAATCGCCGGATCGAGCACGCCGACGGTCACGCTTTCGCTGACGTTCACGCGCGCCCCCGACACGGAGACGGGCTCCGTCATCGCTTCGCTCGCGCGCTTGACGGCGCTCTCGGGCCCGATCACTTCCACCGTCGACGGATCCGCTTTCATCTGCCCCACGACGTAGCCTGGCGCGGGCCGCCCGTCGACCGCCGGAACCACCGGCACCTGACGCGATGCCGACGGCTCGAACGCCATCGCGATCGCCGACGGCATCACCTGCACGACCTCGACGCCGAACGGCACGCGTACCTGCTCGGGCGTCAGCGGAAAGAGTCGCCGGCCGGATCGCGCCGTCCGCAGATCGATCACCGCGACGACTTCTCCGGCCGACACGCGGCTCAGCGTTCCCGAGGCGCCGCGCACGCGAACGTCCACCGTCGTCGGCACTTCGCCGGCGAGCTCCAGTCCTGCCGGAAACTGCTGCAGTTCGAGCGGCACGCGCAAGCCGCGCTCGACGGTCTCTTCACCCGACACGGTCATCCACAGCAGGACGGCGAGGCCGACCGACAGCACCTGCAATCCGATTTGTCTGAACGTCCAGGGGCGGCGCATCACGTCAACTGGGCTTCGCGTTGAGGTGCGCTCGCCGGCCGCCGCTGAAGGACGAGCGCTCGCAGGCGCGCGCGCAACGCGTCGGTGTCGAGACCGCGCTCGATCTGACCGTCGGCGACGACCGAAAGGGCGCCGGTCTCCTCGGACACGACGATCGCGACCGAATCGTTTTCTTCCGTCAGCCCGATCGCGGCGCGATGCCGCGATCCCAGTTCCTTACTCAGCTTCGGATTCACCGTCAACGGCAGAAAGCACGCCGCGGCGGCAACACGATCGTCCTGCACGATGACGGCGCCGTCGTGCAGCGGGGACTTCGGCTGGAAGATGCTCAAGATCAAATCGTATGTCAGGCGCGCATCGAGCGGAATGCCGCCCTCGATGTAATTCCGGAGTCCGATCTGCCGTTCGACCGCGATGATCGCGCCGATGCGCTGCTGCGAGAGCATGCCGGCCGCAACGACCAGCTCTTCAATCGATTCCTCGGCCGACTCCGGCTTCGCGAAGTATCGAAAGAAAGGCGCGCGGCCGAGATGCGCCAGCGCGCGTCGAATGTCGGACTGAAACAGCACGATGACCGCGAAGACGACGTACCCGAACAGATTCCGGATCAACCAATTGACGGTTTCGAGATGCCCGAACCGCGATCCGTAGAACAGCGCGACGAGAAACGCGCCGCCGAGCGCCATTTGCACGGCGCGCGTCCCCCGAATGAGCTTCAGCACCTCGTATATGAGGATGGACACCACGAGGATGTCGGCGAGATCCCACCAGCCGATCGGCGGACGTCGCAGGAATGCGGTAAGCCAACTCATGGCTGATGGCGCCTTATCTCCTCGGCAACGCGGACGACCTGCGCCATTTCCGCGACGGCGTGGACCCGAACGATGTGCGCGCCGCCAAGCACGGCGGCGGCGACGGCCGCAGCCGTGCCCCAGTCGCGCTCCGGCGCGGGACGCATGCCGGACGCGTCGCGCAAGAAGGACTTCCGCGACGGACCGACCAGAAGCGGTCGATCGAGCGCCTGGGCGAGCGCCGGCAGCTGCGCCAGCACACCATAGCTGTGGGACGCCCTTTTGGCAAACCCGACGCCCGGATCGACGACGATGCGATCGATCGGTACGCCGGCGACCGTCGCCGCCGCCACGCTTTCCTCGAGCTCGCGCGCGACGTCGGCCATCAGATCGGCGTAGACCGCCTCTGCATACATCGACTTCGATCGCCCGCGCGTGTGCATCAACACGAGCGCCGCGCCGTATGTCGCGACGACGCCGGCGAGCGCCGGATCGAATCGCAGACCGCTGATGTCATTCACGATCGCGGCGCCGGCGTCAATCGCCGCGCGCGCGACTTCGGCTTTGTAGGTATCAACAGAAATCGGGACGCAAAGCCGCCCGGCCAGGCGCTGGAGAACCGGGAGGATGCGCGCCAATTCTTCGTCCGCCGGCACGGGATCCGCGCCGGGCCGCGTCGACTCACCGCCGACGTCGATCAGGTCGGCGCCCTCCGCTTCCATGTGCAGCGCGGCGTCTGCGGCGGCGGCCGGGTCGATCGTCGGCGCCGCGTCTCCGAAGGAGTCGGGCGTGACGTTGAGGATTCCCATGACGAGCGGACGCGCGCCCAGTTCGAGCACGCGGCCGCCGGCAATCGGGATGTCGTAGTGCTTGCGGAAGCTCACTCCTGCGGGAGCGGCTTGTTGAGCGCGGGCACGATCGGCGCGCGCTCTTTGGTGCGCGGCCGCGGTTCGTCTTCTTCGACGACCGGCCGCGCGGCGACCGGCTGCGACTCCTCGAGCGCGTGGCCGGCGGCGAGCCGCTTCACCTGCTCGGCGTCGAGCACTTCGCGCGCGAGCAGCGCGTCGGCAATCTTCACCAGCGTCTCCTTGTTCGACGCCAGGAGCTGGTGCGCGCGCTGGTAGTTGTCGGTGACGAAGCGCTTCACTTCCTGATCGATCTTGAGCGCGGTGTCCTCGCTGTAGTCCTGGTGCTGCGCGATCTCGCGGCCGAGGAAGATCTGTTCTTCCTTCTTACCGAAGGTGAGCGGTCCCATCGCATCGCTCATGCCCCACTCGCAGACCATCTTGCGCGCGAGCTCGGTCGAGCGCTCGAGATCGTTGCCGGCGCCGGTCGTGAGGCTGTTCATCGTGATCTCTTCGGCGATGCGGCCGCCGAGCAGGATCGCGATCTGATCGT
>Ga0114129_10006746_pt1 | contig 16301 bp, 11 predicted proteins | sample RhiMetdeltSRZDD1_FD_80071 | JGI IMG/M metagenome (GOLD analysis project Ga0114129, IMG submission 80071) | Populus rhizosphere microbial communities from Tennessee, USA - Rhizosphere MetaG P. deltoides SRZDD1 (version 2) (version 2) | ecosystem: Host-associated > Plants > Roots > Rhizosphere >... | reverse complement strand
GAAGAAGCCTGCAAGAAAGTGCGTGAGTGGCAACTTGCTTCGCCGGGTCATCGCAGCTTAAGTCTGAGTGTGAATCTTTCAGGAAGACAGGTTGCTCAACCAGATGTCGTAGACCAAATCCAGCACGCTCTCCAGGCGAGCAATCTTCAACCACATCATTTGAAACTTGAGATAACTGAGAGTGTGGTGATGGAGAATGCTGAGGCCGCCGCACAGACGTTTAAGCAATTACGCGCACTCGGTGTGCAGTTGAGTATCGACGACTTTGGCACCGGCTATTCCTCGCTGAGTTACCTGCACCGCTTTCCACTTAATTATCTGAAGATCGACCGCTCCTTCGTCAACCGCATGACCAGTGACGGTGACGACGCAATTGTGCGGACAATTGCGACCCTCGCGCGTAACCTCGGAATGGAAGTTATCGCTGAAGGCATCGAGACGGAAGAACAGTACAAGAAGCTGAAGGCGCTCGGCTGCGAGTTTGGCCAGGGCTTCCTGTTCTCGAGGCCGGTAACGGTTGATGCCGCCTTTCGATTGCTGCAGAGAGACACAGCTGGAGATGGCGAGTTCACCTTCGATCTCGAAAGAGAATCAGAGCTTGCCGGTTCGACCGCCTACTCGATGTAAAGCAGATCCACCGATTTCCACAGATTACACAGATTACGATTTGGGATTTCGGAATGCGGATTTCGGATTTCACTTTCTGTGGACCACCTCATTCTTCCGCAGACAACTGCTAATCTCACGGGCTTCTTCATTACCGCGAAATCCGAAATTCGCATTCCGAAATCCCAAATCGTAATCTGTGTAATCTACTCATTCTTCCGCAGACAACGGCTAATCTCACTGGCTTCCATTACCGCGAAATCCGAAATTCGCATTCCGAAATCCCAAATCGTAATCTGTGTAATCTGTGTAATCTGTGGATAGCTTCGGTTCGAGAATTCCGGAACTTTCTGCTACATTGAGCCGTGACTTTGTTCGACGTTGGCTTTTTGGGAAAACCCAGCTGATAACGTCAAACATCCTAACGCGGCTGTCGCGCCCATTTTGTCAGGAGTTTGTTAATGAGATTTGGTTTCAGAACATTACTTATCACCCTCGTTGTTTTGGGTACCACCGGCTTTCTCTTTTCCTCCGTGTCTGCACAGACCACACCAGACGCGGTTATGGTTCTGCCATTTGAGAACACGACGAGCCGGGCGGAATACAACTGGGTTGGAGAAAGCTTCGCGGACGCCCTTGCCGATTTACTCAACAAACCCGGCTTGATTGTGGTTTCAAGCGATGAACGTGAGCTGGCGTACCACCGGCTGGGTTTGCCGGAGACCGTCATTCCCTCAAGAGCGACAGCAATAAAACTCGCTCGCCAGGCCAAAGCGTCGATGATAGTCATCGGAAGTTATTCGGTGACACCTCCAACCGAGTCAGCGTCGAAGAACGAAAAGGAAAAAGAAAAATTACCAAGTGACGCTTACGTGCAAGTAACAGCGCGGGTGATTAAGGTCAATGAAGGTCGAACGCTCGGCGAAGTGATTGATGGTGGTTGGGCCACCAGGCAGTTCGATTATGGCGGTCTCTTAACAACTCTTCAGGAAATCCACGGCCGACTCGCCTACCAGATCCTTTATCAACGTGACAAGGCGTTGCCTTTTTCACAGAACCAAATCATTCAGGAGGCGACAAAGATCCCGCAACGCGCATTCGAGGCGTACGTCAAAGGTGTTCAAGTTGGCCCACGAGACGTCGCTCGAGCGAACTATCTGAAGAATGCGATGCGCTTTTATGCTGACGCTAATGGTGGGGCGGTCTATCCCCAGGCTGCGTTTGAACTCGGACGCTACTACATGAGCGAAGGTAATTGGAAAGACGCTACTGAATACTTCTCGAAACTGCAGAAGAAGGATCCGCATTATACGGAAGGAGCCTTCTACGCAAGTCTTGGTTATGCGAAGTTGGGTGACTATGGTCGGGCTCTGGCCACGATTGTTCCACTTTCCTCTGACGTGCCTCTAATTGGCGTCTATAACAACGCCGGGGCGGTAGCGATACAGGCTGGCAGAGAGAACAAGAATCAGGAAGAGAAAACCCGTCTCTTCGGTCAGGCTATAGAGTTTCTAGCGCGGGCGGCAGAATCTGCCCCTGAAGATCAGATGGTGCATTTCAATTATGGATACGTGCTGTTTTTGATGGGCAAATTCGGCGAGGCCGCTGAGCAGTTGGGTAAGGTAATCACCGGCGATCAGCGGAACGGCCAAGCTTATTTTTTGTTGGCGAAAGCATTTGAAAAGTCAGGCAAACCTGAAGCGGCCACGGCCGCGGACGATCAGGCGCGGCGGTTTCTTCAATCGGCCTATGCGAAGTGGGAAACAGAATGGCAGAAGTCGCAGAGCACAAGCGCCGTTAATGTTCGAATGCGCGACGTGTTGAACCGCGATGACGTCGTTGGTCTCGCACGACAGCAGGCGATTTTGGCGAGTACCAGCTCTCCCGCGTCTGCCTCGGAAGACTTACTGGCCAAAGCGCGCGATCTTTACCAGGCAGGACGCGATGATGAAGCGCTTCCCGAGCTACATCGAGTTGTAATGATTGAGCCGACAAACGCCGAGGCGTATCTCCTCAGTGGTCGAATCAATCTTCGACGCAGTGATCAGGAAGCAGCAATTGCCGCACTTAAGACGGCGATCTTCTGGGATCCCAAATTGATCGACGCTCACATACTCCTGGGAAGAATTTTCCTCGAACGCGGAGACAAGTCCGAAGCCAAAAAATATGCGACCGCTGCGATTTCGATTGACGCAAACAATCAGGAAGCGATCGCGTTGCAGCGACAGGTCACGAGGAGCAATTAAGGCAAGGATGAGGGATGGAGGATGAAGGATGAAGGAGCGGACCTTCATCCTTCATCCTTTATCTTTGCTCTTTTGTGGCACGGAAGGTGCTCAAAGGCAAACCGGCATGCACGGAATAACGAAACACGTTGCCCGTGCCCCCGCCGCCAACATCCCTCTGAGCGCCGCCTGCCGCTGCGCCAGCTACCTTCCGAGCAGTCCTTCAGTGCTTCCCCCCGAAATATGAACCCAGTCAGGAATGACTGGGTTCTCCCGCATTTTGATGGAGTTTTTTCGGTGTAATTCCTGCGCTAACTCAAATTCACAAAACTTGTCGGACGGACGGTTTTTGTCACTTTCAGGGTGACGAATTCTGTCTTTTTGCACGATTTCGGGACCGATTTAGAGAGGCCTCATGCCGCTAATCAATGCGCTCTCAAAAATATTTCTTTCGGATCAGGCACTAGCACTTCGCCTGGCTAAACGAGCGTTCGACTTGGTTCATCTTATCGTGCGGATCTTGAGTTAAATCGGCGTCGCGAAGCAGAGTCAGGATTTAGCGTCATTCAATAAAGACCCACCTCCGCGCGACTCGGCTTTGCCAGTTTTAAGGCCGACTGCGCTCTCTTCAAATGGTCTGTTAAACTCGGCGCGATGTCTGCGGTATCGGCCACGTCGCGTCAACGAGTAAGTTGGATTAGAACTGTCGCCTCACGCGCTGAGGTCGAGACTCCCGCACTAGTCGACTGGGCGGCGGCCGTCGGCACTGCACTTCTCTTAATCCTTTCCTTTCCAGATTTTGACTTAGCGCCATTAGCCTGGGTTGGTCTAATTCCCCTGCTAGTGGTGATCGCTCGTCATCCTAATCCTGTTCGCGCCCTTATTCTTGGTTGGACGACAGGCACGATCTTCTTTTACGGCTCGTGCTACTGGCTGACCTACTCAATGATTCACTACGGTGGTTTGCCGGCAGTCGTTGCGTACCTGCTACTTATTCCAGGAGCGCTTCTCGTCGGGCTTTTCCCTGGTCTGTTCGCTCTGGTTCTCGCCCTCGCAATACGAAGCTGGGGATTAAAGGCGCTGCTGCTCGCCCCACTCATTTGGGTGGCGACAGAATATGCGCGACTCGGCGTCACAGGCCAACTGTGGAATGCGATGGGATATTCGCAGGCCTACTATCCGTCGTTAATAGAGACGGCGCGTCTCGGGGGCGTTTATGCCGTCAGCTTTCTTATTGTTACTGTGAATTCCACGATTGGGTTTGCGTTAACAAAGCGAACACCGGGAGGGCTCCTGATCGCTCTGGTGATTCTAATGTTATGCGGGGCCATCATCGTCAATGAGCATTTTAATCACGTCATTGATTCGGGTAGTGATTCTCATCGGCATCTCACCATAATTGCCCTGCAGCCTAATGTCCCTATGCAGCTGGTCAAGACAACGGAAGAGATGGAACAACTATTCGAACGCCATCTAACGATGACTACTCAAGCACTCAACTCGGAGCCGGCACCAGACTCAGCTGCCTCATCTATCTCGGCCTCAGCTCGGTTAGTGATCTGGCCGGAATCGCCCATGAACTTCACCTACATTTCAGACGAGAAGTTCAAACAGACAGTCAGCCAGTTCGCGATCGATAATCGGACCGCACTTCTTTTTAACACTCAAGAGCCGGCACCAGCTGGAGGCACCTACAATTCAGCGGTCCTAATAAATGAAAAAGGCCGCATGATCTCTCAGTATGATAAGATTCGGCTGCTGCCGTTTGGCGAATACGTGCCCCTCCCGCGCTGGTTACCGGGAGCATCTTTGATAACTGCCATTGTCGGTGATTTTACGCCTGGCTCGAACTACACGTTGATGCCTGTGGGAGACAATCGAAAAGCTGGCGTTTTCATCTGCATTGAATCCGCATATCCGTCAATTGCGCGAACCATGACCAAGGGTGGCGCAGATGCTTTAATCAACATCTCGAACGATGGGTACCTTGGACCAACTGCAGTAATGCGGCAACACCTGGCCAACGCGGTCTTTCGGGCTGTGGAGAACGATCGGACTGTGGTTCGCGTAACGAACAGTGGTATCACGGCTCTTATTCTAGGCGACGGACGGATATTAGACCAGACGAAAGGCTTTGAACCTGATGTTCGCGTTTGGCGGCTGTCAGAATCCTTTAACGCCGACACGTTTTACACAAAGCACGGCGACCTGTTCGCCATGTTTTGTTTAGCTGTCACGACGGTGACTGCTATTTTCGCTTTCATGGTAAGAAGGAAGGAATCTACGAACTTAAGATGATCGAGACTTTATCAATTCAGGATTTAAGAAACTCATATGACGACCTGCGCGGTCGTGTAGAACAACTTGGGAGGTTTCTTTGATGTTCCCGCTCGCCGGGAAGAATTAAGCCGGATCGAAGCCCAGGCGTCGGCCCCTGATTTCTGGAACGATCAGGAAGCCGCGCAAAAGTTATTGCAGGAACGCAGCCGGCTCGAACGAAAGATCCAACGCCAGGAGAACTTCCAGTCGCAGATAGACGACGCTGGCGTGCTCTTTGAATTCGCGGAAGAAGACGAAGCATCACTCAAGGAGCTTGGCGCACTCATCGAGCGCCTTCAGCACGACTTGAGCCAGGCCGAGACAGAGATGCTGCTTTCAGGAGAGAACGACTACCGCAACGCGATCTGCACCATCCATCCGGGAGCCGGGGGCACTGAATCACAAGATTGGGCCGAAATGCTGCTCCGGATGTATTTGAAATGGGCCGAACAGCGTGAATTCAAAACCGAGATTCTTGAATATCAACCAGGCGAGGAGGCGGGACTGAAGAGCGTCACATTTCGAGTAGAAGGCGAATATGCCTACGGATTGTTGACCGCTGAAGCCGGTGTACACCGGCTTGTAAGAATCTCTCCCTTCGATCAAGCTGCTCGTCGACATACCTCGTTTGCTTCCCTCTTTGTCTATCCTGAAATTGACGAAGACATTGAAGTAGAGATCAACGAAAAAGATCTACGCGTTGATACTTACCGTTCAACCGGTGCAGGTGGACAACACATCAACACCACCGACTCCGCCGTCCGCATCACACACCTGCCGACCGGCATAGTCGTTTCCTGCCAGAACCAACGTTCACAACACCAGAATCGCGCAGTGGCAATGCAAGTTTTGCGATCGCGTCTATATGAACTGGAGCTGGAAAAACGGCAGGCGGAAACGGCTCAGCTTGAAGCGAATAAAGCTGACATCTCTTTTGGTTCACAAATTCGAAGCTACGTGCTGGCGCCATATCAACTGGTGAAAGACACGCGCACCAAACTTGAACGAGGAAACGTCGAAGCCATCCTGGCGGGCGACATCGACGACTTCATCACCACTTACCTGCTTTCGAAGAAAGCTTCATAGTTCGCGATGGCAACTACCCAAATTGAAGATAAGCCCCGAGTGATTACACCGCGCGCGAGTCGCTTCAACGAGATCCTCGCCATCTTGTTAGTCGCATTCGGAATTTTGCTACTGCTCTGTTTGATTTCGGCTCCGTTCTACCCTAACGATCTTTCGTGGAATTCAGCCGGACAAGCAGAGACTCACAACTGGGCCGGAACGATCGGCGCAAACGTCGCTGCAACCGTTTTTCAGTTCATCGGCTTGGCTGGGTATCTTCTGCCGCTCTTGTTATTCGCGGCGGCGTGGCGGCGTTTGAGAACGACCAATTTTCACAGCCTGTGGTCGCGCCTAGTCGGATTAACGGTTTTGGTTATCGCAGCTTCGGCGCTGCTCTCTATCTCCAATATCCATCCATTGTTCGACTCGAGCGTTCAACCTGGCGGATTGTTGGGAGCAGTGGTCGCTCAAGTTCTAACGGGTGGACTTAATAAGGTCGGCGCTACGGTCTTGCTGATTGCGATCGCTGCTAGTGGGCTGCTGCTCGCCACCAACTTCTCTTTCATTCGCTTCTACGAACTCGTTTCGGAGTCAGTCGCAAATCGATTTGCTTTTGTTCCGGCTATACCTAATCGGTTTAAAGCTTGGCGTCAGAAGCGTCGGGAAGAGGTTGCACTAAGAAAAGAGAAGAAACTCGCCATCAAAGCTGAACAGGAAGCCGCACGTGGCACGCTTCGTCAGACCTTGAATCTCAGCCCGGCTGAACGTGTCGCCGAGTTCATGAAGGAGCCTGTCCAACAAAAGACCGAGTCGGTCTTGCTTCGCGCAGAACCTCTCAGCCCAACATCGCCGCCGCAGGCAACCGCGGCAGTCGCTGGTGTGGGAACAGCCGGCGGCATTGGACCTCAACGTGCGACGGTGGTGACGGACCGGTCCGGAAGACGCTCAATATTTCCGAGTTCGGGATCAGCTCCGTACATCGACGATGACGCTACTCCAGAAAGTATGGTTAGAGGCGCGTCGGTCTTGCGAACAAAGGTCGAAGCTCCAGCAACTGGTAAATTGCCATTCGATGCGACGCGTCGGGTTAATTACAGCGACTACTCGCTGCCACCGCTCGAGTTTCTCAACGAAGCGCCCCCGCATAGTGAACAGGCTGATGCCGAACTTCTTGGCTTAGCGACTCGACTGGCTGAGAAATGCAAAGAGTTTAATGTCACGGGCCAGATCAAACACATTTGTCCAGGCCCCGTAGTAACCACCTACGAGTTCAAGCCGGATCCTGGCGTGAAGTACTCGCGGGTAGTGTCGCTGGTTGACGATCTTTGCCTGGCGCTGAAAGCCGAATCGATCCGCATCGATCGCATGCCGGGTAAACCGCATGTCGGCATCGAGGTTCCTAATCCACGCCGGGAGACCATCTTTCTGCGCGAAGTTATCGAGTCGCGCGCATTTCGCGAGTCAGCTTCAAAACTGACTATAGCGTTGGGAAAGACGATCGATGGGCTGAATTACGTCGCAGACTTAGCGAAGATGCCCCACCTGTTAATTGCGGGAACAACTGGGGCGGGTAAGTCTGTTGGCGTAAACGCGCTAATCGTCTCGATTTTGTATCGAGCCCGTCCAGACGAAGTTAAGTTCATCCTGATTGACCCGAAGCGTCTGGAATTGGGTTTGTACGAAGACATACCGCATCTGGCCGCACCAATAATCGTCGATCCGAAGCTGGCCTCGAGATCGCTGAAATGGGCGGTGTCTGAGATGGAACGTCGATATAGGGATCTCGCTGGTTGGGGCGTGAGAAATATCGACGGCTACAACACCGAGATCATGCGGCGCAATCTCGTTAAGGAATACGACGAGAACGGCGATCCATGGAAACCGCTTCCCTACATCGTCATCATCATCGATGAATTGGCTGACCTGATGATGACCTCGGGACGCGAAGTCGAGGACTCTATTACGCGGCTGGCGCAGATGGCGCGTGCCGTTGGGATTCATCTTGTGCTGGCTACGCAACGACCGTCAGTGGATGTCATAACAGGATTAATCAAGGCGAACTTCCCTTCCCGCATATCTTTCCGGGTATCGTCGAAAGTAGATTCACGAACGATCATCGACACAAACGGCGCTGAGCAGTTGCTCGGACGCGGCGACATGCTGTTCCTTCCGCCAGGGACGTCACGTTTAATTCGCGTACATGGTGCCTACATTGATGAAACTGAGATAGGTCGAATCGTCGCGCACTCAAAAGCCCAGGGTCCACCAGCCTACGATGAAACGATCACTCAAACAGATGAAGAGGCACTTGGGCTGGAGCCTACAGAAGGCGAACACGACGAGTTGTTCGAAGAAGCGCTGCGCATCTGCGTGGAAATGAAGCGTGCATCGACCTCGGTGCTACAACGTCGATTGCGGATTGGGTACGGACGAGCAGCAGCGATTCTCGACATCATGGAGCGTGAAGGTCTGATTGGTCAGGCTGACGGATCCAGACCTCGTCCCGTTCTCGGTCGCGCGTATGAGATGGTTGCGGACTGGGACGAGATGAGCGTTCCGGACTAAAAGGGGGAGAGGGGAAAAGGGGAAAAGGGAAAGAGGGGAAGAGGGAAAACGGGAAGTATCCTGATCGTTCCTTTTCTCCGTTTCCTCGCTTTCCCTTTTCCCCTCTTTCCCTTTTCCCCTCTTCCCCTTTTCCCCACACTTTCGTGAAAATTCCACCGTCCACTGTGGAAAAGTCTGTGGAGAAATTCGGTGTTAACAACTTAAGTCGCTGAGTGACTTAAACTTTTAGCAGAATGCACACACGAGCGGCGTCGCGTGAACCTCTTCAGACTCCGCACTTGAACCATTTGGGTAGGTTAGAATTGAATACCACGTGAGCTAAAGCCAGTGGTGTCTCGTGCTATTCAGCTAGCTCTTTTTTTCGGTAAATCTAGTGACCACCACCGAACTTCGAAATGCCGCGCTTGATATCTTTCAACACGCGTTGCGTTCCGTTGATGCGCGCGCTGCAACACGCCACGCAGTCAGTCTTCAAGACTCGATTCTGCGAGTTGGTGATAGCGAATTCGATGTCGCTAATAGACCGGTGTACGTCGTCGGCATTGGCAAAGCAGCACTATCCATGGCTGTCGGTTTGATTGATCGAGTCGGAACAAAGATCGCTCGGGCAGTTATCAGCACCGGGCCTTCGTCTTTAATATCTTCATTACCGCCAACTCACGCAGTGTTCTACGGCGGGCATCCATTTCCAAATCAACAAAGCCTCGATGCTGCTCAAGCAGCGTTCGAGCTTTTGGATCGAGCAAATTTGGAAAGAGCGGTCGTCATTTTCCTGATCTCAGGAGGCGGCTCAGCGATGATGGAGTCACCGATCTCGAACGACATCACGCTTGAGGATCTTCAACGGACCAACCGGCAACTGATCACCTGTGGAGCGTCGATCAACGAAATCAACGTGGTCCGACGATCGATTTCTGCGGTAAAAGGTGGTCGACTCGCCGGGCGCTTGACCGAAGCGGGTCTGGTGACATTGATAGTTTCCGATACCAATTCGGGCGATGAGTCGAGTGTCGCGTCCGGGCCGACCCTTCCAACCGCTGATGATCAATCAAAACCTTTGGAAATAACTGATAGATACAGCCTGAGTGCGTTACTTCCCGAGTCTGTTGTTTCCGCCATTCGAAATTACAATGCAAACACCAATATCAAGCCACATCCTTTCTACATCCTGCTGGATAACAACATGGCCGTCCGAGCGACAGCTGAAAGAGCCCGCGAATTAAGTTTCAACACCACAATCGCCTTCGATATCAATGAACAGCCTGTGGACGAGGGCGTCAATTTGTTACTCACTCGCGCCCTGGGGATGGAACAGCCTGGCTGTCTGATTTCCGGCGGTGAATTCTCTTGTCGCGTCAGCGGAGATGGAAGGGGCGGAAGAAATCTTGAAACTGTGTTGCGTTGCGCGATCAAACTCCATGAGGACGCACAGAAAAGTACTGTGGTACTCAGCGCGGGAACTGATGGTATCGATGGCAGCAGTTTCGCGGCCGGCGCAATCGCCGATGAAACGACAATTCCTCGTGCTCACGAGTTAGGCTTGGATCCGGTCGAGTTTCTCCAAGACAGCAATTCGCACGTTTTCTTTGAGAATTTGGACGATCTGATCGTTACCGGACCGACCGGAACCAATGTGAGAGATATAAGAATCGTGTTGACAGGTTAGAGTTCAGGTGAGATTAGTGCCCACTGTTCAAGGCATCGATCTGATGCCACGGCCTTGCGCCGTGATACTTCACGTTGCATCTAGAGAAGGAGCAAGGTGAGGTGGAGATGCCAGAATCCCGGCTGCTCCTTGTAGGGCCAACCGTGACGTACCACGGCGCAAGGCCGTGGCATCACCTGTTTTTATTGAGTGGCTGTCTTGACTCGCGGTTTTCAAAAGCATATAAAAGTTTCGGCCGTTGTTGCCCAGCATCTCCACTGTAATCCAACCGGAGTTCGATTTTGTCGACACATCTCGAAACAGAACAAGTCACAGCCCCGCAGCCCGTGGAACGCGCTCCGCAATTATCGTTTCAGGACTTAGTGCGACGTTTGAGTGATCAAACATCGCCGCCGTCGCTCGATGCATTACACTCCTGGCTCGCCAACGTTCATATCGAGCCCGAAGACGTTCAACCTTATGTCGGGTTTAAAGAAGGAAACTACTGGCGTCATCGTGTATGTCGCAACGCTGCCGTCGAAATGCTTGTACTGTGCTGGCGTCCCGGTCATAAGACTCCCATTCACGATCACAATGGGTCGCATGGCGTGGTAAGAGTTCATGCCGGAGTTCTTTCTGAAACTATCTACAGGTACGACGCAGCAAAAGGACTCAGCTTCGAAAGCGGACGCGAATGTCAGGTCGGCGAAGTTACTGGTGCCGGTATACCGGACATCCATCGCCTCGCTAATGCTGAAAACAGCGGACAAGATTTAATCACTGTTCATGTATATGCGCCGCCGCTCGGCGTCCTCAAGACTTACAAGGTAGGCAGCCCGCAAATCGATCTATACACACCTGACGACTCTGATAGTTAACAGGATTACAGGATCTCAGAATTACACGATGAGTCGGGAACTAATCCTGTAATTCTAAAATCCTGTAATCCTGTTCGCTCTCGTTGTAAGTTCGGTACGCTAGGCGCATGGTCCCATTAACTGCTTTCCGTCTGCATAAAGTTCTCGTTTTCCTTACCCTTCTCTTCACTCTTTCATGTAGCTCCGGCTCCAGAGTCGGGCATTCCGGCGAACTGACGGTTGCGGCCGCCGCCGATCTCACTAATGCGTTCGAGGAGATTGGTCAGGAGTTTCAGTCTTCTACCGGCACCAAGGTAGTTTTCAATTTCGGCTCGTCAGGGCTGCTGGAGAAACAGATCGAGAACGGTGCACCCATTGATCTCTTTGCTGCCGCGAATGTCGATTACATCAAACAGCGTGAGCAAAAGGGACTGATCATTCCTGATACGAAGAAGGTGTACGCACGAGGTCGCATCATTCTCTGGACGTTGAAGGACAGCCCGATCCGCATTGAAAAGCTTGCGGACTTAACTCGCCCGGAGGTCAAACGAATCGCAATTGCCAATCCGGAACATGCGCCTTATGGCATGGCTGCCCGCCAAGCCCTGGAACGAGCTGGATTATGGGATTCAGTTAAATCCAAGTTGGTGTACGGCGAGAACGTTAGGCAGACTCTTCAGTATGCGCAAACCGGGAACGTTGAGGTCGCGATTGTAGCGTTGTCATTGAGCGGCCAGACTGACGGCCACTGGATACTGGTGCCGGAAGAGTTACACAACCCACTGGACCAGGCGTTGGGAGTAATCAAGGGAACAAAGAATGAAGCGGGCGCTCGAGCGTTCGCAGACTTCATCGTCGGTGAGCGTGGTCAAACTATTATGAAGAAGTACGGCTTTACGAAGCCGCAGTAACCGTGGTTTTTGGAGTGCGGTGACTTGTCACCGCTTTAGTCTTTGGCAGCTTGCTGCCGCAAAATGGCCGCGACAAGTCGGGCCGACGAAAGCGCCGACGAGTCGGCAGCACTCCAAAGGATAGCGTTTACTCCCGCACAAACTTCGTCACACTCAAACTCTTTCCATCCGTAACGACCGTAATCATTCCCGAGTTGCCCGTCGTCAACACCTCAGCACCGATTGATCTCCAACGCTGAACCACCTCGGGATGCGGGTGACCGAACATCGATTGCTGCCCTACAGAAATCACCGCCAATTTCGGCTGAACAGCAGAAACAAAGGCTTCAGTGGATGACGTCCGACTGCCATGATGGGGAACTTTCACAACTTCGGCACCTACCATATCCGGTTGGCTTAAGAAAGCTTCAGCCGTCTTTTCAATATCTCCGGTGAGCAACAATTTTCGCTCTCCGTATCTGATTCGAATCACCAATGAATCATTGTTTCGAGACGGCGCGTCGGCATTCGATATTGAGGGCGGCCAAAGGACCTCCGCTTCCACGTCGCCAAAACGGAGAAGATCTCCTGTCTGTACGAGTTGAACCAGTGTCGACGTTCGCTTCAGTGTTTGTGCAAATTGTTGATACTCCAAATCGTTCGTTGGTGTTCGGGCAACAAGCGCGGCGCGGACTTTGAAATTCGCCACTACGTCATTGAGTCCCTCAATGTGATCGGCATCAGCATGCGTTGCTAAAACATAGTCGACAGAATCCAGCCCTCGATACCAGAGATACTCACAAACGACCATTTCACCAATACTTCGTTGGCGGTTCAGAGACGGACTATTTAAGAACTGCGGTTTACCGCCACCGTCGACAAGCAACGTAGCTCCGTTCGGCATTGTGACTAGGGCCGAATCGCCCTGGCCCACATCGAGAAAATCGATGCGCAGCACGCCGTTTGTAGATTGCGCACTGAACGGGTGCAGCACGACAATTAAGAACATGAGAATCTGAACCACAAGCACCGTTGCCATACCGGCTCCGTGGCGCTTACGCAACGCCTGCCCCTGACTGCTGTCCCTGCCTCTCGCTTTTTCCTGCTCCTGCCTGCTGCTCCTGCTCCTATCTTGTCCCCTGCTCCTGATCGGCTGCCATCGTGTAAGTAGGACCGCCAGCACGACCAATGGTACGTAGTAGATAACGTACACGACTCGCCCTGCTCCGGCGTACTCAGGCAGCCTGCATGATGCGAGATTGAAATGCTTGAATGGATCGACGCTGTGGACCATCAACCAATCGATCGTGTTTGCCAGTGCTACGAACAGCGAAGCCAATGTAGTACTAATCTGCGCAATCAACACTGCTAACAAGGCAACTGCAGCGAGGATCGTCAACAAGATACCGACAACCACATTCAGAATGAGCGACGAGGGCGACAGACGATGAAAGTAGACAATTTGAAACGGCAGTAGCATGAGTTGGACAGCAACAGAGACAACAACGGAGGCGAATAGATAGCGTGTGGGTCGCTGAAGATGATGTCGTTCAAGCCAGTGTGCGACGGGAGTCTTGAATGCTCGATAGCTATGGTTCAATCTCTTTTGTTCAAGCTGCCAGTCGTTTTCACTCCAATACAAAGCTTCAGACACAGCTCTCAACAAGCGCGAACATTCAGGTGGATAAGGCCTAGTGCGTGTTGGTCGCCATGCGCCTATGTGCGCGAGGTTTTGCAGTATAGGTAGTGCTATTAAGACAATCGCCAGTACGGACAGGAATGTGAGCTGTAGCGAAGGATTAAATAGATCTTTAGGACTCCAAACGAGTAACACAAGCGCTGCTGCACTCAACGAGTTCAACGGCGATGACTTTCGGAACAACACGATTCCCACAGCGACAAAACTGAACATCAAGGCAGCGCGAACGACTGATGGATCAGCGCCTACTGCAAGAGTGTAGAGCCAAACGGCGCAAGCAGATCCTCCGAGTTGGAGCCACCGCCGGCTGGTGAGTCGTCGCGAGATAAGAAGAATGACTGCACCGAGAAATGTTATATGGGCTCCGCTGATGACGAGAATGTGAAACGTGCCACCTTCGCGGAAACGCTGCGCGGTGGCGATTGAAAGGTTGTAACGATTGCCCAGCAAAGCAGCCGCCAGAACACCAGCGGTTTCGATTGAAAAGTGCAAATCGATCTGGCGCTGAAGAAAGCCTCGCCACCTGTAGAGAGTGGCTGAGATGGCTGGGCCATGCGATTCGCTGGGACGAATTATTGACTCCGGCCCACGTATCGTGGCTACAGCGTCGAGGTCCTTGGTGTCGAGGTACTCAGCGAGCGTTGATACGCCTGGATTCCTATACTGTTCTGTTCGATCGAGTTTGGTTCGAACCGTGATGTGCGAGCCGGAGTGCAGATCGAGTTCTTGATATACGCGCTGTTCGTCCGCGTTTTTGCAATAACCACTGATCGCAACGACTCCAGCACACTTTATGGATTCAGATGGCGTATCGATCGTATCGACGTTCAGCGAAAAGTGAATCCCGTCGCGCGCGAGTTCAACCGGGCCAGTGACAACACCTGTGAATGCGATTGGTTCGCTTGGATGAAGCATGCCGCGCGCGATCAAAGTCTTTAGTTGATCGGATGGTGTGCGGGCTTGAAGGACTGTAAGACAGGAACCGGTGAAGAAGATTGCCGAAAGCAACGTGAACCGGGCGATATTGAGACGCGACGTGAGAAGACCGCAGAAGGTGATGACTGTCGCGGTAGCAAGCGGGATGAGCAAAAAAGTAATCCTAATTTGAGTGTAGGTTGAAACGACGATTCCAAGAGCGAACACAGACGCAAGTTGGGCAAGCGGATTGTGGCTGAAAAGCGGAACGTGAGGATTGCTGATCATAGGTTAGTGAGGATTCAATTAAAGATGATTGGACAGAATAACACGGAATCGCGTGTTTGCTTCCTAACATCCGAACTAATTAATCTAAGAAGTCAGTGCAAAATCATGAACACTGCTCCAGGGCCCGAGACACCGCAACAAGTCTCTGATCAAGTCAGTAGAATCTACTTCGGTGTCGTCGACTCGAATTCGCGGCGCCGTGCGATTCGGCAGTGCCTCATCGGTGCTGTTGAGGCTGCTGTGCTGGTCCCATCGCTGTTCTATTTGCGTTTCCGGGCAGTAGGCCCACTCGGCTGGGGTACAACTGTCTTCTTCGTTGTTTACCTTTTACTCACGGCGATTGGTCTCTATTTCAGAACGCGTCCTGAATACCATTCACCCATTGCATTGCGTGGCGATTGGTTGGACCGCATCGGCGCCTTCTGGCTGGTCGGCTGTGTATTTGGTCCATTCCTGGGCTGGGCAATCACTTCAGGCGCTTTGCCTATCACACAAAACTCCTGGCGCTGGTTGTATGGGGCGCGCGTGTTCTTAGCTGCCGTGGTTCCGGTTATTCTGGCTTTGCCGCTCACGCGTTATGTCCGAGGGAAGTCAGTCTTGATCGCGCTGCCGTTGCTGGTCGTGGTTACGTTGCTACCGGTATCAACGGCAATGAATGTGAGCATGGACCTGTGGGAAGGTCCAAGCCAAGTCGGCGGATCCGAGTCATACCTCAACCATACCCAACGAGCCCTCGACCGCTGACTGTTAGATACGAGGTTCGGCATCGATGAAAAAACTAAAACGCAAAGATGCCACCGGCAAAGACATTGCGGTTGGTGATATCGTTCGCGTAATCGGTGTTCCAGATTTAAGTGGCATGTCCGCGGAGTGTCGTGAAGAATCCCTTCCTGTTTTCCGGCACCTCGTGGGAAAGTATAAGAGAGTTACGGAGTTTGACGAGTACGGTTTCGCGTGGTTGATGTTTAAGATCCGAAAGGGTCCCCACGCAGGTTACCACTCAGTGGGGATCGAGCCGAATCTATTGAGGGTGCGGCAGCTGCGGCGCTAACGGAGGCGAGGTGGTCCAACCGATTGGGGCCGATGCGCCCGAGATAACGGCAAGATTTCGCGATCGCGGAGGAAACATCATCGGCCTTTATCAACAACCAAACTGATGCTCTGGAAACCTGACAAACTTCTGAAAGCAATTCTGATCTGGACCATGTTCACGTTGGTGATCGTGTG
>Ga0114129_10006745_pt1 | contig 16302 bp, 7 predicted proteins | sample RhiMetdeltSRZDD1_FD_80071 | JGI IMG/M metagenome (GOLD analysis project Ga0114129, IMG submission 80071) | Populus rhizosphere microbial communities from Tennessee, USA - Rhizosphere MetaG P. deltoides SRZDD1 (version 2) (version 2) | ecosystem: Host-associated > Plants > Roots > Rhizosphere >... | reverse complement strand
GCTTCGCGATCGGTTGCCCATCGTCATCTCCGTTGAGTGCGCATGTACTCCTGGAGGTGGCAAGACGAGAGCCAGTCGGTGAGCGGCGCGGCGGCTCGAGAACTGCCGAAACCTGAAGGAATCAGCGAGGCATGCCCCGGAGTTCCGAGGAGGCGTTGTCGGTCACAACGCGCCGTGGCCGCGTTGTCGAAACGTCGTGACCTTGCGGCTCAGGAGGAGAGCCGGGCAGCGTGCACGGCGGGAATCACGTGTTGCTCGATCAGCGTCAACAGCGCCCGGCGATAACCACGTCGTCGCTGATGGCTGTCGACGACGTCGCGGCGATCACGAGCTCCAGGTCGCGCACGACGAAGATGTATTGGCCGCCGAAGCCCCAGGCGAAGCAGGATTGTCGCCCGCCGATCTCGTCGATCTGTCGCCCCTCCAGCTGACGACGAGACTGTGCAGACGCGGCAAATCGGCGGCTGCGCGAGCGGCCGCCACTGCCAGAACAGCAGGATCAGCGCGAGGCTGCTGGCGAGCACGTACGTGCTCCGTTCGACGGCAGCGGGAATGACCCGGGTCAGGAGCCGCTTGAATCCCTGGCGAGCCATCACGCTGTGTTGCACGGCGAAAAGCGACAAGAGAGCCGGGTGATCGCCAGCGCCGCCCGCCAGGGATCGGTTGCGGGCGAGTCGAGCGACTTGGGCACAACCACGTTCCCGAGGAATCCGATCGCGTAGAGAAAGGTGAGAAAGCCTGCGGTCTCCGCGGCCTTTGCGTTCTTGATCCTGGTCAGCGACTAGTTCTGTCCGGAGAATCCGTCACACGAAACCTTGCTGTGCCAGTTCACGAACGTGCCGGTGGGATTCTCTTTCCAGGCCCAGACGTGCAGCGTGTAGAACGGCGGCAGCCCGAAGCGATTGGGACTTTCGAACAGGTGAAAGAGCTGTCCCATGAGCTGCGGTGGACCCTCCGGGTGCTTTGCATTCCAGTCGGCCGCGATCACCAGATAATCCGCGCCGATGAGCCGCAGGCGCCCGTTCGCCGTGGGCTCGTAGATGACGATCTCGGGATCGGTCGCGTCGAGTTTGCCGCCGTCGAACGCCTTGGCCACGTTCACGAAGTGCATCCCCATCGCCCCCGCCTCGTCGCCGCTGACGCAGCCGAACATCAGCCGATAACCCTCGGCTTCCGCCACCGACACGTCACGGAAGCGCTCGGTCGCCTCCCGGACAACTTTGACGAGCGCGCTCGCCCTGCTCTTCTGATCTGTCGCGTGCACGTGATCATCCTGCGCGAAAGCGCGCAGGGGCCCAAAGCTCACGAGAACAAACGCGCTCACTACGACTCGACTCACTTTCATGGATCCTCCTGACATTGAAAACATCGTGACGACCTGCTCCACGTAGTAGTGAGGGCCGCCGCAAAAATGTGCCGGCGTGCTGTCGAGAGATGACGGGCGTGCCGTCTGAAGTCCCGGGATTTCGCCGGGATTTCGACGGCGCAGACGAGCAGGCCGCGACATGCCGAATCTGCAGCTGGACGCGGTGGTCGCCGGCGAAGACGGGTATCCTCGAGCTGGGTCGATGACGGGTTACTAGTAGATCTGCTGGGTCTTGGCGTTGACCGTTTTCGGCGGCGTGACGCCGGCGGCGATCATCACTTCACGGATCGAGGCTTCTGTGTCAGGCGAGGGTTTGAAATTCCCGAAGCGGTACCCGACGGCGATCGCCAACGGCGTCCATCCGAACTTGTCCGGCCGGTTCCACACGTCGATCCTGGCGCCTTTGGACGCGAGGAACTTCACGACCTTGGGGAGGTTCTTGTAGGCGGCGGCGTGCATCGCGGTTTCGCCGTTGTTGTCGATCGCATTGATGTCGTTGCCGAGATCGAGAGCGACCTGCACCGCTTCCAACACTTCGCTTTCGGTTCCGGCGTCCTCGCCGGGCGATCGCGTGGCGAGGCCGGCGGCGACGATCAGCGGTGTGCTGTTGTCGGCGTTCGGGAGCAGCGGATCGGCGCCGAGCGCGGCGAGCGTCTTCATCAACTCGGCGTCCGCGGTCTGCGACGCCAGCAGGAAAGGCGTCGCCCCGTTCTCGTTCAGGCGCGTATTGGTCAGGTTCGAGCGCTTCGTCATCCGCGCGTTCACGTTCGCGCCTTGCTTCACCAGCTTCTTCACGAGATCGAGACTGCTCATGCTGCCTGAGCCTTCCGGCGCCGGATCGTTGTCGCCGACGCCGGGTTTGCGGACGGCGGTGATCGCGTGCAGGACGGTGTATCCAGTCAGGCTCGCATTCGGATCGGCGCCCGCGTCCAGCAACTGCGCCGCGAGCTCGAAATGCGCGTTCGCGACCGCCACGAGCAGCGCGCTCGCGCCCGCCGGCGGCAGCCGCCCGCCGAAGCCGCGCCGGCGTCCGCCCTCGACCGGTACGGTCTCGTTCACGTCCGCGCCCGCCTTCAGCAGCACGCGAACGACGTCAGAGCGCCCTTCTCTGATGGCGAACAACAGCGGTGTGAAGCCGGACGGCAGACGGTTGTGAAAGTCGGCACCGACCTCGAGGAGCATCTCCACAACCTTCGCGTGGCCTTCCGCGGCCGCCCACATCAGCGCGGTCTGGCCGCGCCGGTCATCTTTGTTCTCGACGATGGCGCCGCGTGCGAGCAGCGCCTTGACAGCCGGAAGCGAGCCGACGCGCGCGGCGGTCATCAGCGGCGTTTCACCGCCGGGCAGAGCGGCGTTCGGATCGGCGCCGGCCAGCAACAGCATTTCGACCATTCCGCCGTTGCCGTTCGTGCAGGCCAGCGAGAGCGGCGTCACGCCGTACCGGTTCGTGGCTTTGACGTTGGCGCCCGCGCGCACCAGCAGCGTCGCCGTGTCGAGATCGTCCTGGTAGGTCGCCCAGTGCAGCGCCGTCATCCCGTCGACCTGCGGCGCGTTCACGTCGACACGCCGCTGCAGCAAGGTCTTGATGAGCGCGCGGTCCATGCGCTCCGCCGCATCCGCCAGCGGCGCCTCGACGTTGCCAGGGCTGGCAGCCGCCGTCCCGTGCAGACTGACTGCGGACAGCAACAACGCCGCGCCGTACATGCCGATCCATTTCACGCGCATGATGATCTCAGTTGAAAAGCGCACACCGCGCCGCGCGACGTTCTCAGAGCGACAGCACTTCGTCGATCTTGCCCTTGCTGTCGGCGAAGGCATCGAGACGGACGCCCACCTTGTCGAGCAGCGTCAGGTGAAGATCGGCGAGCGGCCTCGGCTCCGCATACTTGATGTGACGCGCGCCCTTGACCTTGCCCGCTGCGCCGCCGGCGACGAGAATCGGCAGGTTCACGTGGTCGTGCACGTTGGGATTGCCCATCCCGCTGCCGTACAGCACGAGCGCATGATCGAGCAACGTGCCGTCGCCGTCCTGCGTCGCCTTCAGCTTCTCGAGGTAATAGGCGAACAGCGACACGTGGAACGCGTTGATCTTCGCCATCCTCGCGATTTTTTCCGGATCGTTCCCGTGGTGGGTGAGCGGGTGATGCGGATCGGGCACGCCGATTTCCGTATACGTCCGCGTGCTCGTCTCGCGCGCGAGCTGGAACGTGATGATTCTGGTGACGTCGCCCTGCATCGCCAGCACTTGCAAGTCGAACATCAAGCGCGCGTGATCGGCGTAGGACGCCGGCACGCCGACGGGGCGATCCAGATCCGGCAACTGGTCGTCCGCCGTCTCGGCTTCCGCCTTTTGAATGCGGCGCTCGACTTCGCGGATGCTGTCCAGGTACTGGCCCACGCGGGCGCGATCCTCCGGCCCGAGCCTCTTCTGGAGACGAGCCATGTCGTCGCGCACCCAATCGAGCAGGCTGGACCGTCTTTTCAGCGCGGCGCGTCGATCGGCGGCGCTCCCACCCTCGCCGAACAGGCGCTCGAACACGATGCGCGGATGCGCTTCAGCCGGAAGCGGCGTCGTCGGCGACGACCAGGAGAGATTGTTTTGATAGACGCAGGCATAGCCGTTGTCGCACTGGCCGACCGTCTGGAGTAAGTCCATGGCCAGCTCGAGCGACGGGAGAACGGTCTGCTGACCGATCTGCTGCGCAGCGATTTGATCCGCCGTGGTGCCGAGGTGATAGTCGGTGCTCTCGGTCCATTTCGCCTTCGCCGCGCTGAGGAAGGCGGCGTTGGAGGTCGCATGCGTGCCCGGATAGGCGTTCTTCAACTCCATGTTGGTGAGGACCGTCAGCTGGTCCATCACCGGCGTGAGCGACTGGAGTGTGTGCGACAAGTCAGTCAGCCTGCCTTCACCCGTCGGAGTCCAGCGGGCAATGTCGCATCCCATCGGTATGTACACGTACCCCAGCCGGCGCACGGGCTCGCCCGGCGTTTTGGCGAGGGCCGTCATCGATGGAACCATGGCATCGAGCAGCGGAAGCGCCAGGCTCGCGCCCATCCCACGAAGGAACGTCCGGCGCGGCAGGGCTTTCTTGGTGATGATCATCGTGACATCCTCATCTCAAAAGGCGCGCTCTTCACGATACCGAGAATGAGCGACGAGACGCGGTAATCCTGGGCTCGCGCCTCGCGTACGATCGCGCGTATCGCCGGCGCGTCGTACGTCTCCACTCCTCGTCCCAATGCGTACGTCAGAAGCTTTTCAGCAAAGGTGCCAACGAAAATCTCCGGGTGGCTCAGCAGCGCCTGTTCGAGTCCGTCGACGTCGGTGAAGTGGCTGCCGTCGGGAAGACCTCCCGATGCGTCGATGTTGATCCCGGCTTCGGCGGTTCGCCGGCGGCCGATCGCGTCATATTTTTCGAGCGACAGTCCCACCGGATCCATGAGGTTGTGGCACGCGGAGCAGACCGGGTTGGTCCGGTGCTCAGCCAGCCGCTTGCGCACGGTCAGATTCCCGTCGACGGTGTTGTCCTTCAGCGCCGGCACGTCGGGAAGCGGCGGCGGTGGAGGCACGCCGAGGATATTGTCGAGGACCCACTTTCCGCGCAGCACCGGCGAGGTCCTCGTCGCGTACGAGGTGACCGTCAGAATGCTGGCGTGGCGAAGCAGCCCGCCGCGGCGGCTGTCTTCGTCCAGCGCAATGCGCCGGAAGCGGCTGCCGTACACGTGGGGGATGCCGTAGTGCTTCGCCAGCCGCTCGTTGACGAAAGTGTAGTTCGCTCGCAGCAGATCGAGCGCGCTTCGATCCTCGCGCAGGATGCTTTCGAAAAAGAGCTCCGTTTCCTCGCGGAAGGCCTGACGGAGGTTGTCGTCGAAGTCCGGGAACAGACGCATGTCCGGAGTAATCGACGCGAGATTGCGCAAGTGCAGCCACTGCGAGGCGAAGTTGTTCACGAGCGAGCGCGAGCGCGAGTCCGCGAGCATTCGCCGCACCTGCCGCTCGAGCACCGCCGGCTCGTGGAGCTTGCCGGCAACGGCCGCGTCGAGCAGTTGGTCGTCCGGAATACTGCTCCATAAGAAAAAGGAGAGCCGGGACGCGAGCTCGAGATCGCTGATGCGATAGACGGTTTTCGGCGCGACGCCGGGCGGATCTTCTTCGACGCGGAACAGGAAGTCGGGACTCACCAGCACGGCGGACAGAGCCATTTCGATGCCCGCATCGAAGTCGCCGTCGACGCGCGCGTTCCGGTAGAGGGCGAGCGGGCCCTCGAGGTCTGCGCTCGTCACCGGACGGCGGTAGGCTCGCCGCATCAACGACGAGAGGATGCGTCTGGCAGACGCTTCTTCTTCGCCCGCATTCGCCGGCCGCGACACGAAAATCCGGCGGCGGCTCGGCGTATCGCCGGGACCCTTCGCGGCATAGGGTCCGATGATCGAGATTGCGTAGACGGCCGGCTGGATCCGTGGATGCCGGTAGGAGTTGAAGTGTGCCTGATACGGTTGACGCGCGGTCTCGAGCAGCGCCGTCGGATTCTTCAGAAATGCCACGCCGACGGCGTGCGGACCCGCGGTGACCGGCACGCGGATCTTCAGGTGCTGATCGACCTTGTCGTGGTTCGGTTGATAGTCCTCGGAGAATCCTGCCTCGCGCGTCGGCGGCTTCACGTTGAACAACTGCACGCGCTCCCGGTCGAGGAGCAATTCCAGATCGTGGGGCTCGTTCAGACCCTCGACGTGCTCGTTGCGGTCTCGCGTCAGCCGAATCTGGATTTCGTACTCGCCGTCGAGCGGAAAGGTGTAGCGCACCAGCGCGCCGCCGCGCGTGCCGATCGGCAGCCCTTCGAGATGTTCTTCCTGTGTGAGGTCCGGCTGGATCCTGATGGTGTCGCCGTCCGGAGAACGGCTGGGACGTCCGACCGCGACGCGGCTGATCTTCTCCGACGCCGAAATGTAGCGATCTAACAATGTAGGCGAGAGATCGCCGACCGTCACGTTGTCGAAGCCATAACTCGCTTCGTCGGCGGGCAGCAGCGACGCGACATCGATTTCCAGCGCGAGGAGATCCCGGACCGCGTTCTGGTACTCGGTTCGAGTGAGCCGCCGAAGCGTCGACGTCCGGCCAGGATTCGGCGCGGCCGCAGCCGCGCGGTCGAGCGCGGTCTCCAGCGACGCGATCGCGGTTTCGTAGGTCGTTTCATCCGGGCGCGGCAGGCCGATTGGCGGCATCTGACGCGCGCGAATCTTCCGCAGAACCTTCTCCCAGACGTCCGCGTCCTGGGCGACCTCGTGCGTGGCCGCCGCGTGGAGCGTCAGCCCGCCCGTTTTCAGACGGTCGCTGTGACACGACACGCAATATCGATTGACGAGGGCGTGATGCGCGGTAGCCGCCGCAGGCGGACCGGCAGCTGGCTGCTGTGCTTCCAGCGTGAAGATGAAGCTGCCAGCCGCCACCAAACTCGCCACGCATCCGGAAATCGACACGTTCCGCGCATTGACGATAGACATGTGCAGGCCAAATGATACGCGCCGCATCTCACACATTCAACACACATTGCGCGGAAGAGCGTGCCGCGCGGCCGCGAAGATAAACGGTGACATCACACGTTCAGGGCTCCGCCGTATTGTGCACTTCCGTTCGCGCGAGCGCCGACGCGGCGCGCGACGTGCGCCGGCCGATGGTGAAGAACAGACCGCCCTCGTGTCCGATCGCGCGAATCCAGCCGAGTTGCGCCAGCCAGCCCTCGAGACGCCAGTTGTCGGCGGCGCGCGCGAAGAGGTGCTCCGGCTCTTCGCCGAGGACCGCGCTCGGGTACGCGCGGACGTACTCGACGCGGTTCTCGGTGAACCAGCCCTGCACCTCTGCGAGCGTGTGCACGTGCTCTTCTGGATGTTGATACTGATCGCGGAGCCACGCCTCGCGCCGCGCGGGCTCGGTGCGCCGATCGCGCAGCACCGGATCGAACGGGATCGAACGGAACCCCGACAACCGCGCCACGAGACGGCGAAGCCGCAGCGGCACGCGCGCGAAGGCGTTGTAGACGCCGAGGACGATCGTGCCGCCCGGCCGGGCGAGCTCGGCGAGCCGGGCGAACGCCGCGCGCGGCTCCGGCGTGTGGTGCAGGACGCCTGACGAGTAGACCACGTCGAACGATCCCGCCTTCAAGCCGGGCCGCAGCAGATCGGTTTCGACAAACCGGACGCGGTCGAGCTCGAAGCGATGCGCCGCCTCGGCGGCGAACCGCAACGCGGCGCGCGTCAGATCGGCGCCGACGACGACGCGATCCGCGCGCGCGAGATAGAGACACATCTGACCGGTGCCGCATCCGACGTCGACGATTCGCGCGTCGCCGGGAATGGCGTGATTGAGCAGACGCGCGAACGCGCTCCGTTCCGCGCGCGCGTGAAGCGCGTGGAGACTCTCGCGCGCCGCGTAGCCGGGGAACGGCGCGCGGTCGTAGAAGCGGCGGACGGCGTCGGTGCGCGCGTCGCCGGGCAGCCGCAGGTTGGGGATCCCGTCAAGCGCGTCGAAGCGCGCGCCGCACGCGCCGCACGACCAATCGGCGGCGAGCATCCCGGCGCACGCCGGGCAGGCGAGCAGTTCGCGAAAATCGTCCATCGTCTCGATTTGGCGTGCCCCGCGGAGACCTTAGTCTGCCCCGAACGCTACAACACAACGCGCCCCATTGTTTTCGCCCATACCAGGACGTTCCCGGGACGTGGCCCTGGTCTTGCGATTCCGCGGAGGTTAACCGCAAGCCTCCGCTGGCATCATGAAACGCGTCGCACTCTTCTGCGTGCTGCTGCTCGCCGCGGCCTCGATCGTCGGTGCGTCGTGGTACGGCCGTCGCGAGGCGGTCGCCGCCTCTCAGCCGGCCGCGCGCAAGATCCTTTATTACATCGACCCGATGCACCCGCAGTACACGGCGGACCGGCCCGGGAACGCGCCGGATTGCGGCATGAAGCTCGAACCGGTCTACGAGGGCGGTGCGCACGCGGCGTCACGCACGACCGATCTCGAGGGCGGAGTCCGGGTCAGCCCCGACATGCAGCGGCTCGTCGGCGTTCGCGTCGAACCCGCGCAGAAAGTGCCGCGAACCGAGACGCTGCGGTTGTACGGACGCGTCGCGCCCGATGAAACGCGCATGTATCGGGTCAACGCCGGCACCGACGGGTACATCCGGGAGATCTCGAACGTCACGACCGGAAGCCACGTCGGCAGCGGCGAATGGCTCGCGACCCTGGCGGCGCCCGACGCTCGCACACCGATTCAGGCGTATCTCGTCGCGCTCGAGGCCATGGAGCGCGGCGCGTTGCGGCCCGTGGACGTTCCCGGACCGCTCGACGCCGGCGTCGAGCAGGCGGCCGACCGTCTGATGACGCTCGGTATGTCGCGGATGCAGATCGACGAGATCAAGCGGACGCGCGCCGTCCCGACCTCGATCCGCATCACATCGCCGTCGGCGGGATTCGTCGTCGCGCGAAATCTGACGGCCGGCGAGAAGATCGCGAGCGGCGAAGAGCTGTTCCGAATCGCGGATCTCCGGCGCGTCTGGATTCTCGCGGACCTGCCGGGGCGCGACGCGGACTACGTCCGGGCCGGCATGACCGCCGACGTCACCGTTCCTGGTCGCGGCATGACGATTCGCGCGACGATCGGCAGCGCGGTCCTCCTGCAGTTCGACGCGCTGAGTCAATCGGCGAGGGTCCGGCTCGACGCCGATAATCCCGGATCCGTGCTGCGGCCGGACATGCTGGTCGACGTACATCTGCCGATCACCCTGTCGCCGGCCATCGCCGTCCCTGTCGACGCCGTCCTCAACGCCGGCCTGAGCAAGCGCATCTTCGTCGAACGCGCCGACGGTGCATTCGAGCCGCGCGACGTCGAAACGGGATGGCGGTTCGGCGATCGCGTCGAGATCGTCAACGGCCTGGCCGAAGGTGATCGCGTCGTGGTATCGGGAACGTTCCTCCTCGACTCTGAAAGCCGCATGCGGCACGCGCCGGCTGCCGCGGCGCCGCCGCGATGATCGATCGCATCATCGAGTGGTCCGCGACGAATCGGGCGGCGGTCATCGTCGTCGCGCTTTTCGCCGCCGCGGCAGGCTGGTGGTCGCTGCGCCACGTGCCGCTCGACGCCGTGCCCGACCTGAGCGAAACGCAGGTCATCGTCTACTCGCGCTGGGATCGCAGTCCTCAGGTCCTCGAAGATCAGGTCACCTCTCCGATTGTCACCGCCCTGGTCGGCGCGCCGCGCGTCAAGACGGTTCGCGGCGTGTCGGATTTCGGTTATTCGTTCGTCTACGTCGTCTTCGAAGAGGGCACAGACCTCTACTGGGCCCGCTCCCGCACGCTCGAATACCTGTCGCCTGTGATCCCACGTCTGCCGCAAGGCGCGACGACGGAGCTTGGACCGGATGCAACCGGGCTCGGCTGGGTGTTTCAGTACGCGCTGGTCGACGCATCGGGGACGCACAACCCCGCCGAGCTGCGATCGCTGCAGGACTGGTATCTGCGCACGCATCTGAAGACCGTCCGCGGCGTTGCCGATGTCGCGTCGCTCGGCGGCTACGTGCGGCAGTACCAGGTGAACGTGGACCCGCATCGCCTGCGCGCGTACGGGCTGCCGATCGCGCGCGTCGTCGAGGCGGTGCGCAGCGGCAACAGCGAGGTCGGCGGACGGGTCATCGAGCTCGGCGGCGCCGAGTTCACGGTGCGCGGGCACGGGTATCTCACGTCGCATCGCGATCTCGAGAACATCGTGCTGGCGCCTGGCGATCAGGGCGCGCCGATTCGCGTGAGAGACGTCGGTGAAGTCGTCCTCGGCCCGGACCAGCGGCGCGGTGCGGCAGACCTCGACGGCGCCGGCGACGTCGTCTCGGGCATCGTCATCATGCGCCACGGCGAGAACGCCTTCGACGTCGTCGCGCGCGTGAAGGACAAGATTCGCGGCCTGGAGCCGTCGCTCCCCGGCGGCGTGACCGTCGTGCCGATCTACGACCGTTCGGAGTTGATCGGAAAGTCGATCGACACCATCAGGTCGACGCTGGTCGAAATCATGCTGACGGTCGCCGTGGTGATTCTGCTGTTCCTGTGGCACATCCCGAGCGCGCTGATTCCGCTGCTGACGATTCCGATCGCCGTGCTGATTGCCTTCGTCCCGTTTCGGCTGACGGGCCTCAGCGCCAACATCATGTCGCTCGGCGGCCTCGCGATCGCCGTCGGCGCGCTGGTCGATGCATCGATCGTCGTCGTCGAGCAGACGCACAAGAAGCTCGAGCTCTGGCAACGCTCCCCACCGGGCGACAGGCGCGTCGATTCCCGGCGCGTGGTCCTCGACGCCATCAAGGAAGTCGGCGCGCCAGGATTTTTCGCGCTGCTGGTGATCGCCGTCTCGTTCCTTCCGGTGCTCACGCTCGAGGCTCAGGAAGGGCGGCTGTTCAAGCCGCTGGCGTACACGAAATCGCTGGCGATGATCGTCGCGGCGATCCTGGCCATCACGCTCGACCCGGCGCTGCGGATGCTGTTCACGCGGCGGGAGCTCTTCACCTTCGATCGGCCGTGGCTCCGCGGCGCGGCGAATGCGCTGCTGGTCGGACGGATTCGCCCGGAAGAGCAGCATCCCGTCAGCCGCGGGCTCGCGCGAGTCTATCGTCCGGTTGCGATGTGGTCGCTCGGTCATCCGATGGTCGTCACAGGCGCCGCCGTCATCATGCTGCTTGCGACGATTCCCATCTATGGCCGCCTCGGTTCGGAATTCATGCCGCCGCTCGACGAGGGCACGCTCCTTTACATGCCGTCGACGATGCCGGGGATTTCGATCGCGAATGCGCAGAAGCTGCTGCAGGCGACCGACCGGATCATCAAACAGTTCCCCGAAGTGGACCGCGTGCTCGGCAAGACCGGACGGGCAGAGACGCCGACCGATCCGGCGCCGCTCTCGATGCTCGAAACGGTGATCACGCTCAAGCCGACGTCAGCGTGGCGCAAGGTGGACACGTGGTACTCCGCGTGGGCGCCGGCGTGGGCGGCGGCGATGTTCCGCCGCGTGACGCCGGATCACATCTCGCAGCAGACGCTCGTGCGCGAGTTGGACGAGGCGCTGCAGATTCCGGGAGTGTCGAACGCGTGGACGATGCCGATCAAGGCCCGGACGTCGATGCTCACGACGGGCATGCGAACCGCGGTGGGGCTGAAGATCACGGGCCCGAATCTGCAGACGATCGACGCGGTGGGATCGAGGATCGAAGCCGTGCTGCCCGGCGTGCGCGGCACGCGAAGCGTTTTCGCCGAGCGGAGCAGCGGCGGATATTTCCTCGACATCGACTGGAAGCGCGAAGAGCTCGCGCGTTTCGGACTGAGCATGGACGAGGCGCAGACGATCGTGCAGCACGCGATCGGAGGCGAGAACGTCACGACGGCGATCGAGGGACGCGAGCGCTACCCGGTCAACGTGCGCTACATGCCGGACTTCCGGAGCGAGGTTGGCGATCTGGGACGGCTCCTCGTGCCGGCGGCCGGCGGCCGGCGGCAGGTACCGCTCGCGCAGCTCGCGACAATCAAGACCACGACCGGGCCATCGATGGTGCGGAACGAAGACGGATTGCTGACCGGCTATGTCTACGTCGACCTCGCCGACCGCGACGTCCGCGGCTACGTCGAAGACGCGAAGCGCGCGCTGGCCGCCGGGATCCAGTTGCCGCCCGGCACCACGATCGCGTGGAGCGGACAATACGCGGAGATGATCCGCGTCAAAGAGCGATTGCTCGTGATCGTGCCGCTGACCCTGGCGCTGATCGTCGGCCTGCTGTACCTGAACACCCGCTCGATCGTGCGGACGTCGATCGTGCTTCTGGCGGTGCCGTTTTCTGCGATCGGCGCCGTGTGGTTTCTGTACTTGCTCGGCTACAACATGAGCGTCGGCGTCTGGGTCGGCCTCATCGCGCTTCTCGGCGTCGACGCGGAAACCGGCGTGTTCATGCTGCTGTACTTGGACCTCGCGTACGCGCAGGCCAAACGCGAAGGACGCCTGCGAAGTCTGTTCGAGCTCCGCGAGGCGATCATGGACGGCGCCGTGAGGCGCCTCCGGCCGAAGTTCATGACCGTCGCGACGATGACGCTGGGTCTGGTACCGATCATGTTATCGACGGGCACGGGCTCCGACGTGATGAAGCGCATCGCCGCGCCGCTGCTCGGAGGGATCCTGACGTCATTTCTGCTGGAATTGATCGTTTATCCGCCGCTGTTTCAGATTTGGAAGTGGCATTCGGAAGTCCGCCGACAAATCGCTGAACGTTGAGGTCACGACGCCGGGTCTGGTACCGATCATGTTGTCGATGGGCACGGACTCCCGGCGTGACGAGCGCATCGCCGCGCCGCCGCTCGGAGGGATCCTGACTTCAGTTCCTGCTCGAATTGCTTGATATATCCGACGCTATATCAGATTCGGAAGTGGAATTCAGCAGTCCGCGAACAGATCATTAAGTAATCCCCGGCGCAGCTTTTCTTCTGCTTTTCTGCCTCCTGACGGCGGGCGCGCGGCTCGCCGTGTCATTTTCCGAAGGAATCGCGGCGCTCGACCCGGCGGCGACCTTGCACACAACTGCATGTCTAGCGGACGGTCCTTGCACCGTTGGACGCCTCCCCCAGGCAGCAAGACAAATCACGCGGTACCCGTCCGTCGTCGATTCGGAGAGTTGCAATGAAACGTCTCGTTGTGGGTGTAGCTCTATTCGCCGCGGTGATGCTCACCGGGCGGGTGAGAGTGTCAACTGCCGCCGACCCCGCGTTGGTTGGCCAATGGTCCGCTGTCATTCCGTGGTCCGCGGTCAACGTTCACTCGCACCTGCTGACGACCGGCAGGGTCGTGAATTGGCAGACCGGCGCTCAGGCGACCGTCTGGGATCCGGCGACTGGAGCGTTCGCGGCGGTGCCCAATCCGTTTGTGGATCTTCTGTGCGCCGGGCACACGCTGCTCGCTGACGGCCGATTGATCACGTTGGGTGGATGGGACAGATCGGGCGCGGCGCTTGGCCTGACCGAAGTCGATATCTTCGAGCCGAACAGTCAATCGTGGATTCGCGCCCGGCCGATGGCGTTCAAGCGGTGGTATCCCACCGCCACGCGCCTTCCCGATGGCCGCATCCTTGCGGTCTCCGGCTCGCGAAACTCGCTCACCGATGTCGTGAACACTCCCGAGGTCTACGATCCGACGACCGACACGTGGACGACTCTGACGGCCGCGACGAACGCGATACCGCTGTATCCGTTCCTGTTCGTACTGCCGGACGGCCGGGTGATTCAGGTTGGCAACTCGGAAGTTGCATCGAGGACCCAGGTCCTGAACCTCTCGACGTTGACGTGGACGGTCATCGACAGCCGTCTGATCGATGGCGGGTCCGCCGTGACGGTCCAGCCCGGAAAATTCCTGAAGGCCGGGACCGCGGCCGACAGCGGGAATTCCGGTCTGGCAGCGTCGACCGCATTCGTCCTGGACATGACGAAGCCGGCGCCCGCGTGGCAGCCGACCGGGTCGATGGCGTTTCCGCGTTCCTTTCTCAACTTGACGATGCTCCCGGACGGCACCGCGCTCGCGACCGGCGGAGGCACCGATCGATCGGCATTCAACACCGCGAACGCGATTCTCGCGGCGGAAGTCTGGTCGCCAGTCACCGGTACCTGGACCACGCTTGCGAGCATGGTGACGCCGCGGCTGTACCACTCGACCGCGCTGCTGCTGCCGGATGCACGCGTGCTCGTCGCCGGCGGCGGTTCGGACTCGGGCGTCACGGACCAGCCGACGGCCGAGATCTTTTCGCCGCCGTACCTCTTCAAGGGTGCACGGCCGACGATTGCGGCTGTTCCGTCGACGGTGGGATATGGAGCGTCCTTCACCGTGGCCACGGCCGATAACGCGAGCATCGCGTCCGTCGTGCTCGTCGCGCCGGGCTCCGTCACGCATGCCTTCAACCAGAATCAGTCGTTCCAGACGCTCGCGTTCACGCCAACTGCGGATGGTCTGACCGTGACCGCGCCCGCGAACGCAAACCTGGCGCCTCCCGGCTCTTACATGCTGTTCATCGTCAACAGCAGCGGCGTGCCGTCCGTCGCCGCGTTCGTGAATTTCACGGGCACGCCGCCATCGACGGTTGCGGTGCCGAACGTCGTGAATGCGACGCAGGCCGCCGCGACGACGACGATTACGAATGCGGGTCTCACAATTGGCGCCGTGACCACGGCGACGAGCGCGACGGTCCCGGCAGGTTCGGTCATCAGTCAAAGTCCGGTCGCGGGCACCGTCGTCGCGATGGGCAGCGCGGTGTCGCTCGTGGTCTCTTCGGGTCCCGGGCTCGTCACGGTACCGAACGTCGTGAACGCGACGCAGGCCGCTGCCACGACAACGATCACGAACGCGGGCCTCACAGTCGGCACCGTGACCACGGCGACGAGCGCGACCGTCCCCGCAGGCTCGGTCATCAGTCAGAGTCCCGTCGCGGGCACGCAGGTCGCGGCGGGCAGCGCGGTGTCGCTCGTCGTCTCTGCCGGTACCGGACTCGTCACAGTGCCGAACGTCGTGAACGCGACGCAGGCCGCGGCCACGACAACGATCACGAACGCAGGCCTCACGGTCGGCACCGTGACCACGGCGACGAGCGCGACCGTCCCCGCAGGCTCGGTCATCAGTCAGAGTCCGGCCGCGGGCACGCAGGTCGCGGCGGGCAGCGCGGTGTCGCTCGTCGTCTCTGCCGGTACCGGACTCGTCGCGGTGCCGAATGTCGTCGGGTTGACGCAAGCCGCGGCCACAACTGCGATCACCGGCGCCGGTCTGACGGTTGGCACCGTGACGACCGCGTCGAGCGCAACGGTCCCTGCTGGCTCCGTCATCAGTCAGAATCCAATCGGCGGCGCGCAGGTGGCGAGTGGCACGGCCGTCGCACTCGTCGTCTCGTCTGGTCCCGCGACCCAGCCGGGTGCACTGACTGTCGACACCACGGTCTTCGTCGACGGCCGCGGGACCTTGATATCACCGCCGATTACGACGACTGCGCCGGGCGATCTGCTCGTGGCTTTCGTCGCGTCCGACGGACCGCCGACGGGATCGAGCCAGATGCTGGGCGTTTCCGGCGCCGGTTTGACGTGGACGCTGATGCGGCGGTCGAACACCCAGTTCGGCAGTTCTGAGATTTGGACGGCGACAGCTCCAACGACGCTGACCAACGCCAGCGTGACAGCGATTCAGGCATTCACCGGATACGATCAGTCGCTGACAGTTGTGGCCTTCCGCGGCGCGGCTGGCACCGGCGCTGTCGCGACCGCGGGCGCGCCGAGCGGCGCGCCAAGCGTGTCGCTGACAACGACGCGGGCCGGCTCGCTGGTCTACGGTGTCGGCAACGACTGGACCAACGCCATCGGTCGCGTCGTCGGCGCGAGCCAGACGATGGTGCATCAATGGGTTGATACCGGTGCCGGTGACACGTTCTGGGTCCAGGCGCGATCGACTCCCGTGGCGGCTGCCGGCGCAATCGCGACGATCAACGACACGTCGCCGACGACGGATCAATGGAACCTCGCAGCGATTGAGATTCTGGCGTCGTCGGTTCCATCGCAGGTGGCGGTGCCGAATGTCGTAGGCCTGACCCAAGCGGCCGCGACGTCAGCGATCACGGGTGCGAATCTCACGGTCGGTACAGTGACGACTGCGTCGAGCACGACCGTGCCCGCGGGGTCGGTGATCAGTCAGTCGCCGACGGCGGGTACGCAAGTCGCGACGGGGAGTGCGGTCGCGCTCGTCGTGTCGTCGGGTCCGCCGCAAGTGGCGGTGCCGAGTGTCGTCGGGCTGACGCAGGCGGCCGCGACGTCGGCAATCACCGGTGCGAATCTCACAGTTGGCGCGATCACGACCGCGTCTAGTCCGACAGTACCGTCGGGGTCAGTGATCAGTC
>Ga0114129_10006744_pt1 | contig 16303 bp, 17 predicted proteins | sample RhiMetdeltSRZDD1_FD_80071 | JGI IMG/M metagenome (GOLD analysis project Ga0114129, IMG submission 80071) | Populus rhizosphere microbial communities from Tennessee, USA - Rhizosphere MetaG P. deltoides SRZDD1 (version 2) (version 2) | ecosystem: Host-associated > Plants > Roots > Rhizosphere >... | reverse complement strand
GGCTTGCCCGTCCTGGTCGCCCCCGGCAACCGCGAAGTGCGCAGCGAGCTCGATGCCGCCGAAGGCGAATTGCGCAAGAAGGGCGCGAAGGTATGGGACCTGTCGCATTCGCGCCTCGTCGATGCCGGCGACGCGCTCATCGTCGGATTGCCGGGCACCATGGATCGCCGCCTGCTCCACGCCGACGGCGCGTGCGTCTACGTGCAGCGCGACATCGATGCGCTGGGCGCATTCCTCGACCGTCTTCCCGCGAAGGACCCGCCCGCCGTGCTGGTGATGGCCGTGCCTCCGCGCGGGCGCGACCGATCGGCGCTCGACGCGAGCGACGGGCAGAACGTCGGCGATCCGCGCATCGTTCCGCTGCTCTCGCCGCGACGGGCGCCGTTCGGAATCTTCGGCCAGGTCTGGGAGGCGGGGGGGCGCGCGATCGACGGCAAAGGCGCACCCGTCGCGCCGGGGACCGGGTCAGACCAGCTCTACTTGAACCCCGGCGCGGCCGACCGCACGGCGTGGCCGATGGCGGACGGCACGCGCGTCGCCGGGCAGGCAGCGATCCTGACCGTGCGAGGACGGCGCGCGTCCGCCGAAGTGGTGCGCCTGCCCGCGGCGGAGAAGACGTAGATGAGCGCGAAGCTCGGCGACATCCTCATCCAGCAGGGCGTCATCGACGAGGAGAAGCTCATCGCCGCGCTCTCCGACCAGCGCGCCTTCGGAGGGAAGCTGGGGCGGACGCTGGTGGACCTCGGCTACGTCAGCGAAGAGCAGCTCGTGCATGCCCTCGCCACGCAGCTCGGCCTGGAAACCGTCGACCTCGCCGAGGCGGAGATCGCCCCCGAGGTGCTGTCCTCGCTCCCGGTCGACGCCTGCGAGCGCTACGGCGTCTTTCCCGTGCGGATCGACCCGCAGACGGAGATCCTCTGGCTCGCCACCGCGGAGCCCGACCAGGGAATGCTGGAGGAGGTGGCGCAGGTCGCGCAGCGCACGCTGCAGCCCGTCCTGTGCACCATGAGCAGCATCGACCGCGCCGTCCGGCGGTACTACTTCGGCGAGCAGGGCTCCGCTCCCTCCCGCCTGGGCGAGCCGCTGCGAAGCATCCCGGGCGTCACACAGAGGAACGGAGAAGGCGAGCTCGCGGCTGGCGCGGTCGCTCCCGCCCCGGTGCAAGGCGACGCGATCGCGGAGCTGCGCACCCTGCTCGTCCGCCTGGAGAAGCAGCTCAACGCGCAGGGCCGCGCCTTTCGCGCGCTGGTGGAGATCCTGCAGGACAAAGGAGTCGTCCGCCGCGGCGAGCTCGGGTCGCAAACGACGAAGAAGGGCTGAATCAAACGAAGCTGGAGATGCCGTGCCGCTCGAGCGCCGCGCGGGTGGCGGCGGCGCGCTGCTCGGTCAGCTCGCTCACCAGCGCGAGGATCTGCGGGTGGGTCACGACCAGCTCCTGGAACTGGTCGCGCGCCAGACGCAGCAGGATGGCGTTGCCCGCCGAGGTGACGGTGGCGGTGGCCGGTTCGCGCGTGAGCAGCGACATCTCCCCGAAGATGTCCCCCTCCTTCAGGCGGGCGAGGTCGATCGCCTGCGCCGCGACGTGCACCGACCCGTGCAGGACCACGTACAGACCGTCCGACTGCGCGCCTTCCTTGATGACGATCTCGCCCGGCGCGGCCTGGCGCAGCCGGAACTTCTCCACCAGCGTCTGCCTCTGCGCCGGATCGAAGTCCTTGAACAGCGGGCTGATCGCCATCACGTTGCTGAGCAGGCGCTGCCGGTAGAAGTTCTTCAGTGACTTCACCACCTGCGGGTGCTTCTTCGCCAGGCTGCGCAGCACGGCGTCGGAGACCTCGAGCAGCTCGGTATCGTCCTGCGCCGATACGTTCGCCGTGCGCGGAGCACCCGACAGGAGCGCCATCTCGCCGAAGAACGCTCCCTCCGAGAGCTCCGCCAGCTCCAGCTCGGTGCCGTCCGGCAGCTTCTTCCAGATGCGCACCTTGCCGTCGACGATCACGTAGAAGCTGCGCCCCCGCTCGCCCTCCGCGAGGATCTGCTCGCCGGCCGAGTAGCGGCGGTACGTGAGCCGGTTCACCAGCTCGACGAACGCGTCGCGAGGAAGGTCGTCGAACAGCGGCACGCGCGCCGGCACCTTGCGGGGCGCCGCCTTGGCGTCGGGCACGATCGCGCCGAACGCCTTCTCCAGGTCGGCCCCGGCCGCATCGGCCTCGGGTTCCTCCGTGCGGTCGCTGGAGATCGAGAGCAGCTCGATCTCCTCCTCCGCATCGGAGCCGAGCAGATCGGCAATCGGCTGGCCCGCCTCGAGGGAGACGTCGACGATCTGCTCGTCCGCGTCGCTCGCGGCGAGGTCCTCCGGGTCGGGCTCGAGGATGGCGTCGTCCGGCAACTCTTCGATCGGCGCGGACTCCTGGGACTCCGGCGGAGGCGGAGGGACCAGCACGTCCTCGGAGTAGCCGGGCGAAAACGTCCTCGGCGCATCGTCGAGCTCCAGCTCGCCGCCGTCGGCTGGCTGGGCGTCGATGAAGGCGCGGTCGGCCATGGCGCCACGCTGCGCCCCGCGCGTCGCCGCTGCGGGGACCTTGCGCGTGATCTGCGGCTCCTCGGGAAGATCGATCGGCTCCGTAGCGTCGGTGCGCGCGGCGCCGGCAGCCGCTTTCACGGGAACGACGCGGCCGATGGCAGCCCGCTTGGCCCGCGACAGGCCGGCGCTCTCGAGCGTCGCCTTCCCGAGGCGCTGCTCGTTCATGTCGGCGAGCTGCTTCTGGGCTTCGGCGTTGCGCGGGTCGATCTCCAGGATCACTTTGACCGCGGCGATCGCCTTGATGAGCTGTCCCTGGTCGGCGTAATGGCGCGCGACCGCGTCGTAGTTGGCGATCGACCTGCGCGGATCGTCGAGACGGCGGTAGCAGTCGCCCAGCCGGAGCCGGTGCTGCATGTCCTTGGGCTCCGCCTGGACGAGCTCCTCGAGCACCTCCGCCGCCTTCTCGAACTTGGACTTCTTCAGGTACTCGGCGGCGGAGTCCTTGAGCTTGCGGACGTCGACGGAGGCCATCCGCGATCTTTTCTATCCCTGGTGCACGGTCCTGTCGCATTCGCGCCGGGTGGGCGCGGCTGCGACAGCGCCTCACCGCCGCCGGCCCGCGGGAGCCGGCGGTCCGTGTCCGTGGCGGCGCGCCGGAAGCGGCGCGAGACGGGGTGCTGATGGCTGCGCCTTCTTCCCGGCCTGCTCGCGCAGCGCGTGCAGCTCGGCGCGGCTCAGCTCGCGGCAGTCGCCGGGGCGCAATCCCTCGACGCCGACGCCGCCGTAGTCGGCGCGGTGCAGCTTGAGGACCGGCGCGCCCACCGCCTCCATCAGGCGCTTCACCAGGTGCGGCCGACCTTCGGAGACCACCACGCGCACCCAGGTGTTCCGCGGGGTCCGGCTCTGCACCGCCGCTTCCAGTGCACGGGCGCGGCCATCCTCGAGCCGCACTCCGCGCAGCAGCCGATCGATCTGCTCCGGGCGAGGCACTCCCGCCACCTTGGCGAGATAGGTGCGCCGCACCCCGAAGCGCGGATGCATCAACTGGTGCGCGAGCTCGCCGTCGTTGGTGACGAGCAGCGCGCCTTCGACGTCGTAGTCGAGCCGCCCGACGGGATAGACGCGTTCGGGGATGCCCTTCAGATACCCCGCGATGGTCGGCCGTCCCTCGGGATCGCTCAACGTCGTGACGCAGCCTGCAGGCTTGTAGAGGACGAACCAGACCTTCTCCTCCGGCTCGGCGATGAGCTTGCCGTCGACGCGGATGAGATCCTTGCGGGCGTCGGCCTTGGTGCCGAGCTCGCGCACGGTCTCGCCGTTCAGCTCGACGCGGCCTTCCGCGATGAGCTGCTCGGCCTTGCGCCGGGAGGCGACGCCCGCGTGCGCCAGGATCTTCTGCAGGCGCTCCTCCACGGCTACTCCTTCGGTTCGGGGTCGCCGGACGGGTCGCTGCCGCTGCTTGGTTCCGAGGTCGAAGCGGGCGGGGACGCCGCGTCTGCTGGCGTCGTCGATTCCGGCGCCGGGGCGGCGCCGGTGTTCGGCGGAGGCGCGAGCACCTGCGAGGCGGCCTTGCTCTGCTCCTCCGCGCGGCTCATCGCGTCCTCGAGCTGCGAGAGCGCGGCGTCGCTCTCGGCGGTGTGCTGCGCGAGCTTCTCGGCGGCCTGCGGGTCCTGCGCCAGCTCGGTCAGTCCGGATACCGGCGGAGCGGGCACCTCCTCCTCGACGATCTTGCGGCTTTCCTCGGACAGCTCCTGGAACTCGCGCAGCGTGGGCAGCTGCGTCAGGTCGCGCAGGTTGAACAGCTCGAGGAACTCCTTGGTCGTTCCGTAGAGGAGCGGCCGCCCGGGCTCGTCCTTCTTCCCCAGGATGCGGACCAGCTTGCGCTCGAGGAGCGCCTTGGTGACCGCGCCCGAATCGACACCGCGGAGGTCCTCGATCTCGGGCCGCGTGACCGGCTGCCGGTAGGCGACGATCGCGAGCGTCTCCAGCGCCGCGCGCGTCAGCCGCATCGGCTTCACTTGCAGCATTCGCCGCACGTAGGCGGCGAGCCCGGGGTCGGTGCGCAACTGCCAGCGCCCGGCTACCTCGACCAGCACGGTGCCGCTCGAGCCCGCCGCGTGCTTCTGCTGCAGCGAGGCGAGCGCGTCCCGCAGGAGCGGCTCGTCGAACTGGGTGGCTTCCCGCAGCGCAGCCAGGTCGAGCGGCTTGTCGGAGGCGAACAGCAGCGCCTCCACGGCGGCGCGGACGCGCTCCGGCGTGGCGAAGCGCGCTGCGTCCGCGAGCGCGGACAGATCGATCTGCTCGTCCTGCGCGATCTCCTGTTCGTCCTGCGCGATCTCCTGCTCGTCTGCCGGCGGCGCCTCGGCCGCGTCGGGCGGAAGCTCGCCGTTTCGCTCAGCCTCGGTAGTCAAGCTGCACTCCTTCCGGAGAGACGTCGGTGAGCGCCTCGGTCCGGGACAGGTAGATCTCGCCGTGCCGGTCGGGCTGATGGACCTTGATGAGCTTCAGCCTGGCCATCTCGAGCACCGCGAGGAAGGTGGGCACCACGAGGTGGCGCTCGCTCGCGCGCAAGTCTGCGAACAGCGAAGTGAAGGTGATCCGCTCCTCCGCGCGCAGCCGATCGGTGATGGCGGAGATGCGGTCGCCGATGGAAAGCCGCTCGACGAACACCTCGTGCGGGATGGTCAGCTTCCGCCGGGCGAGCACGTTCGCGAGCGCCTCGATGAGCCGGTAGGCGGACAGGTCGGCGGGCCGCAGCACGCCGACGTCGTCTTCGGCGAGCGGAAGCTGCTCGCGCGCCCGCCTGATGAAGACGTCCCGCCCCAGCTGCGGCAGCGCGGCGAGGTCCTGCCCGGCCGTCTTGTACTTCTGGTACTCCAGGAGGCGCCGGATCAGCTCCTCGCGTGGGTCGGGGCCCGGCTCGCCGTCGCCGGCATCCTGCGTTTCCTGGGGCGGCAGGAGCATGCGCGACTTGATGTGCGCGAGGGTCGCCGCCATGACCAGGAATTCGCCGGCGAGGTCGAGGTTCAGCGCGCGCGCCGCCTCCATGTACTCGAGGTAGCGGTCCGTGATGAACGCGATGGGGACGTGGAGGATGTCGAGCTTGTGCTCCTGGATGAGGGACAGGAGCAGGTCGAGCGGTCCCTCGAACTGCGGCAACGCCACGGCGAACCCGGCCGCGTTCGGCGGCGGCGGGGGCGGAGGGGCGTTTTCGGGGACCTCGGGCTCCAGGACGGGTTCTCCTCGGCGGCGTCACGACAGCTTCATCGCGGCCCGCACCTTCGCCATCGTCTTCTCCGCCTCGCCGCGCGCTTTCTCGGTGCCGAGCCGCACCAGCTCTTCTACTCGGCCGGGCTGACGCTCCAGCTCCTGGCGGGCGGCCCTGTGTCTCTCCAGCACGGGCAGCAGGTTGAGGAGCAGGATCTTCTTGCAGTCGACGCACCCGATCCCGGCGCTGCGGCACTCGCGGTCGACCATCTCGACCGTCTCGGGGGGGCTGTAGGCGCGGTGCAGGTGGTAGATGGGGCAAACCTCGGGGTGTCCCGGATCGTGCCTGCGCTTCCGCGCGGGGTCCGTGACCGCCACCATGATCCGCTTGCGCGCTTGCTCGGGGTCCTCTCCGAGCTCGACTGCGTTGCCGTACGACTTGCTCATCTTGCGGCCGTCGAGCCCCAGGATCTTCGGCACCTCGGTCAGGTACGGATGCGGCTCGACGAGCACCGCTTTCTTCTCGGAGCCGTAGAGGTGGTTGAAGCGCCGGACCAGCTCGCGCGCCAGCTCGAGGTGAGAGACCTGGTCCTGTCCCACCGGCACGGCGTCCGCGCCGTAGATGGCCACGTCGGCCGTCTGGAGCACCGGATACCCGAGGAACCCGTAGTTGTTGAGCTCCTTCTCGCGCAGCTGCTCCTGCTGCTCCTTGTAGGTCGGTACGCGCTCCAGCCAGCCGATGGGCGCGACCATGCCGAGGAGCAGGAAGAGCTCTGCGTGCTGCTTCACCTGGCTCTGGACGAAGAACGTGCAGCGCTGCGGATCCAGGCCCGCCGCGATCCAGTCGATGAACATCTCGCGCTGCGCCTCGGCGATCTTCGACGGGTCCTTGTACTCGGTGGTGAGCGCGTGCCAGTCCGCTGAGAAGAAGAAGCAGTCGGTGATCCTGCTCAGCTCGATCCAGTTCTTCAGCGCGCCCTGGTAGTGCCCGAGATGCATGCGGCCGGTGGGGCGCATCCCGGAGACTACCCTGCGCGGGATCTTCTGGGGCGCCGGCCGGCCGGCCGGCACCTCGCTTTCTGCCATCGCGTCCGACTCCCGGGCGGCTTCGCGCCGCGCGAAAAGAAGTGACGCACCCTACCCGAAGTGGCCGCCGCGGTCATCGGGCGACGTACTTGCCGTCGCGCAGCGCGTACACCGCCGCGCGACGCGCGGGCGCGCAGGAACGGTCCGGCTCGCCCTCCGGGCAGGAGACCTCCTCCGTCACCTCCAGCTTGCGCGGGAACCCGCGCCCCACTGGCTTCACGACCCGCTCCACCGTCCGCGCCGGCTCCTCGGGTCCTTCCGACGACGCCTCGCGCGTCTTCACCTCCAACAGCTTCACGAGCCGATCGCCGCGCGCGTCGAGATACGTGACCTGCTCGACGAGGGTGTGCACCGCGCCGGGGCAGTCGTCGATGCGGTCGTCCAGCTCCAAGGTGTCGCGCCGCCCGCTCGTCAGGCGCACGAGCTTGATCTCCCGCGGCGGGCGGTCGGGGCCGCCGCACACGTCGCTCGCGGCGGCGTCGACGGAAAGATCCTCTCCGCCCAGCTTGCAGTAGCCGCCGCCCGGAACCGCTTTCAGCACCGCGATGCGCTGCGACCAGAAGTGCGACTGGCCTTCCTCCGCGCACATCTCGAAGCGCGCGTGGACGATCAGCTCCTTCCCGCCCGTCAGGTTTGCGGGAACCAGCTCGACGCTGCGCACCACCGGCTCCTCGGCACACTCCGCGTCGGGCGCCGCTTCCTCCGCCGGCACCTTGCGCAGTCCGAGCCGCTCGACGAGCTCCGCCTGCTCCTTCGAGCCCGGCGCCGTCTTGAGCAGCGCCTCCTTCCACTGCTTCGGATCCACCCCCAGCTTTTGCGGGCACGCGACGGAGGCGGCGAGCAAGAGCGCGAGCATGCCGGCTCAACTATCAGGTTCTCACGCGCGCGGGTGCTTCGAGAGGACCGCCTTGAGACGCTCGCGGTCGACGTGCGTGTAGATCTGCGTGGTGGCGATGTCCGCGTGGCCGAGCATCGCCTGGACGGCGCGCAGGTCGGCGCCGCGCTCGAGCAGGTGGGTGGCGAAGCTGTGTCGCAAGGTGTGCGGGTGCACGTCGCGCAAGCCGGCGGCGGCGGCGTAGCGGCAGAGGAGCTTCCAGAATCCTTGCCGCGTCATGCGGCGGCCGCGCGGCGTCACGAACAGATCGCGGCTCTGGCGCGATCGCAAGAGCGATGCGCGCGCTCCGCGCAGGTACGCCTCGAGCGCAGCCTGCGCTCGCTGACCGACGGGGACGATGCGCTCCTTCCCCCCTTTTCCGCGCACCCGCACGATGCCGAGGCGCGCGTCGACCGCAGCGAGCGGCAGCGCGACGAGCTCGGAAACGCGCAAGCCGCTGGCGTAGAGGAGCTCGAGCATCGCGCGATCCCGACAGCCGGACGGACTCGTGGGGTCGGGTTGCGCAAGGAGCCGATCCACCTCCTCGACGCCGAGGAAGTCCGGCAGCGGCCGCGATCCGCGCGACGCCTCGACGCCCTCGGTGGGATCGATGGGAGCGAGCCCTTCCGCGCTGGCGAAGCGGTGCAGCCCGCGCATCGCAGCGAGGTGACGCGCCTGCGAGGCGCGCGAGAGCCCCCGCTGCTGCAGCGAGGCGACGTGCTGCAGCACCTGGATCTGAGTCACGTGGGAGAGCGCGCCGATGCTCCGGGTGGAGAGCCAGTCGAGGTACTCGCGCAGGTCGCGCGCGTACGACTCGAGCGTCGCCGGCTGCAGCGCGCGCTCCACCCGCAAGTGCGCGAGGTAGCGATCGAGCGCGTCATCGAGCGGCCCCGGTCCTGCCGTCATCTCGCTCATGCAAGCACTCCCTCGACCCTTCCCTTTCCGTGCCGCAGCACCAAGGGCGTCGGGCCCGTGAGGTCGATGAGCGTGGAGGGCTCGTTGAGCGTCATCCCCCCGTCGAGGATGAGGTCGAGTCCGTGCCCGAGCCGATCCTGGATGTCGGCGGCGTCGACCAGCGGCTCGCCGTCGCCCTCGGCCGCGCTGGTCGTCGCCAGCGGGCGCCCGAGGCCGTGCACCAGCGCGGTCGCCACCGGCGCATCCGGGACGCGCACGCCGACCGTGTGCTGCCGGGTCAGCGCGGTGCGCGGGACGAGGCGCGTGGCGGGGAGCACCACGGTGTACGGACCGGGGAACAGCCGCCGCAAGAGGCGGAAGCGGTTGTTGTCGACGATGGCGTACTTCGCCACCTCTCCCAGGTCGCCGCAGAGGAACGCGAACGGCTTGCGCGGATCGCGCCGCTTGAGGAGCGCCATCCGCTCGATGGCCTTCTTCTGGAAGAGGTCGCAGCCGATCGCGTAGTAGGTGTCGGTGGGGTAGCTGACGAGGCCGCCCTCGCCCAGCACCGAGACCGCGCGCGAGACGTGGCGCGGCTGCGGATGCAGCGGGTCGATCGGCTGGATGGGAGCGCGCCTCGCCACCGCGCCATGCTGCGGGGGCGTCGTTGGTGGCGCAAGAATTCTGGCGCCCCAAACGGACGCGGCGGCCACCTCGAGCCGGGTGTGCCGCCGCTCACGCACCGAAGGAACTGCGGCCGCTCTACTCCTGGTTGCGGCCGGAATTCATCCCCGCGCCACCGCTCGGCGCGCGGCCTTCTCCCTCGCTCTCGTCGATGTGCGCGGCCGCCTTGTTTGCCCGGCCGAGCCGCTTTCCCTGCTCGATGAGCTCGCGCACCTTCTGGCCGCCCTTGTGGCCGATCTGCGAGTAGAACTCGGGGCCGCGGCTGGCGCGGACGCTCTCTCCGCCCTTCTTCCCGATCTTCTCGTAGAACTCGTGCCCGCGCTCCGCCTTGACGGTCTCTCCGCCCTTCTTGCCGATCTGCTCGTAGAAGGCGCGGCCGCGCTCCTGCGCGACCTTCACGCCTCCCTTGCGTCCTGCCTCGGCAACCGTCATCCCGCCCTTCTTCTCTTCCGCCATTTCTTGCCTCCGGTGGTTGGAAGGATCCCCCCTCCCCTCCGCCTTCGGCCCCCTGTCCTTCTAGATCCGTTTCTTGCCCTGCTCGATCAGCGCCCGGACCTTCTGCCCGCCCTTGCGCCCGATCTCCTCGTAGAAGGAGGGGCCGTACTTGTCGCGTACGGCCTCCCCACCCTTGCGGCCGCCGAGCTCACCGCCCTTGCGGCCAATCTCCTGGTAGAACTCGACGCCGCGCTCGTCGCGCACGCGCTCGCCGCCTTTGCGGCCGGCTTCGCTGACCGTCATCCCCCCCTTGCCGTTCACGCGCCTGTCCGCCATGGCAGCTCCACTCCTTCCGGCCCGCTCGCGCTACTCCTCGCTCGCGGCCGGCATGACTTCCCCTCCCACCGAGGGGACGTCTTCTTCGCGCGCGGGCATCGGCTTGGCTTCGTTCGCGGCCTTCTTTCCCTCCTCGATCAGCTGACGGACCTTGTGCCCGCCCTTCTTGCCGATCTCCTCGTAGAAAGGAGTACCGCGCTCCGCCTTCACCGCGTCGCCGCCCTTCTTGCCGATCTGCTCGTAGAAGCCGGCCCCGCGCTCGGCCTTGACGGTGTCGCCGCCCTTCTTGCCGATCTGCTCGTAGAAGCTGCGCCCGCGCTCCGCCTTGACCGTCTCGCCGCCCTTGCGGCCGATCTCCTCGTAGAAGGAGTGCCCGTACTTGTCGCGAACGGTCTGCCCGCCTTTGCGGCCCGCCTCGCTCACCGACATGGCACCCTTCTTCTTCACCACCTCATCCGCCATTCCCCACCCCTCCCGTTCAACGCCCCCTCGTCGGGGGTAGATTGTGAAAATCGTCCGTAGCGCTCGGGATGCGCGTTCCTATGTGTGGCGCCGGCGCGCCGTCCCGCGCTCCTCCGTGCGGCGCCCCGCGGCGATCAGGTCGCGGACGCGCTGGCCGCCTTTGCGGCCGATCTCCTGGTAGAATTCCCGCCCCCGCTCCGCCTTCACCGCCAGTCCGCCCTTCCGCCCGCCGATCAGGCCGCCCTTCCGGCCGGCCTCGCGCACCGTCATTCCCCCGAATTCCGGCTCGCGAATCGAGCGCCGTCCGGTGGACCTCCGGGTCGACATCTTCAATTTCGGTGCCGAGCTGCGACGCGACTGGCCTCCGGTCCGCTGCGTTTTCTTGTTCGCCATTTCGTCCCTCTTGCGCGAAAACGCCCTAAGTACCCGCGAACCCTGAATCTTTGGACGCCGGCCGGGACTGCAAGCCGGCGACCACGCATCCGCCGAAACAGCGGCAGCCCGGCGCACTTGTCTGGCACCGGACTGTCAACGAGCGAAAGCTAGGACGGCTCGCGTCGAGGTGCAAGCGGGCAACCTTCTGGAACTGCTCAGGAAAGGTGTCAGGACCTCCCGGCCAGCTCAGCGATGGCCGTGGTCACGGCCCCCTGCAGCTCCTCCAGCCGGACGTCGGAACCGATCTTCCGGGCGCCTGCTCGCCCGGACGCTTCACGAAGGTAGAAGGCGTCGGTCGCGCGGTTCCCTTCCGTGGCGATTCGAGCGACTTCGATGGAGGCGCCTGCCCTGTGCAGCGCGTCGGCGATGGCGTGCAGGAGCCCTGGCCTGTCCTGGGTGAATACGTCGAGGATCGTGCAGTCCTGGCTGGAAACGTTGTCGACGCGAACCTTCGTCTCGACCGCGGGCGCGGCCGACGCCGCCCACGAAGCGCGCCGCAGCCGGCGTTGCACGAGGCGATGCGGATCTTCGGCGCCGCTCAACAGCCGGAGGAGATCGGCGTGGGCGGCTTCCCAGCGGCCGGGGGCGGGGGCACCCCCTCCCGGCTCGCGCACGACGAACCGGTCGAGCGCGATCCCGTCCTCGAGCGAGTTCACCTCCGCCGCGAGGATGTCGATGCCGTTGGCCGCGAGCGCAGCCGAGAACAGCGCCAGCAGCCCTGGCCGGTCGCCCGCCACCAGCGTCAGCTCCGCTTCGCCCGACTCGGGCTGGCGCAGCTCGGCTGCAAACCCGGTGCGTCGCGCGACCATCCACAGCGCGAGGTGGCGCGCCCCGTCGGCGGGGCGCACGATCCCGACATAGCGCTCGGGAAGGGCCCGGGCGAACTCGGCCGCCGCCTTGCGACCCGCCGGCTCGTCGACGAGCTTCTCGATCGCCTGTCCGAGGCGCTCGCGCCGTAGCTCGAGCGATTCGGCGTGCGCCGGCTGATCGAGGTCCTCGGCGAGGAGGGTGGCCCGGGTCTTCTCATAGAGCACCCGGAGCAGGTTCGACTTCCACTCGGTCCAGTTCTCCGGCGAGACGCTCGCCATGTCGGCGTACGTCAACAGGTACAGCATCTCCAGCCGCTCGACGGTGCGGACCTCGCGAGCGAACGACTCGATCAACGCCATGTCCTCGAGGTCGCGGCGCTGCGAGAGGTGGCTCATCTTGAGGTGCGCGAGCACCAGCCACTCGACGTCGGCGGCATCGCCTGGGTCCATCGCCACGCGCTGCGCGTAGGCTCGCACCAGCTCACCGCCCCGCGCGCTGTGGTCCGGCCCCAGGCCTTTTCCGAGGTCGTGGAACAAGAGCCCGAGCATCAGCACCAAGGGTCGCTGTTGGGCGCGCGCGATGCGCGTGAGGTCGGGCTCGACGTCCGAAAGCGCGCCCGCGCGCAGCCGCATCAGGCGCTGCAGGGCAAACACGGTGTGCGTGTCGACGGTGTAGACGTGGTACAGGCTGTGCTGCGCACGCGCGCGGAGCCGGCCCACCTCGGGGAACAGCGCGCCCAAGACGCCCAGCTCGTGCAGGGGGGCCAGCGCCTGGCCTTCGCTGCCGTCGCGGACGAGGTACTGCCAGAACTCGAAGTGCGCGTCGCGGTCGGCGGCGAGCGACGGCCCGAGGCGTTGCAGCTCCTGGACGAGCAGATCGCGGGCGTAGCTGTAGACCGGCGCGCCGTAGGTCTCCGCCACCGCGAAGATGCGGACCAGATCGGCCGGCCGGCGGGCGAACACCTCGCGATCGTGGACGGTGACGCGCCCTTGCCAGAGCTGGAAGGCGTTGTCGATCGGCTTGGGCGGGGGCGGCGGCCGTCGCCCGAAGATCCCCGCCGGCCGGGGCGCGTCCTCGACCGCGCAGCGGTCGATCAGCGCGTCCGACGCTCGCGCGATCTCCTGCAGCGCGATGTAAGTCTCCCGCATGAGCTGCTCGACGCCGAGCTCGGTGGGCGAGTCGCGGTAGCCCAGCGCGGCCGCCGCGCGCCGCTGGTTGTCGAAGGTGAGCCGGTCGTCGCGGCGCCCCGTCGCGTAGTGCAGCTCGTTGCGCAAGCGCCAGAGCAGGTCGCGCGCGGCGCGCGCCTCCTTCACTTCGCGGCCGGGAAGAAGGCCGCGCTCGCCCGCCTCTCCCAGGCCGGCGACCTTGTGCCGGACGCGCGCGATCCACAGCGCGGCCTGCAGGTCGCGCAGGCCCCCCTTGCCCTGCTTCAAGTGCGGCTCGAGCAGCCAGACCGAGCCGCCATACCGCTTGCGCCGGACCTGCAGCTCCTCGAGCTTCTCCTCGATGAACTCCTCGACCTTGCGCGCCTCGAGCTCCGTCACCATCGCGCGCTCGAGGTCCTTGAAGAGCGGCGCGTCACCGCACACCAGCCGGCAATCGAGCAGCGCGGTCCGTGCGGTGTGATCCTCCCGGGCGAGCGCGAGCGTCTGCGCGAGCGTGCGCGCCGCGAACCCGGCCTCGAGCCCCGCGTCCCACAGCGCCCGGTGGAGCTTCTCGGCGGCTGCGTCGGCGCGCGCCCGCTCGGCCTTCGGTGCGTCGTCGGGCGGCAGCAGCGCCAGGAGATCGACATCGCTGCGCGGCGACAGCTCCCTGCGGCCATATCCGCCGGTGGCGATGAGCGCGGTTCGCGGCGCGCCCGAGCCGTCGAGCTCGCTGCCGATGGTCGTAAACATCTGCTGGACGACTTCGTCGGTCAGCGCCGAGATGGAGCGGACGACTTCCTGTCCGCCCGCGCCTGCCCGGTGGCGCGCGAGGATCTCCGCCCTGCCCGCCTCGAGTCGGACCTGCGCCGCGTCCGCGGTGGAGGACGATGTCTTGCCGCTGCCCGCTCGCACACCCGGTCCGGCGCCCGGCTGCAATGCCATGCGACCAAGCATAGCCGGTCACGGCGCGCGCCGCGCCGGCTTCATCTCAAGTGCGTCGTGCAGCCCGACGAGATTGTCGGCTCAGGCCGTCGGCGGCGGCTTGTCCGGCGTTTCGGGCGGATCGCCCGCGGGCTGCGGCGGGCGGCCCGGCTCCCGCCGCTCGGGCTCCCTGCGCGGGGGTTCCTTCCGCACCGGCTCGCGACGCGGCGGGTCCTCGCGTCCCGGTACCGGCGGCTTCGGGTCCTTCTTGGGGTCGGGCATCGCGCGAATGTACAGCTCCGGACGGCGATGCGCTCGAGGCGTCAAGGAGCACGCGCGAGGCGCTGGCGCCCCTCGACGAACTCCTTCACGCCGCGCGCGATCCCGTCTGCGGTGGCTGCCTGGTACTTCCGCGTGCGCAGCCGCCCCTCCTCGGCCGGGTTCGAGATGAAGCCAGTCTCGACCAGGATCGACGGCATGTGCGCCCCGAGCAGGACGTAGAAGAGCGCCTGCTTGACACCGTGGTCCTCGACCCGTCCCACGCGCGCGCGCAGGTTGCGGACGAGAGACGTCTGTACCGAGTCCGCCAGATCGCGAGCATCGCTTGCGTTCGCGCGAGTCGCCAGGTCGGCGAGGATGAGCCGCAGATCCGAGACGGTCCGCTCGGCGTCTGCGTTCTCGAAGTTCGCCAGCCGCGTCGCGTAGCGATCGCTCGCCACGTTGAGGGTCCACGTCTCCACCCCGGAAAGCGTGCGCCGGCGTGCCGCATTGCAATGCACGGAGACGAACAGGTCGGCGCGCGCCTGGTTGGCGATGCGCGTGCGCTCGTCGAGCGACACGTAGCTGTCGTCCTTGCGCGTGAGAATCACCGTGAACCCCAGCCCGCGGAGCCGCTCGGCGAGCGCGCGGGCGATGCCGAGCGCCACGTCCTTCTCGCGCAGCCCATGCGGACCGACCGCGCCGGTGTCGCGGCCGCCGTGGCCCGCGTCGATCACCACGCGCCGCACCTTGAGACCGAGCTGCGCCGCCACCGAGGCAGGCGCCTTGCGCGCCGCGGAGCGAAGCTGCCGGGCATTCGCGGCCGCCTCCGCAGGCGCGGTCCGGCGCTCCTGATGCGGCGGCAGCGCGGCCTTGATCGTCAGCCCCGAGACAGGCTCGGGCGCCTCGGGCTCGGGCGGCAGCGCCGACGATTCGTCCCCCTGCGCCCGCTTGGCCGCTTGGGAGGTCGTCGCTTCGACGTCGGCGCTGCCCGCGGCCGGCTGTACCGTCTGGCCGTCCGGCGGCGACGCGCGCGAAGTCGCGTTGACTGCCGACTGCGGCTCCGCTGTCGAGTCGGACACCGACGCCGCGGACGCACTCTGCCGCGGCTCCGGCTCCTCCTCCTCCTCTTCTTCTTCGGCCTCCGCCGGCGCGGACGGCCGCCGTTGCCCCGAGACGTGCGCAGCCGCCCGTGCCGCGACGCGGACGTGCTCCTGCGCGCGTGCCAGCGGTCCCGCGGCGCGAGCCTCGACACTCCCGCCGTGGCGCGCCGCGAGCCGCCTCGCCGCGGAGCGTGCGGCCTTCAGATCGCCGCTGCGCTTGGCGAGCTGAGCCGCCAGCCGCAGCGCCCGTGCCGCGACGGCGCTGCCTGGATAGGCATCGTCCACCCTTCGGTACGCCGCAACCGCCGCCGCGGCATCGCGCCGGGTGCGCGAGACGTTCCACAGCTCCTCCCTGGCTCGCGCCGCCCAGAACGCCGCCTCGGCCGCGTGCGGCCCGCCCGGCGACGCCCGGACAGCGCCGTCGAGCTCGCGGATCACTGCTTCCCAGGTGTCCCGGTGCTTTCCGCGTTTCGCATCACCGCGGAGGCGCTCGAGCGCGCTCTTCCCCGCGCCGAGGCGTCGTTCCTGAAGGGCGCCAGGCGACACCGCCGCGCGCGCCACCGGCGGCGCGAGCAGGGCGGCGCACAGGAGTGAAGCTGCCGCCGTGTGCGTCACCGCGCGACCGTCGCACACACGTCGATCGCGTCAATTTTTTCGCGCCGCTCACCGGCAGCGCCCGGCTCACTGCAACACCACGGCATCGAGATGGAGGTCGAGCTGCCCCGGCGGAGGTTCGCGCACCGGCTTCAGGCGCCGGCGGCTGCCGCACCGGCAGCGGCGCAGCGAGGCCAGGTAGGCCGGCCACATGGCTTCCGCCACGAACTCGGCGTGGCTCCCGCACTCCTCGCGAACGAGCTCGACGTGCCTGCGCTGCGCCTCGCTAGCGCTCCGCTCCCGCAGCACGCGGTGGCATGTCGGGCATCTCCACAGCTTCACGACGTCCATCGTCTCCCTCGAGGCCGCTCGAACCGGCCCTGGAAACGACGGTAGCGCGAGGGTCTGACAATCCGTTCAGTGCCCGGTCAGAACTCCAATGATTTCCGGGCTCAGCGCAGCTTCTTCTGCTGTTCATGGAGCCAGAGCAGCGCCTCGAGCGGGGTGGTGCGCGACAGGTCCAGTCCGCGGAGCG
>Ga0114129_10006743_pt1 | contig 16305 bp, 12 predicted proteins | sample RhiMetdeltSRZDD1_FD_80071 | JGI IMG/M metagenome (GOLD analysis project Ga0114129, IMG submission 80071) | Populus rhizosphere microbial communities from Tennessee, USA - Rhizosphere MetaG P. deltoides SRZDD1 (version 2) (version 2) | ecosystem: Host-associated > Plants > Roots > Rhizosphere >... | reverse complement strand
GTCGTCATTGCCGCGATGCAGCCGCAGAGCGATCCGGACGTGCTCGCCGCCGCGCGAAGCCTCGAGGCGATTCCGACGCAGATCGCCGACGGCATCCCGGTCATCGATGTGCCTGCGGTGCTGCGGCGTCGTCCCGTCGTCTGCCTCGTCGACGGTCTCGCGTACGACAATCCATCCGGAAGTCGCCACCGGAAGCGGCACGAAGACGTCGGCGAGCTGCTCGAGAACGGGATCTCGGTCATGACGTCGATCAATCTCGAGTACATCGAAGAACAGCAGGAGTTCGTTCGAGGTATCACCGGAAAGCCCAGACCGGCGACCGTGCCCCAGGCCTTCGTCACGGGGGCCGACGAGATCGTGGTCGTCGATGCGCCGCCGGACGTGTGTCTCGTCGATTCGGACAGGAACGGCGGCGGCGACGAGGCCGCGCGGCGGCTGTCGAGGCTCCGCGAGCGCGCGCTGCTCCTCGCCGCCGACGTCGTGGACCACCAGCTCGAGGCCTATCTGGAGTTGAATGGGATTCAGCCGTCATGGGGCACGCAGGAGCGCATCCTCGTGTGCATGACGCCTCGCGCCAACGCGGCAACAATGCTCGCGAGCGGTCGAAGAAACGCCGATCGATTTCACGGTGAACTCTTCGCGGTGTACGTCAACCAGCCGAATCTGACCGACGAGGATCGGATGGCGCTCGAACGGAACGCCATGCTCGCGCGCGCGCAGGGCGCGCACGTGGAGATTCTCGACGGCAAGGATCCGGTCGCAACGATTCTGGAGTACGCGCGCGGCCACGGCATCACGCAGATTTTCGTCGGCCACAATCTGAAGCGCACCTGGCGCGCGCGCCTCAGCGGTAGTCCGCTCGATCAGCTGATCCGCGACGCCGAAGGCATGGACGTCCGCGTCTTCCCGCACTGAACGTGGCCGGCATGGCGCCGCACCGGGGCCGCCTCAAGATCTTCCTGGGGTACGCCGCGGGTGTCGGCAAGACCTATCAGATGCTGACCGAGGCACACGATCTCCGGCAGCGCGGCGTCGACGTCGTCGTCGGGTATTTCGAGCCGCACGGCCGGAAGGACACGATGGCCCTGCTGGAAGGGCTCGAGACGATCCCGCGCCAGGCCGTCGAGTACCGCGGCTCGCGATTCGAGGAAATGGACACGGATGCCATCATCCGCCGGCATCCGCAGGTCGCGGTCATCGACGAATTCCCGCACACGAACGTACCCGGTTCGATACGCCTGAAGCGATGGGAGGACGTGCACCTGGTACTCGACGCGGGCATCGACGTGCTGACGACAATGAACGTCCAGCATCTCGAGAGCCTGAACGATCAGATCTGGCAGAGCACCGGCGTGCGCGTCCGCGAAACGATTCCGGACTGGGTCGTGAAGCAGGCCGACGAAGTCGTCATGGTCGATCTGACGCCGCGCGCGCTGCTGAACCGCCTCGAACGCGGCGTCGTCTATCCGCCCGAGCGCGCGCGGGCGGCGCTGCAGAACTTCTTTCGCGAGCCCACGCTGGTGGCCCTGCGCGAGCTCGCGATGCGGCAGACGGCGCACGCCGTCGAGAGCCGCCACTCGCACGACGATGCCGACGTGCGTCCGACGGCGGCGCCGGATTCGCCGCACCGGCCCGATCGGCTCCTGCTCGTCATCGGGCCGGAACCGGCCAGCGCGGCCCTCATACGCCGCGGGCGCCGAGTGGCCGATTACCTTCGAGCGGACTGTCTCGCCGTGTACGTCTCGAAAGGGAACGGCGTCGATCCGCTGACGGCGGAGGAGCGCGACAACCTGCAGCGGCAGCTGAACTTCGCGCGAGGTCTTCACATCGACACACGAATCCTGCAGGGAGAGGACGTCGCCGAAGCGGTCGTGAAGTTCGCACGGGAGGAAGGCGTGACGCAGATTTTCATCACGCGTCAGCAGGAGGGCGCGCTCCGATCGCGGCTCGGCGCGGGCCTCGTGCAGCGGCTGGTCAATCTCGCGCGCGACATGCAGGTGACCATCGTGGCCGATCGATCGATTCGACGGTGATCGAACCATGACACTTCGCACCAGGCTGCTCGCCGGCTATCTGGAGTTCGTGCTCGCGCTGGGGATGCTCGGCGCGTGGAGCGCCCGGACGCTCCTGGACATGAGCCGCGTCTCCGGCCGGATCATCTCCGAGAACTACGATTCGGTCGTCGCCGCACAAGAAATGAAAGAAAGCCTCGAGCGGCAGGACTCGGCCGCGCTGTTCGACCTGCTCGGCCATCGCGACCGCGCGCGGCGGCAGATGGCCGAGCATCGCGTGCGCTTCGACGCGGCGCTGGCGAAGGCGGCGGCCAACATCACCGAAGTCGGCGAGGCCGAGGTCGTCGACGGCCTCCGGCGCGACCGCGACGACTACTACCGCCGGTTCGATGCGTTCCTCGATGGCACCGGCGACCGGACCGCGTCGTACTTTCAGTCGCTCGAGCCGACCTTCAACGCCGTGCGGAGCGAATCCGACGAGCTGCTCCGGCTGAATCAGGAGGCCATGCGCCGCAAGGCCGACGCTGCGTCCGGGATCGCACGCCGCTGGTTTGCGATCACCCTCGCCCTCGCCCTGGCCCTCATGGCCGTCGGCGTCGTTGTCCAGATCGGTGTCTCGCGGTCCGTGCTCGGACCGGTTCGCCGGCTGACCGACGCAACGACGCGCCTGTCCGGAGGCGATTTGGACGCGCACGTGCCGGTCGCGTCGCGCGACGAGATTGGCCTGCTCGCACACGGCTTCAACCGTATGGCGGAGCGAATCCGGGAGCTGCGCCGATCCGATCTGGGCACGCTGCTGGTCGCGCAGCAGACGACCGAGGCCGCGATCGATTCACTCTACGACCCGCTCCTCGTTGCGGACGACGATGGCCGTATCAGCCGCATCAACGCTGCCGCCGAACGGCTGTTTGGCTCGCGTGCCGACGTGATCGGCAGACCGATCCAGGAGGTGGTGCGCGATCCACGAATCGTGCAGGCGGTCGCCGACGTGCTCGCGTCCGGCCGCGCCGTCGCGTCGGAGAGCGCCGCCGCGGTCCTCCCGTGGTCCGTCGACGGCGCTCGCCGCGCGTTCCGGCTTCGGTCGACGCCGATGGTCGACGCCGACGACCGGCTCGTCGGTGCGGTGACGCTGCTCGAAGACATCACGCATCTGAGCGAGGTGAACCGCTTGAAGTCCGAGTTCATCGCGTCGGCGTCACACGAGCTCCGGACGCCGCTGACGAGCGTCCAGATGGGGATTCACCTGCTCCTGGAGGAGGCCACCGGCCCGTTGAACGACCGACAGCGCGACATCGTGGCGGTCTGCCGGGACGACACGGATCGGCTCGATCGGCTGATGCGCGACCTTCTCGATCTCTCGAAGATCGAGTCGGGCGAGGCGGCGCCGGTTCGATCGTCGGTGCCCGCGTCGCCGCTCGTGCGGAATGCCGCCGAATCGCTGCGCCTGCAGGTGGAATCCGGCGGCATTCGACTCGGAATCGAGGCGCCATCCGATCTGCCAGCCGTCTCCGTCGATCGCGGGCAGATCGAGCGCGTCATCTCGAATCTCGTGACCAACGCCGTTCGCGTCACGCCGAACGGCGGGTCGATCGTCGTGGCGGCGGTTCCGCGCGGCGACGAGATCGCGATTTCCGTGTCGGATACCGGTATCGGCATCCCGCGCGAGTACCTGACGAGAATCTTCGAGCCGTTCGCGCAGGTTCCCGGCGGGTCCGCGGGCGGCGCCGGGCTCGGCCTCGCCATCTCGAAGCGCATCGTCGAGGCGCATGGTGGACAGCTGCGGGTCCGCTCGGAGCCCCGCCACGGATCGACGTTCACGTTCACGGTGCCCGTCGCGAAGGAAGAAGGTCCGGTATGAAACTGCTCATCGTCGACGACGAACCCCACATCCGCCAGATGATGCGGATGACGCTCGAACCCGCCGGGCATCATGTCACGGAGGCGGCGAGCGGGGAGGAGGCGTTGTCACTCCTCCGCGACGGCAACATTTACGACGTCGTGGTCCTCGACCAGAAGATGCCGGGCATCGACGGTCTCGAGACCCTCCGTCTGATCAAGCGCCGCGCGTCTCACACGCGCGTCCTCATGGTGACGGCGTTCGGCTCGATCGAGCTCGCTGTGGATGCGATGAAGTTCGGCGCGACCGACTTTCTGAGGAAGCCGATGACGCCCGACGCCCTGCGCGCCGCGGTCGCCGCCGCGGCGGCGAACGTGCAGCCGTCTCGATCGGCGAGCGGATCGGTTGCAACCGCGGCTGCGTCGGAGATTCAGACGCTGACGCTGAACGGCTTCCAGATCGTTCGAACCGAATCGCACGGCGCCTCCGCCGGCGAGCACGCATTTCGCGTCAGACACTACACGGACGGACGAGACGTCGTCGTCACGGTCGCGATCGACGCGGAAGCGGTCGCGCGGGTCGAACGGCTCACGCACCGCCGGCTCGAGCCCGGGGGCGCGTTCTGGCGGAGTCAGGCGGAGCGCCTGCTGTCCGCCTACCTCTGGAGCGAAGGCGCGGTCCCCCCGGCCGGCGGCCTCACCGTGAAGGACGTGTCGCGCGACGACCTCGACGTCGCGCTCGACTGGAAGTCGGATTGAGCGTGCTTACTTCGACAGATGGTACGGGACGCTGGTCACGACCGTATTGGGCCGGAACAGCAGCGCACCTTTGATCAGCAGCGATGTCTGATTGTGCAGGAGGTGCTGCCACCAGCGCTTCGGCACGAATTCGGGAAGGATCACGGTCGTGTAATCGTTCGTCCGCTCTTTCGCCACGGTCTGGATGTATTCCAGGAGCGGCTCGAGCAACGAGCGATATGGCGAGGGCAGCACGACGAGCTGCACGCGACCGCCCCAGGTCGACCAGTCGTGTCGAATTTGTTCGGTCGCCACGGAATTCACGTCGACGTAGACGGCGCGCACGTCGTCTGACAACGTCTCGGCATACCGCAGCGCATCGACGACCGCGCGCTGCAGGCCGCCGATCGGAACCAGCACGGTATTGTGCACGCGCGGCTGCGGCACGTACCCGCGCAGCGTCAGCTCGGACGCCACGTGCTCGTAGTGCCGCCGCGTCGCCTTGAACACCAGGACGATCAGCGGAATCAGCAGCAGCACGATCCATGCGCCTTCGAACGTTTTCGTGGTCGCGACGATGAGGAGCACGATGCCGGTGACGATGGCGCCGAACCCGTTGATGAGCGCGCTCGTCTTCCAACCCGGCTCGCGTGTCTTGCGCCAGTGGATCACCATGCCGGCCTGCGAAAGCGTGAAGGACACGAACACGCCGATCATGTAGAGGGGCAGCAGCGATTGCGTGTTGCCCCGGAAGGCCACGATCAGGACTGCCGCGAACAGCGACAGCACGAGAATGCCGTTCGAGAAGGCGAGCCGATCGCCCTGGTTCATGAACTGGCGCGGCAGGTAGCGGTCGCGCGACACGATGGACGCCAGCCTGGGGAAGTCCGCGTATGCGGTGTTTGCCGCAAGGACGAGAATGAGCGTCGTGCCGGCCTGCAGAAGATAGTACGGAAGGTTCGGGCCGTTGAAGACGGCGCGGCCCAGCTGCGAGATGCCCGACTCCGAGCTGCTCGGAATGACGCGGTACAAATGCGCGAGCACCGTGATCCCGACGAACATGAGAATGGCGAGCGTCGCCATCCAGACCAGCACGGCCGACGCATTCTTCGCTTCCGGAGGCTCGAACGCCGGTACGCCGTTCGAGACCGCCTCGACGCCGGTCATCGCGGTGCAGCCGTTCGCGAATGCGGTGAGCAGCAGAAAGGTCGTCAGCGGTTCGGTTCCGGCGTTGGGCGGCGGCGCGTCGACCGGCACGATCGTGCCGCTGACGTAACGGTACAAGCCCGCGACGAGCAGGACGATGACGCTGACCACGAAGAAATAGGTCGGCACGGCGAAGATGCGCCCCGATTCGCGGATGCCGCGCAGGTTGCCGACCATCAGGATCGCGAGGAATCCGAGGCACATCTCGACGCGGTACACGTCGACCCGCGGAAACGCAGATGTGATCGCGAGCACGCCGGCCGAGATGCTCACCGACACGGTCAGCGTGTAGTCGACGAGCAGCGAGGCCGCGGCGATCAGGCCTGCCATCGGCCCGATGTTCTCTTTGGCAACGATGTACGCGCCGCCGCCGGTCGGATACGCGTGAATCGTCTGCCGGTACGAGAACGCGACGATGGCCAGCAGGGCGGCGATGATGAGGCTGATCGGCACCGCGTACCTGAACGCTTCGATTCCGGCGACGAGCAGCGTCGCGAGAATGAAGTCGGTGGCGTAGGCGACCGACGACAGCGCGTCGGACGACAGCACGGCCAGCCCCGTGACGCGCGAGAGCCGCTCGTGGTGCGCGAGGTGCGACGGAATGGGCTTGCCGACGAGAAGACGTTTGAGCGAGAACGCGGAATCTTCAGCCATCCGCGCGCTCTGTCGTTTTGATCAAGGCGTGTTGTCCGCGTTTCGCCGGCGGGGTTAGCTGACGGGCTCGGACTCGGACTGTCCGTCGGCGATTCTGCCGATGCGCCCCAACACCTGGTTCCCCCGCGTCCCGCGACGCGCGGGACTTAGGCCGACAGCGAAAGTACCCGCGGTGACCGGCAAAGTCAACAGCGCGCACGTCCGCCGTCATAGCGCACGTCCGCCAGCCGTCAGCGGGTCCGCGAACCGATCAGCACGTTCGCGAGCCGATCTATGATTTTGCGCGTGATCGCTTCCGTGACGCTGCAGCTGCGGCGGCTGCCGCATTCAGAAGGTCTGCCGCTTCCGACGTACATGACCGCGGGCGCCGCCGGCATGGACCTGTGTGCCGCGGTGGACGGCGACATTCGCCTCGAGCCGGGTGCGATCGTCCTCGTGCCGACCGGCCTCGAGGTCGCGATCGCCGACGGCTTCGAGGGGCAGGTGCGGCCGCGCTCGGGTCTGGCGGTGAAGCACGGGATCAGTCTGCCGAACACGCCGGCGACGATCGATTCCGATTACCGCGGCGAGATCCGCGTGCCGCTGATCAATCTCGGCCGCGAACCGTTCGTCATCTCGCGCGGCATGCGCATCGCGCAGTTCGTCGTCGCGCCGGTGGTCCGCGTCGCATGGGAAGAAGTCGTGGAGCTGCCCGTCACGGCGCGTGCACGCGGCGGCTTCGGCCACTCCGGAACGTGAAATCTGAAATCCGCAATCTGAAATCTGCAATCTGAAATCTGAAATCCACAGACCTGTTATACTTTTCACGCCGCATGCCGGAGGTTTCCGCTCAGGTCGAGATTCCGAAGCGCGCGCTGTTCAAGGCCGCTGAAGTCTGCGACCTCGTCAAGGTCCAGCCGTACGTGCTGCGATCGTGGGAAGCGGAATTCCCCGCCCTCGGCGTCGCGAAGTCGAGCGGCGGCCCGCGCGTCTACCGCCGGACGGACGTCGAGCAGGTGCTGCGGATCAAGCACCTGCTGCTCGTCGAAGGGTTGACGCTGGCCGGCGCGCGGCGCAAGCTCGAGGAGGAGACGTCGCCGGTGGCCGCGGACGCGCCGGCGATCGAGGCGCTGATCGGCCAGAACGCGCGCGAGCGGCTCACGGCGGTGAAGCGCGGCCTGCAGTCGATCCTCGATCTGCTCGCGCACTCGCCGGGCGCGCAGGAATTCCGTCTCGCGCCGCCGCCGGCGCGGGCGCGCACGATGCCGGCGCCGCGCGGGAAGCCGACGCGCGGCAAGGCGACGCCGACGAAGCACGCCGCGAGGAGACGATAGGATTTCAGATTGCAGATTTCAGATTTCAGATTGGGTCCCCACCAATCAACAATAAAATCTGAAATCTGAACTCTGAAATCTGAAATATCAGCGTCAGGAACGGGATGTAGCGCAGCCTGGTTAGCGCACCTGACTGGGGGTCAGGGGGTCGCCGGTTCGAATCCGGCCATCCCGACCAAAATTCCACGGTATTTTCCGGTCACATGGGTGGACGATCGGAGAAACGAACGATCCCGAGGGGCGCAAGTGTTGGTAGGAAGCAGAGGGTGAGGCGCGCCGACATCGCCACCTTCGTGTCGGCACGGCCCGGTTAGTCTGCCAACGACATCATCATCGAATCGGCGATCGCAGAAGAAGACGGCGATCGAGTGGCTCGTCGTCGGCTCAAACGTGTGCGGTCGCCATCATTCCACGGAACAGCCGAGCGCCTTGGCGTTTTCGCGAACTCGGTAATCACGCGTCACAACTGACATGAGCTGCGGAGGCTCGCCGAGTGATTCGACGGTCGCGATGTGCACCGCATCCAGCGTCCGAACTGGCTCCACAGGAAACGGGCGTCTGACGCGCGCGACGACGTCGTCCGTGACCGCGACGATATAGCAACGACGCTCGAATCGCCGCAGCGCACGAACGGCTGCGCGTTCCGCGTCAGCCGACAGTCGTTCGCCAACACGTGCACGCACGATAGCGCGCGCCGCTTCCGCAAGCGTCAACGCAGACGTGATCTGCCGGGCCCGAGCACGGAACGATTTCAATGCTTCCGCGTCATGCTCGAGGAGTGCAGCGACGAGCGCGCTCGACTCGATGTAACGAATGCCGACGACGGCACTTTCCACCGACACAGCCGACGGAGCCGCCTTGCGTACAGCACGCGAAGGCCGGCGGCTACGCTTCGCCACGATCCGCGTCAATCAGTTCCGTAGCCGTGCCGGGTGGGAGTCTGATGTCTGGCCAATCCTCTGTTGGGTCGCCGGACTCGAGCGGTGGTCGGATCACTCCCGCCGCAACAAGCTCGCTGAAATGGCTTGAGCCGCGGCCCTTGCCGCCTGTTCCTGGCGGAACCAGCTCCGCAACGACCCGACCGTGCGCGGTGATAGCGATGCGCTCCCCCGCTTCAATTCGGCGGATGTAGCGACTGAGGTTGTCTTTCAGCTCACGAATGCCAGTTGATGCCATTTTCTTAAATATAGCTACATATGGCCACATTGGCAAGTGGCGTACGTGGCGGGTCCGCCGGCGGTGAAGGCCAGGCCAGCGAACGAATGCGCTTGCGATCGCCACGCCTCGAAGTCCGCGTACAACACGGTCGACGGTCCCGACGGCCTGCACGACGCGAGCGCTCCGCTTCGCGAGCGGCAGGGCGCGAAAAAGCATCGCTTCCACGACGGTGAACACGGTGGCATTCAAACCGAGCGCGAGCGTCGGGCCCCGGCGTTCAGACGTGCCGGCGAAGGAGCCACCACCGAACGCGTCCGCGGGATTACTCACGTACCGGCCGCCACCCGCGCAGCCCGATCGGCAAAACAAACACAATGCCACGCGATTTCAGCCAATGAAGCTCGACTGCGCGACGGAGACACGCTAGATTGGGCGGGCATCGAGAAGCAGCATGCGTTCGAACGAGTTGCGGCTGTTGCGGTTCGCCGACGTTCCCACGTCTCCAGCCGATCGATTGTTTCGCTATTCACGGGCGCGCGCGGTTGCGCTCGTGGTCGCCGTCCTCGCCGCCAGCGCGGGACTGATCGTCCTCGGGCTTCAGCGTCGATCCTGGCTGCTCGGATACCTCGCGGTCATCGGTCTGCTGGCCCTCGTGATCATGCAGACGTTCGTGCGCGCGCGCTTTCGGCCGACGAACTGGCTCGTCCGGGCGACGGATGCCGGGATGTTCGTCCAGTTTCGGTCGTATCTGAATTATCGATTCGCACCGGAGTGCCTGACGGTCGCGTTTCTGCCCTACGACAAGGTCCAATCGGCCCGCGTCGTCCGTGAACGGCGCATTCTCCCGGATCCCGACAGAGATTCGCCCCGGCTCGGCGGCTTCACCGAACAGCGCCGGACGCTGATCGAGCTGGAGCTGTCGGGCAACCTGAATCCGCTGAGGCGCGCGATGGACGACGAAATCGCGCGATGTCTCGGCTCTCCGACCGGCGTCGGCCGCGGCAGGACGCGATATCAGCATATTCCCGTCCGGATGTCATCCCCGGCGACGATGCAGCTCGAATGGAAAGTGACGCCGGGTCCCGACGCGCTGCTGGATATTCTGCGCGCCCGCGGGATTCCGGCCGGCCGCGGGGAAACGACGGTCGATTTTCAGGAGCTCGCCGTGTTGAGCGCCGACGAACAACGCGAGCGGCTCACCGAGCTCGCCAGGACGGGCAACAAGCTTGCGGCCGTTGCCCTCGTCCGACGCTTGTACGGATACGACCTGACGAAAGCGAAGGCGTTCGTCGAGGAATTGCTACGCTCGCGTGCGAACTAAGCGGTCTGTTCGCTGAAGCAGAGGCTGTAGCCGTCAGGATCCTCGACGTAGAAATCGAGGCAGGCCCACGGTCGCTCTTCAAGGGGGCCGGTAATCGGCTCGCCGGCCCGTTGGAATTTACCATGCTTCGCGGCCGGGTTCCGGTGTCTAAGTCGCTGAAGGTGATCAGATGACGGCGATCCGTTCTTTGGTAGTGCTGGCGCTCGCCCTGGTCCTTGCTGAATCGCCGGCGGCGGGCCAGGGGTCGACAGTCCGTTCTTCCGACGCGAGGGCGTTTCTCGGTGCGTGGCACCCTACGGCGCTTTGCAAACGAAATTCGGCGCTTCGTCAGTGCTGCCGGTTCCTTTGTACGTTGCCACCTGCGGATACGGACACAGCGGGCGCGTTCGATCGATTCTTCCGTTCGTGATCTGCGACGCGACGATCTGATCGGGCGGCTGGCCCTTTTCGACCCACCGCTCCAGCGCGTCGACCGCGTCGAAGGTGTTCGGCCCCTCGCCGGGGCGGCAGTGGCCCATGCCGGGCACCATGAAGAGACGGATCCACGAGGAGGTCTTGTCCGCACCGCCCGTGCGCGCGAGCACGTTGTCGTAGTACTTGATGCTGGCGCGCGGTGCGACGAGCGGATCGCTCCACCCGTGATACATGAGCAGCTTGCCGCCGCGCTGCATGAATGCGTTCAGATTCGGATCGGCGTCGGTGATGTTGGCCTCAGGCGAAGCGGTGGCCTTCGCGACGTCACGATCCAGATCGAACGTGCGCCAGTCCCAGCTCGGATCCTTGAAGAGGACGTACTTGAACATGTCGGCGACAAGCGGTGGCGGATCGGGCTGCGCGAACAGGAATCCCCAGCCGAGCTCGGCGCCCGGCTCGCGGCCTGGAAAGATCTCGACGCCGTCGCGCGTCTTCACCGGACTGATGATGGTGGTCACGGCCTCGATCTGCGCGGCAGTCAGGCACGCGGGACCGTCCTCGCCCTTGCATGCGAGGACGCGCGGATCGAACCTGCAGCGCGTCGGATCCTGAATCAGCCGATCGGTGATGCCGTCGATCGCGTCGCAGGCGTCGAGCACGGCGGCGTGGATGATGGGATACTTCGACGCTGGAATGTGGCTCGCGGAATTGCGCCACAGTTTCTGATGGACCGCCACGTGCGCGCCGTTGAGAAGTGTCCGCGGATTGGCCGACGCGCCGGCGATGATGCCGTCGTAATCGGCCGGGAAGCGCTGCGCTTCCATCAGCCCTTGCCGTCCGCCGGTCGAACATCCATTCCAATACGCCAGCCGCGGAGGAGTCCCGTAGAACGCGGCGACGATCGCCTTCGCGGCGACGGTCATCTCGTGCTCGGATCTCCAGGCAAAGTCGACGAACTTTTCCGGATGGCCGAGCGCGAAGCTTCCTCCATCGCCCGTGTGCCCCGTGTCCGTGGAGCTCGTCGCGTAGCCGCGGGCGATTGCGGCGCTCATCGCGGGATAACCGATCACGCCGGCCCAGCCGCCGTTCCCGACGGCCTGGAACTTTCCGTTCCAGCCGGACGTCGGCATCCACACTTCGACCTTGATGTCGGAATCCGCGGTCGGCTTCAGCGTCGCGGCGACGCGGCAGAAGGGGACCGGGTTGGTGAATCCCTGCTCGGCGTTCGACGTGCCGATCCGCGGCCGCGAGAATCCTCCGGCGGGGACGACCTCGGCGCGCGTGACCGTCGTGTTGTGCGCCGTGAACGACAGGAGACTCTCGCACGATTGAGGCGCGGCGTCGGCGGGTTTTGCACCCGAGGCGGCCGCGGCGAAAATCACGACCGGGATGGCTGCCAGATATTTCACGGTTCACCGTCCGGGCGGATTATACGGCTCACCGCAGACTATCGAAGCACACGGTCCGTCTTGATGGCTGGAGGTTCCACCAATGGCTCGCATCGCATGTCAGATAGTCATGGATCCGGCCCTGAGCGGCAGCTGTTCCCGTACAAAACAATGGCGGCCATCGCGGCCGCCATTGTGAATCTCGCCTGACCCGGCGGTTTCAGCTGCGGGCGTTGCGCCGCCGGCGCGCGTACGCTGCCGCCACGCCGGTGCCCAGCAGGATCAGCGAACCTGGTTCGGGCACGGACGACTGCGCTTCGCCGAGGAACACGAGCCCATCGATCGTTTGGCCCATCGCGCCGAAGGGCTGGAAGCCGGCGCCGAGGCGCGTGCCGCTGAGGGTCCAGGGTACGACGAGGCCGCCCTGGAACCCGATCCACAGGATGTTGTCGAATGGATCGAACGCAAGGCCGCCCGTGTTTCCGTTCACTCCGCCGAGACCGTCGGTGTCGAACTTCTTCGTATATGTGTTCGTCGCCGGATTCCAGGAGCCGACTTCGCGGTTGGCCCATTTCGTGATCCAGATCTCGCCGTTGACGTGCGCCATGCCCACCACGTCCGCCTGCGGGTACGTCTGGATGAGGGCGCCGGTCGTACCGTTCACCGCGACGATCGCAGAGTCGAATTCCCCACGGTACACCGTATTGGTCGCGGGGTCGTACGCGATGTCTTCGTTGCAGCAGGACGTCTTGAAGCCTGGGCTGGAGCCGGAAGTCAGCAGGTTGCCGTTGTAGTCGATGGTGAGAAAGTTCTGCTGGATGGCGCTGCCGGCGTACAGGAAGCCGCCGCCGTCGCCGATGCCATTGACGTGATAGTTCGTGCTGATGATCGTCGTCACGCCGTTGACGGCGCCGGTGGTCGTGGTCTTCGCCAGCGCGTCAGGAAGAAGGTTCGCGAAGTCTTCGGTGTCGCGCCCGGCAACGAGAATCCCGGATGCGTGCGCTGCGCCGGTCGACATAGCGAACGCCAGAAGCGCCATCCAGACGCGCCGTGTGCTGATTACGAACATGTGGTCTCCTTCGAGTCGTCGCGTTCGGCACGAATGCGCCGAGTGGCGCAGCGCGGTGCAAGACTGTCACCAGATGAGCTCGCGAGGCATTGCGCAGGTTGTCGTAAGCGCTCACGGAGGAAGTCGGCTTCGACCTGGCTTTTTTATCCGCTCCGGTTGGTCTTTTGCCCGAGTGTCTCATTCTTGACATCGCGCCGAAGCGGGCGTATCTCTACACGTACCACGATCAAACGTGGAGGTTCCGATGAGTGAGCCACCGGGCCTGTCGGGCGCTTCGACGACACGCTGACGATCGTCGACGCGCGAAGCACGTCAGCAGTCAGCACTAACAAAATTGTCCGGGCTCCTGCCCGGATGGCGTGAAAGACACGCGTGAAGCGCCCGGTTCCACGGCACTCGCCACGGACCGGGCGTTTCCTTTTTGTGATAGGGCGCCGCGGCTTGACGGAACCGTGCGTTGCCGGTATTAACGCGTCGATGAGGTTCAGGAGCCGGACGCGGCGGCGGACGTTCGGGGGGCTCCTCGCGCTCACTATCGCTGCAGCCGCGTGTCTCGCGTGCGGATCGCCGGCGTCGTCGCGCACGCCGGCCGCGAGCGCGCCTCGATCGGTTCTGACCCAGCCGCCGGCTCGCCCGTTCGTGATGTTCGTCAGCCAGGAGCCCGACGCGACGTTCCGCCACGTCGTCCTCGCCTCGGCAGGGTCGCCGAACGGCGCGCGCTACGTGACGCCGCTGACCTGCGAGCGCGTGCATTTCGCGGCGTCGCGCGGCGTCTGCCTCACGACGGACGACAAATCGGGCGCGGACGCGAAACCGATCGCGCGCATCTTCGACGAGCGCTTCGTGCCGCTCCATCAGCTGCCGCTCACCGGTGTGCCGAGCCGCACGCGCGTCTCGGCGGATGGCCGGCGGGCAGCGATCACGGTGTTCGAGAAGGGGCACTCGTACGCGGATGAAGGTTTCTCGACGCGTACCACGATCGTCGACACGGCCAGCGGCGCGATCGTCGGCGATCTCGAGCAGTTCGCGATCACGAAGGACGGCGCGCCGTTCAGCAGCGTCGATTTCAACTTCTGGGGCGTCACCTTCACGCGAGACGGCGATCGCTTTTTCGCCTCGCTGCGGTCACGCGGCGTCGTGTATCTCGTCGAGGGCTCCGTCGATCGGCGTCAGGCCGACGTCGTGATGAGCGGCGTCGAATGTCCGTCGCTGTCGCGCGACGATGGGCGGCTGGCGTTCAAGAAGCGGGTGGGCGGGTCGCGCGGCTACTGGCAGTTGTCGGTGGCCGAACTGGCGACGAGGGCGCAGCGTCCGCTCGCCGGCGATTCGCGGAGCGTCGACGATCAGGTGGAGTGGGTCGACGACAGCAGCGTGATGTACTTCCTGCCCTCGACCCAAGGCAACACCATCTGGCGGCTTCGGACCGACGCGGCCGAGGCTCCGTCGGTGTTCATCGAGAACGGATCGTCGCCGGCGTTCGTCCGGTGACGGCCATACGGTCCGGCTAAAGCCGGACACTACGTACGAGCAGGCCGGTGAACACGACGACGAAACCGGCGGCGAAGTACGCGAACGCGAGCAGCGTCCGATGCCGGCGCCAGGCGGCGTACGGATGGACGCACAGCGCTGCGGAACGGCCGACGTAGGTCGCGAGATCGGTTCTTGGGGTTTGCAGGGCGCTCATGTCGGCTCGCCCGGCAAGAAGTCGACCAACCAGCCGCGTTCGTTTTTGTGCTGGAAATCCGCGCGTTCGGCAGCCGAAGTCTGTCGGCCGGGCGACTATGTTCCATGGCGTGCGTGTCTCTACTACATACCCAGGGTACCCAGCCGGGCGAGTGTACTATGTACGAATGAGATCGACTGCCATTTCACTCGCGATGGTGTTGAGCGCCGCCGTCGCAGGAGGAGCGGCGACGGCGACGCCGTTTCCCGATCCTGCGGCGGACCACCCGCTGAGCGCAGAGAAAACCGAAGAGAGCATCGTCCTCGCGGGCGGCTGCTTCTGGGGCGTGCAGGCCGTCTTCCAGCACACGAAGGGCGTGATCAGCGCGACGTCGGGATACGCCGGCGGCAGCGCGAAAACCGCCAAGTACGAGATCGTCAGCTCGGGAACGACGGGACACGCCGAGTCGGTTCGCGTGGTCTACGACGCGTCGCGAATCACGCTCGGCCGGCTGCTGAAGATCTTTTTCTCGATCGCCCACGATCCGACGGAGCTGAATCGCCAGGGGCCCGACGTGGGCACGCAGTATCGCTCCGCGATCTTCTACAGCGGCGACGGACAACGAAAGATCGTCGACGCGTACGTCGCGCAGCTGAACACCGCGGGCGTGTTCCGGCGGCAGATCGTGACGCAGGTCGCGCCGCTCGAGGCGTTCTATGCGGCCGAGGCGTACCATCAGGACTACGCCGACAAGCACCCGTTCGATCCGTACATCCTGATCAACGATCGGCCGAAGGTGGACAACCTGCGGAAGTCCTATCCGACGGTTTACGTCGACACTCCCCGACGTTAACTACTTCGTACGTAGTGTCCACCTTCAGGCGGACCGTGCAGTCCAGCGCGGGATCAGCAACACGGCGGCGATCAGCGCCGCCGCAAGGAGCACTGCGGGGATAATCGGCCGCCGCTCCTTTGGCCGATCGTCGACGTCCGTTGCAGAGCCGGATGATGCCGGCGAGGTTGCGGTTGGAGAAGCGGCATCCGGTCGACTCGTGACGATGGTCATGCTGCCGGCCGTTCCGTGAGCCTGCGGGCGCGCCCCGTCGCGTCCGGCGCTGTCTGTGGGCTGCGGCGACTCCGGAGAAGCGCCCGGCGTCCCCCCCGTCGATTCCTGTCCTGACGCGACCGCCTTGTCGACCCGATCTTCAGCCGGCCGCCGGGAATTCGCCGGCCCTCTGGACGCATCGATCGCCGGCGCCGCCGGCACTTGTAGCGCCTGCGACCTGAGGACCACTCTCCGCGCACAGCCCGATGCGCTGACATCGATTGCGACGATCGCCAGCGCGATGACGACACCGGCTCGCCATCCGCGAAGCCCGAGCGATGGACGTAGATGAGCTCGCGGCATGTGTTACCCGCACCTGGCACCTGGACAGCCAGCACCCAGCACTTGCACACGTCTGCAACGCCGATGCCCGGTCCGACAATTTCGAAATCGCGCACGGCGGTCGATCGTCATCGTGGCGTCCGGCG
>Ga0114129_10006740_pt1 | contig 16309 bp, 14 predicted proteins | sample RhiMetdeltSRZDD1_FD_80071 | JGI IMG/M metagenome (GOLD analysis project Ga0114129, IMG submission 80071) | Populus rhizosphere microbial communities from Tennessee, USA - Rhizosphere MetaG P. deltoides SRZDD1 (version 2) (version 2) | ecosystem: Host-associated > Plants > Roots > Rhizosphere >... | reverse complement strand
CGGCACTCTCGTGCCGTTCGGCCCTTCCACCCAATTGATCATGTGAAGATGGTCATGCCCGTGCAGCACAAGGTCTGCGCCGTGGGCGGCGATTACGCGCTTCAATACATGGGCGTCGAGCAAGCGCTTGTGCTGAGGTGCATCGGTGACGAGCGGATGATGGATCAATACAATCCGAAATACATTTTCCGTGGCGAGTTTGTTGAGCGTGGCCGCAAGCTCGGCAAGCTGTTTAGCCCCCAGCCACCCGGTCGCGAGGAAGGGCGCGGTAGGCACACCGGTTGAGAGGCTGATCAGCGCGACATTGTTGCGCCGACGGATAAAGGGAAAGCCCCCGATGCCCTCGTCGTCGCTCATGTAAGGGCTCCAATGGCGCGACGCGAACATCGTGGCCTCGCGCACATAGATGTCATGATTGCCCGGCACGAACGTTACGTCGTGGCTGGAACCGAGGTGCTCAAGCCAGTCGCGCCCTTGGGGGAATTCCGCTGCAAGGCCGATGTTGGCAATATCCCCAGTGACCGCGACGTGGTTGGGTGTTTGCGCCTTCAAATCGGCGACGACAGCGGCAAGGGTTGCCGCATCATGGATGAAGCGCCTTTTCTTGTGCCAATTGATATAGCCGGTGAAGCGCTTGCCGATCAGCTCGCCCCAGCGGGGCGTCGGAAGGGGAGCGAGATGGGGGTCGGACAGATGCGCGAGGATGAACATTGTGTCTGTCATGCCCGGCCCTATGCCGGGCATCCACGTCTTGGTTGATTCGCCGGATCGTCAAAGACGTGGATGGCACGCGCAACTCCGGCCTAGCGGAGTTGCGCCCACTCTATAAAGTGACCGCACATCGGGTATAACCCGATGTGCTGGTGACAAGCCCGGCCATGACGAATTGAGTCACTATGAACTGCCGATCAAAATGCCGGCAACGAAAACAAGCGTGCCGCCGACCACGACCTGGAATGCCGCCTGAAGGAAAGGCGTGTCCATGAACCGCGTTCGGATCCATGAGATTGCCGCCAACTCGAGCACGACAACAAGAATCGCGACCGCGGTCGCGACATAGAAGTCGGGGATGAGGTAAGGCAACGTATGGCCGAGGCCGCCAATTGCTGTCATCAGGCCGCATACGGTGCCACGCAGCCAAGGTGCGCCGCGGCCGGTCAGCGAGCCGTCGTCCGACAGCGCTTCAGCAAAGCCCATCGATATGCCGGCACCAACCGATGCTGCCATCCCGACCAGGAAAGTCTCCCAGGTATTGTGCGTGGCGAAGGCCGCGGCAAAGAGCGGTGCGAGCGTCGAAACCGATCCGTCCATGAGCCCGGCGAGGCCGGGCTGGACATACTGCAGGACGAACATGCGTCGGGCGGTTTCGTCCTCCTTGGCACGCGCGCCCTTGGTGAGGATTTCCTTGCTCAGTGTATGCGCGAGGCTCTCATGTCCCGCTTCAGCCTCGGCCAGTTCCACCAGCAACTGGCGCACCGATGCATCGCGCGCGTTCGCCGCTGCCTTGCGGTAATACCGCTCAGCTTCATATTCCATGTTCTCGGCAAACTTGCGCACCTCTTCGAGTCCGAGGGGTCTTGTCAGCCAAAGAGGCTGCTTGGGATGCAGGAAGCCTTTGACGTCCTGGCGGCGGATGAGCGGCAGGTAATCGCCGAACTTCTTCCGATAAAGGTCGAACAGCATTGTGCGGTGGTGCACTTCCTCTTCCGCCATCTCATCGAATACCTTTGCGGAGGCGGGAAACTGCTCCCGCAGGCCTTCCGCAAAGCCCCGGTAAATGCGGCTGTCCTCCTCCTCATTTGTTATGGCAAGTGCCAGAACTTCCTGCTCGCTGAGGTCGGAAAAACGTTTCACTGAAGTTCCTTTCGCGCTTGGGCGGGTAACTTATATTAGAAGTATTTTAATGTGAGAACAGCCGTTTGCACTTGTCCGCAGGGCTTTCGATAAATCGCCGCCACCTGGAAGGAGAGACTGATCTCAATCGCACTACACCGCCTGCGGCGCCGACTGGAGCCCGTGATCAGACGCGGGCTGCATTTCTATTGGCGCTACTCCCGCGCCGCGACTCTGGGCATACGCGCCGTGGTGGTCGACGGAACCGGCCGTATTTTTCTGGTCAAGCATTCGTATGTCGAGGGTTGGCATTTGCCCGGCGGCGGCGTCGAGACGGGAGAAACGCTCCTTGAGGCTCTATCACGCGAGCTTGCCGAGGAAGGCAACATCCGTCTTGGCGCTGCACCTCAGCTCTTCGGGATCTACTTCAACAAGCGGATATCGAGACGCGATCACGTGGCGCTTTTCATTGTTCGCGATTTCAGACAGGACGGAAGCCCGCAACCCAACCATGAAATCGTCGAGCACGGCTTCTTCCCAATCGATGCACTGCCGGAAGACACAAGTCGCGCCACGCGCGCCCGCGTCGCGGAAGTATTCGGCGGCGCAGCGGTCAGTGAGTTGTGGTGAGCCCTAGCCGAACCGCGCGCGGTCGTGCGGCGCGGCGAAGTCGAGCTGCGGACCGACGGGGACAACGCCGGTCGGATTCACGTGCCGTTGGCTTCCGTAATAGTGCCGCTTGATCTGCTCGATGCTCACGGTGTCGGCAACGCCCGGCACCTGATAGAGGTCGCGCACATAGTTCGAAAGGTTCGGATACTCTGAGATGTGTCGCCAGTTGCACTTGAAATGCGAGTAGTAAACGGCGTCGAAGCGGATTAAAGTGCAGAACAGCCGCCAGTCGGCCTCCGTGATCGTGTTTCCAACCAGGTAACGGCGCCGCGACAGAATCTGCTCAATCTCCTCCAGCGTATCGAAAACGTTGCGAAAGGCCTGCTCGTAGGCGGCCTGCGTCGTGGCAAAGCCCGCGCGATAGACGCCATTGTTGATGTTCGGGTAGACAAGATCGTTGAGGCGGTCGATCTCGTCGCGCAGGTTTTTCGGATAATAATTCGTGTGCACGTTGGTAAACGCATCGAACGCCGAGTTGAGCATGCGGATAATTTCCGGCGATTCGTTATTCACGATCGTCTTGCGCTTCTTGTCCCAGAGCACCGGCACGCTCACCCGGCCCGAGTAGCGAGGGGTGGCCAGCAGATAAATTTCTGACAGCCTGCTTTTCCCGTTCACCTCGTCGCCGGTCGATCCCTCCGACTTGTTGAATGTCCAACCCTCGCGACCCATGTCGGGCGAGACAATCGACAGCGAGATTACGTTCTCGAGCGCCTTGAGCTTGCGGAAAATAACGGTCCGATGAGCCCACGGACAGGCTAGCGAAACATAAAGGTGATAGCGGCCGGCTTCGGCAGGAAAACCGCCTTCGCCGGAAGGGCCGGCATTTCCATCCGACGTAACCCAGTTGCGGAATTGCGTGGTCGGCCGGATAAAATGGCCGTCTTTCGTGCGCGAAATATCGTCCTGCCAGACCCCATCGACCAGAAGTCCCATAACCTTTTGCTCCGTTTGCAAGTCCAGCACCCGAGTTGGGGTCGAATTAAACAATATCAATCGCATTTTGCCATGATCGTCATGGCCGGGCTTGTCCCGGCCATCCACGTCTTTTATGCGTGGGCGCCAAAGTGTGGATGCCCGGCACAAGGCTTGTGCTCGGGCCGGCCGAAGGCCGGACCCGAGTGCCGGGTATGACGGCCTGGGTGCTGGGAACGCAATGAGCGAGTTGGCGCTGACAATCATGCCCGAGACCGCGGCCGACGCGGTAGCGATTGAGCGTCTGCACGAACGCACGTTCGGACCGGGCCGTTTCGCGCGGACGGCATTCCGCATCCGCGAGGGCAGGGGTCACGTTCTCGATTTGTCGTTTACTGCGCGCATCGGCACACTGATGGTAGGATCGGTGCGACTAACACCAATTTGCATTGGCGACACGCCTGCGCTTTTGCTGGGTCCGCTGACGGTTGAACCGCCGTTCCGTTCGCACGGTGTCGGCACGGCGCTGGTCAAGCGTGCCCTTGCCGAGGCGAAGGTCAACGGTCACAAGCTCATTGTTCTCGTCGGCGACCAACCGAACTACGCGAAATCCGGCTTCAAGCGCATCCCGAAGGGTCAGGTGAAAATGCCCGGGCCGGTCGATCCGGCCCGGCTGCTGGTCGCCGAACTTGCGTCCGGCGCCTTCGACGGCGTGTTTGGCATGATCCGCCCGGATTGGGATTAGGAAGGAGTCATTCCGGAAGCCGAGCGAAACGAGGCTGTCCGGAATCCAGAGCCGTTCTCTGAATTCCGGGTTCGCGCACGTTGTGCGCGCCCCGGAATGACCATTTGAACTACCGCCCCTCTCTCGCCCACGTCGCGGCGAGAGACCCGATCAGCAGCAAGAGTCCGATGAGACCCGCGAAGATCGGCAGGACCCCGATGCCGCGCACAACGGTGGCGTCTCGCATTTTCAGGCCGATCCAGTCGTCCCCTTTGAAAGTCGTGCTGGTGCGCACGGGCACTACGCGCGGCACATTGATGTGGTCGCCTTCCACAACCCGCCGTGCGTCTCCACCCGTAGCATTGCTCAATCCATCCAATACTTCCGTCGTCGAGGTTACCTCGGTGAACTCGCGCGGATTAGCCGGGCCTACGTTTGTCAGGGCCGTCAGCTTGCCATCGGTCGCGCGCCAGAGACCCAGTTCGTTGGCAGTCGTAGCCGCGCGCCATAGCCCCGGCTCGACCTGCGGCAGTTCAATCAGACGAGTTTCGCCGCTCGGCGAGGTGAGCGTTACCCGATTGACGCTGTCGCCCATCGTCTGGCGCTGCACTGTGATGTCGCGGCCATGAACAACCAGCCGCAATGCTTCTTCCTCCAGGTCCGGCTGCTTCATCAGCCAGTGCGACAGCCGACGCAGAAGATCGAGATGCGGTCCGCCGCCCTCGTATCCGCGCGCCCAAAGCCAAATGTGATCCGACAATAACAGCGCCACCCGCCCTTCGCCCTCGCGTGCCAGCACGAGGAGCGGCTTGCCGTCCGGGCCTTGCATCACGTTGGTGCCGGTGCTGCGCTTGATGTCCACGAGCCGGAACCACTGGCTCCAGTGCGGAGGGTCGGTGTCGGAGCCTTCCAGCTTGCGCGTCACGGGATGCCGCTGCCCGGCTTCGGTAAGCCGCGCGTAGAAGCTGCGCTCGGTGATCTCTCCGGTCGGCTCGGCGGGCAGGATGCCGTCAAGCGGCGTACGCCAGATGCTTGTCGGGCTTGCATAGTCGGGGCCCGCGGCAATCAACACCGCGCCGCCATCGCGGACATATTTTGCAATATTGTCGAAATAGATGAGCGGCAATACGCCCTGCCGCGCGTAGCGATCAAAAATGATCAGCTGGAATTCCGCGATCTTCTGCTGGAAAAGCTCGCGCGTGGGAAACGCGATCAGCGAGAGTTCGTTGATCGGCGTGCCATCCTGCTTTTCCGGCGGCCGCAGGATCGTGAAATGCACCAGATCGACTGAGGCGTCCGACTTGAGCAGATTCCGCCAGGTACGCTCGCCGGCATGCGGTTCGCCGGACACAAGCAGCACACGTAATTTGTCGCGCACGCCGTCAATCGAGATGACTGCGCGGTTATTGACTTGCGTGAGTTCGCGTTCGAGGGGAGATGCCTCTATCTCGACGATGTTGGGTCCAGCGTGCGGGATCGGCACGTTGAAATTGATGTCGGTGTGCACGGTGACCACGCGCTTTTCCAGGACTTCCCCGTCGCGTCGCACCGTGACCTCGGCGGCACCGATCTTGGCGCCCTGATCCTCGATGCGGAAGCCGATGGTTTGCGATTGGCCGACAATGCCGAAGCGCGGAGTGCGTGTAAGCACGACGCGGCGATCGATTTCGTCCTTCTGGCCGGTAATCAGAGCATGCAGAGGCGCGGAAAATCCCAGCGTGGAAGGGTCGGCGGGGACGTCATGAACGCGGCCATCGGTGATCAGGACAGCGCCCGCGACGCGATCGGGCGGTACATCGGCGAGCGTCGACGACAGGGCGGAGAACAGCTTGGTGCCGTCGGTTTCGCCGTCGGCGGCGCCGGCTTCGGCGACGCGGACCTCGAGTCCCGGAATGCGCTTCAGCCGCTCGACGAGGGCAGTGCGCGCAGCCTCCGTCTGCTGGGCGCGATCGCCGAAATTCTGGCTCGGGCTCTTGTCGACAATGACGGCGGCTACCGACGGTATCGGGTCGCGGTCTTCGCGGGTGAGAGAAGGATTTGCGAGCGCGAGCACCATCAGACCCAGCGCGAGCGCGCGCAGAGGCGCGCCGCGGCTTCGCGCAATGAGGAGCACCACGGAAATCAAAACGGCTACGGCAAACGCAGCCCACACCGCGTAGGCGGGCACGAGAGGAGCAAATGAAACACCGAGATTCACCGGATGCTCCTATTGCCCGAGCCGCTCGAGCAGCGCGGGGATATGTACCTGATCGGCCTTGTAGTTGCCTGTCAGCGCATACATGACAATATTGACGCCGGCGCGGAACGCGAACTCGCGCTGACGCGGTTCGCCCGGCACCATTGGAAGCATTGGCTGGCCGTCCGGGCGCAGGGCCCACGCTCCGGCGAGATCGTTCGAGGTGATCAGGATCGAGGATACGCCGTCGCCCGCGCGCGCCGGCCGGTTGGGCTCTTCATCCCCGTTGTCTGCAGGCAGCGCCTCGACCCAGAGCTGGCCATTCGTGAACCGCCCCGGAAAGTCGCGCAGCAGAAAGAATGTTTTGGTCAGCACATGGTCGTGCGTGACCGGTTCGAGTTCGGGAATATCGAGCGAAGACAGGATCGATCGCAATGCAACCATGCCGGGGCCGCGCATTTCGCCGCCAGGGCCCGGCGGCGCGTCCACTGCATCGCGGGTATCGAAAATCACAGTGCCCCCTCGCTTCATGTAGCTGTCGATTTTTTCCAGCGCGGCCTGCGACGGCTTCGGGGCGCTGGGCGAGATCGGCCAGTAGATCAGAGGAAAAAAAGCGAGCTCGTCGCGCGAGGGATCCAGCCCGATCGGCTCGAGCGCTTCGAGGGCCGTGCGCTGCGCCAAGAACAGCGTGAGACCTTGCAGCCCGGCCTTGCTGACCTCGTCGACGGCCGCATCGCCGGTGATGATATAGGCAAGATGGGTTTGCAGCGTCGCCTTCATGGCAAAGTCTTGCTGCTGGGCGGTGAGTGGCGGTGTCCGCGGCTGCTGTGGTGCGGTCTGCGCACGGACGGGATCGTGGGCGATCGCTGAAATGACGAGGCCCGCCAGCAGCGTCACCGCCGCGGCGCGACGGCGCCGTCCAAAGGCCGTCAATCCGCCGGACAGCATCAGGACCACCACGGCATCGAGCATAAGCAGTGTGAGAGCTGCGAGAAAAATTGGTCCGCGCAGGTCGAGCGGCTCGCCGTGCCGGTAGATGTCGCTGCGGGCGTTCAGCGGCGAGACGTCCAGGGGAGCAGGACGATCAGCTGGGGTGAGCGCGTTGACAGCGACCAGGCCCTCGGGCGGTCCGTAAAAACCCGGCGGATGGTCTAGACTACCCCGTCCCGTGAAGTTGCTCGGGATTGGTCGGGCAGTTGGCGGCGGGGTTGTGAATGCGCCGAAGCCATCGAGGACCCGCGTTGCGGGCACGATCTGGACGGCGCGATTGCCGGTGCTTTCGGCCGCGGCATTTTCGCCCTCCGCTGTTGCGGTTGAGGCTGCAATCGCCACCAGCCGCCGAAGCATATCGACGAAAGCACCCGATAAAGGCAGATCGGACCAGCGGCTGTCGGCGGTGACGTGAAACAACACGAGAAGGCCTTTGCCGCGGCGCTCGGCCGTGACGAGGGGCGTGCCGTCGGCAAGCGTCGCCCAGGTACGATCGGTGAGCTGCGAGTCGGGCTCCGCCAGCACCTGGCGGGTCACCGTTATGTCGTTCGGCACCGTCATTCCGCTGAACGGGCTTTCCCGCGAAAACGCGGCGAGCGGCTGCGGCTTGTCCCAGCTCAGGCTCCCGCCAAGTATGCGGCCGCCCCGCCGCAGCTTCACCGGTACGAGATTATCGTCGCCGCTCGCAAGATGCGGCCCGGCGAAACGCACCAGCACGCCACCATCGTCGATCCATTTGTTGAGACGGTCGAGCGCATCGGTAACATTGCCGACGTCGGCAAGGATCAGCATCGGCAGACGACGGTCCAGAAATCTCGTGACCGCTTCCGTCGGTGCGACACCTTCGGCGAGGCTAACATCGGCAAACGGATTAAGTGCGCGAGCGAGGTAATAGGTCGCGCCGATGAGTGGTTGCGAACGGTCGGCTGTCGAGCCAGACACGATGCCAACGGTTCGCCGGCGCCAGCGCTTGTCAAGCAGCTGGACGGCGCCTGCCGAACGCTCACCTGCGATCTCGAGCCGTGCCACGTCGTTGCGTATCTCCACCGGCAAGTCGATCACGGCGTCGGTCTCGCGCTCGCCGGACTTGAAACTGAAAGGCGCCTCGCCAAGCGGGAGACCTTTGAGATCGATTGCATTCACCGTGCCGACATCGCCGGGACTTGTTTGCGTGCGCAGCACCTTCACGGTCAGCGCGCCGGCCGCATTGTCCGCTGCAGTAAGCGCGTGCGCGATGGGCAGGCCACCCTCGACAACGGTCAGCGGACGATTGCCGATAATGCGCTTGAGCCCCTCGACGAAAGCGGCTCCCTTGCCGAGGTCGACGCCATCTGAAAGCCAGATCACTTCGAGGTTGGGCGCGCTCGCAAGGAAGCGCTCGATCGCCGGCAATGCATCGGTGCGGTCGACGCCATAAGGCCTGGGCTTGATCTGCTTGATCTGCACACGCGCAGCTCCGGCAACCTGCAGCGAGATATCGCGCTCCGTTTCCGAGATTGGCAGAACGGCTACGCCACGATTGTCCGCCTCGGCACGCGCAATCATTTCATCGGCGGTGCGCAGACGCGCATCCCAGGTCGATGCGGCCGGCCAACCGTCATCAAGGAAGATGAGCAGCGGCGTCGCGCGATCGAGCGTCGCCATGGGAGGATTCCACAGAGGTCCGGCTGCAGCGATGATCACGAGCGCCGCCAGAGTGAGACGCAACAGGGTAAGCCACCATGGCGTGCGCGCGGGCGTTTCTTCTTTGGGCGCGATCTCAAACAATAGCCGCGTCGGCGGAAAATCGATCCGCCGAGGGCGAGGCGGCACCAGCCGCAAAAGCCACCAGAGGATCGGCAGGCTGAGCAGGCCGAGCAGGACAAGGGGCTGGGCAAAGCCAAGCGGCAATGAGCCTATCATGCGGCGCTCGCTGGGTTTGCCGGGGCGTGCCGGTTCTTGATGATTGCAGCTCGCGGGTTGTCGCCCATGCGCGAATGCAGCACGAGCAGGAGTTCGCTGGCAGGCCGATCAGTGCGGTGAACGGCGAAGCTCCAGCCGCGCAAATCCGTCTCCGAACGGATTTCCGCGCGATGTCGCGCGACGATGCCCTGATAGTCGTTGCGCCAGGTCTCCGCGCGGCCCGCCGTAATCCTGCCTGCGCCCTCGGGCTCAATGAACTCCACGCGACCGGAATATGGAAAGCTTTCTTCCGCCGGATCCACGATCTGCACGACATGGCCATGGGCACCCGTCGCCGAGAGCTGCCCGATTGTGCCGCGCACTTCGTGAATGGGTACCCAGAGATCGGACAACATCACGATTTCTGACAGCGGTGACGGCGCGAAGGACGGCGGCAGGCTGGCCCTCTCTGTCGGATCGTGCAGGACCGCTTCTGCCATTTTCTCGATGACGTTGCGACTCGCCGTGGGGCGCAGCAGCCCGGGAACGCCGACGCGCTCGCCGCCCTGCACCAGGACTTCCGCCAGGGCAAAGGCAATCACCATGACGCGCTCAAGCTTGCTCTCGGCTGCAAGGGCAGATGCGAAATTCATCGATGGCGAGCGATCGGGCCAGATCCAGATGGTGTGCGAAGCCTCCCATTCCCGCTCCCGCACGTAGAGATGGTCGTCGCGCGCGGAGCGTCGCCAATCGACGTTTTGCGCGGCTTCCCCCGAGACAAAGCGGCGATACTGCCAGAAATTTTCACCGGGCCCGGCACGGCGGCGGCCGTGCAGGCCATGAATGACTGTCGATGCGACACGGCGTGCTTCGAGGATCAGACGAGCCATGGCGTCGGCGAGCTTGCGGGCGCCGACTGTCGCCTGGCGTACCGTCCTGGCTTCGATGTCGTTCGCTCTTGCCTCCGCCATCGTGACTAACCGATGTGCGCTTTCAGCCGCCGGATGACGTTGGGGATGGTTTCGCCTTCGGCGCGAGCGGCGAAGGTGAGGGCCATTCGGTGCTTGAGCACGGGTTCGGCCAGCTCCAGAACATCCTCGACCGAGGGTGCGAAGCGGCCATCGAGAAGAGCGCGCGCGCGCACCGCGAGCATGAGCGCCTGGCTCGCGCGCGGGCCCGGGCCCCAGGAAATCAGTTTGCCGATCTCACCGCCTTCGGGGCCGGGGCGCGCCGATCGCACCAGCGCCAGAATTGCCTCGACCACGGACTCGCCGACGGGCAATCGGCGGACCAGCCGTTGCGCCGATAGCAGATCCTCGGCGGTCAGCGCCGGCTTTGCGCGCGACTCTTCGGCGCCTGTCGTATCGAACAGGATTTTGCGTTCCGCCTCCTGATCGGGATAGTCGACATCGACTTCCATGAGGAAACGGTCGAGCTGCGCTTCGGGCAGCGGATAAGTGCCTTCCTGTTCAAGCGGGTTCTGCGTCGCAAGCACATGAAATGGCTTGGGCAGGTCGTGACGCTGTCCTGCGACCGTCACATGCTGCTCTTGCATTGCTTGCAAAAGCGCCGACTGAGTCCTTGGCGAGGCGCGATTGATCTCGTCGGCCATCAGCAACTGTGCGAACACCGGTCCGGCAATGAATCGGAAGCTGCGCTTTCCGCCCGGACTCTCTTCCAGCACTTCAGTGCCGAGAATGTCGGACGGCATCAAATCGGGAGTGAACTGGATGCGGCGCGCGTCAAGACCCAGCGCGATGCCCATGGTCTCAACGAGCTTGGTCTTGGCGAGGCCCGGGACGCCAATCAGCAGCGCGTGACCACCGGAGAGCACCGTGACAAGCGCCTGCTCAACCACCACATCTTGACCGAAGATCACCGCGCCAATGGCAGTCTTTGCAGCGCGCACGTGCGCGGCTGTGGACTCCGCCGCCCGAACGATCATGTCTTCGAGTTTTTCGAGGCTTTCGCCGCCAGCCATTGTCTCAGTTCCTTTCAATTTCGCCTGAAGCCGCACCCCGCGCTATGCAACAAACACACCACGCGCCGTTTGCTGCGCCATTAAGCCGAATCTGCCTCAATCTATGGTCAAGCTTACGCTATCTTCCACCGCCGGATCGGCCGAATCACGAAGATGCGAACAGGGCGGACGGCCGGCCAATTATCGAAGGAAAACAATGGCGAAGGCAGGGCAGGGCGGATGGGAAACGATTGCGGCAGGGCTGCCCCGCGAAAACAAAGGGCTGCCCCCCGTAGAGCGCTGGAATCCGCCTTATTGCGGCGAGATCGACATGAGGATCGCAGCCGATGGGACCTGGTTTTATCAGAAGACGCCGATCGGGCGCCCGACTTTGGTCAAGCTGTTCGCTTCCGTACTTAAGCGGGAAGGCGACCGGCATTTCCTAGTTACGCCGGTGGAAAAAGTTGGAATTGTCGTCGACGATGCGCCCTTTCTTGCGGTCGAAATGAAAGTCACGAAGGGCGATGCCGGACGCGTTCTCGAATTCCGGACCAACGTGGACGATTGGATCACAGCGGGCTCCGGCCACGCGCTGCGTTTCGAGCCGCAGCCGACGACCGGCGGTCTCAAGCCTTATCTCCATGTGCGGCGAGAGCTTTGGGCCAAAGTGACGCGTCCACTGTTTTACGATCTGGTCGCGCTCGGAGAAGAACGTGATGTCGGCGGCAGGGCAATGTTTGGCGTCACGTCGGGCGGCGAGTTCTTTGCCATGGCGGATGCCAGCGCGGTGCGGGAGTTCGCCTGATGCAGGAACAGGCAACGACCGCTCTCGCGGCGGCAGAATTCTTCGCGCGCGTGCGCCGGCGGCTTACCCTCGACGTGCCGCCTGGTCTCTCCGATCCGAGCATAACGCCGGTGCGCGGCGATCATGATGCTGATCCGGTGATGCGCAAGATCGCGGAGGTGCGCCCGATCCGTCCGGCGGCTGTGCTGGTGCCCATCGTCGACCATCCCGAGCCGACCGTGCTGCTGACGCAGCGCGCCCAGCATTTGCCGGATCATGCCGGCCAGGTTTCATTTCCCGGCGGAAAGATCGACAGCGGCGACATTGATCCGTCGGCTTCGGCCTTGCGCGAAGCGCAAGAAGAGATCGGCCTTTATCGCGAGCAGGTCGAGCCGCTGGGTTACCTTGACCTCTACCTGACCACGCTCGGTTACCGGATTGTGCCGTTGGTCACCCGCGTGCGCCCCGGTTTCAAGCTCAAGCTTAACGTCGCGGAGGTCGATGCCACGTTCGAGGTTCCCCTCGCGTTCCTGATGGACCAGACGAATGTGCAACGCCACTCGCGCGAGTGGCAGGGCATGACGCGACATTATTATGCGATCACTTTCGGCGAGCGCTACATCTGGGGCGTCACCGCTGGTATCCTGCGCAATCTTTACGACCGGATTTACCGATGATCCGCCCCATCTTCACCGAGATCGTCCTGTTCCTGACGCCGTTCGTGCTCTACGCGGTGTTCCTGTGGGCGACGCAGGCAGGAGTGCTGGATCTCAAATCCTGGCCACTGGTTCGCGTGGCGACGCTGGCTATCGCTGCGCTCGCGCTGGTGCTTGGAAGCTTCATCTATTTCGCGCATTTTTCCGGAGCGCCACCCGGATCGACTTATGTGCCGGCGCATATAGAAAATGGCAAGTTCGTGCCGGGGACCACGAAGTGATAAGCATAAAAAGCTGCGCAGCAAAGCACGCCGTCGCCCTGAGGCGCGAGGGGCGTAAGCCCCGAGCCTCGAAGGGCGCCGTCATCGTTCGAGGGCGGCCCTCGGCCGCCACGTCAGGATGACGGACGACGGCCGGACCGATCGCAACATCCGCGATGCCTGGCTAACCACGGGCGCGCTAAGGCGACTGCTTGGCGTGCTCGATCGGGACGGCGAGGAGGCGCGCGTCGTTGGCGGGGCAGTACGCAACGTGCTGCTTGGCATGCCGATTGCCGAGATCGACGTGGCTACCACCGCGGTCCCCGAAGAAGTTGTCAAGCGTGTCACCGCGGCCGGCTTCAAGCCGGTGCCGACCGGTACTGGGCACGGCACCGTCACCGTTGTCATCGACAAGCAACCGTTCGAAGTGACGACACTGCGCAGGGATATCGAAACCTACGGCCGCCACGCCAAGGTCGAGTTTGGCCGCGACTGGAGAGCGGACGCCCAGCGCCGGGATTTTACGATCAACGCGCTGTCGGTGACGCGCGACGGCACAGTTTACGATTACACCGGCGGTCTCAATGATCTGAACCATCGCCGCGTGCGCTTCATTGGCGATCCCGCCAAGCGCATCGCCGAAGACTACCTCCGCATCCTGCGCTTTTTTCGTTTCCACGCAGCCTATGGCACCGGCGATCACCCGGATGCGGCCGGGCTCGCTGCCTGTATCGCCGGACGTAACGGCCTCGACCAGCTTTCGCGCGAGCGCGTGCGCATGGAGATTTTGAAGCTGGTCGTCGCCCCGCATGCAGTGCCGATGCTTATCTCGATGACCGATGCCGGCTTGTTGCTTCGCGTACTCGGCGGGGTCAGCTACCTGGGCAGCTTCGAAAGCATGGCCAAGGTCGAAGCGGCAATCGGGTTAGAGCCGAACGCGGTCCGCAGGCTTGGCGCTCTTGCCGTTGCAGTTCCCGAAGATGCCGACCGGCTTTGGCAAAGGTTGCGGCTTGCAAACAGCGAGCACGAACGGCTTGCATCGATGGGAGAGGGATGGGGCCGCATTTCGCCGCTATACGGAGAAAAAGCGGCGAAGGCTTTGCTGTACCGACTGCGGCCGCAACAGTTCAGCGATCGCGTGTTGCTGGGTTGGGCACGTTCGCAGGCCACAGCGCACGATCCGGAATGGCACGCGCTTGCGACGTTGCCGCAGCGTTGGACCGCGCCGGTGTTTCTGCTCAAGGCGGCAGACTTTATGAAGCGCGGCGTTGCGCAAGGACCCGCGCTCGGCGCGGCAATTGCCGCGGCGGAGCAGGCGTGGGTCGCGGCGGGATTTCCGAGCGATCAAGCGAGCCTCGACGCGATTGCGCACGAGACGATTCGCGCATCAGCGCCAAGAAAATAAGGCCTTCATTTGTGAGCATGAATCTCTTCTCCGGCTTCGCGGATATTTCATTCTGGCAGCTGATCCCGGTCGCGGCGGTCGCGCTGTTCGCCTCAATCGTCGGCGGCGTCTCCGGTTATGGCACCGGTGCATTAATGCCGCTGGTGCTGGTGCCGCTGGTTGGTGCCGAACCCGTCGTGCCGATCATTGCCGTCTCGGCGATGTTCACCAATTCGAGCCGCGTCTTCGCGTTTTCCAAGTATGCCGATTGGCGGCGCACATTGATTGTGCTTGCTGCCGCGGTGCCGACCTGCGTTCTCGGTGCATGGGGCTATACGAAACTCAGCAGTGCCGGCGCAGCGCTGGTTATTGGCGGCATGTTGATCCTGAGCGTGCCATTGCGACGGCTTCTCCGATATCACGGCGTCAAGATCGGCGATGGCGGACTGGCGCTCGGTTCGTTTGGCTATGGCCTGGTGGTGGGCGCTACGGCGGGCTCGGGCGTGATCCTGCTCTCATTGCTAATGGCGGCCGGCGTTGAAGGCGCCGGCGTCATCGCCACAGACGCTGCGATCTCGATCATCATCGGCATCGTGAAAATTCTTGTATTCGGGGTCGCGGGCGTAATCACGGCGCAGGTGATCGCTTTTGCTTTGTTGATCGGGCTGATCGCACTTCCTGGCGCATTCCTGGCCAAGGCCTTTGTCGAGCGCATGCCGATACATGTCCACACCGCGATCCTCGACGCCGTGGTGCTGTTCGGAGGTGTGTTCCTGGTGTGGGGCGCGTTGAGCTGACTGGTCTACGGCCACTTCACGACAGGCGGCATGGAGGACAGAATCGATTCCACGTTGCCGCCGGTCTTCAGGCCAAAAATCGTTCCGCGATCGTAGAGTAGGTTGAATTCGACGTATCGGCCGCGACGGATCAATTGCTCCTCGCGGTCGGCTTCGGTCCAGGACGTCGTGAAGTTCCTCCGAACCAGACCGGGATAGACGCGCAAGAAAGCGCGACCGACATCCTGCGTGAAGGCAAAGGTCTCGTCCCAATCGGTCTCAAGATAGTCATAAAAAATGCCGCCGACGCCGCGCGATTCGTTGCGGTGCTTGAGGAAAAAATATTCGTCGCACCATTTCCGGTATTTGTCATAGGGCACGATCTCCGCGTGCAAGTCGCACGCGGTTTTCATTGCCGCATGAAAGGCGATGCTGTCGGGATCGGTTTGCGTTCGGCGTCTGTCGAGCACCGGCGTGAGATCGGCGCCGCCGCCAAACCATGCTTTGCTGGTAACGACGAAACGCGTGTTCATGTGCACGGCCGGCACATGCGGATTGTGGAGATGCGCGATCAATGAAATGCCGGATGCCCAGAAGCGCGGATCTTCTGCCGCGCCCGGGATCTCCTTGCGAAACTCCGGAGCAAATTCGCCGTATACCGTCGAACAATGCACGCCGACCTTTTCAAACACGCGCCCCTGCATCAGCGCCATCACGCCACCACCGCCCGGCGCGCCGCTGTGGTCGGTGCGTTGCCATGGCGTGCGCACGAAGCGGCCGGCATCCCGGTCCCCGAAAGGCGCATTCTCGGGCAGCGCATCTTCCAGCGTCTCGAAGGCCGTGCAAATTTCGTCGCGCAACGCCTCGAACCATGTTCGAGCGCGTGTCTTGCGTGCCTCCAGTTGTCCTGCGTCCATGATCAGCTCCGGACCGGAAGTATACCCTGCGTTGCTAGCACACCCACGCGTGCCTTGTTCGATCTCGATCAGTCAACTTTGAACCCGCCCGTCTGGCGCAGTGCCTCGCCGACAACCATGGCGGCCGCCATTGCAACGTTGATCGACCGCATGCCGGGACGCATCGGTACTCGCAGACTCACGTCGGCAGCCTTGCGCACTGCCTCAGCAACGCCCGCGCTCTCGCGCCCGAACACCAGGACCTGGTCGTCGCTGAATGCGTGCTCGAGGTACGAGCGTTCGGCGGCAGTCGTCAGCAACACCAGCGCCAGGCGTTCGCGATATCGCCACTCCTCGAAAGCGCCAAACGACGGGTGCCGGGTGAGGGAGACCCGGTCGAGG